>ENA-OWPB01000860-OWPB01000860.1-human-gut-metagenome-genome-assembly--contig:-NODE-860-length-33860-cov-5.565271_pt1 | contig 33860 bp, 30 predicted proteins | sample MGYA00248260_ERZ651838 | MGnify/ENA primary metagenome ERZ651838 (study PRJEB26924, sample SAMEA4378304) | human gut metagenome | biome: human gut; feature: human-associated habitat; material: faeces... | reverse complement strand
ACTTGCCGTTATTGCCCGTTGGCGGGTCACTGCCGAAACCCCGCCCCTCATCCGGCCTTCGGCCACCTTCCCCCCTAGGGGAAGGCTTTTTACTCCTCCGTATGCTCCATGCCCAGCGCGATCATGCTGCGCACATGGTCATCATCGAGGGAATAGTACATCGCCTTGCCCTCGCGGCGGAACTTGACGAGCTTGCTGGTTTTCAGCACCCGCAGCTGGTGACTGACCGCACTTTGCGAGATGCCTACCACCTGAGCAATGTCGTTGACGCAAAGCTCGCTTTCAAACAGTGCATACAAAATTTTGATGCGGGTCGAATCGCCGAACACGCGGAACAGCTCGGCCAGATCGTACAGCACTTCATCATTGGGCAGGTCATCCTGCAGGCGGCGGATGTCGGCCTCACCCAGCTGGGCGGTTTCAGGCAGCTTTTCGCCTGCTTTTTCGTTCTCGGGCACTGTCATCATCCTCTCATATGTTCTCTTGTTCATATGATACAGCCTGACAGGAGCTTTGTCAATAGCAAAACACAAAAAAATCCCCCGGATGTGAAAATTCTCACATCCGGGGAAAATCTCAATCGGTGATGGGGGCAAAGCCCGGCTCACCGGGCAGGATCACGCCGCTGTCGGCCAGCATTTTGCGGAACTCCTCCTCGGGGAAGTCAAAGACAACCTCTTTGATCATGCTCTGTTCGTGGACGAGTATCCTCCACGGCGCACCATCGGGCTGCTGCAAAAACAGGATGCCGGAAACGCTGTCCAGACTTTTCACGCCCTCATCGGCCCAGAAAGCAGGGGAGGGGGTGACAAAGTAGTGGTCAACCATCCGCCCGCCCGGGAAGTCATGCTCAATGACCGCAGGAACCTCGCCGTCAGCCTGAGCGGATTTGTATTGCAGATGCAGGTTGGTGAAGTCGGAAGCAGTCATAAAAGCTCCTTTTAAATAGATAAGAGATAAAAGATAATAGATAATAAAAATAGTGGAGCGCAGCGCTTTGCGCTGCTTAAAATCGCGCGCGAAGCGCGCACAATATTTCTTATCTTTTATCTATTATCTTTTCTCTGTCTTCGTGTGTTTACACACGAAGACTTGCGCTCTCGGGCTCGTTGCTGCCCTCGTCGAACTCATAGTCGTTACCGGGCAGGATGGCGTTCAGCAGGATGCCGGCGATGGCCGCGATGGCCAGACCGGACAGGTTGATGGTGACATTGCCCAGACCGAAGCTGATGCCGCCCACCGAGTTGAAGCCCAGAGCACTGACCAGAATGACGGCGGCGATGATCAGGTTGCGGGAGTTGGTGAAATCAACCTTGTTCTCAACAACATTGCGCACGCCGATGGCGGAGATCATGCCGTACAGCACAAAGCTGATGCCGCCCACGATGCCGGTGGGAATGGTGTTGATGACGGCCTCAAACTTGGGGCTAAAGCTCAGCACAACGGCAAACACAGCAGCAATGCGGATGACCAGCGGGTCGTAAATCTTGGTCAGGGCCAGAACGCCGGTGTTCTCACCGTAGGTGGTGTTGGCAGGGCCGCCCAGCAGACCCGCCATGGCGGTGGCCAGGCCGTCGCCCAGCAGGGTCTTGTTCAGGCCCGGGTCACGGATGTAGTTTTTGCCGGTGGTGGCGCTGATGGCGGCGATGTCGCCGATATGCTCCATCATGGTGGCCAGTGCAATGGGCACGATGGTGAACACGGCGCTGATGAACGTTTCGCTGCCGTCCATGGCAAACAGACCCATGGCATCCTTGTGCAGGGGCAGACCGATCCAGGCGGCGGCGCCGATGGCCTCAAAGTCAACCGCGCGGGTAACAAGCGCCACAGCGTAGGAAACCAGAACACCGATCAGGATGGGCAGAATCTTGACCATGCCCTTGCCCCAGATGTTGCAGATGACAACGGTGGCCAGCGCCACAATGGCCAGCAGCCAGTTGCTCTGGCAGTTGCTGATGGCGCTGGGGGCCAGAATCAGGCCGATGGCAATGATGATGGGGCCGGTGACAACAGGGGGGAAGAACTTCATCATCTTGCGGATGCCGAACGCGGAAATCAGCGCGCTGAACAGCACATACACAAGGCCGGACAATGCCACAGCCGCGCAGGCGTAGGGCAGGTTCTCAGGGTTTTCACCGTTGTTGGACACAATGGCAAAGCCGCCCAGATAGGCAAAGCTGGAGCCAAGGAATGCCGGAACCTTGCCCTTGCACAGGAAGTGGAACAGCAGCGTGCCCAGACCGGCGCACAGCAGGGTGGTGCTGACGCTCAGACCGGTCAGCAGGGGAACGAGCACGGTTGCGCCGAACATTGCAAACATGTGCTGCGCACCCAGAATGAGCAGCTTGGGTGTGCCGAGCTGCTTGGCATCATAGATGCCCTGCGAATAATCCATTTTTTCTGCCATGAATGATATCCTCCTCAACAATGGCCGCAAAAAAGGGAGACTGACTTGCTTTATGCAAACTGTACAGCCTCCTGACTTATCCTTATAAGGATAGCAGAATTCGGCGCAAAGTGCAAGAGATTGACGAAAAAATGAAAAATTTTGTTGCCGTGCAGGGGGCGTGCAGGGCCGTACATGCCCGGCCCCTACTATCTTTTTGTCGGAAAGTGTGTTACTATAGATAAGAAATTTCAAATAGCAGGAGAAATGTTTATGCTTACCCCCGGCATCAAGGGGCACGCAGCGCTGCGTGTCACCACCGAAAACACCGCCCTTGCCATGGGCAGCGGCGAGCTGCCTGTGCTGGCCACCCCCGCCGTGGCGGCCCTGATCGAAAAGGCCTGCTGGCAGTCGGTTGCCTCCGAGCTGGAGCTCAATCAGGGCACGGTCGGCACCGCGCTGACCGTAGCCCACACTGCCCCCACCCCGGTCGGAATGATCGTACAGTGCGACTGTGAGCTGATCGCTGTGGAGGACCGCCGCCTGCGGTTCACCGCCCGCGTCTATGATGATGTTACCCAGATCGCCTCCGCCACGCATGAGCGCTATATCGTAGACAACGACCGCTTTACCCGCAAGGCAAACAGCAAGCGCACCGCCGAGGCGTAAGCCCCGGCAGGCCGGATGTAAGGGGGCAGGCCGCGCCCGCCCCGCGTCAGTAGATCGCTTCCTCCCGCCATTTTGCAAGGCGGCGCACGGTGTCCTCGTCCTCCACCCAGCCCTGCTCCGCATCGGGGCGGGCCTCCGGGGCGTAGCGCTGCATCGTGCCGGGGCTGCGCCCCGCAAGGAACTCCCGCGCCTGCTTCTGGCGGCTGGGCGTAATGCGGGACAAAAACTCGTCCGTCTGCCTGCTGTCCATTTTCATCACCTCGACCCTAGTATGCCCCGGCAGCCCCTACCCAAGCCTGCCAAATCGTGGTATACTCATATCCATACACCAACAAGAGGAGCTATTTTCTATGGAAGTCAAGATCAATCAGGTCGTGCTGCATCTGCTGGACCCCGGCGCATCGGAGCCGGTGCTGTCGGACCGCGCCATGGACATGGACGCCGACCTGTACGAGTATTACGCCGCCACCCTTGAGCGCGCCTTTGCCAGCGATGAGGTCAAGAACTGCCGGTTCCTGCCCGACTCCGCCTTTGCGCAGGAGATGGCGCAGAATCAGGATTTCATCGACCTGTCCCGCCGCATCGCGGGCGTCATCTTTGAGCAGATGCTGCAGTATCAGGCCATTCCGGCCGGTGATCTGGCCGTGGTGGATTTCACCGCCGACGGCGTACCGTTCTACGGCGTGCTGAAACTGAACTACCGCCCCGGCTACACCCACCATACCGAGCTGCTGGGCAACGGCCGGTTCAGCAGTATGGTGCCGCAGCGCACCCTGCTGCCCGGCACCCCCAAGGCGGACGAGGCGGCCCTCATCGACCGCGCCAACGGCACGGTGCGGCTGATCGAGAAAAAATTCACGATGGATGACAAAAAGGGCTACTATCTTTCGACCCGCGTTTTCGGCTGCACCGAGGCCCTGCAGGAGAAGGCGAAGCTCAAGGCTGTATGCGAAACAGCCGTAGCCGCCGTGAAGGAGGCCTACCCCGAGCCGGAGGAGCTGGACGATGTACCGCCCTTTGACGGCGGCACCGAGACCGCAGTCGAGCTGCTGGTGCGCAATCAGGCTGTGGACAACCGGATCTCTGTCGAGGATGTCCGGGAGCGCATCCGGGAGAATTTCCCGCTTGCCGCGCCGCGGTTTGAGCAGGCCCTTGCCGAGACCGGTGTGCAGCAGGATGACCGCGTGACCGTGACCCCGGCGCGCATCAAAAAGCTGGAAAGCCGCAGCTTCAAGACCGAGTCCGGCATCGAGATCAAGATCCCCGCAGAGCTGTGCAGCAGTGATGACGCTGTTGAGTTTATCCATTCGGCCACCGGCGGGCTGAGCTTATTGATTAAGGACGTATTGGTGTAAACATACGGCACTTTGCGGGCGGATATGGAATCCGCCCCTACGAATCACACCCGTAGGGGCGCATTCTATATGCGCCCGCACTCTGCCGCTCAAGATATGGGTATAGAGAAAGCAAACTATGGAAACGAAACAAAAAACAACGCTGATACAGGGCAGCGTTGCCAAGGGTATGCTGCTGTTTGCGCTGCCGATTTTTATCAGCAACCTGTTTCAGCAGCTGTATAACGCCGCCGATTCCCTGATCGTCGGCAACTTTCTGGGCGGCGAGGCCTTGGCCGCCGTCGGCTCGTCCGGCAGCCTGATCTTTTTGCTGACGGGCTTTGTCAACGGCGTCTCGCTGGGTGCCGGTGTGGTGGTGGCGCGGTATTTCGGCGCCAGAGACTGGGACCGGATGCGTCGCACCATCCACACCACAGTGGCACTGGGCATTGCCGCCGGTGTGGCGCTTACCGTGGTGGGCGTAATACTGACGCCGCAGATCCTGCGCTGGATGGGCACACCGGACAGCGTGCTGGCCAACTCGATCGCCTACTTCCGGATGTACTTCTTCGGCTCAATCGCTGTGGTCATGTACAATGTGGGGGCAAGCATCCTGCAATCGGTCGGTGACAGCAAAAGCCCGATGCGGTATCTGATCGCCGCGTCCATCATCAATGTCATTCTCGACCTGATTTTGGTCGGCTGGCTGCGCATGGGCGTGGGTGCGGCTGCCTTTGCCACGATTGCCTCCCAGACGGTCAGCGCCATTCTGGCCTTTGCCAAGCTGACCCGCAGCAAAGAGGAATGGGCCGTGCATTGGAACGAGGTCAGATTTGACGCCCCCTCGCTCAAGGCAGTCATTGTGCAGGGCCTGCCGTCCGGCATCCAGAACTCGGTCATCTCGATTGCCAATGTCATTGTGCAGTCCAACATCAACTCGTTCGGTGCCCAGGCCATGGCCGGGTGCGGCGCCTACAGCAAGGTCGAGGGCTTTGCTTTTCTGCCCGTGACATGCTTTTCCATGGCACTGGCGACCTTCGTCAGCCAGAATGTAGGCGCCGGTCAGCCCGACCGTGTGCGCAAGGGAATGAAGTTTGGCACGCTCTGCTCGGTGCTGATGGCTGAAATCGTGGGCGTGGGCATCTACACGCTGTCGCCATGGCTCATCGGCGCGTTCAGCCGCGAGCCGGATGTCATCGCGTTCGGTGTGCAGCAGGCCCACACAGCGGCGCTGTTCTACTGCCTGCTGGCCTTCAGCCACTGCTGCGCAGGCATCCTGCGCGGGCTGGGGCGGCCGGTCGTGCCGATGATGGTCATGCTGATGATCTGGTGTGCGCTGCGCATCACCTATATCACGATCACACTGCATTTTATCCGCGCCATCAGTGTGGTGTTCTGGGCCTACCCGCTGACATGGAGCATCTCCTCGGTGCTGTTTGCGTGGTACATCCTGCACTGCCCGATCCCGCAGCCGGGCGGCGGTGCCCCCGCAGTCAAGGCCTAAGGCAACACCGCACAATTCCCGCCTGACGGCTTAAGCACCGCTCCGGCGGCTGCGGCACGGCATCTGCGTTGCCAAAATGCTCGATAATACACAAAGTATTATCTGCGCTTTTGGCTTAGCAGCTGCCGCACCTCGCTCGCCGTATCGGCACTTAGAATTATGCGGTATTGCCATAAAAAATACCCCGTATCCGCATGAGCCACACGGATACGGGGTACTCTTATTTTTTGATCACAAAGCACGGCAGCGGGGCGGTGTCCGCCCAGTTTGCAAACTCACAGACCAGCACCGTGTACTTTGTCAGCGGCAGGCTGCGGAAAAACGCCAGCGCCGCCTGCTTTTCGGCATCGCCTATGACCTTGCCGCTGTACAACACAGCCGCCATCACGCCGCCGGGGCGCAGGGCATCCAGCGCGGCGCGCAGGGCGGACAGGCTGCCCTGCGCCGTGGAATGTACGGTATGCTCGGCCCCCGGCAGCCAGCCGAAGTTGAACAGCACGCAATCCACCTTGCCGGGCTGCACCAGTTCACCCAGCTTCGCATGGTCGTAGAGCACCGCACGCCCCATTTTCTGATACCCGGCATCAGCCAAGCGCTTGTTCGTGCGGTCCACCGCCTTTTGCTGGATGTCCATGGCCAGCACACGGCCGTTCTGCCCGGCCAGACGGCACAAAAACAGCGTGTCGTTTCCGTTGCCGCAGGTCGCGTCGAGATACAGCCCGCCGGGGGTCACATGCAGCTCCAGAAACTCATGGCACAGCTCCACAGCGGATAGATCTGGCACACGGCGGCGCACCAGCCGACCACCCTCCGCCACAAAGTCAAACCGCCGCGCCAGCGCACGGCCTGCCTCGTCCCGGGGCAGGGGAGCGGTGAAGCGTGTGGCCTGCTTCGGGTCCAGCCCGCCGCCGCGCCGCAGCAGCTCCTTTACCAGATAGCTGCCGTAGCCGCGCCCGCGCCACGCGGGTACAATCTCCAGACGCAGGATCGCAGCGCCGTCCACCACAGCCGTACCGATGGCTTCGCTCTCCTTATATAAAGTATAGTGGCCTTTTTCCTGTTTGATCTGCATATATATTACCCGCCAATCGTATTTGTGTTCAGGTCATAGTATGTCACATCATCCCAGTGGCGGCGCAGGGCAATCTGCGCCGTCAGCGCCGCCGATTTATAACCGTTCTTCGGCGCACATTAGAATTATGCGGTATTGCCCTAAGTGTGGTTTGTAATTTGAGTATACCATATCTTGCCGCGCTGCGCAACGATATGATTTGTAAAAAGCAGCAGGGCGGCGGCAGTTTTTTTACCGATCACAATCTGCACCGCTTTTCACACACTTTTCACTCTCTGACGAAACCTATTTCACAATTAGCGGGTATACTGTAGGCATACAAAGCGAAAGGAGACGACCCCTATGAGCAATGAATATGATTACTCCGGTCTCTATAACCATACATCCGATGGTCAGCCCGCACAGCCCCAGAGCAGCCAGCCCGAGCAGGGCGGCTACCCCAATGTAGGCTCCAGCGGTATGAACACCGCCAACACCGCCCGCACCGATTATTCGGGCAGCGGCGCAAGCCCCAACCCGCAGCAGGACCCCAACGGCTACACCAGCAGCTTCAGCGGCGGCAGCGGGAACAACGGCGGCTATAACGGCTACAGCTATTCCAGCGCACCGCAGCAGCCGCCCGTGCCCCAGAAAAAGAAGCCCCGCAAGGTGCTGCTTCGCGTGCTGGCCGGTGTCGGCGTGGTGGCGCTGGGCTTCGGCGGCGGCTTCGGCGGCGCGATCGTTGCCAGCCGCACCGGCCTGACCGGTAATCAGGTCGTGGTCCAGCAGGTGCAGCGCAGCACCGATGCCACGGCGGCAGGCAGCACAGACGGCAGTAGCATGAGCGTCCAGCAGATTGCCTCTGTCGTTTCGCCCAGCGTCGTTGCCATCACGACCGAGCAGATGAGCAGCAGCCAGACCTGGTTCGGCGGCCACTATGTGCAGAGCGGCGCAGGCTCCGGCGTTGTCATCAGTCAGGACGGCTACATCCTGACCTGCGCGCATGTCGTCAGCGGTGCCACCAGCGTCAAGGTCCAGCTGAACGGCAGCGATGAGTCCTACGATGCCACCGTTGTCGGGCAGGATTCCGCCTCCGACATCGCAGTGCTGAAGATCAACGCCACCGGTCTGACCCCGGCGGTCATCGGTGACAGTGACGCGCTGGCCGTCGGCGAGGTCGCCGTGGCGGTGGGCAACCCGCTCGGCACGCTGTCCAACACCGTAACGGACGGCATCGTCAGCGCGCTGAACCGTCAGGTCACCGTACAGAACAACGATATGACGCTGATCCAGACCGATGCCTCGATCAGCCCGGGCAACTCCGGCGGCGGTCTGTTCAACGCAAACGGCGAGCTGATCGGCATTGTCAATGCCAAGAGCAGCTACAGTGAGGCCGAGGGCATCGGCTTTGCCATCCCCATCAACACCGCAATGGAGATCAGCCGCCAGCTGATCGAGAGCGGCTCGGTCGCGCGCCCCGCACTGGGCGTCAAGATTATGGATGTGACCGATGCGCAGACCGCCCAGCAGCTGGGTGTGTCCACAATGGGCGTCTATGTGGTCGAGGTCACCAAGGGCAGCGGCGCCGAGGCCGCCGGTGTGCAGGCCGGTGACCGTGTGCTGGCTGTGGATGATACCGCTGTCAGCGATTCCTCCGCACTGAAGAATTACCTCAAGGACAAGGCCATCGGTGATTCCGTAAACCTGCAGGTCGAGCGCAACGGCAAGGTGCAGACCCTGACTGTCACGCTTGGCTCCAACCAGTAAAAAGCAACCGGCGGGCTGCAGATCGTTTAGATCTGCAGCCCGCCTTTTTATGCACTTTGCAGGGCAGCTTCAGTTCTGGTCCCTGCTTTTTCCTGCAAGCGCGGCCGCCACGCCAAAAATCAGGCTGGCAGCAATGCCGCCTGAGGCTGCCGTCAGCCCGCCGGTGAAGGCCCCCGGCAGACCGCACTCGTCCACCGCATGCTGCGCGCCCTGTGCCAGCAGGTGCCCAAAGCCGAGCAGCGGTACGCTGGCCCCCGCGCCCGCAAAATCTGCCAGCGGCTTGTACAGGCCGACGGCGCTCAAAATCACACCCGCGACCACATACCCGGTCAGGATGCGCGCGGGGGTCAGCTTCGTGTAATCAATAAGCAGCTGCCCCACAACGCAGATGCCGCCGCCCACCGCAAACGCCCAGAAATAATTCATACCGCACCTCCCAGCTCAACACAGTGGGCAATGCCGGGGATGCTCTCCCCCTGCAAAAAGGTAGTCTGGCTCATCAGCGCGCCGGTGGCCAGAAACAGCACCCGCCGCAGCTGCCCTGCCGCCAGCATCGGCAGGATCTTGCAGCACAGCACCGCCGCACTGCACCCGGCTCCGCTGCCGCCGGCCTGCACATCCTGCCCCTGCGTGTCATACAGCAGGCAGCCGCAGTCCCGGTGGTTGTCCAGCGGCAGGCCCTCCCGCGCCATCTGCTCCCGCAGCAGGGCGGAGCCGACCTCGCCCAGATCACCGGTAAAGATCGCATCAAAGTCCTGCGGGCGCGCGCCGGTGGCTGCAAAATACCGCAGCAGAGTTGAGGCCGCCGCCGGCATCATGGCCGCCCCCATATTGTTGATGTCATGCACTGCATAGTCCTGCACCCGGCCGAAGGTCACGCTGCGCACCGGCACGCCGGTGCCGTGCGCCCGCACCAGACAGGCCCCGGCAGCGGTGGCGGTCCACTGGGCGGTGGGGGTGCGCTTGGCGCCGTACTCCAGCGGCGTGCGGAACTGCCGCTCCGCCGCGCAGAAATGGCTGCTCGTCAATGCCAGCGCCCGCTCCGCCATGCCGCCCGCCGCAAACACAGCGGCAAGCGCCAGCGTTTCGGCCATGGTGCTGCAGGCACCGTACACCCCCGCAAACGGAATGCCCAGCTCCCGCATCGTGTAGTTGCTGGCCGTACACTGGGCCTGCAGGTCACCCGCAAAGGCGATGTCAACCCCGGTGCGCGGCAGATCGGCCTTGCGCAGGCAAAGCTCCGCTGCCCGCCGCTGCAGCAGGCTTTCGGCCTGCTCCCAGTTTTCACAGCCCTGCTCACAGAAGCCTGCATCCTGCGTCAGGAAATCGAAGTCGGAGGCCAGCGGCCCCTCACTCTCCTTTTTGCCGCCCGCTGCGGCCCAAGCCGCCACGACCGGCGGGGTGTCAAACAGCAGGGTATCCTTTTTGCGCGCCATCGCTCACCCCACCTTTCCCAGCAGCCAGTAAACCACGCCCCACACAAAGCTTGCCAGTGTGCCGTAAGCGATGACCGGCCCCGCAATCGTAAAAATCTTGGCCCCCACGCCGGTGACCCAGCCCTCGGCCTTGAACTCGATGGCCGGGCTTACGACCGAGTTGGCAAACCCGGTGATCGGCACCAGCGTACCCGCGCCCGCCTTAGCGGCCAGCTTCTGGTACCAGCCGGGCAGCGTGAACAGCGCCGACAGAAAAATCAGTGCAATGCTCGTCAGCGTGCCTGCCAGCGTCTTGTCATACCAGATCAGAAAGAGCTGGCGCAGCCCTTCCCCGACGGTGCAGATCGCCCCGCCGACACAGAATGCCCACACGCAGTCCCGCACAACGGGGGAGGGCGGCGAGGCGCGGCCGATCATCTCATCATATTGCTTGGGATTCAGCTTCACACTCCATTCCTCCTTTTGGGGGATAGTATGTGCTCAGCCGCCGTAAAATATGACCCGGCCGCGGCAATACGGCTCCGGCACCATGACCTTGTAGAGGGCGCGCAGCTCTTTGCAGAGCACGGCATCGGGCGCAGTGCCGCCGCACGGCAGGGAAAGCACCGCATACCGGCTGCCGAACACGCGGCTCTCCAGCGCAGTGGCGCGCGCCCCGGCCCGCAGGTAAAACCCGATGCGCCGCCGCGCAACGGCGGGGTCGGGGGCCTCGGCAGGATGCTCACATTCCAGCAGCAGGTCCTGCACCCGCAGAGCGTAGTAGTCACGGATCAGCTGCAGCGCCGCCGTACCCACACCGCTGCCGCGCAAATCACACCGCACGGCAAAATAGTCCAGCAGCGCCGTCCGCTGGCCCGGCAGCACGACCTGCCATGCGTAGGCCAGCCGCGCACCGACATCATCGGTCAGCAGCAGCGGCTCATACACCCCTGCCTCCAACAGGCGGCGTATCTCGGCAAAGGGCTTGCACTCGGCGGCGGGGAAATCCCGCGGCAGGGCGGTGTGGTACAGTTCCTCACAGCCGGCATGGGACAGACGCTTGATTTGCATGGAGATTTCTCCTTTCTGTGATTGAATTGTGGGGGAAAATAAGATATAATAAATAAAATATGCCTGCACACCTCGTAGGGGTCGGCGTCCCCGACGACCCGCTGCTGCCTTGCGGCGGCATGGGGCATGCCGCCCTACACGCAGCCATACGGTCGTATGTAGGGCGGGGTGCCCTCACCCCGCCGCAGGCGTTCGCGCTTCCGGTAAGTTTCCGGGGCGTCGAGGACGCCGCCCCCTACGGCACACATTACTCACCTATAAAAACAAGGAGCCACCCACATGGAATGGACTGACATCAGCATCACCGTTGCCAAGCGCGACGCCGACACGGCCGAGGCCATCGCTACGATGGTCGCCAACGGCGGCATTTATATCGAGGATTACAGCGATCTGGAACAGCAGGCGTGGGAGATCGCGCATGTTGACCTTATTGAGCAGGAGCTGCTCGATAAACCCCGCGATGTGGTCATCGTACACATGTACCTTGCCCCCGATGAGAACCCCGCCGAGGTACTGCCTCTGTTTGAGGAACGGCTGAAAAACAGCGGCATCGACTACCAGCTCAACACAACCGGCGTTGAGCAGGAGGACTGGCAGAACGCCTGGAAGAAATATTACCATGCCATGGACATCGGCAAGCGCCTTGCCATCGTCCCCGGGTGGGAGGAGCATGACACCGACCGCATCAAGATCATCATGGACCCCGGCATGGCGTTCGGAACCGGCACGCATGAGACGACCTCCCTCTGCCTTGAAACGCTGGACAGCCTTGTCGAGGGCGGCGAGCGGGTGCTGGATATCGGCACCGGCTCGGGGATTCTGGCCATTGCAGCGCTCAAGCTGGGCGCCGGCAGCGCCGAGGGCGTTGATATCGACCCCATGTGCGTGCGCACCGCCGGCGAGAACGCCGCGCGCAACGGCGTGGCCGACCGGTTCAAGGTGCTTGTAGGCGATCTGTCCGACAAGGCCAGCGGGCAGTACAACATCATCACCGCAAACATCGTGGCAGCGGCCATTCTTTCTCTGGCACCCCATGTGCCGGTGCTGATGGCCCCGGACGCCCGCTTTATCGCCAGCGGCATCATTGACGAGCGCAAGGACGAGGTTCTGGCCGGTCTGCGCGCCGCAGGGCTTGCGCCTGTCGAGGTCAAGGAAAAGCGCGGCTGGGTCTGCATCATCTGCAAAAAATCCGAGACGAAAGAGGCGTAAACGATGCCGCACCGTTATTTTACCCGAGAGCTGGCGGACGGCCGCGCTGCGCTGACCGGCAGCGATGCCCACCATCTGGCAGATGTCATGCGCGCCAAGCTCGGCGAGGAGGTCGTGCTCTGCGGCCCTGACGGGCTGGAATACCTCGGCACTGTGACTGCCATCGAGCCGGGGCGGGTCGAGTTCTCGGTCACTGACGGCACGACCAGCAAGGCCGAACCGGACTGCACCGTGACGCTGTTTGCGGGTTACCCCAAGCAGGGCAAGCTTGAGGAGGTCATCCGCCACAGCGTTGAACTGGGCGTAACCGGGATCGTTCCGTTTTTCAGCCGTTACTGTGTGGCCGCGCCCAAAAAAGAGGACGCCAAGAACGAACGGTACAACCGCATTGCCGCCGAGGCCGCCAAGCAGGCGGGCCGCGCCATGCTGCCCCATGTGGCCATGCCGCTGCCCGATTTTGCCGCCGTCTGCGCCGCCATGAAGGATTTTGACCTTGTGCTGTTCTTTTACGAGGGCGGCGGTGCCCCCCTGCGGGAGGTGCTGCACCCCGGGCAGTATAAGCGCATCGCCATCATCACCGGCAGTGAGGGCGGCTTCTCGGTCGAGGAGGCCGCTGCCGCCAAGGCCGCAGGTGCCGTGACGGTGGGCCTTGGCCCGCGCATCCTGCGCTGTGAAACCGCGCCGCTGGCCGCCCTGACCGCTGCCATGCTGCTGACCGGGAATTTGGAGTAACCGCAAGCCATAGTATGTAAAAACAAAGAGGAGCGTCACCGTTGGATGGTGATGCTCCTCTTCTTAGGTTGTTCATGTTGCAGTTGTAGGGGAGGGATTCATCCCTCCCGGGCACATCGAGGTTGCCGCACGGTTCCCGGAGCGGTCAAGACCGCTCCCTACAGGGCGTCGGCAAAAGGGTTGTAGGGAGGGGTCTTGACCCCTCCCTGCAATGTTTCCGCAGCCGCAACACTGTCGGGAGGGATGAATCCCTCCCCTACGACCTATTTCGCCTTCACATACGCGCCGAACGCATTCGGCACGGGGTATACCCCGGCCAGATCCTCGGGCGCGGCCCAGACATAGCCTTCCGGCAGGTCGCACGCCGGGGCGGTGCCGCGCCAGCCGCCCAGCTCCCAGATTTTGTGGGTAAACACATGCTTTGCGGGGGGCAATGCCTCGCCCAGCGCGGCCCGCACGCCCAGTGCAGCCAGCGCAGCGGTCAGCTCCTCGCGGGTCAGGCTCTTTTCCCACGCGGCGGGCTGCCACAGGCCGGCCAGCAGTCCGCGGGCGGGGCGGCGCTGCAATAAAACGCCGCGCTCGCTCTCAATCAGCGCCACCGTCACGGGCACCCTGCCCTTGGCTTTCGGCGCAGGCTTCACAGGCAGCTCGGCAGCACGCCCTGCGGCGTACCCCTGACACAGCTGCGCCAGCGGGCATACCTCGCACCGGGGCGCACCGGGCACGCAGACCAGCGCACCCAGCTCCATCAGCGCCTCATTGTACGGGCCGGGGGTGGCCTTCGGCATCTGGTCAACCACCCGCACGGTAAACGCTTTCTTTGCGGCGGGGGTCATCACATCGGCATCATCGTTGTACAGCCGCGCAAAGACCCGCAGGACATTGCCGTCCACCGCAGGCACCGGGATGCCGAACGCAATGCTCGCCACCGCGCCCGCCGTGTAGTCGCCGATGCCCGGCAGGCTGCGCAGCGCCTCATAGTCGGCGGGCAGGTCGCCGCCGTACTGCTCACAGACGATGCGGGCCGCCTTCTGCATATTGTTGACGCGGTTGTAGTACCCCAGACCCTGCCACAGCTTGCGCAGGGCGTCCGGCTCACAGGCGGCCAGCGCGGCGGGGTCGGGCAGCGCCGCGATAAAACGCTCATAGTAGGGGATGGCCGCTGCCACGCGGGTCTGCTGAAGCATGATCTCGCTGACCCAGATATGGTACGCAGAAGGCTCCTGCCGGAAAGGCAGGAGCCGTTTGTTCGCGTTGAACCATTGCAGCAGCGGTGCGGCAATGGGCTGCATCAGAAGCCTCCGCAGGTGCGGGGAAAGGGGATGACATCGCGGATGTTGGGGATGCCGGTGACATACATCAGCAGGCGCTCAAAGCCCAGACCGTAGCCGGCATGCTTGACGCTGCCGTAGCGGCGCAGGTCGAGATACCAGTCATAGTCGGCGGTGTTCAGGCCCAGCTCCTTCATGCGGGCCTCCAGCACATCGAGGCGCTCCTCACGCTGGGAGCCGCCGATCAGCTCGCCGATACCGGGCACCAGCATATCGGCGGCGGCCACGGTCTTGCCGTCCTCGTTCTGGCGCATATAGAATGCCTTGATCTCCTTCGGGTAGTCGGTGACGAACACGGGCTTCTTGAAGATCTGCTCGGTCAGATAGCGCTCGTGCTCGGTCTGCAGATCGGTGCCCCACTCGACCTTGTACTGGAAGTTATCGTTGTTCTTCTTCAGCAGCTCGACGGCATCGGTGTAGCTTACGCGGGCAAACTCGGAGTTTGCGACCAGTTCCAGCCGCTCGATCAGGCCCTTGTCGAAGAACTGGTTGAAGAAGGCCAGCTCATCGGGGCAGTTGTCGAGCAGATAGCGGATGACATAGCGGGTCATCGCCTCGGCAGTCTCAAGGTAGGTGTTCAGGTCGGCAAAGGCCATCTCCGGCTCGATCATCCAGAACTCTGCCGCATGGCGGGTATCGTAGCTCTTCTCGGCGCGGAAGGTCGGGCCGAAGGTGTAAACATTGCCCAGCGCCATCGCCATGGCCTCGGCCTCCAGCTGGCCGGAGACGGTCAGGTTGACAGGGCGCTTGAAAAAGTCCTTCGTAAAGTCGATGCCGCCCTCCTCGTTGCGGGGGATGTCGTTGAGGTCGAGCGTTGTGACCTGGAACATCTCACCGGCGCCCTCGCAGTCAGAGCCGGTGAAGATCGGCGTATGAACATAGGTAAAGCCATGCTCGTGGAAGAACTGGTGCAGGGCAAATGCTGCCTGACCGCGCACGCGGAATGCCGCATTGAAGGTGTTGGTGCGGGGGCGCAGGTGGGTCATCGTGCGCAGATAGTCCATGCCCATCTTCTTTTTCTGCAGCGGATAATCGCCGCCGCAGGCACCCAGCACGGTGATCTCGTCGGCGTTGATCTCAAAGGGCTGCTTGGCGTTCGGGGTCAGCACCAGCGTGCCGGTGACCTCAAAGCTGGTGTACAGGCCGCATTTGGCGATCTCGGCATAGTTGGCGAGCTTGTCGGCCTGAAACACGATCTGGACAGGCTTATAGCAGCTGCCGTCCGACAGCGAGATGAAGCCGATATTTTTGGAATCGCGCACAGTCTTGGCCCAGCCGCAGACAGTGACCTTAGAGCCGTCTGCGGGGGTAGCCTTGTACAGCGATGCAAGTTCCGTTCTCTGCATGGGTAGTCCACTCCTCTTTATACTATGAATATTAGTATTGTAGCAGGTATTTAATAAAAAGTAAAGAGCCGATATTTATCGGGTTGCAAGGTGCAGGGCGGCGTTGTTTCCATAAGGCAGCTTACAGAATTTTAGCCAGCGCCTCGGCGGCGCAGCGGCCTGCGCGCACGGCTTCGTCCAGCGTATTGGCATGGCCGCCGACCTCTATCAACAAGCTGCCGGTCGTTAAATCTTGGTTATAAAACCTGTACCCGCACAGAACAGGGCGGGTCAGGCCGGGGTATGCCTCCTCCATGGCGGCCTCCCATGCGGCGGCCAGACGCAGATTCAGCCGCCAGTTTGGCAGCGGGATGCTGCCCCCGTTGCCGCACCCGGCAATCAGCATGACCTGCGCCGTGCTTTCGCCGTCCTGCACCCACACGGGCTTGACCCGGGTGCCGTCCTCGTCCTCGATGGCATCGCGGTGAACATCCAGCACGACCTTGATCGAGGGATACCGCGCCAGATACTCCTGCACACCGGCGCGGCTGCGCTTGTAGCTGTCGGTATAGCCGGGCGCATCGTAGAGCGTTGTGTCGTGCAGGGTGTTGATGCCGGCCTCGTTCAGCACCCGGGCCATCTCAGCCCCCACGGCGCAGACATTCAGCGCCGTGTTCCTGCTGCGGGCCGCATAGCTTTTGTCATAGACAAGGTCGGGCCAAAGCTGGTAGCTTTCCGTGGCGTGGGTGTGCATGATCAGCACCTGCGGCGCGGCGCTGTCCCTCTCAATAGAAAAAGGCAGGCTGGGGGTCGTGACGGCGGCGCGCAGGTCAGCGTCCGGATGCTCGGTGCTGTTTTTGATGCTGCCTGCGGCAAGCTGCAGATACCCGGTACCGCTGCCCTGCCGCAGCTGCACCGCACGGATGCGGCCCGCGTCCGCCAGCTCGGGCGCGGCACTTGGCAGCGGTGTGGCCGTGGGGGCCGCGGATGGCTGCGGCGTTGCGGACGGTGCCGGGGCAGGGCAGGGCGTGGGCAGCGGCGTGGGGCGGCTTTCCGGCCGCTGCGGGCTGCTGACGCTCTGTGCCGGGGCGGCGGGCCAGTCAAGCGCCGCCGCAGCCGCAGGGTCCTGCAGATAGAGCGCCCCCCGCAGCAGCCATGCGCGCCCGGGGCAGAACGCCAGCGCCGCCCCAACCGCCAGCACTCCGGCCGCAAAAGCACCCCCGCACACCGCCGCCGAGGCCCACCGGCGCAGTCTTTGCATGGCACACACCCCCTCTGCACCCAAATTTTATGCGCTTTTTTTGCTTTCTATGAAGTTTTTTTCAAAAACCACTTGCAACTTTGCAAAAAGTATGATAGGATAACTTGTACTGTTATGGGGAACTAAGGAGGTGGAACGAATGCCTAATATTAAATCTCAGAAGGATCGCGTTGTTCAGGCCAAGAAAGAGGCTCTGCACAATAAGGTCGTCAAGTCCAACCTGAAAACAGTTGTCAAGAAGGCAAACGCTGCCATCGACAGCAATGCTGCTGACAAGGAGACCGTCGTTAAGGTTGCTGTCTCTGCCATCGACTCTGCTAAGAGCAAGGGTGTCATCCATAAGAACACCGCTGCCCGCAAGATCAGCCGCATGGCTAAGCGCGCCAACAAGGCTGCTGCTCAGTAATTGATCGCATGAACAATGCCCGCCGTGAAAACGGCGGGCATTTTCATTTTAATAAGCGCTGCATTTTATTAAGCGCTGCGGGGTACAGGTTCAAACCTCCTGCTCCATCAGCAGCTTTTTCAGCGGCAGCAGCGCGGCAGGCTCTGCACTGAAGGTGCGCACACCGAGCTTGAGGTACTCCGGCATGGCACTCACCGCCGCCACCGTGATGCCGCAGACATAGACCGGCACACTGCGGGCCGCTGCCTGCTCCACCACGCTCCTGACCAGCCGCAGCACAGCGGGGTTGGTCAGCTGGCCCACGGCAGCGGTGGGGTTCTGCACAAGGCCCAGCGTATAGCGGGTCAGGTCCTCCGCGTCAATGACCATCAGCTGGGCGCCGCGGTCCATGATGTCGGCGGCCATCAGAGCAGCCGATGGCATATCTATCACACAGCCCAGCATCGGCATGCCGATCTCGACACCGCTGATCTGCAGCTCATCCTTGCAGTTGTTGACCTCCTGCAGGCAGGTATCCCAGTCTGCCGCATCCTTTACCATCGGGAACACGACACGCAGATGCCCCTCCGGGGCGGCGCGCAGCAGCGCACGGATCTGAGACTTGAACAGCCGGTCTCCGCCCAGCCGCGCCTGCAGCTCGGCAGACCATGGGGCATCATCATCGGCGCGGGTGTCGCAGGTGCGCAGCACCACGGGGACGCCCTCGGCCGAGCGCAGATATTCCTTCAGGCGGCTCGTCTGGGTCTGCTCGCTCTGATCGCAAAGGATTGCGCTCTCAGAGCGCACGATGCCGATACCCGCCGCCCCCTGCGTATGGGGTACCTCGTTGTCGATCAGGTTGCAGGTCTGCATCAGGCGGAAGGCTGTGCCGCCCTTGGTCAGGCAGGGCAGGGCGGCCACCGGGTCAGGCTGTTGGCCGTGCAGGCGGTTCAATGCGATCTGGCAGTCCACCCGGGCGATCTGCGCGCCGTCCGGCTCGACCACCAGTGTGCCGTTGTCGGCGTCAAGGATCGCGCGGCAGCCAGCCGCCATGGCGGCTGCGCCGTCCCCCAGCTGCACCACCGCCGGGATACCCATGCTGCGCGCCATAATGGCAGCGTGGCTGATCGTGCTGTCCTGATCGCTGGCAAGCCCCAGCACCATCCGGCGGTCAAGGCTGAACAGATCGCTGGGGAAAAACCGATCCGCGACCAGAATGCTCGGCCGCTTGAGATGCAGCCGCCGGCGCGGGCGACCGTCCAGAATATCCACGACCCGGCGGCAGACATCACAGACATCGACACTGCGCTCCCGGATATATTCATCATCCACATTCTTCAGCCGGTCTGCAAAGATCTGCTCTGCCCGCTCAACGGCGGCAGCACCGCCCGCACCGGCGGCGATATAATCGCCGATCTCGTTGGTGAAGGATTCATCCTCCAGCAGGGCGATCTGAAACAGCAGAATATCCGCATCGGGACCTTTAGCGCGCTGGCTCAGTCGGCGCAGCTCGTCCTTGGCCAGCACAACGGCCACATCATAGAGCGCGCGCTCCCGGAACGGGTCACAGACGATGCGGTGCAGCCCTGTGGTGCCGTGGTCGATCTGCTCGACCGGGCCGACCACAATACCGGCCGAAGCCGGCACGCCGGTGTAGGTGTGCATAGAGTAGGCCTCCTTTTTTGATCTCCTTAGCCTTCCCCGGAGGGGGAAGCCCTTTTACAAAATCGGCATTTCGGAGAGTGTTTTGCTCACAAGGGCCGTGACAAACTCCTCCGGCACGGCGGCGGCAATGGCGCGCTCGGTCACAAGGGTGTTTTCCTTTCCCTCCAGCAGGGCGGGGAACCGGTCTGCCGGGTCCTTGTCAAAGCTGCCCATAAAGGTCGCAGCCAGCAGCTTTGGGGTATACGGAATGTCCTCAGGCACGCCGACACGCTCTGCCGCCAGCTCCAGCGGGGCCAGCGCGCCGCGGGTCGGGGCGCTGGGGTTCGGCGCATAAGGGGCCGGGTAGCTTGCCCGGGTGCGGGCGTTCTTCTCGACCAGATCTATCTCGGGTGCGCGGGCGCAGACCTCGGCAAGATTTTTCTGGTACCGCTCCGCGAAATGGGCAAGGTATTCCTCGTTATCGGGCAGCATCGCGTAGGCTGTGCCGCCGCACCGGCCAAACAGGCGCAGCGTATCAAAATAGCCCAGCGCAATGTTGCGCCCGGCGCGGGCGGGGTCAAAGTCCAGCGTGGGGCCAAGATCCCAATGGCTGCGCACAATGCGGGTGGGCAGGCCGGTCGTGTTGGGCCGCACGATGCCGATGCCGTCCACATCGACCCCAAGCAGCTCGGTCGCGCCCATGCGGGCGGCCAGATCCAAAGGCATATTATCCCGCCAGCCGCCGTCAATGTACTTTACACCGTCAATTTCCCGCGGGCGCAGGGCGGGGAAGCAGGCACTGGACGCCAGCATATAGTCCTTGAGCTGCCCCTCGGGGATGTCCTCAATCGGGCATTGCACGCTGCGCAGGCTGCCAAGCTCCGTCATGACAAGGCCGAAATGAATGGCGGAATGCCGCACGGCATCCTCGTCGATCAGCCGGTCGATCGTCTCGGCCAGCGGCTCAACATTCAGCCCGCCGCTGCGGAAAATATCAAGGAAGAAGGCGCGCAGCTCCTCACGCTTGAGCGATTCGGGAATCTCCAGCACATCATGGATCTCCAGACTGCGCCAAAGCTCCTCTGCCTCGCGGGCCTTGCCCATCGTGAAAAGGCAGCCGTTCAGCGTGCCGACACTGGCCCCGGTGATGATATCCGGCGTCCAGTCCAGCGCCTGCAGGGCATGCCAGACACCGATCTGGTAGCTGCCCTTGGCACCGCCCCCCGCCAGCACCAGCGCGCGCTTTCCGGTATGTTCCATCTCAGTTCCCCCTCCCGGTCATGGTTTTCCTTTATTATAGCATCTTCTGTGTAAAGTTGCCATAGCAAACCGCGTCACAATCTGCGGTTTTTGTATGGAATTTTTGTGTTTTGTCAGGGGTTGCAACGAAAGGGGAAACGCAGTATTATTATAAGACAATACCATATGAGTGAGGGAATTTCCATGTCTACCAAACCTATCCTTGTTGTCATGGCTGCCGGTATGGGCAGCCGCTACGGCGGGCTCAAGCAGATCGACCCGGTGGGCCCGTCCGGCGAGGCCATTCTGGATTACAGCCTTTACGATGCCCGCCGCGCCGGGTTCGAGACCGTTGTTTTCATCATCAAGCATGAGATCGAGCAGGCGTTCAAGGAGGCTGTCGGTGCCCGCGCCCTGCGCGCCGGGTTTGAGGTCCGTTATGCCTACCAGCAGCTCGACAAGCTGCCGGAGGGGTTCACCGTGCCGGAGGGGCGCGTCAAGCCCTGGGGCACGGCCCACGCCATCCTTGTGGCAGAGCAGGCCATCGGCGATGCGCCGTTCGCGGTCATCAACGCGGATGACTACTACGGCCCGCAGGGTTTCCGCCTTGTTTACGACTACCTGAGTACCCACGCCGATGGCGACCGCTACGCCTGGGCGATGGTGGGCTTCCTACTGGGCAACACGGTCAGCGCCAACGGCAGCGTCAGCCGCGGCGTCTGCGTGACCGATGCGCAGCACAACCTCGTCAGCGTGACCGAGCGCACCTGCATCGAGCCGTATGACGGCGGCATCCATTACAGTGAGGACGGCGGCAAAAGCTGGTGCGACCTGCCCGCAGACGCGGTTGTTTCGATGAATCTGTGGGGCTTCACACCCGGCTATGTGCAGCAGGCCAAGGCCGGTTTTGCGGCCTTCCTGCAGGAGAATCTGCCGATAAACCCGCTGAAGTGCGAATATTACCTGCCGGCCGTTGTGACGGCGGCGCTGCAGCGCGGCGAGGCCGATGTCCATGTGCTGACCAGCGCCGACAAATGGCACGGCATCACCTACCGCGAGGACAAGCCCGAGCTTGTCGCCGCCCTCCGCCAGATGAGCGAGGCCGGGCTGTACCCGGCTGACCGGCTGTTCTGATGCCTCTGCCGCCGGACGCTGCGCGCAATATTTTACAATTACGCTGTTGTATTTGCGCGGGATGTCGGGTATAATAAATTCAGTAAGTCGGAATATTTCGCCAAGCTGACGCAGCAGCGCAGCTTTTGCAAAGGAGTTTTTATCATGATGAAAAAGACCACCTTCGGTGCCGCTCTGGCCTTCCTGTTTGCCGCTGCCGGTGCCCTGACCGCCGCCGCCCTCTACCTGCATCACCGTGAGAAGGAGCTGGACGAGTACGAGCGCCTGCTCTTCAGCGATGAGTATGACGATTTCGATGACGAGGACGACACCGACGCCGAGGACACCACCACCTACGAGAAGATCCCCGACGCCCCCAACACCGAGGAGTAATCCCCATCGGGGTCCTGTGTGACCGAATACGAACCGGCTGGGCGCTGACCTGACGGCGCCCGGTCTTTTGTTAATGGAGAAAGCTAGATCATGCGCAAACTGCTGCTTTGGCTGGTGATGGTCGCCGCCATGGTTGCCGCGATTCTGGGCGGAACAGCGGCGTTTCTCTACAGCCGCACCGACGAGGACCGCCTTCCCCAGCAGCCCGTGCAGTTCGGCGGGCTGACGCTGACCGCCAACGGCTGGGACTGGACCATACCCGTGCTGGGTGACAAGGTCAGCAAGACCTATGAAAGCCCGACCAACCTGACCGTGCAGAAGCTCGGCACCTTCACCGATACGACCCCCGCGCTGACCCTGCCCGAATGGGTCACAGCGGCCGAGGTGCAGATCACCGCGCCAGACGGCACCGTCTGGTCGGGCGGTCTGGCCGACTGTAACACCTATACCTACACCCAGAACGGTGCGTATCAGATCCTCGTGACTGCCCACCACAGCGACAGCGATGCCCCCGGCGACCCGGTGGGCTGGTACGCCTACCGCGCCGGCTACACAATGGCGATGAACCCCAAGGTCACCCTGAGCAGCGAGCGCGCGCCGCAGGGCAGCATCGTGGCGATCCAGCTGTCCGGTATTCTGGACGGCGAGCCGACTGTCGAGAGTGATCTCGGCGAGGTATGGTTCCGCAAGACCGCCACGGGGTACATGGGCTACCTGCCCGTAACCTACAACGCCGAGGGCGGCGACCACACGCTGCAGCTGACCTGCGGCACCCTGCAAAAGGAGATTATCCTGACGGTGACCCGCACGCTGTATGACACCGTTTCCGTCCCGGCGGAGGAGGATGTCGGCGGCGGGGAGGAGTTCCGCAGCGCGATCTGGCCGCTTTACACCACCGGCAGCTCCGCCAAGCTATGGAACGGCCGGTTCGAGGCCCCCAGCGCCGGTGCGGTCAATCTGGCCTACGGCACCACCCAGATGGTGGATGGCCAGCGCAGCGGTCAGGCCACCGGCCTGACCTATGCTGCCGCAGGCGGCGAGACTGTCACCGCCCCTCAGGCAGGCAACATCGTGTTCGCCGGCACGCTGACCCTGACCGGCGGCGCCGTGGTCATCGACCACGGCTGCGGCGTAAAAAGCTATCTGTACGGTCTGGAAACGGTCGGCGTCGTGCGCGGGCAGTCGGTTTCCACCGGTGACCCGCTGGGCACTGCCGGGACGAGCCACAGTCTGATCTATGAGCTGCGCATCGGCAGCAAATCCACCGACCCGCAGCTTGCCCTGAACGGCAGCAGCGGTCTGCAATTCCGTGAGGCTGAATAACGCAGGCATCGCGCGGCGATGCCGCCCATAGAATGTTACGATCGGCGCGGTGCCCCCGGCCCGCCGTGCCGTGTGTATGGCCGGGTGTTCCAAGAGAGTGGGAGTAAGCATGGAAGAAGAGAAGAAAGCCGCAGCCGGCGTGGACTGGGTTGAAAAGGCCCCCGCCGCGCCCCGCAGGCGCAGCCGCAAAAAGCCGGCGGCCAAGGGCAAGCCCAAAAAGCCCGCTGCCCCGGCAGAGCCTAAGCAGGAACCGGCTGTGAGCGATACCCCGGAGCCCCCCGCAGAAACTGCACCTGCACCCCTGCAGGTGCCCGAGGCTCCGGGCGCCCCGCAGCCAGACGCCATCCCCGTGTCACTGCCGGAAACCCCGGAAGCAGTCCCCTCACAGCCCGAGGCCGCCGAGCGGCCGGAACCGGCAGATCCTGCCGAGGCAGCCCTGTCTGATACCGGCGCCGATGAAACAGCAGCGGCCGAGCCTGCCCCCGAAGATACCGCCTGCGCAGAGCCGGAGCAGCCTGTGCCCGATGCAGCTGAGGCTGCGGCCAATGCACAGGAGGATGCCACGGAGGAGGACGCCCCCGAGAAAAAGGCCCGCGCGGACACCATCGCCCGCACGGCGCAGCTTTCCATCGCCCAGATCATGGCCGGGCTGGCAGACACCCCCGCCGAGGACACCCCTGATGCGCCGCCCGCCGAGCCGGACAGCACGGAGGAGGACACCGAGGAGGAGCCTGCGGACACCCTTACCCAAAAGCTTGGGCGCGGTGTGACCGGCATGCTGCGCTGGCTGCTGCTGGTCGTGCTTTTTGTGCTGGTCATCGCGTGCGGCGGCGTAGCGTGGCTCTACCACAACGCTACCCCCGATATGCTGCCCCAGATCAAGGCCACCTTTGACGGACAGGAGCTTGCCCCCACCGCCTATAAATGGCATGTGCCGATCGTCGGCAGCTGGCTCCGCCGCACCTATGCCGAAACGCTGAACCCGGCCCCGGCCGAGCTGGCACTGCCGGTGTCCGGTGCATCGCCCGATCTGGTCATCACGCCGGGCGGCTACAGCGCCCAGCTGACCATCACCGATGCCGCCGGGGAATCCATCTATGACGGCAGCGCCACCGGCTTTCGCAACTACCGTTTTGTTGAGAACGGCACCTACGATGCCAAGCTGATCGTCAGCACAAGCGGCACCCCCGCTGATGAGGCAACCGTGACCGGCACTGAGACATGGCAGTTCCGCTTTACGGTCAGCATCAAGCCGTCCATCCAGCTTGCGACCGACAGCGTGGCGCAGGGCGGTGTGGCGGCAGTGCGGGTCGGCCAGACCCTCGGGCAGGATGCCCCGGCCATCAAGACCACCCTCAAAAATGTCGGCTTTGTCAAGGCAGGCAGCGGCTGGATCTGCTACCTGCCCATCCCATGGAACCAGACGCCCGGCAGCATTACTCTGGAGGTATCGGCCGACGGCTACACCGAGCAGCTCTCCCTGTCGGTGCGCGCAGGCTCCTTCAGCTACAAGGACTACAGCAGGGCCTCCCAGATGGCCGCGCCCTACATCGGCGAGGACGACGCCCCCGCAGCAGTCAGCAAGCTGTTTGCCACCGTGGACAACAAGATCCAGTGGTCCGTAGGCGGCTTTGTGCAGCCCTTCCTTGACAGCTTTGACACCCCGCTGACCTACGGCATGACTGAGTACGCGGGCCGCCCCTACAGTGAGCGGGGCACCAACTACGGCTACGGCGGGCGCACCTCGACCAATGTGATCATCCGCCCCAAAAACGGCAGAGGCTCGATGATTGCCCCCGCCAGCGGCCGTGTGCTGCTGGCGAAGGACCTCGGCGGCCTCTACGGCAACACCCTCGTGATCGAACACGGCGCAGGCCTCAAGAGCATCTTCTACGGTCTCGCCTCGCTGGAGGTCAAGACCGGCGATACCGTCAAGCAGGGCCAGCTGCTGGGCGGCTGCAGCAAGGCCGTTGTGGCAGAAATGCGCATCGGCACCGTTCCCATCGACCCGCTGGCCGTCTGGCGCAGCCGCTGCGATGGTCTGAAGCTCTATTGATTCCAAGGCACCCACCCCAAACGGGATGGGTGCTTTTTTGCTGTCACCGCTCATCCGCAGCCGAAGGAGCGGGCCGTCAGCGGATGTTCACACTCTGCGCGGGCAGGACATAGTATGGCGCAAAACAAAACGAGGTGAGCGCGTATGCCAAAGACCTTCTGTGTGGTGGGCCACGATGCCCGCCAGCAGGCGGCGGCCCGTGTGCTGCGCCGCGCAGGCTGCGGCGTGACCGCCGCCGACAATGCCGCCGCAGCGGATTATATCCTGCTGCCGATGTCTCAGGGGCGCGTCAGCGATGAGGTCGCCCGCGCCCTGCAGGGTGCGGGGCAGGGGACGCTGATTCTGGCAGGCCGCCCCGGTCTGCCGGTACGGCTGGCCGCGCGGGAGGCCGGGCTGCCGCTGATCGACTATTTCCGGCGGCCCGAGCTGGAATGTCTGAACGCCGTCCCCACGGCCGAGGGCTGCCTTGAGCTGCTGCTTCGCCTGCGGGAGCGCACGATCTGGGAGAGTGCCTTTCTTGTGCTGGGCTACGGCCGGGTAGGCCGCGCCGTGGCGCGTCGGCTGGCACTGCTGGGCGGGCGGGTCACCGTAGCCGCCCGCAGCCCCGAGCAGCGCGCCAACGCCCGCTGCAGCGGCTGCCGCGCCGCTGCGCTGACTGCCCTGCCCGCGCTGCTGCCGGGGTTTGACGCCGTCATCAACACGATCCCCGCGCCGGTGCTGCCGCGCACGCTTTTGCAGCGGCTGCCGGCCGGGGCGCTGATCATCGACCTTGCCAGCCTGCCCGGCGGCACAGACTTTGCAGCCGCCGAGGAGCTGGGCCTGCACGCCGAGCATGCGCTGGCTCTGCCGGGGCGCTGCGCCCCGCAGACCGCCGGAGCGCTGATTGCCCAGACCGTGCTGGCCATTCTGGAAGAGCACGAAGAACAGAAAGAAAGGAGCGAGCCATGACGACCCGGCCGAAACGCACTGCCGCCTTTGCGCTGTGCGGCAGCTTTTGCAGCTTTTCCGCCGTGCTGCCCCAGATACAGGTGCTGACGGCGCGCGGGTGGGAGATCCTGCCCATTCTCAGCGCCAGTGCGGCAGGGCTGGACACCCGCTTTGGCACCGCAGCAGCCCTGCGGCAGACTCTATTGAAGCTGACCGGCCATGAACCGCTCACAACACTGCAGGGCGTGGAGCCGCTCGGCCCGCAAAAGCTGGCCGATGCCCTTATCATTGCCCCTGCCACCGGCACAACGATGGCGCTGCTGGCCGCGGGCATCAGCGCGACCCCGGTGACACTGGCGGCCAAAAGCCTGCTGCGTGGCGGCCGGCCGGTCATACTGGCCCCCTCCACCAACGATGGTCTGGCGGGCAGCGCCCCGGCGCTGGGCCAGCTTTTGCAGCGGCGCAGCTACTATTTTGTGCCCTTCGGTCAGGATGACTGCTACAAAAAGCCCCGCAGCCTGAAAAGTGATTTTACCCTGCTGCCTGACACGCTGGACGCTGCCCTGCGCGGGGTGCAGCTGCAGCCGATGCTGTTGTAATATGTTGCCGGGCAGGCGGCATATAACAGGGTAGAAGATATACCCCAGCCTTCCCCCTTGGGGGAAGGTGGCCCCGCAGGGCCGGATGAGGGGCAGACTTTCCATCGTTGCCCTGCAATGGTACTGCTGCGGCAAACACGCCCCTCATCCGTCAGCTCTGCTGACAGCTTCCCCCTCGGTGGGAAGTCTTTTTGCATACAATTCCATATTTTTTCGGGGGAGGCCCGCTCATGCAGATGATCACCATTACCGGCAAACAGGCTCTGCATGGGCGCATCCGCCCGGCGGCCGCCAAAAACAGCACACTGCCGCTGCTGGCGGCCACGCTGCTCTGCCGCGGACCCTGCCGCCTGCAGGAGGTGCCGGCCCTTGCCGATGTAACGACCAGCCTTGCGCTGCTGCAGGCCGTGGGGGCCGATGTGCGGCGGTGCGGCGCGGACCTGTGTACACGGCCGGTGCAGACGCTCTGCGGCGAGATTCCCGAATCCCTTGCCGGGGCAATGCGCAGCTCGGTGTTTTACCTTGCGCCGCTGCTCTGCCGCACAGGGTATGTGCGGCTGCCGCTGCCCGGCGGCTGCCGTCTGGGGCCGCGGCCGGTGGATATTCATCTGGCGGGACTCGCCGCCATGGGGGCCGAGGTCGAGCTGGAGGGCATTGCCGTGACGCTGCGGCGCAAGGGCCCGCTGCATGGCGTGGACTTTACGCTGCGCCTGCCAAGCGTCGGCGCAACCCTCACGCTGCTGATGGCTGCCTGCTGCGCCCGGGGCCGCACCGTGCTGCGCGGCGCCGCGCAGGAGCCGGAAATAGGCGATATGGTGCATTTTCTGCAGGCATGCGGTGCCCGGATTCGGGGCAGCGGCACGCCGGTGCTGACGGTGGACGGCGGCTGTCCGCTGGCGGGCACCGCGCACCGCCCGCTGCCGGACCGCATCGCTGCCGCCACCTATGCCGCCGCACTGGCCGCCGCCGGCGGCGAGATTGAGATTTGCGGCTGCGACCCGGCTGTTTACGGGGCCTTTCTGCGCTTTTTGGCAGAAACCGGCGTGGTCGTGACCCGGGCAGGGGACTGCGTGCGGCTTGCCCGCGACCCCGCCGCGCCGCTGCGGGGCGGGGCCAGACTGACCGCCGACGCCTGGCCCGCCTTTGCAACCGACACTGCCCCGCTGGCCGCCGCCGTGCTGCTGACGGCAGCGGGGGAGAGCGAGATCTATGACCGCCTGTTCGCCAACCGGTTTGCCTGCGCAGCAGGGTTTGCCGCACTGGGGGCCGGCTGCACCGCACAGGGACGGCGGCTGCACATTGACGGCGGTGCGGCGCTGCACGGAGCCGCCGTGACCGCCCCCGACCTGCGCGGGGGTGCGGCGCTGCTCATCGCGGCGCTTGCCGCCGAGGGGCAGACCACACTGCGCGACCCCGGCCATATCCGGCGCGGCTACGCGGACCTGCCGGGAGAACTGCACAGCCTTGGGGCAGACTGCACCGCCGCGCGCGGTGCAGCATAATTCAAAACCCGCACCGCAGGGGCAGACCGGGTCTGCCCCTGCGGTGCTTTTTTGTGGGAGCTGCCTGCTTTCCCCTTCAAAATATAGCAATCTGCTGAATTTTCGCGTTTCTATCCCGTGCTTGTCCGGCAAAAGCGCAGGGAGAAACGCAATTTTTTATGAATTTGCCCTCAGGGTATTGAAATTGCATGTAAAATTTGATATTCTAATAATCAGTTATATGTAAAAAATAGCGGATCAGTGTGCCCCTGCGCGGGGTGCAGTACCCATCGGGTCCGGTTTAACAACTTCACTTTTAGGGGGATACACTCATGGCATTCGTTCTCGACGAAGAAATGCAAAATGTAACCAATATCAAGGTCATCGGCGTAGGTGGCGGCGGCGGCAACGCTGTCAACCGCATGGTCGAGTCCGGTCTGTCCGGGGTCGAGTTCGTTGCAATGAACACCGACCAGCAGGCCCTGCTGAACTCCAAGGCCACCCAGAAGGTCCAGCTTGGCGCCAAGCTGACCAAGGGCCGTGGTGCCGGTGCTGACCCGGAGATCGGCCAGCGCGCCGCTGAGGAGAGCAAGGATGAGATCACCAACGCCCTGAAGGGTGCGCAGATGGTCTTTATCACCGCCGGTATGGGCGGCGGCACCGGCACGGGCGCTGCCCCTGTCGTGGCCGAGACTGCCCATGATCTGGGCATCCTGACCGTCGGCATCGTCACAAAGCCCTTCGCCTTTGAGGGCAAGCGCAAGATGGCGCAGGCCGAGCAGGGCATCGCCTCCCTGATGATGCATGTTGACTCTCTGATCGTCATCCCGAACGAGCGCCTGAAGCTCATCAGTCAGGAGAAGATCACCCTGATGAACGCCTTCGAGGCCGCCGACAATGTGCTGCGTCAGGGCGTTGAGAGCATCTCCAGCCTGATCAATATTCCCGCCTTCATCAACCTTGACTTCGCGGATGTCCGCTCCATCATGAAGGACGCCGGCTTTGCCCACATGGGTGTCGGCGTTGCCAAGGGTGCCGGCAAGGCCGAGAACGCCGCCAAGGCTGCCATCTCCAGCCCGCTGCTCGAGACCAGCATCGCCGGTGCGCGCGGCGTCATCATCAACATCACCTCCAGCCCCGACATTGGTCTGGAGGATGTCGAGACCGCTGCCAGCATGATCACCCAGAGCGCCCATCCCGATGCCAACATCATCTGGGGTACTGCCTTTGATGAGCGCCTGAGCGATGAGATGAGCATCACCGTTGTGGCCACCGGCTTTGAGAGCACCCCCGAGGTGGACGAGCCGATTCAGGCCCATGTTGACGCCAAGCGCGCCGCCCAGCAGGCCACTGTACAGCAGCCTGCCCAGCCTGTGCAGCCCGCCGCCCCCGTGCAGCCCGCACAACAGCCCATCAACCCGCCGATGCCCAACCCCATCTTCACCCAGTCCTTCAGCACCGGCATGGATACCCCCGTGGCTGCCCAGCCTGCTGCCCCGGCTGAGGAAGAGGATGACGGCGATTACTTTGACGATCTGCTCAGCATCCTGAACAAGCGTTCCTGATCAATTTTCTGCGAGAGGATGTAAAAAGCCATGCCGTCTGAACCTATGAACATTCAGGAACAGGGCTTCCGTTCCAGCTTGTTCGGCTTTGATAAAAATGATGTGCTGGCTTACATGAACGCGCTGGCCAACGAGGCCCAGCAGCATGAGCTGGAGTACAACCGCCAGCTGCAGCAGATGCAGTCCCGTCTGGACGAGCTGCGCAGCCAACAGAGCAGCGATGACAGCCGGATCGAGGCCCTCAAGGCCGAGGTGGCCGCTGCCAACCAGCGCGCCGAGGCCGCCGAGACCCGCCGCCGCGAGAGCGAGGAGCAGCTTGAGGCGCTGCAAAAGCAGACTGCCTCCTACCAGTCCAACCAGCGCGAATCCCAGAAAAACGCCAATATCTGGCAGCTGAAGCACCACGATCTGCAGCAGAAGAATGACGATCTGCAAAAGCAGGTCGAGGAGCTGCAGAAGCAGCTGGATTCAGCGCGCCAACTGAATACCTCGTCCCTGAGTTCTCCCGCGTCTGATCTGGTGCGGGAGGCAAAGCTTGAGGCCGGTAAGATTCTGGCCGATGCCCGCCTGTACGCCGAGAGCGCCGAGAAGGAGCTGAAACAGCAGGCAGACAGCCAGAAGAACCGCATGGCCGAGAATGCCCGCAGCATCGCCTCGGGCGTCATGCTGGTGCGGGAGCGTCTGGCCCGCGTGGATGAACGGCTGAGCGCCGCCACGCTGGATCTGGACGGCCTGACACAGGCAATCTATCAGGCCCTTGACCAAACTGAGGCCGAGCTGAAGGAGCTGGGCACCGATATGCGCAGCTTTGCACAGGGCACACCGGAGACGGATCTGCCTGCACCTGTGCCGCCGCGCCCCGCCGCCGCACAGACCCCGGCAGCCAAGCCCGCCGACCGGCTGCGCGTAAAGGCAAAGAAGGCCCAGCCCGCGCACCATACGCCCCCAGCCCCGGCCCACCGGCTGCGCAACACGCGCCGCCCTGTGTCCCAGCTGCTGCAGGATCAGATCGACCGGCTGAATGGGGAAGAACCGTAAACTTCAATACATAAATCTCACCCGGCGATGCAGCTGGGTGAGATTTTTCTTTGCCTTCCCCCAAGGGGGGGAAGCCTTTTCGCTCCTCCTGTTTGTTCACAAACCCTTCTTAATTTGTTGAATATTCATTCACGACTTTAACACAAATCCGGAGTATACTATAGATGTTCTCAGGAAGGGAGCAGGGACCCGACCTGATGAACAGGACCCCAAGTTTTTCATCCATACTCCTCTTTTCTTTTGACGCGGAAGCGGTGCGGATTTTTTCGCACCGCTTCCGTGTTTTTGTACAATTCCTGCCATTTGACAACGATTTTATGCGGCGGCACTCTTGCCGAATTTTCAAGAAACCTGTATAATATATGCTGATATTGTAGCGCCTTGGGGCAGACCCGGCCTTCGGTATCCCGCAATCACCCCAATGGCAACCCCGCTTATCCGCCCTACGGCGCGCAGCTTCAGTGGGTTTGCCTGACCCGCAGGAGGCTAAAGCCTATGAGAGTTGGTCTGGATATTGGTTCCACCACCATTAAATGTGTCGTGCTGAATGACGCCGGGCAGATCGTTTATTCTACCTATGAGCGTCATTTCAGCCATATTTTAGAAAAGGGCAGAGCGCTTTTGGAAAAAGTCGCCGCCGAATATCTGCCTGAAGGCCGCGCGTATCTGGCCATCTCCGGCTCTGCCGGCATGGGCCTTGCTGACAGCTGCAGGGTGCCCTTTGTGCAGGAGGTCTTTGCCACCCGCGTGGCTGCCAACCGCCTGACGCCGGGCACCGACTGCATCATTGAACTGGGCGGCGAGGATGCCAAAATCCTCTTCCTGACAAACGGCACCGAGGTCCGCATGAACGGCAGCTGTGCCGGCGGCACCGGCGCTTTCATTGACCAGATGGCCACCCTGCTGAAGATGGGCGCGGACGAGATGGACAAGGCCGCCCAGGGCGCCACCCGCACCTACACGATCGCCAGCCGCTGCGGCGTTTTTGCCAAAAGCGACATCCAGCCCCTCATCAATCAGGGTGCTCAGGCGGGGGACATCGCAGCATCGATCTATCAGGCAGTCGTCAACCAGACCATCGCCGGCCTTGCGCAGGGACGGCCCATCAAGGGCAATATCCTGTATCTGGGCGGCCCGCTGACCTTCTCCCGGACGCTGCGCCGCAGCTTTGACAAAACGCTCGGCGTCACCGGCACCCTGCCGGAAAACAGTCTGCTCTTTGTGGCGCTGGGCGCAGCATTCTACGCCGATGAGGAGTCCGACCTGCGCGAGGTCGCAAAACGGCTGGACAACTACAGCGCCGCCGCCACCTATGTAAGCCTGCCGCCGCTTTTCGCCGATCAGCAGGAGTATGAGGCGTTCCACGCCCGCCACATGAAGGCCACCGTGCCCTGCCTGCCCTTCGGCGCAGACTGCGGCCCCGTGCATATCGGCATCGACTCCGGCTCAACCACCATCAAGCTGGTCGTCATTGACGGCAACGCCAACATTCTGTTTGAAAGCTACCGCCCCAACCTCGGCAACCCGATCCCGCTTGTGAAGGAGACGCTGCTCAAGCTGTATCGGGATCACCCCGGGCTGCAGATCGCCAGTGTGACCACGACCGGCTACGGTGAGGAGCTGGTCAAAAATGCCTTCCACTGCGACCGCGGCCTTGTCGAGACGGTGGCCCACTTTACCGCTGCCAAGCACTTCCTGCCCGATGTGGACTTCATCATCGACATCGGCGGGCAGGACATGAAGTGCTTCAAGATCGAGGACGGCGCCATCAGCAACATCTTCCTGAACGAGGCCTGCTCCTCCGGCTGCGGCAGCTTTTTGCAGACCTTCGCCCAGGCGCTGGGCTACGATGTCAAGGAGTTTGCCGCCCTCGGCCTGTTTGCTGACAAGCCGGTGGATCTCGGCAGCCGCTGCACTGTCTTTATGAACTCCAGCGTCAAGCAGGCGCAGAAGGACGGTGCCTCGATTGAAAACATCAGCGCCGGTCTGTCCATCTCGGTCGTTAAAAATGCGCTGTACAAGGTCATCCGCGCCTCCAGCCCTGAGGAGCTGGGCCGCCGCATCGTTGTGCAGGGCGGCACCTTCTACAACGAGGCCGTTCTCCGCGCCTTTGAGAAGGAGATGGGCGTCCATGTCATCCGCCCCGACATCGCGGGTCTGATGGGTGCTTACGGCGCAGCGCTGTACGGCAAGGCCAAGGCAGGGGCGAACGCCCGCAGCACCGTGCTGACCGAGCAGGAGCTTGCGCAGTTCAGCCAGAAGGTCAACACCGTGCAGTGTCAGGGGTGCGGCAACCACTGCCAGCTGACCGTCAATGTCTTTGCGGACGGCAAGCGGTACATCTCGGGCAACCGATGTGACAAGCCCGTGACCGGCAAGGCCAACAACGAGGACCTGAACCTGTACGCCTACAAGCTGAAGCTGCTGGACGGCTACCGCAATGCCCCCGCGCCCGCCGCACCGCGCGCGCGCATCGGCCTGCCGCTGTGCCTGAACATGTATGAGCTGCTGCCGTTCTGGCACACGCTGTTCACCCGCCTCGGGTTCGAGGTCGTGGTCAGCCCCTTCTCGAGCCGCAGCCTTTACCAGAGCGGTCAGGCAACGATCCCGAGCGACACAGCCTGCTTCCCCGCCAAGCTGAGCCACGGCCATATCCACTGGCTGTGCGGGCAGGGCGTGGACGCCATCTTCTACCCCTGCATGAGCTACAACCTTGATGAGCATCTGGGGGACAACCATTATAACTGCCCCGTGGTCGCCTATTACCCCGAGGTACTGGAGGGCAACTGCCCCGAGCTGAACGCAACGAAGTTCCTCTACGACTACTTCAATCTGGAGCGCCGGAAGGATTTCTACAAGAAATTCCAGCAGTCGTTTGACAAATATTTCCCCGGTCTTGACAAAAAGGCGGTGCGCGAGGCCATTGACGCCGCCTATGACGAGTATCACCGCCACATGCAGCAGCTGCGGGACAAGGGCGCGGAAATCATCGCCACCGCCCGTAAGGAGGGCCGCCACATTATCGTGCTGGCGGGCCGCCCC
>ENA-OWPB01000854-OWPB01000854.1-human-gut-metagenome-genome-assembly--contig:-NODE-854-length-33970-cov-3.899572_pt1 | contig 33970 bp, 28 predicted proteins | sample MGYA00248260_ERZ651838 | MGnify/ENA primary metagenome ERZ651838 (study PRJEB26924, sample SAMEA4378304) | human gut metagenome | biome: human gut; feature: human-associated habitat; material: faeces... | reverse complement strand
GAGTATTCAAACCGCCGCGACTAAAGTCACAAATATAGGGGATAGGCTCTCTTTACGGGCGTCTGTTTCGCTCTACAAATCAGAATTTAATTTAAAGCAAAATCTCCATCGAAGTAATTAATTTTCATTGCCTCGCGGACATCATTCAATGTCTCTGCTGCTTTCTTTTCAGCAACTTCAGAACCAGCCTGTAAGATATCATAAACATCTGGAATACGCTGTTCCCACATCTTTCTTCTCTCACGAATCGGTCCAAGTTCCGCTTCTAATACTTTGTTCAAGAACTTCTTCACCTTAACATCACCAAGTCCGCCTCTCTGATAATGTTCTTTTAATTCATCAAGGTTCTGGTAATCCGGAAGAAATTCTGCGAAGTATTCATCTTTACAGAACGCATCTAAATAAATGAATACAGGATTACCTTCTACCTTACCCGGGTCCTGTACACGAAGATGGTTTGGATCGGTAAACATGGACATAACTTTTTTCTTTACTACATCTGCCTCATCAGAAAGATAAATACAGTTTCCAAGAGATTTACTCATCTTAGCCTTTCCATCAATACCTGGAAGACGAAGACAAGCTTTGTTAGATGGAAGAACAATCTGTGGATCTGTTAAAGTCTCACCGTAAACACTATTAAACTTATGAACAATTTCCTTACACTGCTCAATCATCGGCATCTGGTCCTCTCCTACTGGAACTGTTGTTGCGCGGAACGCAGTGATATCCGCTGCCTGACTGATTGGATAACAGAAGAACCCTACAGGAATACTCGCCTCAAAGTTTCTCATTTTAATCTCAGACTTAACGGTTGGATTTCTCTGCACACGGGCAACTGTAACAAGGTTCATATAATAAAATGTAAGTTCCGTAAGTTCAGGAACCATTGACTGAATGAAAATGGTTGACTTTTCCGGGTCAATTCCACATGCTAAGTAGTCTAATGCTACCTGAATAATATTCTGACGTACTTTTTCCGGATGCTCTGCATTATCAGTCAGTGCCTGTGCATCTGCAATCATAATAAAAATCTCATCATAGTCTCCAGAGTTCTGTAATCTGACTCTCTCTGATAATGAACCTACATAGTGTCCTACATGAAGACGGCCCGTTGGACGGTCACCAGTTAAAATTACTTTTTTCATTCTTTATCTATTTCTCCTTAATATATTTTTCGCTTTTCCTACCAAGATATTATATAACCCAATTCAAAAAGCGTCAACCGTTCCGCCCTTTTTCTTTCATGTTTCTTTCGTTAAAGAAATGTGACTTTAAGACACTATTATCCATCAAGAAATCATCCTAAAATAAATAAAAGGAACAATTCCCACATAACCCCGAGGAAATGGAGCGTGGTATTATGAAAAAATCAAAAAATGTTACAAGGATAAAATGTAAAATGATATCGTTATGTTTAAGTTCGGTCATGATTATTTCAAGTTTTATGTCAATAAATGTTATGGCTGACAGCTCTGATCAGATTATTAATTCACTGACAGACATTCCAGCAGTATTGGAAGATTGGGATACGCCTGCATTAGGCAGTGGAAAAATTTATTATCGAAAAACATCTGCAAAGATTGGATCTGCAACACCTGCACAAAATTATCAGACGGCACTAAATACATCTTTTAAAGATAATCAATACCCCATAAATGGAGCAGACAGTTCTCTGGCAGATGACTGGCAGTATCTTGCAGCAACCATAGCAGAAAAATTATATCCTAATGATATATCGATACAGTATTTAAAAGCAGCTACAAAGTATGGAAATTCAATCAAGATTCCAAACCAGATTGGTTCATTATCCGACACGCACATAACAAGCTATAAAGGAACAGATAATAGTCTTTCAAATGCACAGTCACAGGCAATGAAGCAGATAAAAAAGACTTCCAGTGAATATGACGCAAAGGAAATCGAAGAATTGAAAAAGGACACAAAAACCTCCCCAGTGTATTTCCGAACTGCTATTCTGTCAGGAAAAGAAATGGGAATGTTTGATGCTTATGATGCATTAACCGTATACTTCCATAATTTTAAAATAACTCCTATTTACCCAATGCAACAGGGAACTTATAAACAAGAAATAAGTGATATTCAAGAAGACAGTCCGATTTACAGTTCAGGTTTTAGGAATGATACAGGAGTAGAAGTTTTCGGAAGTCAGACATTGACAAATTCTACAACTTATGGTGCTGTAAATACGGTGAGTGGTTCAAAATCTTATGCTTATGAAAAATCTTCTTCCGTATCATATAGTAATGATCTTGGAGTATTTGGCAATATTGCAGCAAGTGTGGGATTTAGTACAACAGAAGCAATGGAGAAAGGATGGTCAGAAGAAAAAAGCGAAAGCAAAACATTAGACACATCAACACAGGCATCATTGAATCTTCCACCATATACCGCAACATCCATCAAACAACAGCAAAAAAAGCAAAAAGCAGTTACCTATTATAAATGTCCTGTATTAATCAGTTATGATGTAACCGTAGCCGTATATCACCAACTGATACAATCAGAATATTATAGTTCCATCATAGCCAGATTTCATGGAGATGATGCACGAAAATCGCTAAAGAACAGAGCAATTCTTAATCCAGCACATACCGATGCAAACGAAATCAACTGGGCAAATGTAAAATCTGATGATATTGCAAAGAAGACAATTAACCGCATCAGTCAAAATGTTCTTATGTGTTCCGCCGGAGGCTCTTATACCGAAACCCTGATAACAACAGAGAGTAAAATAGATGAGCTGATTGCAACAAGACCTCTTGCAAAAGTTGTGGCTGATCGAAATGAACAAAAGCTCAAAGAAAAAGAGAATTTTTCGCTAAATCAGATTAAATTAGAGGGACGGAATGAAAATGAATCTGCCTATTACGGATTTCAAGGAAAAAAAGGTACTTGGAAAATGACAGATGCAGATGGAAATACTATAGAAAATGAAAATATAATATTAAGTGGAACAAAAGGTAAGCAAAAAATCACCGTGCAAAAAGCGGGAACATATTATCTGACATATTTTATTGATGAAGATGAATATAACACTGCTGATCACAGAAACCAATATGCGGCAAATCTGACTGTCACAAGACCAACAGTTAAACTTATCGTAGAAAAAGTTTCACTAAACAATAACGCAGATACAAATAATCCACAGATTAATAATATCACAATTCGGGCAATCTCCAGCAAAATTGCGCCGGGTAAAAAAATCAAACTGACAACAAACCTGCCAAAAAGCAAAATAAAATGGATAACAAGCAACCCGAAACTTGCCACTGTAGACAAAAACGGAGTCGTAAAGATTAACAAAAAAGCAGCAATCAAAATACAAATAAAATAAAGAGGCAGTTCCGTTTTTTTCCTGGCTTTCGCTCGCTAACAGCTCGAAAAATCAGTTGGAGAAGATTTGAAGAATAAGACAGAGGGGATTGAATATCCAGAAAATGAAATTCTGACTTTGCTCCAGCAGCCAAAAAACAGCTTCCAAAGAGAGATACTATTCTATATCTGTGACTCTATCACTGCGAAGATAGAGTCACAGATATAGAATAGTATCTCTCTTTGGAAGTGTCTCCTTTGCCTGCGGCAAATCAAAAATTATCTTTTTGGTTTTGCCGTAATGCTTACCCAGTCTTTCATATGATTAATTTCAAGAATTTCAAAATTGTTTGCCAGCATTGCTTCCTTTACAGCTTCTTCCATTGTGTTGATGATTCCGGAAGTGATAAAGATACCATCTTCTTTTAATAATGGAGTTACAATTCCAGAAAGTGGAATAATAACATCCGCAAGGATATTGGCAACTACTACATCGTAACGTTTTCCATTATTTTTCTCATAGAAACGGTCTGCCTCGTCCTGATCAAGGATATTTACCTGCTGTACTTCTGCCTGGCCTGCAACACCATTGATTGCAAAGTTCTCATCTGTCGCACGAATCGCATTTGGATCAATATCTGTTGCCATCGCATGATGTGCGCCTAATTTTAATCCAATGATAGAAAGGATTCCGCTTCCTGTTCCAACATCAAGGAGTTCTGTATCTTTCTTGATATACTTTTTAAGCTGAGAAATACAAAGCTTTGTTGTCTCATGAGAACCGCTTCCAAATGCAGTACCCGGGTCAATCTCTACAACGATATCATCATCTTTTTTATCAGTAAGCGTCTCCCAGGTTGGCTTAATCACGATATTATCATCAAGACGGAATGGTTTAAAGAATACCTTCCAGTTATTAATCCAGTCCTCTTCTTCCGTTACGCCAAGCGTAATCTCGCCGCTTCCCACCGGCAAAAATGCTGATAACTCTTCAATCTTAGCCTTTACCTTCGCAATTACCGCCTGTAAATCTTCCTTTTCATCCACATAGCAGGAAATACGAGCCTTTCCATCATCTGGTGCGATTTCGTCTGGAAGAAGGTCTACATACATAATCTTTCTGTCTTCCTCAGATAACGGCACATGATCCTCAATCTCAACACCTTCCATTCCCATCTCGGAAAGTTCATAGCTTAACATATCTTCTGCTGCAGTTGTTGTTTCAATAGTGAGTTTATTCCACTTCATAAGCTTTCCTCCTACTTCTTAAAGAAACCTTTTTTCTTATGTTTTTCGTGCTTTTCGTGCGGAGCTTCTTCTTTCTTTTCGGAAGGGGCAACTTCTCCCATTGCTTCCTGGAATTTGCGGAGGGCATCTTTCTGGGCTGCGTTCAGTTTTTCTGGAACCTGAACAACAAACTTGACGATATGTGTTCCACGGATGTTTTTATTTCTAAGGGTAGGAACACCTTTTCCTTTCAGACGGATGGTTGTATCTGTCTGTGTTCCTGGTTTTAAAGTGTACTCGTAAGGACCGTCTACGGTGTCAATCTTAATCGTTCCACCAAGTGCTGCCTGTGCAAATGTAACCGGTTCTGTAGAGTAGATATCGTATTCCTGTCTCTGGAACTTCGGATGACGAGATACAGTTACGTTAACAAGTAAGTCTCCTCTTGGGCCGCCGTTGATACCTGGCTCACCTTTTTCACGGATTCTTACACTCTGGCCGTTGTCGATACCTGCTGGAATCGGCACTTTGATTCTCTTACGAACTTTGATGTATCCTGTACCAGAACAATCAGTACATTTATTACGGATAATCTGACCGCTTCCGTTACAGTCTGGACAAGTCTGGACGTTACGAACCGTTCCAAACATGGACTGCTGTGTGAATACAACCTGACCGGTTCCTTTACATTTTGGACAGGTTTCTGGACTTGTTCCTGGTTTTGCTCCGCTTCCGTTACAAGTCTTACATTCTTCTTTTAAAGTAATCTCTAATTCTTTTTCTACACCACGGATGGCATCATCAAATGTGATACGAACACCGGCACGAAGGTTTGCACCCTGTCTTGGACCATTTCTTCTGGCATCGCCGCCTCTTCTGCCACCGCCGAAGAAATCACCAAAAATATCTCCAAAGATATCTCCCATATCTCCGCCGAAATCGAATCCGCCAAAGCCGCCAGCTCCACCGCCGCCCTGTTCAAAGGCTGCGTGACCGAACTGGTCATATTTACTTTTCTTTTCTGGATCACTAAGTACTTCATAAGCTTCGGCTGCTTCTTTAAACTTTTCCTCTGCCTCTTTATCTCCAGGATTCATATCTGGATGGTACTTCTTTGCAACCTTTCGATATGCACGCTTAATCTCCGCCTCTGACGCATTCTTATCTACGCCCAAGACTTCATAATAATCTCTTTTTTCTGCCATTTTTTCCTCCAGCCTGATGTACTCTATCATTCATAAAACAAAAGTACTACGAATGATACAATATACCAGGGACTTCCTAATAAACAAATTTCCCCTTTCTCCCCCACCTGCTAAAGGTGAGGGTAAGAAAGAGGAATATTTAGATTTTAAACAGTGTCAATAAACACGCTTTATTAGTCTACACTTCTTTGTAGTCTGCGTCAACTACATCATCTGAATTATAAGTTGCATTTGGATCAGCACCGGCACCAGCCTGTGGTCCAGGACCTGCCTGACCTGCTGCTCCGCCAGCCTGCTCATACATCTTAGCAAATAAGGACTGTGCATCTTTCATTAACTGCTCTTTACCTTCGTTAAGAGCTGCTACATCTGCTTCAGAAATGTTATCTGGAGTTGTACGGTCAAGGACTTCTTTTAATTTAGCGATGTCTGCCTCAACAGTAGCTTTTTCAGAAGCATCAATCTTATCTCCTGCTTCTTCCATAGCTTTCTCTGTCTGGAATACCATGTTGTCTGCATCGTTTCTTGCATCAATGCCTTCTTTTCTCTTCTTATCCTGAGCTTCGTATTCTGCAGCTTCTTTTACAGCTTTATCAATATCTTCATCAGACATATTAGATCCTGCTGTAATTGTGATGTGCTGTTCTTTTCCTGTTCCTAAGTCTTTTGCAGATACATTTACAATACCGTTTGCATCAATATCGAATGTTACTTCAATCTGAGGTACACCTCTTCTTGCTGGTGGGATACCATCTAAGCGGAACTGTCCAAGAGTCTTGTTATCTCTTGCGAACTGTCTCTCACCCTGTACAACGTGGATATCAACGGCTGTCTGATTATCCTCTGCTGTGGAGAAGATCTGGCTCTTCTTTGTAGGGATTGTTGTGTTACGCTCGATTAACTTCGTAGCAACACCACCCATTGTTTCGATAGATAAGGATAATGGAGTTACATCAAGAAGGAGGATGTCACCGGCACCTGCATCACCTGCTAACTTACCACCCTGGATAGAAGCACCGATTGCTACACATTCATCTGGGTTGATTCCCTTGAATGGCTCTTTGCCTGTTAACTGTTTTACTTTATCCTGTACAGCAGGGATTCTTGTAGAACCACCAACTAATAATACTTTGCTTAACTCAGAAGCGTTAAGACCTGCATCGTTTAATGCTTTAGAAACAGGTGTTGCTGTTCTTTCTACTAAATGAGCTGTTAATTCGTTGAATTTCGCTCTTGTTAAGTTCATTTCGAAATGTTTTGGTCCCTCAGCAGTTGCTGTGATGAAAGGAAGATTGATGTTTGTTGTTGTAGAGGAAGAAAGCTCTTTCTTTGCTTTTTCAGCAGCTTCTTTAAATCTCTGCATTGCCATCTTATCTGTAGATAAATCTACACCTTCTTTTGCTTTGAAATCATCTAACATATACTGTGTGATTACGTTATCGAAATCATCTCCACCTAAACGGTTATCTCCGGCTGTGGATAATACTTCGATGACACCGTCACCAATCTCGATGATAGATACATCAAATGTACCACCACCTAAGTCATATACCATGATTCTCTGCTCATTCTCGTTATCAAGACCATAGGAAAGAGCTGCTGCTGTAGGCTCATTAATGATACGCTTTACGTCAAGACCTGCAATCTTACCAGCATCTTTTGTTGCCTGTCTCTGAGCATCGTTGAAGTATGCTGGAACAGTGATAACTGCTTCTGTTACTTTCTCACCTAAGTAGTTCTCTGCATCAGATTTTAACTTCTGTAAAATCATTGCGGAAATCTCCTGTGGAGAATACTTTTTATCATCAATTGTTACTTTATAATCTGTACCCATTTCACGTTTGATTGATGAAATAGTCTTGTCAGCATTTGTTACTGCCTGACGCTTTGCCGGCTCACCGACAACTCTTTCACCAGTCTTTGTGAAAGCTACTACGGAAGGAGTTGTTCTCATTCCTTCTGCATTTGTGATAACAACAGGTTTTCCACCTTCCATTACTGCTACACATGAGTTTGTTGTACCTAAATCAATACCGATTATTTTACCCATAATTATTTCCTCCTGTATTCTGTCAAATTCGTATATCTAAAATATGACTAATTAACTACTTTTACCATGCTGTGACGAAGAACTCCATCTTTGTACATATATCCTTTCTGGAATTCTTCGGATACAAGGTTCTCACCCATCTCTTCATTCTCTTCATGCATTACTGCATTATGAAAATCCGGATTAAATTCCTTTCCTACAGCATCCATCGGTTTTACACCGATTTCTTCAAGTACGGTAATCATCTGCTGATAAATTTTGATAAATCCCTGAGCAAATGCCCCTTCCTTCTCTTCTTCTGAAAGAGCATCCAAACCTCTTTCAAAATTATCAACAACCGGAAGTAACTTTGCAAGAACCTCTTTCGCTCCTACATCATACATATGGCTCTGCTCTTTTGCATTTCTCTTTCTGGCATTCTCAAATTCTGCCATCAGACGCTGATATTTATCTGTCATCTCTGCTGCTTTTTCTTCACTCTTTTTTAATTCGATTTCAAGAGCGGCTGCAGACTTCTTTTTCTTTTTCGTCTTGGTTTCTTTTGTTTCTTGAGTTTCCGTTCCTTCCTCCATCGTTGTTTCTTCTGGAGTCTCTCCCTTCGCCTCTTCTACGATACTTTCGTCGGATACTTTCTTTTCTTCTTCCACTTAAGTACCACCTTTCTATGATTTATTATTAAAAATCTCATCTAAATCATCGGTTAGATTTCTGAGAGTATTTACAACCTTTCGGTAATCCATTCGTTTGGGACCGATAATTCCGACCGTTCCTGTTCCGCCTTCCTTCAATTCGTAAGTGGCAGTTACGATACTGCAATCCCTTAAAGACTGTACCTGCGTCTCATTACCAATGTAAACCTGTATGCCATGCTTCTCTTCCTGATTCACCGTATCATCGACAAGCTTTACAAGCTGCTTCTTCTCAACTAATGTGTCAAGAAGTGCTGTCGTATGCTCTGGATTGGAAAGTTCAGGATACTTGAGCATATTGGTTGCTCCGCTGGTATAAATCTCTAAATTATCTGCTTCGTGAATTGCCTCTACAATCCCATTAAAAACTCCTTCTAAAATGTCTGCATGCATTCCTGCCTGCACCTTCATCGTGTGAACTAACTCAATGTTAATATCATTCAGTGTTAGTCCCTGAAGGAAAGAGTTCAACAAAATGTTAAGCTTTAGAATCTCGTCATTGCCAAGAGGTTCATCCATATTCATGAGTACGTTCTTAACCGTATCATTGCCAACCACGATAACGACCAGAAGTCTTCGTGAATCCACCATAGAAAGTTGAATAAACTTAAGCTTTGACTCCTTAATCTGTGGTGCGGAAATCAATGTAGCATAGTTCGTATTCGCTGCAAGAACATCTGCGACATTCTTAAGAACCTCCTCCATGCGATCCATCTTATTAATCAAATCCTGATGTTCCTTCTCCCTCTCGGTCTCCCGTGTTCGAATTTCATCATTCTCTTCCATAAGACAGTTTACATAGTAACGATAGCCTAAATCTGAAGGAATCCTTCCGGCAGAAGTATGTGGCTGGAGGATATAACCAAGCTCTTCAAGATCCGCCATCTCATTACGAATCGTTGCTGAACTTAAATGTAAATCAGAATCTTTGGCAATCGTTCTGCTTCCGACCGGATCTCCAGTCTCTAAGTAAGTAGATATAATTGCTTTTAAAATTTTCATCTTACGTTCATCCAGTTCCATCTCTTACTCCCTTCCTTCTTAGTTATTAGCACTCATCAATATCGAGTGCTAATATCTACATTCATTAAGTTATCACTATCTTCAATCCTTGTCAAGTATATTTTAAAATTTTTCCTGAACTTTTTTTACAGAGCGTACAGATTGCCAGAATGATTTTTCAAACACTTTCTAAATTCCTTTACAGCATAAAATCACAGAAAATGTAATCACTCACATCAATCCCTGCATCCGTAAGACGAAGCATTTTCCCATCAGCCGTCCATTCCAATAAATCCATTTCTTCATATTTAGCAATAACTTTTCCATATATATCTTTAAGACCCACCCTAAAGCGCTCTTTAAACTCTCTCTCTGAAATTCCTGCTCTTTTTCTCAGTCCCAGAAACATAAACTCTTCTATCTCATCTTTTTCGCTTAACACAGTATAATCTTCCCGCATCATAAATGGAACATACGGCTTTTTCTGATATTTTTCTAAATTCTTCTCATTAGAAAAACGAGTCCCTTCAAAATAAGAAGAAGCACCAAGTCCAAATCCAAGATACGGTATTCCACTCCAATATCCAAGATTATGAACACATTCTTTTCCCTTTCTCGCATAATTTGAAATCTCATACCGCTCGTAGCCATTCTCTGCTAAAACCTCTTTCGTGAGCTGATACATTTCCCTGTCTGTCTCTTCATCAGGAATCTTCTTCTGAATCTCCTCCGATTCACCAAACGGTGTTCCTTCCTCCAAAATAAGACTATAGGCAGAAATATGTTCTGGCTGCAATGCCATCACCTTTTCCAGCGTCCTTTTATAGATACTTACCGTCTGCCCCGGCAGTCCACTCATCAAATCTACATTAATATTCTCAAACCCCGCTTTTCTCGCCAGCTCATAACTCTTCAAAAATTCTTCCCATGTATGAATTCTTCCCAATAAATGAAGACAGGCGTCATCTGCACTCTGTAACCCCATACTGAAACGATTCACTCCTGCTTTTTTATAAGAAAAAACATTCTCCTTCGTAAGCGTTCCCGGATTCGTCTCCATTGTAATTTCTGCTTCTTCCATTATAAAAAATGCATTCCGTACCGCCAGCATAATCCTCTCTATCTGCTTTCCGGAAAGAAGCGACGGTGTACCGCCTCCTATAAAGATACTTCGCACTGCATATGCGTCTTTATCTAAAAGTTTACCTGTCTGCTCTATTTCATTTATCAAAGACTGTACATAAATCTCCCGTCTCTCCTCATTTGAAGGGAATGAAAGAAAATCACAGTAGTTACACTTTTTTATGCAAAATGGAATGTGAATATATAATTCCAAATCGGCTTTGCTTGCACACATAATTTTTCCTTTCTATCCTGATTTGTAGAGCGAAACAGACGCCAGCAAAGAGAGCCTATTCCCTATATTTGTGACTTTAGTCGCGGCAGTTTGAATACTCGCTTTATATGCTCGTATCCAAACCTTGCTCCGAGGCCACAAATATAGGGAATAGGCTCTCTTTGGAAGCTGTTTGTTGGCTGCCCATGCAAATTCAGGATTTAGTCTTCATCCAATTTGAGAACGCTCATAAACGCCTTCTGTGGTATCTCTACGTTACCAACCTGTCGCATTCTCTTCTTTCCTTCCTTCTGTTTTTCAAGAAGCTTCTTCTTACGGCTGATATCACCGCCGTAACATTTCGCAAGTACGTCTTTGCGAACAGCTTTTACGGTTTCACGAGCGATAATCTTGCTTCCGATGGCTGCCTGAATTGGAATCTCGAATAAATGTCTTGGAATTTCTTCTTTTAATTTCTCACAAATCTTTCTTGCACGTTCGTAAGCTGTGGAAGAATGCACAATGAAAGAAAGAGCATCCACGGTCTCACGGTTAATAAGAATATCTAACTTCACAAGGTCGGACTGCTGGTAACCTTTCATCTCATAGTCAAAGGAGGCATAGCCTCTGGAACGGGATTTTAAAGCATCGAAGAAGTCGTAGATAATCTCGTTAAGTGGCAGTTCGTATTTAAGGAGCGCTCTCGTTTCTTCCATATACTCCATAGAAATATAGGTTCCGCGGCGTTCCTGACAAAGTGTCATGATAGCACCAACATATTCTTTGGTTACCATGATTTCCGCGGATACGATTGGTTCTTCCATATATTCAATGGTGGATGGATCTGGAAGGTTTGTCGGGTTTGTTAAGTCAAATACTGTTCCATCCGTCTGGTGTACTTTGTAAATAACACTCGGTGCAGTCGTTACTAAGTCAAGGTTATATTCTCTTTCTAATCGTTCCTGAATAATCTCTAAATGTAAAAGGCCTAAGAATCCACAACGGAAACCGAAACCTAATGCAACCGAAGTTTCCGGCTCATACTGGAGTGCTGCATCATTAAGCTGTAATTTTTCTAAAGCATCTCTTAAATCCGGATATTTGGCTCCATCTGCCGGATAGATTCCACAGAATACCATAGAGTTTACCTTTTTATAACCTGGCAGGGGTTCTGCACATGGATTATCGGCATCTGTAACAGTATCACCCACACGGGTATCTTTTACATTTTTAAGGCTGGCTGTAATATATCCAACCATTCCGGCAGAAAGTTCATCACAAGGGAAGAACTGGCCTGCACCAAAGGTTCCAACTTCAACAACTTCTGCTTTCGCACCAGTTGCCATCATCAGCATATTTGTACCTTTTTTAATGGTTCCTTCCATGATACGTGCAAAAATGATAACTCCTTTATAAGAATCATATTTAGAATCAAAGATCAGTGCCTGTAATGGATTCTCCGGACTTCCACCTGGTGCAGGAATCTTCTTTACAATCTGCTCTAATACCTGCTCGATATTGATTCCGTTTTTCGCAGAAATCTTTGGCGCATCTTGCGCTTCGATTCCGATAACATCCTCTATCTCTTCTACAACACGATCCGGGTCTGCACTTGGAAGATCAATCTTGTTGATAACTGGCATAATCTCAAGGTCATGGTCTAATGCCAAATATACGTTTGCAAGTGTCTGTGCTTCGATTCCCTGTGCCGCATCCACGACAAGTACCGCTCCCTCACAGGCAGCAAGGCTTCGGCTTACCTCGTAGTTAAAATCGACGTGACCTGGTGTATCGATTAAGTTGAATATATACTCTTCTCCGTCCTCAGCATGATATACAATACGTACCGCCTGAGACTTAATTGTAATTCCACGTTCTCTCTCTAAATCCATGTTGTCAAGAACCTGGTTCTGCATCTCTCTATCTGTCAGCAATCCTGTCTTTTCGATAATACGGTCTGCTAAAGTTGATTTTCCATGGTCAATATGTGCTATAATACAAAAATTTCTTATTTTACTCTGGTCAATTCCAGCCAAGGCAGTTTCCTCCTATTTTATAATATGTACTCTCAGAATCTTTTTGTGCTTGATCTAATTCTATCTGTCCTATTCTATCATGAGTTCTCTGCCTTTGCAATTTTTTATTCCTGATTTGATAACTTAATAAATTCATCCAGTCTTGCCTTTGCTTTTCCACTGTCAATGATCTCAGCGGCAAGCTTCACAGCATCTTCTAAAGTATCTGCTTTTCCTGCAACATAGAAAGCTGCTCCGGCATTCATTAAAACCGCTTCTCTTCTTGGACCCTTTTCACCATTTAAGATTGACAGGGTAATCTTTGCATTTTCTTCCGGTGTACCACCGACCAATTCTTCTTTATCACATTTCTTAAATCCAAACTGTTCTGGTTCAATCTCATAAGAACGGAACTTTCCATCTTTAATTTCACAGACACTTGTCCTGGCACTCATGGAAATCTCATCAAGACAATCCTGTCCGTATACAACCATTGCATTTCTTACTCCAAGATTGGAAAGTACTCTTGCGAGAGGTTCTACCAGTTTTTCATCATACACGCCCATAACCTGCATATTGGCACCAGCCGGATTGGAAAGTGGGCCTAAAATATTAAATACAGTACGGATTCCTAATTCTTTTCGTACATTTGCCACATAGCGCATCGCTGTGTGGTATTTCTGTGCAAAAAGGAAACAGATATTGATATCTTTTAACATCTGTGCGCTTTGTGCTGGTGAAACGGTAATATTTACTCCAAGTGCCTCTAACACATCTGCCGCACCACATTTACTCGAAGCCGCTCTGTTTCCATGCTTTGCAACCGGAACTCCTCCAGCGGAAATGACAAGTGCAGAAGTTGTAGAAATATTAAAGGAATTAGAACGATCTCCACCGGTTCCTACAATTTCTAACACATCCATATCATTAAGAAGTCTTGTACAATGCTCTCTCATTCCTGCTGCAGAAGCAGTAATCTCGTCAATTGTCTCACCTTTCATGGCAAGTGCTGTAAGATAGGCACTTTTTTGAATATCATTTGCCTCGCCGCTCATAATCTCGTCCATGACAGCCTGTGCCATCTCATAACTTAAATCTTCTTTTTTGCTTAATTTGATAATTGCCTCTTTAATCATAACTTATGCCTCCATCTTTGTACTTTCGTTGTTGTCATGTGGATTCTTTTTGATGGAATTAATGTAGAAAATGCGAAACTATTTCATAAGAATATATCCTGTGAAATAAAAAACCCGTCCATGACAACGTATTACTACTTTGTCAAGGACGGGTGTATTATCAAAATCTTATTCTTTCACATCCGCGGTGCCACCTTGATTCACAAAATGTGCGCTCTGAAGGATACCATCATATCCCTGGCAACTGACGTATGCCCTCACGTCACAGTGTACTAAATTCCTGAAACTTTCTGAATCTTGTTCTAAATCCTATATGTTAAAGAAGATTCCTGTTAGTTAACAAAAACTTTCATAAAACCTTTGACTGTGCCCTCCACGGTCCATTTAATAATCTGCGTTTAACCCGGCTCTCACCTGCCCGGACTCTCTGTATATGCACAACTATTTTTATCTCCGCTTCAACGGTTTGATTTGAAAAATCAAATTTTCTGATATTATTAAAACATAAACCTTATCGTTTGTCAATTTATTTTTTGTAATTGCAAATTATCTGTTCAAAATTCTATACAGCACAGTCTCGTGTTCAAAAAAGAAACAACAAAAATATAATTTTACTTGTAGTTCTACATATATTTTTAATTCTTTTTATAAGATTTTTCCCCAGATAAGAGCCGATATAGCATCTCAGCTAATGGTTTCATTGCATTTTTCGCTTCCTCCACTGTATTGTTCTGTGCTCCTACCTCCACAAGCATCGCTCTTTTTGCCAAATGAAGGTTATAACGATAGCCTTTTATATAGATTCTTCGTGTCAGATCTGGATAATATTTTCCACATAAAAGCTGCATCTGCAGGCTGAATGCCAGATTTGCCTCCTTGTTTGGATTATAAAGATAACCGATATCCCCCTTACTTGCAAGGCGGCTGACTCCATTAAAAAACATAATCTGTGCTGCAGACTTTCCATTGACTTTTGTGCGAAGGTGTATATTATTTTCTACAGAATCCCTGTGCAGGTCAATCACTACTTTTACCGAAGGATTTTTCCTAAGTGCCGCCTCCACACTATCACCTGCAAAGTTATAAGCGGCATTGCGGTCAAGTTGTCCGTCTACCATATCATAAACAGATTTGTCATGTACCGTTTTTATTCCGTAGACATTTTCCAGTTCTTTTGTCAGAGCAGTTCCTACTTCAATCACAGAACCTTCTTTTCCATTTACCTTTTTGTACGTTTCACTTCCGTGTGTATGGTAAATAAGAACCAGTGGCTCCTCCTTTCCTAATTTTGCAGACAAATCCATCGTCACAAGCTTTGTTCCATTTAAATCTTGTTTTGTCATAGATGTTGTCTCATCCACAATATAAAAATGTTCCAGCAAAAAAGAATAACTTGCCAGTTCTTTTATTGTATAGGCTCTTCCCGTTCCCATCTGCTTCATTTTTCCAGGATCTTTTTTCTTTTCTTCTACAGACTGATCATCCGATTCTGTAAAATAATCCGGCACCGTATCACTGTATTTTGCCTTATAGTACTCCTTTCCTTTCCAGTAATCAAGCGCAAATCTTTGAATTGGAAAAAGCTCCTCCTGCATTCCATTTCGAAAAAAAGGAAGGAGCATTCCCTTTCCCCCCTCGTATGTATCGTATCCAAGAATTGGCGTCAATTCATACTGCCCTTTTCTTATACTATTTTCAAAAAAATCATAAAACACCTCCGTGTGCACTGGAATATATTGCCATAAAGAGAGTGTTCTCCGCTTTACCTTTCCACTTCCTCCCGATAAAAATAAGCCCCATAACAAAATAAAAAGAACAAACAATAAACCTTCTATTACCTTTAAATTTCTCTCTTGCATAATCCCTCCCAAGAAAATAGCTTATAGCAATTTTCCAAATAACTTATTAGCAAAAAAAATTCCCTTTTCCTGATCACATAATTGATTGCATGATTATACAAACACTCAAGATAATTCTTATAATATAAGCTTATGCCTGTCCTTTTTATTTATGATTTGATTTAGAAAATCCTCCCTGCAACAAACTGATTAATCCCTTCCGAAAGCGTGTAACTAATTCGCTTTACTGCCTCATCAATTTCCTTCGGTGTCACAAAAAGTTCCCATAACTTTTCATCTAAAATTTCCCCTAAAAAATGATACTTTTCCTTTTCCGGCCACGAACAAAAGATATCTTCCATTCCCTCGCCCTGAGAAGCACAAAAAGCTTCCATAATATCACAAGCCAATGACGGGATGGAAATTACGGTTGGAACACCTATCGCAATCACTGGAATCCCCATCGTTTTTTCCGTAATCTCATTCCGATGATTTCCAACACCCGACCCTGGAGCAATTCCCGTATTACTAATCTGTATTGTCCTGTTAAGCCTTTCCGAACTCTTCGCCGCTAACGCATCAATCACTACCAGCGCATCTGGGTGAATCTTTTTCACAATCCCCTCAACAATCTCCCCTGTTTCCATTCCTGTCTGTGCCATAACTCCCGGTGCAAGTGCGGCAACCACTGGACATCCCTCTATCTCTTTCCATCCAGTCAGATGTCTTGTTATAAAAAGGTTTTTAATCACAAGCGGACCAAGGGCATCCGGGGTCACCTCCCCATTTCCAAGTCCAATAAATAAAAGCTTTCTTTTTCCTGAAAGCAGGGACTGCAGCCGCTTTGCAAGACATTCGCTCATTTCCTCATGAAAGCTTCCATCATTCCCTGCCATATTTTCCCCTTCAAGTGTCACATAGATTCCCCGTGGTTTTCCAAGCTGTTTCTCCCCCTCCTCACTGTCAATCTCAATCACTGTTTCCTGCAGTCCCCGCTCTCCGATACGCTCCTGCTGAATTTTGATTCCGTCAAAGGCCTGCTGCTCTTCTAGGGATTCTTCAAGCTCGTCTTTTAGTTCCAATGCTAAGTCTGTATGAGAAAAAGAATGTTGTATATTCATAAGAGTCCCTCCCTTTTCATTATCATCAAGTATTATGTTACAAAAATAACTTTAATATACATAGCCATACTAATTTTAATATATCTAAAAAATTTTTCCCTTAAAAATTTTCATTTTCCACTTGACAAATGGCCCAAAAATCAATAAAATACAATAGTATGTTTACATTAGATTGTCCGTGTCCGAAATAATGCAAAACAATATAAACATAAAAATTATAAGTAATAATATTTGGAGGTGTACAGATTGGCTAACATCAAATCTGCAAAAAAAAGAATTTTAGTTATCGAAACAAAGACATTAAGGAACAAATCTATTAAATCTAAAGTAAAAACTTGTATCAAGAACGTAGAAGTTGCTGTAGCAAAGGGTGACAAAGAAGCTGCACAGGCTGCTTTAACAGTTGCTATTTCTGAAATCAGCAAAGCTACTTCTAAAGGAATTTTCCATAAGAACACAGCAGCAAGAAAAGTTTCCCGTCTTACAAAAGCGGTTAACGGAATTGCTTAATTAGAATAAAACGTTTATCTCCGAAAAGAGCGGCTGCTTTTCGGAGATTTTTTTATTTTAGGTAAACCAGACGAACAAAAGCCCTCCTATACTCCCTATTTATGACTTTAGTCGCGGCGGTTTGGATGCAAGCGTTTAAGCGAACATTCAAACCGCCGCGACTAAAGTCACAAATATAGGGGATAGCCTCTCTTTGCGGGTGTCTCCTGCCTGCGGCAGCTCAGGATTAAAGCATTAGTCTGCAAATCAAACTCTCCACTCCTATTTGATCATTAATTCGTCCGGTTTTTATTTCTTCTTCTATCTGGATGCATTCTTCGATGCATTTTTCCAACATTTTTTCTCCGTATCCCCTAAGCTGCTGTTCATTTTTGCGAATGGCAAAGCGCGGGATTCCGGCGGTTTTAGCAATGGCATCGTCCGGTTTGCGGAGTCCTCGCATGTTAGCAATGATATGCAGGATTCGGTACTGGCGCACAATTAAAAATAAAATGTGCATTGGGGGTTCTTTTAGAAGAATGAGGTCATTGTAATAACTAAGAGCTGCTGCCTTATTTTTACGGGCGATGGCATCTACTAAGTCAAAAATCTTATCCTGTACTTCTCCAGAAGCTACGGCATCAATGTCTGCCTGGGTAATTTCCTCGCGGTCTCCAGCGTAGGCAATGAGTTTATCAATCTCATTTTTTATCTGAAACATATCATCTCCTGTTTTTTGCAGGAAATATCGGGCATTATTTTCACGGATCTGCTTCTTTTCTTTGCCAAGTAAAGCAGCAATCCAGCGAAGAAGAACTTTTTCTGTCTGATTTTTCTTTAAAAATTCTCCAACATAACCATTCTTCTTTATCCATTTATACACTTTTGAACGCTTATCTACTTCTGGCTCACAGATAATAATACAGGTTGTCTCCGGCATATTTTCCATAATACTTACAAATTCGTCTTTTCCTGTTTTTAAGATTCCTGTTCCGTCCAAAAGAAGAAGTCGCTTCTCACTGAAAAACGGATAGGTAAATGCAAGTTCCTGCAAAGTATTTAAATCTATTTTACCGTCTGTAAAAGCGGCATAGTTCATCGTATCTCCTTCTTTTATCATCGCATTTTTCAGCATATGTTTTGCCTGAAGGACAAGATACGGCTCATCTCCTGTCAGAAGATAAACTTTATGAAAAGACTTTTCTTTTATCTGTTTTGTTAGTTCTTTCATGATACACTCTCCGATTCTATGTGTGATTATTAAAGCAGGAAACTGCTTGCATACACAGCTATAAATAATTATCCTCTTTTAAAATAATTTATTTTATATTTCTGGCCATCACTTTCGATTATAATTGCTCCACCCCACAGTGTTCCATAAATATCCGCTCCATTTTTCTGAAGTTTCTTTATTGTCTCCTTATGCGGATGTCCATATAGATTATTCTTTCCGGCAGATATAATCGCCTTTTGCGGCTGGAATTCTTCCAAGAAACTTTTTGTTGTAGAATTTTTAGAGCCATGATGTGCCACTTTTAAAATATTTACACTCGGCATACTTTCTTCTCCTCTGTCTGGCTCTAATAGAGATTCCTGTTCTCCATTTAAATCTCCTGTAAATAACATGGTAAATTTATCATAAGTAAGATACAATACCAGAGAACCACTATTGGTATCTTCTGCCTCCCATCCCTTTTGGGGATGCAGGCAGCGCAGATGAATTGCACCAAAATTCAATTGGTCTGCTCTGCTTATTTTTAAGAAGGAATATCCTTTTTTCTTCCCAGCCTTTTGTATAGCGTTACTGCTATTCATAGCTTTTGTATCTGGCAAAACGATATGCTTTATTGGATAATTCTGCTCAAACAACTCTCTTATTCCAGAAATATGATCTTCATCTGTATGAGTTATTATAACATAGTCTAAATGGTCTGTCCCATAGTATTTAAGTGCCGGTACCAGCGTATACTCCGCAATATTTTTCTTAGAAGTACTGCCACCATCAATCAACATACTTTCTCCTGTTGGCATTTTTATAAAAATACATTCTCCCTGTCCCACGTCAAGCATTGTGATCTTAAGAGCTGGTACAGTGAAAAAACATCTTCCTGCTATCAGGAAAAGACAAAAAATCACACTGAAACCCTTCTGACGATAATACCATAAAAAGAAAAAACTAATCTCAATGAGATATAAAAACAGAATTTCCCACCAGGGAGGGCATCCTGTTACAATCACAGCCCCTGGAATCTGCTTCACCAATCGAAAAATCATCTCAAAAGTCCGCAGCAATACTACCGCAGGAATGCATCCTAAAAAAGCCGCCACATAACTAAAAAAGCCAAGCAGCCCTCCTAAAACTGCGCTAATCAATAGCGGACTCATTGCCGGAATAACAAACAGATTCAGCAAAATACTATAAGGACTCCACTGATAAAAAAAGCGTAGCAACAAAGGAGTTATGCTCATAGAAATGACGATATTTGCAAAAAAGGCCTGCCGAATTATTTTCTTTCCGGGACTCTCTGCAGGAAATTCCCCTGCTATAAGTCTGTTTTGGCTGCGCTTTTCCAAAAGTTCTTTTGCAATGGGCAAAATCATCCCGATAGAAAATATAGATGCAAAAGAAATCACACATCCGCTTTCTAAAAGTCTCCAGGGGTGTTCCAGCAACATTAGTATTCCCGCCAGGCTCATTGAAGAAATCATATCATATTCTGCACCAAAATATTGTGCCAGCAAAAAGCAAAAAAACATGACTGCCGCTCGGAAAACGGAATTGCCAAATCCCGTCATAATCGCATAAAAAAACAAAATCCCACTTCCAACTATGCAGGAAAATGCATAACTGCGGCCCTTTTTTCTAAGAAACCGAAACAACATTCCCCCAACGATAGAAACGTGAAGACCGGAAACAGCTAAGAGATGCGCCATGCCATTTTCTTCATATAAATGTTTCTGTTCCTTTGAAAGATCTGTCTTATCCCCAAGAAATATCGCTTTTAACAATGCATATTCTGTATCAGATAGGATATGTCTGTATATCGCATCTATCTTTTCTCTGACGCTCCCTGCTATTCGATGCAAAGACAACGGGCTTTCTCTCTTTCTTGTAAGATTTTCTCCAAAAAACTGATAACGGATACCTACAGAATAATAATATATTTTTGTATTAAATTCTCCTGGATTTGTCTGTTCTTCTATTGCTTTTAACTTTCCTGTACAAGTAATAAAATCTCCTGGGTAAATCTTTCCTTTTGATACGGGAATCTTTACAAGGCGGCATTTCCCCGGCAGTTTTTTTGTTTGTCTCAAATTGCTTTTTATACTACTTATACTACATTTTTTCAAATTCTTTTTTATTCCGTCTTTTAAATGATTTTCATTTACTACAAAAGAATTCTCTCTCACTGTAATCTGGTACTCCCCTTCAGCATTCTGTCTGACATATTCCACCTGCCCAATCAGAGTGCCGGTCAATGTTTTTTTAGAAAGTATTCGGTCAATCTCATTAAAATAGCTGGCTCTAAAAAACGCAATACCTCCCATAAGAAAAAAGAACCAGCACAACACTTCATATATGAAGAAAAGGCTCTGTTCCCTTCTGACTTTTCGATAAAATATAAAACAAAATATCATAAAAATCAAAAGAAACAAAGCCATCACAAAAAAACCGATTCTGTTTAAAAAAATGGCTGCTGCCTCTCCAAGCACGAGTCCTATAAAAAACAGAAATAATGGTCTTCTCACTTATTCTCCTTTATTCAGTTATTTACACAAAGAAAAATCACTTGTCAGTAATGCATCAAAATTCTCAAACTCATTTAATTTGCTTATCTTTTTTCCATCAATCGTAAACTGTACCTGATATGCAGTATCTAAATCTGTAAGACTGTTTACCATCGCATAAACAGTGACCTTTTCCTTTACATTCACTGCTGCCTTTTCCACCTCACTACTCAAGTCGACATAGCAGATGTTATTAAGAATTTGCGTCTGATTCACATAAAAATCTGATGGAAGCGGGCTCTTTAAATTCTTTTTTGAAGCAGGCGGATTCTTTAAAGCAAGCAAAACCTGGGTCTCTAACGGAACATTATCTGTTACTGTAAGTTCTGTTAAATACGGAATCAACTTGTCTCCTGTTTCATTCGTATAATATATCTTTACTTTCTTTTTAGCGGAATAAATATCTGCCTGACCATCATCAGTCAAAATTGTAGAGGCCTCCATCAGCCCCACAGGCATTTTGTCATTGTCTAAAAGACTCGAACCATTCACAGAAAACAGTACCCCATCAATGCCTTGAATCTGAAGCAGCGACTTTACAACCGATGTTCTAAGCAGCACTTCCTGCGTATGGGACAGTTGAATGTAACCAGCTCCAAAATCAATCGTTGCCTTTCCTCTGATGACATTAACATCATTAATAACAACTCCGTCAAAAATAGATGCCTTATACTTATTGGTATTATTATTCTCTGTATCAGAAAGTTTATAGAGTACTTCATTCGCCATTTCTTTCAGATCATCCGAATGCTGCAGCTTGCATGAAACCTTCTTAAAGCCATCTTCCTGTGCATTTAGGTAGTATAAATTTATCGTATTGTTCTTTTTCCTGGCTGTCTCCTCTTTCGTAACCTGTTCCTGATTCTCTGTTTTTTCCTGCTTTTCCTGCGCAGACTTTGTACTTTTATCACAGCCACATAAAACAGTAAGGGTTAGCAGACTTACAAGAAAGATAACATAAGATATTCTCTTTTTCATAGCATCTGCCTCCTAACTAATGTAATTCAGAGGAATACGGATAATAAAGGTGGCTCCTTCTCCCTCTTTACTGTGAACACGAATCGAACCTTTATGCATTAGCACAACATTCCTTGTGATAGCCAATCCAAGACCAGTTCCTCCGGTCTCTCTTGAGCGCGCCTTATCCACACGATAAAAACGCTCAAAAATCTGTTCCTGGCAATCCTCTGGTATTCCGCATCCAGTATCCTTTACACGAATATAGAAAAACTTGTGGTCTGCATTCAAAGATACATCTACCTTACCGTCATCATGATTATACTTCACTGCGTTCTCAATCAGGTTGTTACAGGCAAGAGACAGCTTTACTTCATCTACTTCTGCTACAACTTCTCTCATCGTTTCCAAACGAATCTTAATACCTCTCTTCTCTGCGATTGGAGAAATCCTCTTCAATAATACTTCTAACAAGTCATTGATTTTTACAGAAGTAATATTTAAATCTGCCTGTGTCTTGTCCATCTTCACTAAAGTGAGCAAATCCGTAATAATCTGATTCTCACGATCAATTTCATGGACAATATCATTCATAAACTCTTCATAAAGCTCAACAGGGACATCCGGCTGCATAAGCAGGGAGTCTGCCAGAATCTTCATGGAAGTAATCGGCGTCTTTAACTCATGAGATACATTAGAGACGAATTCCTGTCTTGTATTCTCTAACTCTTTATAACGATTGATAATCTTGTTAAAAGAGGAAGATAAATTATAAAATTCTCTGAAATTCTCCTGTCCAAGCCCCTCCTCCTGATGTCCTGCCGCAATAATATCAAGCTCATTCTGCATTCTTCTGAAATTATTGCGGATAAGTAAGGCAACAAGCACACTAAATATCAACGTTATAATAAAAAATATACCGACAAGATTATCTCTCTGATCATAAAGATATTCGGACATCTCATTACAGTTTTGTAACGAAACCATCGCAATGATCAGTCCTCTTACATCAGACTTATCATTATTTTTATCTTGAATAGGTGTAATAACCTGAAGATATTGCTTTCCTATATAACGATAAGCAACCTCTTCTCCCTTCATCGCATGAATTGTCTCTTTTGTCACAAGATACTTCCCACAATTTCGGTTATACGTATCTGCAAGTATCTTAAAACGACTGTCTACAAGCAAAATACGCCCCTCTAAATTATTGGCAAGCTGTTCTACTTCAAAGACATTTTCACCTGCTTCATCCGAAAGGCTGCTCATATTATAGTTGCGAAATCCGTTCATTACTATTTGATCAGAAAGTACGGCACATTGTTTTTGTGTGTACCGCACTCTCTGATCAATCGCTTTTTTTTCATAATAATTGATCTGACTGGAAACTCCCACCACCAAAAAAACATTAATCAGAAGGAACGTAAATACACCAACTACCTGATATAATGAAATGTAATGGGAAATTCCTTTTATATTAATCTTGGAAATAGTATCCTACCCCCCACTTTGTATGAATATAAAGAGGCTCACCTGGATTCTTTTCAATTTTTTCACGAAGTCTCCGGATATGTACATCTACTGTACGAACATCTCCTGGATAATCATATCCCCATACAATATTGAGCAGATTTTCTCTGCTGTATACTTTATTTGGATGGAAAGAAAGAAGCTCAAGCAAATCATATTCCTTAGCCGTAAGTTTTACTTCCTTATCTTCTACAAATACTCTTCTGCTGTCACAGTCTATCTTAAGCCCATTCTTCTCAAATATTTTTTTCTTCTCATCTTCTGTCGCTCTCTTAGAACTTCTGCGCATGATGGCCTTGATTCTGGCTTTTACTTCTAAAATATTAAATGGCTTTGTAATATAGTCATCTGCACCATACTCTAATCCGAGAATCTTATCCATGTCATCACCCTTTGCCGTGAGCATGATGATTGGCATATTGGAAAACTCCCGAATCCTCTGACAAACTTCAAAACCATCCATCTTTGGAAGCATTACGTCAAGCAGAACAATATCATATTCTGTCTTTTTGGCCATTTCAAGGGCTTCTTCCCCATCATAAGCACAGTCAACTTCCATATCATCCTGTACAAGAGAAAACTTAATTCCCTTTACAATCAGACGTTCATCATCGACAACCAGCACTTTTTTTCCCATAACACACCTCAGTTAACTGTAATTAAATCTTTTATTCGATTAAAAATGCCATCACCTATCCCTGCGGCATCTTTAATTCCTTCTATGGAAGTAAAGGAACCCTTTTCTTCCCGGCATGCAATAACCGCATCTGCTCTTGACTCTCCAATACCTGGCAGGGTCATTAGTTCCTCTTTTGATGCCGTATTGATATTTACCGTATCTTCTTTCTGGGAAGCTGACAAATCTTTTCCTAAAGACTGCTCTTCATTGAGCGCTTCCTTCGCCTCATCTTTAGAAGGGATGTACACTTGCATTCCATCCTGAAGAACTTCTGCCAAATTCCATGCTGTCTGATTCGCTTTCTCTGAAAAACCTCCGGCGGCATCAATCGCCTCCTGCGTTCTAGCACCGAAATGTAAACGATATACCCCTGGCTTCTTCACACATCCACAAACGTGAACATAAATTTCTGTCTCTCTTGCCTGCTCTGTGTCCTCTTTCTGATCCGCCTTTATCACTACGGTAGAATCTGTACTTTCTTCCTCTCTTACCGGAACAGAAAAAGAACATCCTGCCAAAATAATCATTACGATTCCAAGTGCTGCGCTAATCAACCTTCTCATTACACACTGTCTCAAACCAGGTACTCTCCTCCTTATCGAAACAGTTTCGGAATAACTTTATACTCCGCAGAAAATGTTGCCTTTGCATATAGTCCATAGTCTTATTAATAATACCGAATATCTAAAAAAAACACAAGAGGGTAAGACGATTTTCTTTTACCCTCTGGCTTTGAAAATAAATATACCTGCAAGAAATAATCCAGTTCCTAACAATTTCATCCAGTCAAGCCCTGTTTTTTCCACTCCAAAAATACCAAACACTTCAATAAGGTAGGCTACAATAAGCTGCGCTGCTACAATTAGCATAACTGCCTTTGCCGGTCCAAGTGTGGACATCCCTGCAATTACAGTAAAGGTAATAAATGCCCCAATAACTCCGCCTAGTAAATAATATTTAGGTTCCACTGCGAAAATCTCCATCGGAGGATGTTTTTTTCTTTCTTTAAAAAACCAGATAACAAGGCAAAGAAGAAATCCTGTAAACTGCACAAAAGAATTGGTCAGCCATGTTCCTGTCTGTTTCGTCACCTCTGTATTAAAAACCCCCTGAATGCTCATCAGGGCACCGGAAACTAATGCTACAATAAATCCAAACATAAAAAACCTCCATACGCTTCTCTTTATTCTAATTTTTAATGTACTTCTAAAATCTTCTCACAAAATTAAGTACAAAAGATTTCGAGGCTGCATTCTGTTAATATAGAGATTAGTATGGAGGTTCTTTTTATTTTTATACTGTTTTTATCGTATTTACTATATGAAACCAATCACTTCCAAACAAGCCATCAAACCACAGTAAAATATACTTAATGGCTCATCCTTATATTCTGCTTTCTGCCATATAATTTTTCAGACATTTACAAGTATGGCTGCATAATTTTACTGAAGTCCGTTCTCTTTCATTGCCTCTGTAAGGATAGCAATCATTTCATCCACATCTTTCTTCTCAATAACAAGTGGTGGAACAAAACGAATGATATTGGCTCCTGCTGAAATGATAACAAGACCTTTTTTCAGTGCTGTAACAATCAGATCACCAACTGGTCCTTCAAATTCAAGTCCCTGCATTAAGCCAACTCCACGATGGTCTTTTACTGTGGCAAACTGATTCTTTACTTCCTCAAGCTTTTCGTATAAGTATGTACCCACTTCATTCACATGAGCCACAATATCTTTTTCCTCAAACTGACGGAACACTTCACATACGGCTGCTGTTGCAAATGGGTTACCACCGTAAGTTGTTCCATGATCCCCTGGAACTAATGCGTGAGAAGCCTTTTCATTTGTCACAAATGCGCCAACTGGAACACCACAGCCAAGTGCCTTTGCTAATGCCATTACATCTGGTTTTACTCCGTAAAGATCATGTGCATATAAAGATCCGCATCTTCCCATACCACACTGTACTTCGTCAAAGATGAGCAGGATATCTTTCTCATCACAAAGCTTTCTAAGTCCTTCTAAGAACTCTTTCTTTGCCGGATAGATTCCGCCCTCACCCTGTACAACTTCGCAGATAATACCACAGGTCTTGTCTGTGATTTTAGATTTTACATCTTCAAGATCATTAAAATCTGCAAATACGGCACGCATCTCTACTGGAACAAAACCATCTTGATAGTGTGCATTACCAGTCACAGATAACGCTCCCTGACTTCTTCCGTGGAAAGAATGGTTCATGGCGATAAATTCATAATCTTTTGAAGAATCCTTTAAGTAAGCATATTTTCTTGCTACTTTTAATGCTCCTTCAATCGCCTCTGTTCCACTGTTTGTAAAGAATACTTTTGACATTCCAGAAGTCTTTACGATTTTCTCTGCCGCATCAATCGCTGGCTGATTATAATACAGATTGGAAGTATGTAAAATCTTATCAATCTGATTTTTTAACGCATCATTATACTCTTTATTATTATACCCTAATGCAAATACGGCGATACCTGCTGCAAAGTCAAGGTATCTTTTTCCATCCATGTCATAAAGGCTGACTCCGTCACCTTTTTCAAATACGACTGGATAACGATTATAAGTCTTTAAAATATAATCTTCTCCCTTTTGCATGTATTCCTGCATTTTTGTCATTTTTCTTCACTCCTTGCTTCGTTAACTACAAACTTCAACTTTCAAGAATGTCCGGCATTCTTGCTGCTATATATGCTATCTGAGTTTTTCAGTGCTTGATTTTGTGAGAAAATTTTCGTCAGTTGTTCATAAATTTCTGAGGTGTACGCGGAACGTACGTTGATGAAATTCAGGTGAAACTGGTGGAAAATTGACCACAAAAGTGAGTGCTGAAAAACTCAGATAGTACAGTACCTAAAAAAGAGGTTCTTTTAAAATAGCGGTACCAATACCCTTTTCTGTAAAGAACTCCAGAAGCAGACAGTGTGCTACACGACCATCTAAAATATGTACTCTGGAAACGCCCTGTTCAATCGCATCAATACAGTTATTCAGTTTTGGAAGCATTCCGCCACCAACAACACCGTTTTCGATAAATTCTTTTGCTGTCTTAATATCCATCTCGGAAATTAATGTCTTTTTGTTAGCAGGGTCAATAAATACTCCTTCGATATCTGTAAGGAATACAAGCTTTTCTGCATCCATTGCCTTTGCAACACCACAGGCAGCATCATCTGCGTTGATGTTATAAGCATTGAATTCATCATCAAGACCGATCGGAGCGATTACAGGAATAAAGTCGTTGTCCATTAATGTATTTAACAGGTCTGTATTAACAGAAGCAACTTCTCCTACAAATCCAATATCTTTTCCATCTGGCATCTTTTTATTGACACGAATCATGTTTCCGTCTTTACCACAAAGACCTACAGCATTGACACCCATCTTCTGCATCAGGCCGACAAGCTCTTTGTTTACTTTATTTAAAACCATCTCTGCAATGTTCATTGTCTCTTTATCTGTCACACGCAGACCGTTATAAAATTCTGGTTCTTTTCCACTTAATTTTACCCATTTGCTGATTTCTTTTCCTCCACCGTGAACGATAATCGGACGCATACCAACCAGCTTCAGTAATGCTACGTCTTTAATAACGTTCATCTTTAACTGGGCATCGAGCATGGCACTTCCACCATACTTTACAATGATGGTTGCCCCGTTAAAACGGCGGATATATGGTAACGCTTCAATCAGCGTATTGGCTTTTGTCATTATTTCATCTACATTCTTGTTAATTTCCATTTCTGCCATATTTATAATTATCTCCTTTATTGTCTTATGTCTTCTGGAAATCTTTTTGACCCTATTCTTGTAAGAAGACTTTTTGTCATCCAAATTTTTAGTTGCACGCGATACATACATTAACAAAATTCAGGAGCAAGTGACAAAAAAATCAGCCACAAAAGTAAGGAGGATAAAGATTTTGAAAATATAGTTTTCTTTATGAACTATGAACGATAGTCCGCGTTAATCGTTACATATTCGTAAGTAAGGTCACAGCCCCATGCAGTTGCCTTTTCTTCACCAGCATGAATATCAAGAATTGCCTTTACTGGATTTGCGGAAAGAATCTGTGTTGCCTTTTCCTCACTGTAATCCGTTGCAATACCATCTTTTACAATTGCAAGGCTTCCCTCTTCACTTTCTAATACAATATCTACTTTTTCCGGATCAAATGTTACTCCGCTGTATCCCATCGCACAAAGGATTCTTCCCCAGTTGGCATCCTTTCCAAATACGGCTGCCTTTGTTAAAGTAGAACATACAACAGACTTACTGATAATCTTTGCATCTTCCTTTGTAGCTGCTCCATTACAGGTAACTTCAAAAAGACGAGTACATCCCTCACCATCTCCTGCAATCTGTTTTGCCAGATATTCCATAACATAAACGAGGGCTGCCTTAAATTCCTTACCGTCCTCATCCTCTTCTGTAATAACAGGGTTTTCTGCCAGACCGTTACAAAGAACAAGACAGGTGTCATTGGTAGAAGTATCTCCATCTACAGAAATCATATTAAAGGTATCTTCTACGATTTCACTTAAGAACTGCTGTAAAAGCTTCTGGTCAATTGCCGCATCACTTGTAATAAAGGAAAGCATTGTTCCCATATTTGGATGAATCATACCGGCACCTTTACACATACCACCGATTGTTACTGTTTTGCCACCTAAAGTACATTCTACAGCAATTTCTTTTTTATGAGTATCTGTTGTCATGATGGCTGTTGCTGCATTCTCACCCGCTTCTTTTCCTGAATCAAGTTCTGGAACTAACATCTCAATTCCCTTTTCCACAACATCCATTACAAGCTGTGCTCCGATTACTCCGGTAGAAGCAACAAGTACATGTTCTGGAGCAATACTAAGAAGTTCTCCTGCCTTTTCTGCCTCTTTTTTACAATTAGAAAGGCCTTCTTCGCCTGTACAGGCATTAGCAATGCCACTGTTTACAACAACTGCCTGTGCCTTTCCTTCTTTATATACAACATCTTTATCCCAGAAAACCGGTGCTGCTTTTACAACATTCTTTGTAAATGTTCCGGCACATACAGCTTCCTTTTCAGAACAAATCATTGCCATATCTTTATTAGTCTTTCCTGCCTTGATTCCGGCGCGAAGACCTGCTGCTTTATAGCCTTTTGCGGCGGTAACGCCACCTTCGATTACTTTCATAAACAAACCTCCTGATTCAGAATACTTCTACTTTTCTTTATACGATTCTACTTTACAATTCCTACCTGCATTTTGATAGTAAATCACATAATACTTATATTATATAAATATTATTTATGGGAATACAGGAGGCATTAATAATCCTTCTGTCTCTGGTAAGCCAAATAATAAGTTCATATTCTGTACAGCCTGTCCAGCTGCACCTTTTACAAGGTTATCCATCGCACCCATCATAATAACACGGTGAGTTCTCTCGTCTACCTTTACATTAACATCAACATAGTTGCTGCCCTCTACCCAGCGGGTTTCAGGGCATACACCTGCATTTAAAAAACGAACAAACTGTTCATCTTTATAAGCATCCTCATAAATTTTACGGATTTCTTCTTCTGTAACATCTTTTACAAGATTGGCGTAAGCAGTTACTAAAATACCTCTGTTCATAGGAACAAGATGAGGTGTAAAGTTAATAACCGCTTCCTGACCAGATACATAGGATAACTGTTCCTCAATCTCTGGAGTGTGGCGGTGGGTTGCTACGCCGTATGCCTTAATACTTTCATTTACCTCACAGTAAAGGTTTGCAACCTTTGCTCCTCTTCCGGCTCCGGAAGTACCTGACTTCGCATCTACGATAACAGACTTCATATCAATAAGTCCTGCTTTTGCTAATGGATAAATAGACAGAAAAGAACAAGTTGGATAACATCCAGGGTTTGCAATCAGGCGCGCCTTCTTAATCTTCTCTCTGTTCACCTCACAAAGTCCGTAAACAGCTTCTTTAATAAACTGTGGGCTTTGGTGCTTGATTCCGTACCACTTCTCATATGTATCTACATCTTTAATACGGAAGTCTGCGCTTAAATCAATAACCTTTACCTTAGATAATACATTCTCGCTAACTAAGGAAGAACAAAGTCCCTGTGGAGTTGCTGTAAATACCACATCAACTTCCTCACAAAGCTGTTCTAAATCTTCTCCCTTGCAAATGTCCGGCACAAGCTGGAACATATTCTGAAATACACTCGCATATGCCTGATCTATGTAACTTCTTGAACCATACCACTTAATCTCTACATCTTTATGTCCAAGTAAAATGCGGACAAGTTCCTGTCCCGCATACCCTGTAGAACCGATAATACCTGCTCTTATCATTTCTCTCATCCTTTCTGTGCTCATCTCTTATTTTCTATATAAATAGGGATATAATTTCAATTTTCTATTATCCCACAAACCTTTCCAGAAAACAAGAGTTATAATTTTTCACATATTTATTCGAAATTATTCATAATTATACGACTAAACTGCGATTTATGCAAGTATTAATTAATATTTATTAATAATATTTTAAAAAAACTCTTGCAATTCCCTGTAGAATGACGTATAGTATATGAGACAAATGACGAAAAATTTAGGAGGATATATAGAATGAGTAAAGAAAAAGTAGTTTTAGCCTATTCAGGTGGTCTTGACACTACCGCAATCATCCCTTGGTTAAAAGAAACATATGATTTTGACGTAGTATGCTGCTGCGTTGACTGTGGACAGGGCGAGGAGCTTGATGGATTAGAAGAACGTGCCCTCTACTCCGGTGCTTCTAAATTATATATTGAAGATATCACCGATGATTTCTGTGAGAACTACATCATGCCATGTGTACAGGCAGATGCTGTATATGAGAACAAATACCTTCTTGGAACTTCCATGGCTCGTCCGGGAATCGCTGCCAAGTTAGTAGAAGTTGCCCGTAAAGAGAACGCTGTTGCTATCTGCCACGGTGCTACAGGTAAAGGTAATGACCAGATTCGTTTCGAACTTGGTATCAAAGCTTTAGCTCCAGACTTAAAGATCATCGCTCCATGGCGTGATGACAAATGGCAGATGGATTCCCGTGAAGCAGAGATTGAATACTGTAAAGCACATGATATTCATCTTCCGTTCTCTGTAGATAACAGCTACAGCCGTGACCGTAACTTATGGCACATCAGCCATGAAGGACTTGAACTTGAAGATCCTGCATGTGAGCCAAACTACGACCATTTATTAGTATTAGGTGTTTCTCCTGAGAAAGCTCCAGATGAACCAGAATACCTTACAATGACATTTGAAGCTGGTGTTCCTAAGACAATCAACGGCGAAGAGATGAAGGTTGCTGACATTATCCGTAAGTTAAATGAATTAGGCGGCAAACATGGTATCGGTATCGTTGATATCGTTGAGAACCGTGTTGTAGGTATGAAGTCCCGTGGTGTTTATGAGACTCCTGGCGGAACAATCCTTATGGAAGCTCACAGACAGTTAGAGGAACTCGTACTCGACCGTGACACTATGGCAGTAAAGAAAGATATGGGTAACAAGCTTGCTCAGGTTGTATACGAAGGAAAATGGTTCACACCACTTCGTGAAGCAATCCAGGCATTCGTTGAATCCACACAGAAATATGTAACTGGTGAAGTTAAATTCAAGCTTTACAAAGGTAACATCATCAAAGCCGGAACAACTTCTCCATACAGCCTTTACAGCGAAACACTTGCATCCTTTACAACAGGCGATCAGTATGACCACCATGATGCGGAAGGATTCATCACATTATTCGGACTTCCATTAAAAGTTCGTGCGATGAGAATGCAGGAATTAGAGAAAAACCACAGTAAATAAGCTGTAATTCTGGCTTACCGCAGGCAGGAGACGCCCACGGAAAGGGATTGCCTAAGACAGACGACCCGTGGAAAAGGCCACTATAGAAAATGGACAAATAGTCGCGGACGCACAAAATGCTCAGCCACATTTTTGCTGCTCCGATAGTCCATTTTCTATAGTGGCCTTTTTCACGGGTCTGTTTTCTGGCTAACTTTTTCAGTGGGCTGTATTCGGCTGGAGAATACCAGAATTTTCCACAAGAAGTACGAATTTCGGTATTTTATTTCTTCTTTTTATTCATAATCTTACAACAGATTCCCATGTTTCCCACAAAAATTCTGACTTTACAAGGTAGTCAAAACACAGATGGGATTATCTGATTTTTTGTTCGTCTATTTAGCTGCCGCAATCAAGATTTATTGCAATACTACCATGTTTAATATAATTAGTAGTACAAAGAATATAACTCCTATTACTGCAATCCCACAAAAAATGTTTACAACTGTACCTACAGTCTTCTTCGCTGTTGTGATATCTTTATAAATCATCGATAACTGTTTTTCATTTAAGTTTTTATCTCTCACATCTTCTACGTCAATATCTTTTACAAGTGTATCTAATGATATTTTAAAATAATCACTCAACAAAACAAGTTTCTGAAAATCCGGATAGCTCTGTGCCAGTTCCCATTTTGATATTGTCTGCCTTGATACTCCTACTGCAGCTCCTAACTCTTCCTGGGATAATCCTCTTTCCTTTCTGAGTTTAATCAGTTTTTCATTAAAATTCATAAAATTCTCCTGTTATCTCTATTGTATTTGCTGTTATATCATAGCATATGCGGTACTTTACATACAAGCAACTACTGTTGGAATTGTGTCAACTATAGATAACAATTCTAGTTTGCACAGGTAAGCGAGAATTGTTGCAAAGCTATTGACTTTTCTGTTAAATTATGTATATTATATAGATAAAGAATCTTTCAACACATATCAGAATGGAGGTAGCGCACATGCCAGATTCTACGATGTTACAATCAAAAGATTTGCAGGAACGCTACGAAAGATATAAAGCTAAGATAAAGAAATTATCGAAACCAAAGAGCCATTCGATGACGGACAACATATCATCTACGTGAACGCAAGCAGAAGAGATTCTACAGAATTAGGTCACCTGATGCACGATCTGCACTGTAAAGATGCCAGTGAAATGTATAGCGATATCCTGTCTACACGAGTACGGGAATTAAAAGAATCTGAGAAGGGAGTGAAGGAAATGTGTAAAGAATTAGAAGAAATTTATAATGAAGGGGAACAATCCGGTGTACAAAAAGGTATACAAAAGGGTGAATTAAAAAAAGCAAGAGAGACTGTCTTTGCCCTTCTTGAAATGGGTATGCCTGTAGAACAGATTACAAAAGCAGTAAAAACCCCGCTGACAACTGTTCAAAGCTGGATTGCAGAAACAAAATTCTAATTTGTCAGTGCAGCTGACGGGGAGATAAACAAACGCCCCAGCCATAGCACAGCCCACTGAAAATTTAGACAAAAAACAAAACCGTGAAAAGTCCACTATAGAAAATGGGATATGGGCGCAGCAAAAATGTGGCGGAGCATTTTGTGCGTCTGCGACGACTTTCCAAGTTTCTATAGTGGATTTTTCTACGGTTCGTCCGGCTTAGTTAACCACTTTCAGCAGGCATCTGTTCAGGCCATCTGTTCTCCTCGTCAA
>ENA-OWPB01000852-OWPB01000852.1-human-gut-metagenome-genome-assembly--contig:-NODE-852-length-33988-cov-3.240002_pt1 | contig 33988 bp, 29 predicted proteins | sample MGYA00248260_ERZ651838 | MGnify/ENA primary metagenome ERZ651838 (study PRJEB26924, sample SAMEA4378304) | human gut metagenome | biome: human gut; feature: human-associated habitat; material: faeces... | reverse complement strand
CTTGGGCATCACGTAATTCACGTCTGAGACGGGCAATTTCCTTCTGCTCATCAGAAAAATTTCCCTCATCAGTCTCATCAGAATAACTTAGTTAGTACAACAGTCTTGCTTTACCTGTTATACAAAGTGTGATATAATAATTTAGATTGTATACTACTGAATGGAAAGAATAATATGAAGAATAAGAAAATATATCTTGAATTTATGAGAATAATTGCTTGTTTTTTTGTGATTGTTAATCATACTATGTCATATGTTTTTTGTGATTATTTGCCGGGAGGAAAGACGTGGTGTGTGAGTGTGTTTGTATTCTTTTTGAGTAAGTTTTCAGTTCCAGTCTTTTTAATGATATCTGGAATTGTTTTACTTGGAAAAGAGGACAGTTGTAAAAAAAAGTTTTAACCGCGTAAAGAAATCAGGTATTATAGTAATAGGAGTATCATTGGTATACTACATATATGATTGTAAAAAAATATCATTAGAATTTAATATAGTTGTATTTGTAAAAAGAGTGATAGAAGGACCTATGAGTAATTGCTTATGGTATATGTATATTGGGATTTTATTAATTTTACCTGTATTGCAGAAAATGACTAAGCCCATGAAAAAACAGGATTATATGTATATGTTGGTTAGTGGATTTATTCTGCTAAGTGTTTGTCCGGTTATTGCACATTGGTTAGATGAATCGGGAATAAGTAATCTTATTACAGACTCTATGTTAAGTGTATATGTTTTAATGGTGGTTCTTGGATATTATTTAGAAAAATATGTTGATTTAAAGAATGGCTGTATAAAATGGTTGTTATTAATCATTGGTAGTGAAACATGTATTAATGTGGGCTTAACATATATTGAATGGAATGATTTGAAAAAAGCTGGTAAGTTGACATCGCCGAATGATTATTTGTTTTATAGCAATAAAGAATATATTAATGTTATGATTTTATCAGTGTGTGTCTTTTTTGCGCTAAAGTATTTATATTTAAAATATGAATGTATGTTAAACGAAAAGGTGAAACATGCAATTACTTATTTGGGAAGTTTAACTTTGGGAACATATGTTATGGGAGATTTATGGATAGATATTTTTTGCCATTATATTGTAAAAGTTCTGTAATTATACATCCTATAGTTAGTATGATTATTATGGAAATAGTAGTTTTCGTAACAGGAATGATATTTACGGCTGTATTGAAAAAAATACCAGTTATAAAATCAGTATTATAGAAAGTTGAGTAAATAAAATGAAAAATATAGAAAGAAATAAGGAGTATGAACCGGAGATTCTTGAAAAATTACATAATCTTCAATTGGAAATGTTACAGGATTTACAAAGAATATGCGAAAAATATGATATACAATATTTTGCAGTTTTTGGAACAGCACTTGGTGCTGTTAGACATAAGGGATTTATTCCATGGGATGATGATATTGATGTTGGAATGTTGAGAAAAGACTACGATATTTTTATTCAAGCTGCTGAAAAAGAAATGGGTGATAAATATCAAATTATGACACCTGAAATTGATAAAAATTATGCTTGTTGTGTTACAAAATTCCAAAGAAAAGGTACGAAATTCATTTCATATCTCAGCGACAAATTGGAATGTGATCAGTGTATATTTATAGATATTTTTCCGTTTGATTGCATTGCACCTGAAAAAAAACAGGCAAGAAAACAACAATTGATAACACTTTTTTTGGACAGATTAATATATTTATGTGGTTCTGCACATCCGATTATTCCTTATACAGGAATTAAATATCATATGGCAGCAGGAATTTGTTGGTGTGCACATTATATTACAAAGATAACTCATTTATCACCTAGATTTATTTACGGATTGTTTGTAAAGCAATGTACGAAATATAATATGATAGGTACCGATGTTGTAACTTCTTTTGGTGATGGAAGTTCATTAAAATATTGTTCTACAGTCAACAAAATATTTCCATTGAAGAAAGTTGAATTTGAAAATATGACAATTGATGTTATGAATAATGTTGATGAACATTTAAAACGGACATATGGAGACTATATGAAATTACCACCAATAGAGCAAAGAGTGAATCATGCACCATGCGTTATTGATTTTGGAGATGTTTATAAGTAGGAAAGGAATAGAAAAAAATAATGCTTAGAGTACTTCAGGTTATTGGTAAAATGGATCGTGCGGGTGCGGAAACAATTATAATGAATATATATAGAAATATTGATCACTCGAAAGTTCAGTTTGATTTTATGGTATTTTCTGCTGAAAAAGGAGATTATGACGATGAAATACTACAGCTAGGTGGAAATATTTATCATATGCCCGCTTTCAAAGGATATAATTATTTTAGATTATGCGAAGAATTTAGAAAATTTTTTAAAAAACATCCATATAAGGTTGTTCATGGGCATATTGGTAGTTTGGCGCCGGCATATTTAAAAGCAGCAAAAAAAAGAGGTGCTTATGTGATTGCTCATAGTCATGCAACAAAATCAAATCGAAAATTAGACAATTTTATTTTTAATATCTTTTCCTATAGGGTTCGATATATTGCAGATTATTTTTTGGCATGCTCAAAACAAGCTGGAATTGATCGATTCGGAAATAAGATAATTAATTCGGAACGATTTGAAGTTGTTAATAATGCAATTGACAGTGAAAAATATAAATATACTTTGGAGCGGCATGAAAAACTAAAGAAAAAATATGGACTTGAAAGCAAGTTGATAATAGGACATGTTGGTAGATTTTCACCGGAAAAAAATCATAAATTTGTTATTGATATTTTTGATAGAATACATAAAACAGAGAAAAATGCAATTTTAGTATTAGTTGGGAGGGGGAGTGAAGAAAAGGTAATCCAGAAATATGTTTTTGAAAAAGGATTAGCTGAACAGGTCAGATTTTTAGGAGTACGAAAAGATGTACCAGATCTTATGAATCTATTTGATATATTTATATTTCCTTCTACATACGAAGGATTAGGAATTGTAGGAATAGAAGCACAGGCAGCTGGATTACCGACATTTATGTCTGATGCTGTTCCGCAAGAAGCAAGTGTTACACCAAATGTATGGAGGTATCCAATTGAAAGAGGCACTGAATATTGGAAGAAACAAATTATAAAAGAAATGGCTGTCTTTGAAAGAAAGGATAGGCAAGCATGGATTGTTGATGCAAATTATGATATAAAAGTTGTGGCAAAAAAAATGGAAATGTTTTATATAAAGAAAGTAGAATAAAAACATGCGAGAAGAAAAATTGACGATATTTACACCTACTTATAATAGGGCATATACTTTGAAAAAATTATATGCTAGCTTAATTGAACAGATAAATCAAAATTTTGAATGGTTAATTGTTGACGATGGATCTACGGATAACACCGAAGAGGTAGTAAAACAATGGGTAGATGAAAAAAAAATAACTATAAGATATTTTAAACAGAGGAACGGAGGAAAGCAAAGAGCGCATAATAAAGGGGTAGAGATATGTAATACAGAACTTTTTATATGTGTGGATTCAGATGATTATATTGTAAAAGATTCTGTAGATAAGATACTGAAAAAATGGAAAGAAGTTTGTGATGACAAAAATGTGGCAGGAATTATTGCCTTGAGAGGAAAAGATGAAAAAAATCCTTTAGGTACAGATATGCCGAAAAGAAAATATAGTACGTTAAGTGATTTGTATAGTAAAGATAAATTTCGAGGAGACACATCTCTTGTATATCGCACTGAAATTTTAAAACAGTTTCCATATTGGGTTGCTAAGGATGAAAAATTTATTGGGGAAGGATATGTATATCAGCAAATAGATCAAAATTATTGTATGGCGTTACTACCAGAGATTGTTATAGTATGTAAATACTTGGAGGATGGGTACACTAAAAATGTACGGAAATTGACAAAAAATAATCCAAAGAGTTATGCGCGATTAAAGAAGCAGACGATACAGTATTCTGAGACGTGGAAAGAGCGATATATGCAGACAATATTATATATGGTAGGTTGCCGCTTGGCAAAACAAAGTCAGATAAAAGAAGCACCATATAAAGCATTAGCAGTACTAGCGTATTTTCCAGCATGGCTTACGTGGAAAATATTTTATAAAAATGCATAGAAGGATAAAAAATGAAAAATTTAAATTGTACACCTAGCGGAAAAGAAATATTTGTGTGGAATATATTGGGGAGTATGGCAAACTCTGTTTTATCAGTAATAACATTAATGTTGGTTACAAGAATGCTTAATAGCGGAGAAACGGATATATTTAGTCTTGCTTGGTCAATTAGCCAAATGATGGCTACAATTGCAACATTTCAAATTCGTACATACCAGGCAACAGATGTTAAAGAATATTTTAAATTCAACCAATATCTATTGTTCAGAGTACTGTGCGTTATAATTATGATTGTAAGTAGTATTGGTTATATTCTGATAAAGCAGTTTGATTTATATAAAGCAATCATTGTGCTGATTATTTGTCTTTTCAGGGCCGTTGATGCACTAGCTGATGTTTATGAAGGATATTTTCAGCAAAAAGAAAGGCTGGATTTAGCTGGAAAGGCAGTAACATATAGAATCGTAATTGCAATTGCTCTTTTTGCAATAAGTTTATTACTATTTAGGAATTTGCTTATTTCTTCGCTTGTATTACTGTTTAGCTATATAAGTTGCTTTTTCATATTTAATATTCGATATTTAGTGAGAGTGAAATGTTTTAAATTAGAAAAAGATTGGGAAAGAAATTTTAAGTGGATTTGGAAACTTATCAGAGAAGGAGCCCCGATTTTTATTAATGCTTTTTTGATGACTTCCATTACAAATGCCCCAAGAATAAAAATTGATTCGGCTATTAGTAGTGGACAATTAGTTGATGGAATGCAGACGGTGTTTAATATTTTATTTATGCCGGCATCTGTTTTAACGCTTGCTTATATAGTGTTTCGACCATTATTAACCAAAATGGCAATTGCTTGGACAGATGGTCGAAAAAAAGATTTTTTGAAAATAATAGGTATGATTTTTCTTTGCTTAGTTATTATGGCAATTTTTTTACTTGGAGGAAGCGCTTTACTAGGAATTCCATTTTTATCGCTTCTTTACGGATTGAATTTGGAAAAATATAAGATGGAATTATTAGTAATAATATTAGGAGGCTGTTTTTGCACTTTTTCGTATGTGCTGGACAATGCACTTATTGTTATACGAAAACAATATTTGTTAGTATGTTCATATGTTGTTTCGTGGGTATATGTGCAATTTACAGTATCTGCATTAGTTGATGAATGGAATCTTATGGGTGCAGCGTTAGCGTATGCAGCGAGTATGATAGTTTTCTTTATTGTTACTCTTTTAATTTTTATAATATGTTTAAAGAAGGAAAAAAATAATGAATAGGAAAAGATATTGTATATTCGCAGCTCAATATTTTCCACATTTAGGGGGTGTTGAGCGATATACATATAATTTAGCCAAAAAATTAATTGAAGATGGAAATGAAGTTGTTATCGTAACTTCAAATGTATATAAATTACCGGAATATGAACGAGTAAGTGGAATTCCGGTTTATCGTGTCCCTGGTTGGAATTTATTAGCTGGAAGATATCCGGTGCTGAAAATGAATGCAAGATTTTGGAAAATTAATAAAGCTCTCAAGAAAAAGAATTTTGATATGGTGATTGTGAATACGAGATTTTATCCACATTCTTTATATGGAATGATGTTTGCTAAGAAGATAAAAGCAAAATGTATTACACTTGATCATGGGACAAGTCATTTATCGGTGCATAATAAAATATTGGATTTCTTTGGAGCGATTTTTGAACACTCGTTGACAAAGATTGATCAAATTTTTTGCAAGGATTATTATGGTGTTTCTGGGGCATGCAATGAATGGTTGGCACATTTTCATATCAAAGCTAAAGGAATATTATATAATTCGATTGACTTAGAAGAGGTTAAAAATACACAGGTAAATATAAGGGAGTCTTATAGAGAAAAGTATAAAATTCCGACAGATGCTATAATTGTAACATTTACAGGACGATTACTGAAAGAAAAGGGGTTACCAAGTCTGTTGAATGTAATGGATAGAATAAATAAAAAGAGGGAGGATGTCTATCTGTTCATTGCAGGGGATGGGGATATGGAAAAAGAAGTGTATGACAGGAAAAATAAGCATATAATTCCAGTCGGAAGAATTGATTTTGAACATATCGTAACACTGTTGACAGAATCTGATATTTTTTGTCTGCCTTCTTTTTCAGAAGGATTTTCAACTTCAATATTAGAAGCAGCAGCGTGTGGTTGCTATATTTTAACAACGGCCAGGGGTGGTGCAAAAGAACTTTTAATAAATGATGAATATGGCTGCATCATACCGAATAATCAAGAAAATATATTATATGATGCTTTAGTTGAGGTTATTGATGATCCTGATAAACGTAAAAAAGGGATAGAGCTTACATATCAGAGAATAAAACAAAAATTCACATGGGACATTGTTGCTAAAAATGTGGAAACAATATGTGAGGAGCAAATATAGATGAAGAAGGAATTGCTAATTATTATACCAGCGTATAATGAAGAAGAAAATATTGAAAGAGTAGTTAAGAACATTATAAACAATTATGGTCAATTTGATTATATTGTCGTAAATGATGGATCAAAAGATAGGACGGCTGATATATGTCGAGAAAATGGATTTGAATTATTAGACTTGCCAATTAATTTAGGATTAGCAGGAGCGTTTCAGGCAGGACTTAAATATGCATATGCAAAAGGATATTCTTATGCAATTCAATTTGATGCAGATGGTCAGCATCGACCAGAATATATAGAACCAATGTTGATGAAGATGAAAGAAGGATATGACATAGTTATAGGTTCTAGATTTGTAAAAGAAAGAAAAGATAAATCACTTAGAATGTTTGGGAGCCGTATGTTAACGCTAGCAATAAAGATTACAACAGGGGTAAGAGTTTCTGATCCAACTTCTGGGATGAGGATGTTTGCTTCTGACATGATTAAGGAATTTGCCCAAAATCTTAATTATGGACCGGAACCAGATACAATATCATACTTATTAAAGAATGGAGCTAAGATAGCAGAAGTTCAGGCAGAGATGGATGAAAGACAGTTTGGAGAAAGCTATTTGAATATGATTAATTCTATAAAATATATGGTAAAGATGATTGTATCGATTGTATTGATTCAGAACGTTAGAAAGAGGGGATAAGAAATGCCATATTTATTGAGAATATTATTAATTATAGGTGCATTTTTGCTAATGTTTTTTATGTTGAAGAAGATAAGACAAGCTAAGTTAAAAATAGAGTATATTATTTTTTGGCTATTCTTCTCTTTTATATTAGTTATTATGGGATTATTTCCGAAAATGTTTTATTGGCTTTCTAATTTAATTGGTTTTCAATCACCGATTAATATGATTTATTTGGCTATTATATTAGGATTAATAATAAAAGTTTTTTTTACTACTATTCAGATTTCAAAATTAGAAAATAAAATTGACAGTCTGACACAACAGATAGCAATTGATCGAAAAAAAGATTTAGACGAGAAGAGCAAATAATAGGGACTAGTTGTAAGGTGTTTGATTTTATAAGATAAAATATAATTAGGTTTGCTTCGGACTTTATTGAAAAGAAAGGGTTCTAACATTTTAGCTGTTAGGAGTATTGAGTGAAAGAATGATAGATTATTTAGTATGTAGTGTTTTCTTCCTTTGTCTAACGATGCTATTATATATGCTTGGAAGGGCAGTGGAGAAAGAGGAAAATATTTCAGAAAACTTAATATGCGGATACGTGTTATATAGTTTTGGGGTTGCAGTGGGGGGGATAATATTGCAACTTCTTAACGCTCCCTGGATATTATTTGAAATATATATGGGAATAATTTGGTTGTCAATAATATTTTATATAATATATAACAGAAAAAAAGTAAAGTATTTTGATATTGATTTAAAAAAATATATATCTGAGAATTGGGTTATTTATGGTGTATGTATTATCCTTGTATTTATGATGTGTTTTTATTATGCTGGATTTTGGCTGGGAAATCATCAAGACGATGGATATTATATTACTAAAGTTGCCACATTGCCATATTCTCAGATAGGAGGAAATTATAATTACACTGTAGGCATAAATGGTAAAGGGTTCAATGCGTATATAGTTAATACTTGGGAATTGGAGGCTTCGGTATATGTAAAAATATTAGGAGTGGTTCCAACTTTATTTTTAAGACTGTTTCAATCTGTATTTTATTATTTTTTATATTTGAATTTAATAAAGTTGCTTGCAGAAAAAATTACACAGAAATTACATTGGAAAGTAAATGCTAAATATTTACAATATCCGACTGTAATTACAGTTTTGATATCAGCATATTATATAGCACTGTCAGATTATAAAATATTAAATTTACGTGATATGTTTCAATTGAATACAGGAATGTTTCTTGGAGCTACTATGGTGAAGTTATTTGGTGTGGCTGGATTTGTAATTTTATATTTAAAATTTCAGGAAGAAAAAGATTATTTAAGACTTTTTGGCAGTTGGATAGTTTATAGTGTTGTCTTAATGTCGAAGTCTACAATTGCTTTACCTATAATTTTAATAGTAATGATGGCGTGTACTATTCTATATTTCTGGGATAAATGGGAAAATAGAGGGAGAAGATTAAGTTATTGCTTGTTAATAATATATATTGCTATTGGAATCTTATTGCCTAATAAAAGTGGAATTGCAACTGCAACTCAAGGGGAATTTTTGCGTACAGCCGATTCTATTGTGATTTGGCCATGTATAGTTATATTTATATGTAGTTTCTTATTGAAAGAAAAAATAATTTATAAAATTAATACACAAATATTTTTGATGACAATGTTAGTGTTAATTCCTCAGGTGAATGACTGGTTTGAAAATTTTTCAGTGTATGAATTTGTTGCAGGTAGAGCATGGACTGCAGTAGCATATTATTTCCTTATTTTGAACATGATATATTTATTTGTTTTGCTAGACAGAATAAAAATAAAAAAAACGATTGTTTATGAGATGGGAATACTAATCGGAATTGCTTGTTTTATGATTTCGACTGTAGGATTTAAGTTATGTGGAGGGGAAATACTTCCTCAGAACGAGCATAGAGAGGCTGGAGTGAGAAAGTGCTTGAGTGTTATGAGACATAATATATATTTTGTCCCGGATTCTACAATCAATTTAGGGAGTAAATTGGAAGAATTAGCGAGAAAGGAAGACAAAAAAATGTATGTAATTATGCCGAAAGCAATTTACGATAATGATGCACTTCATTTTCCGGCAGTGACTATTAGGACATTTGCACCTGATATTGTATCTTTATCTGCATTAGAACGGTTTGGCAGTTCAGATAATGAAAAATTTTCAACGTATACTCAGCAGAAATATGATGGATTTGTTTCAGCACCAGGTAAAGAGACGTATAATGATTTTAAAGAAGAAATAAAAGATTTGCCAGTAAATTGTATAGTTGTACAAAATTATGCGTGTAAAGATATTTTAGAAGAAGACGGATATATTTATTATACATCAATTAATGACTATCATATATGGTATAAAAATAAATAATAAACATAAGGAAGAAAAAAATGATTGAAAATATATTTTATGTTACGGGATGTAGATTTCATGTGTATGATAAAAACATATTATTTATAGCTGGGACATTTAGAAATAATAATATGTATGATGAAAAAATTATTATTACATTGAATGGAGAAAACCTTGATGTATCTATAAAGGAATATGAGGTTAATATTCCACATACATTGGGACAAGATTTGCTTACTAAACAATATCACTTATGGGTGACGCTTCCAAATGATTGGGAAAATAGAAAAATGTTATGCATTTTACAAAGTAATGGGAAAGAAGAAATCATAGTAAAAAAAATATCCGTAAAGAAATTAAAAAAAATGAGCGGAGAAATTCCTAATAGTGTTGATTTAATAACTAAAAAAGAAGGCAAGACTAAAATTAGAGGTTGGTATATAAATACAGGAAATACGGTGCAAAATTTTGAATGTAATAATAAATCGTTAAATTTAAAACTAAATGAAGTTTATAGAGCAGATGTTTTAGAAGCATATGAAGAGTGTAATGAAGAGAATGTTGTTGGTTTTGAGGCAATTGTAAAACCTGACAGTATTAAAGTTATAAAAATACGATATAAATCGGATCTAAAAGAAAGTAGTACGAAAGTATATTTGGATGAGCACTCATTGTTTAGTAAAATGGATAAAATGGGTCAGCTAATGGATAAAGCCAATGATTCGTTTCATCAATATGGAACAAGAAGAACAATTGAGAAAATTCGTAATAAATTATTAAAAAAAGATATTCCAACGTATGAAAGTTGGATGAAAATTCATATGCCAAATAATTCTGAATTGCAAAAGCAAAAGCAACATGTGTTTGAGAATAGGCCTAAAATTTCACTTGTAGTACCAATGTATAAAACACCGAAAAAGTATTTAAAGGAATTTGTCAAATCTGTAATGCAACAAACGTATTCCAATTGGGAATTGTGCTTATCAGATGGAAGTGGGAATAATTCGCCGATTGCTGGAGTTTTAAAAGAATATGAAAAAAAGGATAAGCGAATTAAGGTTGTATATAATAAAGAACCATTACAGATTTCAAGAAATACAAATGCAGCATTAGAAATTGCAACAGGAGACTATATTGCTTTTGCAGATCATGATGACTTATTAGCTCCGAACGCATTTTATGAATGTGTTAAGACAATTAATAAAAATCCAGAAGTAGAAATGATTTATACAGATGAAGATAAAATTACTATGGATGGAAAACAACATTTTATGCCACATTTCAAAACTGATTTTAACTTGGATCTTTTGAGAAGTGTAAATTATATTTGCCATTTGTGTGTAGTGAAAAAGTCTTTATATGAGAAAGTGGGAAAACTTAATCCAGAGTTTGATGGGGCACAGGATTATGATTTTGTTTTCAGATGTATAGAAAAAACAAAGAATATTGTTCATATACCGAAAATTCTATATCATTGGAGAGCACATAAGGATTCCACAGCAGAAAATCCAGAAAGTAAAAATTACGCGTTTGAAGCAGGAAGAATGGCAATTGCTGCACATCTGAAGAGAATGGGAATTGAAGGCGAAGTTTTTTCTTTAGAAATGAAAGGGTCATATCGAGTAAAGTACAAATTAAAAGAAGAACCTTTAGTTTCAGTTATTATCCCCACAAAAGATCATATAGATGACTTAGACAAGTGTTTAAAATCACTAGAAGAAATTAATACTTATGATAATATAGAATATATTATCGTAGAGAACAATAGTGAAAAAGAAGAAACTTTTGAATATTATAAAAAAATTGAAAAAGAAAATTCAAAAGTCAAAGTTGTTTATTGGAAGGAAAAAGGTTTTAATTATCCATCTATTAACAATTTGGGTGTAAAGTCATCTAAGGGAGATTATTTGTTATTTTTAAATAATGATACGGAAATTAGGAATGCAGATTGTATAGAAGAATTAGTGAGTCAATGCCAAAGAAAAGAAGTGGGTGCAGTTGGTGCAAGGCTATATTATGAAGATGGAACAATACAGCATGCAGGAGTAATCGTCGGAGTTGGCGGAGTTGCCGGACATGCATTTCTGGGATATGATCATGATGCATCAGGATATTTCGGAAGAATAAAACTTCTTCAGGATTATAGTGCGGTCACCGCAGCATGTATTATGGTTAAAAGGAAGGTTTACGAAGAAGTAAAAGGCTTTGATGAGGAATATGCAGTTGCTTTTAATGATGTGGATTTGTGCCTTAAGATTCGTCGGGCTGGTTATTTGATTGTATATGACCCATATGTAGAATTAAATCATTATGAATCAAAATCAAGAGGTTATGAGGATACAGAAGAAAAAATACGTAGATTTAATTCCGAAATTGCATTATTTCAGAAAAGATGGAAAACATTTTTAAAAGCAGGAGATCCATATTATAATCCTAATTTGACATTGGCAAGAAATGATTTTAGTTTAGCAGAAGAGATAAGATAACGATATATAGCAGATAGGGGACTACAAAATCGGGGGATTGAGTAGTCCCTTTGTAACATTGACAGAGGTTTGGCAATTTTGTATAATAAAATATAAATGTTTATTTGGAGGATAAAAGTGTTAACTTATATACAGAATTTTAAAAAGTTTCAACCGTTATTAAACGAATTGATTACCAGAGATATTAAGACAAAATATAGAAAATCTATATTAGGTGTGTTTTGGACGATTCTTAACCCACTTTTTATGATGATTGTATTATCAGTAGTGTTTTCAAATTTATTTAAATTTGATATAGAATATTTTCCAGTTTATTTGTTAAGTGGACAACTTATATTTAATTTCTATAATGAGGCAACAACGAATGCGATGGGAGCAATTTTGGCAAACGGTGCATTAATAAAGAAGGTATATGTTCCTAAATACATGTTTGTACTTTCAAGAATATTTTCCAGTACTATTAATTTATTGGCCTCATTTACAGCTATGATTTTTGTAATGCTTGCTATGAGAGTGGAACTACACTATACGGTATTACTTGCACCGATTCCATTGTTTTTTATTATTTGTTTTTCAATGGGAGTTGGTTTGCTGTTATCAGCTATTACGGTAAAATTTAGGGATATCATGCATCTTTATTCGGTCTTTGTGACAGCGTTGATGTATTTAACCCCTGTGATTTATCCAATGTCTATTTTACCAGCTTGGTTAAAAAAAATTGTATTGCTTAATCCACTTACAAATATTTTAAATATGTTCAGAGGTGTAATGATAAATAATACGTTACCAGCAATTTCAGCAATTGTGTTGGCCACAATTGAATGTGCGCTAGTTATGGGGATTGGATTATATGTATTTTATAAACGGCAAGATACATTTATATTAGATATTTAGAATATGAAAATCTAAATATTACAATTTGGTATATTTGATTTTGAAAATATATATGGGGATAGATACATAGGAGAAAAAGTGATGAAAAATAAGGTGATATTATATATTATTATTCCATGTTACAATGAGGAAAAAGTTTTACCTATTACAAGCGGTATGTTTCTTCAAAAGCTACAAAGTCTTGTCAATCAAGAAATAATAAGTGATAAGAGTCGAATCATGTTTGTTAATGATGGAAGTAAAGATCGGACATGGGAGATTATTTGTGAATTGGCAAATTCTGATGAGCATTACATAGGAATTAGTCAAAGCAGGAATCGTGGACATCAAAATGCGGTTCTTGCAGGACTTATGGAGGCAAAAGATAATTGTGATATTACAATATCAATTGATTGTGATGGTCAGGATGATATCAATGCTATGGATAAAATGGTAGACGAATACTTGAATGGATGTGAAATTGTTTATGGCGTTCGTAGCAGTCGCCAGACAGATACATTTTTTAAACGTTTTACAGCACAAGGATTTTATAAATTATTAAATGCAATGGGAGCAGAGGTGGTCTATAATCATGCGGATTATAGATTAGTGTCTAGCAAGGTATTAAATGAATTTGAAAATTTTAAAGAAGTGAATTTATTCCTTCGAGGAATGTTTCCATTAGTAGGGTTTAAAAGTACATCTGTATATTATGAGCGACATGAGCGTATTGCAGGTGAGAGCCATTATCCACTTCGCAAAATGCTTGCGTTAGCGTTCGATGGGATTACTAGTTTAAGCGTGAAACCGATTCGTATAATTACCGGATTGGGGATTACGATTGCAATGTTGAGCTTTATAGGCGTAATTTGGTCGATTGTTATGGCGATATTAGGGAAAACTGTTACAGGCTGGGCTAGTATGGTTTGTATTGTCTCCTTTATTGGGGGGTATACAGTTGATTTGTGTTGGAGTAATTGGAGAATATATAGGAAAAATTTATATGGAAGTGAAACATCGACCAAGGTATATTATTAGTGAGAGAACAGGCAATGATAGATAGAAATGCTGTGATAAAGAATGATTATTAAATGTTATAAGAAATAGTTTAAATATTGAGAGGTTAGATGAATTGCATAATTTGAAAAAATATTTATATAGGGCAATTAATATAATTATGGTTCTACTTTTTATGTGGATTATATTAGCTCTTTGTATTGCAAAAAAAATTAATTATGTGTGCAAAGTTGATTGGAAAATTGGAAATATTATTTTAATCATTGTATCAGTTCTTTTCGTATATTTATATATAAAAAGGACAAAAGAAAAAACTTTTGAAAGAGTAAATATAAATAGAATAGTGTTTTTTGGAACAATAGTTTTATTTTTGGCAGAAATATATATTTGTTATAATATTTTTTTTGAAACAGGTTGGGATTCGGGAAGTTATATAATTCCAGCAGCGAGAATGTTATTGGCAAAGGCTGATGTAACCAGTATAAATGAAACATATTTCAAAACATATCCTAATAATTTATTACTTGTTCATATATATTATGTACTATTACGTGTTAATGAAAAAATAGGTATTTTTAGTGCTACATATCAATTAATGATTATAGTAATCTTTAATTGTTGGATTTCATCAATAAGTTGTTGGTTGATTTATGTAGTGGCTCGAAAAAATACAACAACTAAATATGCATTGTTAGGATATTTTATAGCGATTGCTTTATTGGGAATATCACCATGGAATGTAATTTGTTATTCAGATGCGATTGCATTATTTTTTCCTATTTTTATTATATATATATATACGGAAGAGAGAATTAATGTATATATAAAAACTTTTGTTATACTTATTGCAGGGTATCTGGGGTATTGCATAAAACCACAAGTAGCAATTGTAATAATAGCAATTATAATAGCTGAATTATTGAAAAGTAATAGCAAATATAATAAAGACTTTTTAATAAAAGAATGTATAGTATTATTATGTTCAGTAATTATGATTGTTGGAATTGCAGGAGGATTAAGCAGTTTATATAATGCAGAAGGATTTGAGCCGGATAAAAATCGACAATTTGGGTTAACACATTTTTTTATGATGGGGCTAAATCCTGAACAAGGAGGAATTTGGTCGGGAGAAGATGTAGGAATTTCAGCAAATTGTAAAACTGCAGAACAAAGAACTAAAACGAATATACAAGTGGCAAAAAACAGATTAGAAAATTACGGTATGATTGGATATGCCAAATTTCTTACAAAAAAAATGTTGATAAATTACAATGATGGTACATTTGGGTGGGGAGTTGAAGGTAGTTTTTATTATTGGATTCCAGAAAATAATAATATCATATCACATTTTTTGAAAAATATTTATTATAACGAAGGAAAATATTACAGGATATATTCTCAAATACTGCAATTAATCTGGGTTATGGTTTTGACGGGTGTAGGAGTTGCTTCAATATTTGATTTGAAAAGAAAAAATGACATATATGTAGTTTTAAAGTTATGCATTATTGGGATTACATTATTTGAATTATTATTTGAAGCAAGGGCAAGATATTTGTATTTGTATGTACCTATATATATATTATTTTTTATATTAAATGGAAATTGTCTAGAAAAAATAAAAAATCTCTTATTGGCTAAAAAGGTTTAAGGACTAGCATATTAGTTCTTAAAAAGTAGAATGTATTTGAAATTCATTATATCGATAATGCGAGTATAGAAGTATTTGTGGTAATAGATGTATATAAATATAGAGGAGATTTATACATATATAGATTCATTTAATATCAGGTGCTAAAGGTATTGAAAGACAACTAATTGAATTAGAGAGGAGAAGAAAAATGAATAGTACAGATATTATAAGTGTAGATCATGTATCAATGCGATTTAGCTTAGCATCTGAAAAAGTGGATAGTTTAAAGGAGTATTTTATAAAAACATTAAAAAGTCAGATATCCACTAATGAGTTTTGGGCTTTGAAAGATGTGTCGTTTAATGTGAAAAAGGGAGAAGCATTGGGACTTATCGGTTTGAATGGTAGCGGAAAAAGTACAATGCTAAAAATAATAGCTGGTGTATTAAAACCTACGAAAGGCTCGGTTGCAGTTCAAGGAGAAGTAGCACCATTGATTGAACTTGGAGCAGGTTTTGATTTTGACTTAACAGCAGGGGAAAATATTTTTTTAAATGGTTCTTTAATGGGAAGATCACATGAAGTAATGGAGGCACATTACGATGAAATTATAGAATTCGCTGAATTAAAGGATTTTGTAGATGTTCCAGTGAAGAATTTTTCTTCAGGTATGGTTTCAAGATTAGCATTTGCAATTGCGACTATAGGAACTCCAGATATTCTTATTTGTGATGAGGTATTGTCAGTTGGAGATTTTAGATTTCAAGAAAAATGTCAGGTACGTATTCAAGAAATGTTAGATAAGGGAACTACATTACTTTTTGTATCTCATAGTATTGAACAGGTAGAAAAATTATGTAATAAAGTTGTATGGCTGGAAAAAGGTAATGTTCGAATGTTTGGAGAATGCAAAGAAATTGCGGAGATATACAAAGAGTCGTATTAAGATTGGAGCAAATAAAGATGAAAAAAAAATTATATTGGATTATAGTAGGCATTATTATAATAGCATTTTCAGGAATTTATGCTGTTGTAAATAAAAATATAAGTATATATGATAAAAAAATAGATACAACTAATTATGTTTCGTATCCAATATCAGCAGAAAATGAAATATCACAGACTTTTATATCACCAGAGGATAAAATTAATGGAATAAATGTGAAGATGGGGGTCGTAGGAAATCAAAATAATAAAAAAATAGCGTATAAATTGAATGACGAAAATGGAAAAACAGTTGCGTCAGGAGAAGCGACACTTGAAAAGTTAAAGTCAGGAAAATTTTTCTATATGAGATTTGATCCAGTAGAAAATTGTAAAGGAAAAGAATATACATTTGTAATTAGTGTAGAAGAATGTGAGCCAACAGAGCAAATTGTTATATATGCTACTCCAGAAGTTGATGATGATAAAACTTTAAAAGTTAATGAAAACAAAGTAGATTCAACAATGGTTTTGAGAGTTGTTAATCATCGTTTTGATTTTGAAACATTTTTTGTGACGGCAATATTTTTACTATATGTTGTAAGTTTTGTAAATTGGCTTAGTAAAGTGTTTAAATAATATTATTAGAATATAATAAAACTGAGGGGTAAGATACAATATTATTAGAATAATATGTTGTTTAATCCTTTTAATGAATAGTATTTGATAGAAAAGGAATCAGATATGAAGAGAGTAATAACATATGGAACATTTGATTTAATTCACTATGGGCATATTAATTTATTGGAACGTGCAAAGAAGTTGGGAGATTATCTGGTAGTAGGGTTGTCTACTAATGAATTCAATGAACAAAAAAATAAAAAGTGTTATTTTTCTTATGAAGAAAGAAAAAGGTTATTAGAGGCATTAAGAGTTGTGGATTTAGTTATTCCAGAAGAATCTTGGGAACAAAAAAGAAGTGATATACTGATGTATCATATAGATACATTTGTTATGGGAGATGACTGGAAAGGAAAATTTGATGATTTGAAAGATATATGTGAGGTCGTGTATTTAGAACGGACACCAGAAGTATCTACAACAAAAATAAAAACGGAACTAAAGAAATTTTAGAAGAAAGAGAACGTTTATATAATTAGCGTGCGGTATAGCAAGAATGAGAGAGAGAATAGAGAAAGATTTAATGGTGTTTATATCAAGTCCAGATTTTGCAGATAATTCTAGGGGATTATGGGAGTATGTTGTAAAAAATACAAACTATAAAACATTGTGGATTATAAGAGACAAAGCAATATATGATTTGTTATAATGGTATTGAATGTGCATTAGAAGGTTCAGAATTAGCTAAGGAGACTATTTCTAAAGCACATTATTTAATAACATCATCTTTTGATTTGGCATATGAAAAGAAAGTTGGTCAAGTCCATGTAGCAGCATGGCATGGATTTCCGCTGAAAGTAATAGGTTTTTTTGATAGCGCAGCTTCGAATCCTGAAAGCTTTGATGATTTAAAAATAATTACAACACAGACAGATCTTATTACAGCTACATCGAGATTCTCACATCTTACATTGAGTGGTATGTTTGCTGTTGATCCAAGAAAAGTTAAGGAAACTGGATATCCAAGAAATGATATTATGTTTTGGAGCAATGCGCAGGAGGAGTTACAGAAGTTAATTGATATTGATGTAAAAAATAGCAGATTATTTTTTTATTTACCAACTATGCGTAAAGGATTAAAAGATGAAGGAGAGCATTTCGAAAAAAATATTTTTAATTATTCGGATTATAATGTTGAGGAATTGGATTGTTTTTTAGAAAAAAATAATGCATATATCATTGCAAAGGTACATTTTGCAGATAACGAAATGTATAAAAGCGAAGATTTCAAATTACCTAAGAGACTTTTATTCCTGGACACACAAATCATGAATGCTAAGCTATGCACAATTTACCATATTATGTCTGTGTTTGATGGTTTAATTACTGATTATTCATCGATATATGCAGACTATATGTTATTAAACAAGCCGATTTTATTTACCTGTCCAGATATAGAAAAATATAAAAAAGACAGAGGATTCGTAGTTGATGATCCAACGTTATTGATGCCAGGAGCAATTATAAAGACACAAAAAGAACTGTTAGAAAATTTAGGTAAGATATTAAATGGAGAAGACGAGTATAAAGCTGAAAGAACTAAGAAAATAAGTATTTTTCATAAATATCAAGATGCAAATTCATCAAGAAGAGTGTTAGAGATGATGGAGAATATGGCTGTTGAAGGTAGTGTGGATTCATCAAAAACGATGGGAAAATTATTTCAGAAATTTCAGTCTCCATTAGAACAATATGTTGTTCAAGAAGTTAAAGCGGAAATATTTTTTGACAGAGGGGCAGGATATAGTGGGAAAAATAAAGAAATAAAAAAATACTCCTTGATGAATAAAGAAGATAATGTAATCACAGTCCAGATGGAGCTTCCAGATGACATTTGTAATATTCGTTTTGATCCGGATGATTATGGAAGAGTTGTAATGAAATCAATGAAAATATATTTGGATGGAGTGCGTCAGGAAAAATATACCATAGTTAATGGACAGAAAATTGGTGGAGATATTTATTTTGGTAAACTAGATCCTCAAATTATAATTCCATTGGAAGGGAAAAAGGCAAAAACATTAAGAATTGAATATAATGTTGCGGATTTATATGAATGTGCAGGCGCGGTAATAGAAAAGGTGTGCGGTGAAAATTATTTATTGAATCAAAAAATAGGACAATTAAATACATTACTTCAAGAGATTTATGAGTCGACTTCTTGGAGAACAACTGAAATATTTAGAAAAATAGGCAGAAGAATAAAGAAAAAATAAGGTTCATTCAATGCTAAGCATCAAAATGTATTAAATTTATTTAATAAAGATGGAGAAGAAAATGAAAAGAAAAGTATTTGTTATTTTATTAGTAGTAATGTTAGTATCAGTTTCAGCATGTAGTAATTCTACAAGCATAGATTCCTCTCAATCCGATAATCAAAAAACAGAACAGCAGGAAACTGATAAGGATATGGTTGATCAGAAAGAGGAGAATAAAGAAAATCAGTTAGCAGGAGAGGACGCTAATAAGAAGTCAGAGGATACTGTTTCAAATGAGGACAAGTCTGTTGATATTCAGCTTTATGTAAGTAATGATGATGCAACTGCATTTGTATCTGAGAGTGTAAAGATTGATGAACTGACACCAGAGAATATTGTGAACGCATTAGTTCAGAAATCTGTGTTGCCTTCAGATATTCAGGTGTTAAAATGTGAAGAACAAATTGTGGATGGTGTGAAGAGTCTGGATGTGGATTTTAATGAAGCATTTGGCGCATATGTTTGTAGTATGGGAACAACTGGCGAGTATTATACAATCGGAAGCATTGTAAATACATTTTTAGATGCGTATGGTTGCGAAAAAGTCAAGATTACGGTAGAAGGGAATACTTTAGAGACAGGACATGCAGAATATCCAGGATATATGAATCGTTTTGAGTAAAACAAGATAAACTTCTGAAAATTTTAGAAATTATATTGTTAGGTGTAGCAAAAAATTTGATACACTATGGGGGAATGAAAAAAAAGGGATATGAAAAAAAGGGATATTGGTTTAGACTTGACAAGAATAGTTGCTTTTGTATCTGTTGTATCCATTCATTTTTTCTTGAATTCGGGTTACTATGATGCACCTGTAGTTGGAAAAAGAATGTATATAATGACGTTGGGAAGAACGTTTTTTGGGATATGTGTACCTTTATTTATGCTTTTAAGTGGCTATTTAATGATTAATAAAAGTATTTCAATAGAGAAAAGAGCGATTTTTAGTTATTATAAAAAAATTTCAAAAGTATTAGGTACATATATTGTTGCAACAGGATTTATTATAGTTTATAAGATTGTTATTTTACATGATGTGTTAAACATAAAAGGAATATTATTAAATTTGTTGGGATATAATCAATATTCATGGTATGTGAATATGTATATTGGGTTGTATTTGTTGATTCCATTTTTGAATTTATTATGGAATAGCATTGAAGATAAAAATGGTCATGTATTATTAGTGTTTATATTGTTGACAATGACTGTTTTGCCAAGTGTATTTAATGTATATAACTTTGAAGAACAGAGGATGTTAGTTAGACCATATTTAACGACAACATACAATAAATTAGTCCCAGATTGGTGGACAGGAATATATCCGATTACTTATTATTATATAGGTGCATATATCAAACATCATGTGGAAATTAAGAAAGTTAATACTAAGAAAGTATTTGCTGTATTAATAGGAACAATTTTATTGTTTGGAATAAATAATATTTGGCGAAGTTATTCAAGAGGATTTTTCTTTGGAATATGGTGTGATTGGGGAAGCCTTCAGGATACAGCAGAAACAATATTGGTGTTTTTACTGATTAATTCCATAGATTACAAGACAAATGATAATATCAGCAAACTAGTAGCTAAAATATCGGATCTTACATTTGGAGCTTATATATTATCATGGATTCCGGATAATATATTTTATCCTAAAATGATTGGAAGAGTTTCAGAAATACAATCGCGTATGAAATATTGTGTATTGATGGTATTGATTGTGGTAATAGTAGCATTAGTGCTTTCTTGGGGCGTTCAGATTGTTCAGCAAATTTTAAAAATTGTAGTTCACAAAATACGCAAAATGCCATATAAAGGTAAAGAATAATAAGGAATTTGGTGAAACAAGAATTCCCGGTTTTCCGTTGTGGAAAGCCGGGAGTTGCTTTATAATAAAAATATATTTGGCATGGAGGTGGAAAAGTGATTCGATATAATATCCCGATTGGTATTTCTGAATTTGAGAAGATTAGGAAAAATGATTATTACTATGTGGATAAGACGGAACTGATTCGTGCTTTGGTGAAGACAGAACCTGCGAAGATCACACTTTTTACAAGACCTCGCAGATTTGGAAAAACACTTGTCATGAGTATGCTGGCTTCTTTCTTTGATATTCGCAGAGATAGCAAAGCCTTGTTTGAAGGTTTGAAGATTGCTGAAGATCAAAAACTGTGTGAATTGTGGATGAATCAATGGCCTGTGATTTTTCTTAGCTTTAAAGATGCAGGTGGGGAAACCTTCGAAGATGCATATGGATTATTGCAATCCATTATTTCACAGCTATATGTAGAACATGCATATTTAGAAAAATGTACTGAAATTGATGAATCATATAAAGAAATTTTTACCAGACTGAAGCGTCGTCAGGGAAATAAAACGGATGTGCAGATTTCACTTAGAATATTAATGCGTATGATGCAGATATACTATGGAAAACAGGTGATCCTGCTGATTGATGAATATGATGTGCCGATGGCAAAGGCAGGAGCCAGGGCATATTATAACGAGATGCTGGATGTAATCGGTACAATGATGAGTCAGGCGTTAAAGGATAATACATCACTTAAATTTTCAGTAATCGCAGGCTGTCTGCGTATTTCGAAAGAGAGTATTTTTACAGGTACTAACAATTTTGTGGCAGATACCATTGCAGATGAGAGATTTAGTAAATTTTTTGGCTTTACGGATGAGGAAGTACGAATACTTTTAGAGAATACTGGTAATCTTGAATATTTCAATCGGATCAAAAAGTGGTATGATGGATACTGTTTTGGAAAGACGGAGATTTATTGCCCATGGGATGTATTATGCTATTTAAATAAACTGGCATTCGAATCAGGAAGTGAACCGGAGAATTTCTGGGAAAATACTAGTCATAATGATATTATTCGTACATTTTTATCATGTGAAGGCATGGATGTGACGGATTCTTTCGAGAGACTTCTGGCAGGCGATACAATAGAGGTCAACATTACAGAAAACCTGACGTATGAGAATCTGACAGATTCAGAAGAAAATCTGTGGAGCGTGTTGTATCTGACCGGATATCTGACCAAGGATATTAAAAATCCGGTGTCTGGAAAGACGAAAGCTTTTTTGAAAATCCCAAACGCAGAGATTATGGATATTTTCAGAAAAAGTGTAGTGCGCTGGTTTGATGAGAAAATAGCTGTTCGTGACAGAAGCAAGTTGTTCGAGGCTTTGTGGAATGCAGATACTGGCAGATTGTCAGATTTGATATCGGAGTTATTGTTTGAGACTATCAGTTACCATGATTATGCGGAGAGTTTTTACCATGCATTTTTAGCAGGATTATTTGCAAATGCAGGTTATATTGTGGAGTCTAATTATGAAAGTGGACTGGGAAGACCAGATCTTGTAATAAAGGATAAGAAAAAGCGTCGGGCGGTTATTATGGAAATGAAGATTGCTGACAGCTTGGAAAATATGAAGAAAGCGGGCGAAAGGGCATTGAATCAGATAGAGGAGATGCGTTATGCAGACAGCATTTATGCTCAGGGGTATCAAAAAGTGCTAAAGTATGGCGCGGTATTTTATCGGAAGAGTTGTCTGATTGGCAGATGTGAAGAATAAAGGTGTAACAGAGGTAGAATGAAAAAGCCAGGTTATTATTCGTCCGGAGAGTTTGCGCGGATGGCGCATGTGACACTTCGGACAATCAGGTATTATGACAAACAGAATATTTTAAAGCCATCGTATGTGTCGGATTCAGGGGCTAGATTCTATACAGATGAAGATTTTGCCAGACTGCAGCAGATTCTTCTTTTGAAGTATCTGGGATTTACGCTGGATGATATCAGAGAGATGACGATTGATGATGCGGATTATCATTTTATGTTGAATTCTTTGAATATTCAATTGAAGCTTGTGAGAGATAAGATTGAGCAGATGCAGCTTGTAGAAAAAGCAATACAGGATACATCGGAACTTATTCAGAAAGAACATACCATTGACTGGAGCCAGATGCTGAATCTAATCCATCTGACGGGGATGGAGAAGAGTATGAAGAACCAGTATCAGGATGCGTCCAATATATCGGCCAGAATTAATCTTCACAGTCTTTATTCTGTGAATAAAGAGGGGTGGTTCCCGTGGATTTATGAGCAGCTTTGTATGAATGAGGGAATAAAGGTGTTGGAAATCGGCTGCGGTGATGGAACGCTCTGGAAGGAGAATAAAGATAAACTTCCAGAGAATATAGAGATTACATTATCAGATACATCAGAAGGAATGTTAAGAGATGCGAGACGTAATGTAGGGATTGGAGACCACAGGTTCCGGTTCCGGCATTTTGACTGTCACAGGATTCCATATGAGGATCAGAGCTTTGATCTGGTAGTTGCCGGACATGTATTGTTTTACTGTGAGGATATACCACAGGTGTGCCGGGAAGTAAGACGGGTGTTGAAACCAGGTGGAAGATTTGTGTGCAGTACTTATGGCGGCGAGCATATGAAAGAAGTCAGTGAATTGGTACAGAGCTTTGATGATCGGATCGTACTTTCAGCAGAAAAACTGTATGAAAGATTTGGAAGAGAGAATGGGTCTGAGATACTAGAGCAATATTTTACGGCTGTTCATTGGAGGACATACGAGGATGAACTCGTAATTCCAGATCCAGAACCGTTGATATCATATATATTGTCCTGTCATGGAAACCAGAGCCAGTATATATTGGAGCGGTATAAAGAGTTCCAGACTTATGTGCGGAAAAAGACGGAAAAAGGCTTCCGGATTACAAAAGACGCGGGAGTGTTTGTAGCGGAAATATGTTGAGAAGTAAGAGTAGTTGATATATAATCATAATATATATATCAACTATTTTAATATTTGCAGTGCGAAAGGATTATGTGAATGCAGAAATTATATATAAAACATCTAGGACCGATAGAGGAATGTGAAATTAATATTGATGAATTTATGGTGTGCACAGGTCCGCAGGCATCTGGCAAAAGTACAATTGCCAAAAGTATTTTCTTTTTCAAAAATATAAAGAATATTTTGTTTGTGGAGTATAAGAAGAAATATTTGTTGAACAGACACGTAGCAGAGTCAAGAAATGTAACGGTTAAGCAACGTTTTATGAAAGAAGTCCGGGCTAATTTCTTGCAGATTTTTGGAATAACAGGAAGCTTGGATGGAGATATGTTTTTACAATATCAATATACGGAAAAGAAGATATTGAAAGTTTTTCTTGAAAAGAACAAAGAAGGATTGTATGAAGTTAAAGTGGATTTTAGCAAAGATTTTAATGAGTTATTTGAAATGCTTGAAAATCGAAGTAAAGAAATTCACAATCACCCAGATCCGATATTAGAATTAACAGAACGTGAAATCAAAGAATTTTTTAATGATAAGACGGATGTTGTTTATATCCCGGCTGGAAGAAGTATGATTACACTTTTGAGTAATCAGATGAATTATATTTACAGTTCCATGGATGATATTCAAAAACGCAATATGGATTATTGCACAAGAAGTTATCTGGAAAAGATATTGCAGATGAAATCAGTATTTACAATCAGTCCGGTTGAGATGCTGAATGATGTAATAGCAATGACATATATAAAAATTGATGAGGAAAGAGCGAAAGAATCTATTTCTTTGATGAAACAATTGCTACAGGGAGAATATATTAACAAAGACGGAGAGGAACGATTGCAGGTATCCAATAATCGATATGTGAAGTTGAACTATGCGTCTTCTGGTCAACAGGAAGTTGTGTGGATATTAAATGTTTTATTCTACTATTTGCTAAATGGAGAGAGCACTTATTTCATTATTGAAGAACCGGAATCACATCTATTTCCAAATTCACAGAAACTGGTAATGGAATTTATTGCTCTAGTGTGCAATGGTAATGGTAATCAACTATTTTTGACAACGCATAGCCCGTATATATTAGGAACAATTAATAATTTGTTATATGCAGATAAGGTTTCAAAAGATGTAGATGAGAGCCAATTAAGTCGAATTATTAGTAAAAATAAATGGCTTAATTATGATAAAGTAAATGCATTATTTGTGCAGAATGGAAAAATAAAATCCTGTCTTGATGAAGAGTTCAAGTCTATTGAAAATGAAGTGATTGACGGGGCTTCAGAACAGATTAACGAAGATTATGATAAGATGTTAGAGTTGAAAGGTTAAGCACAGAAAGATAAGGAGGCAATATGTTACTTACGGCAGAAAAGTCGGAATGTGAAAAGAATCAGAAAATTATCGTGTCTCGTGATAAAGGAAGCAGTTGCCAACATCGGGCAATTAATGATAAAGGACAGTCGGATGTGCGTCAATATCAATTGGATGGGAAATTGGTAGTTGATGAGACGTGTTGCGATTATTTGGTTTTGAATGATTCGGCTAAGTCAGCGTATTTTATAGAACTTAAAGGTAGTGATATTAGGACGGCTGTTTCACAATTAGAGGTTACGGAAAGAAGATTCAGAGCAGAATTAAAAGGATATGCAATGTTTTATAGAATTATAGCTAAAAAAATGCGAACACATGAATTGAAATCTAATACGGTCAGGAAGTTTCAGGATAAGTATGGAGCAAAATTGCAATATGCTACTGAAAAGATGGAAGAGCGTATTTAGAACCACGAATTCCTGAAGATTTTCTTAAATATTACAAAAAAGTTACATTTTTTGTAAAAAGTACTTGAAGGTGACCTAGGGTCACCTTTTATAATGCAATCATGAACATGCCATAACTTTAGAAGATATGGTGAAACTATGTATTGTATTTATTACAAGGAGGTTCCTATATGAAAGGAATTATTTTAGCAGGAGGATCTGGAACACGTCTTTATCCTCTGACTATGGTAACATCAAAACAGTTATTACCTATTTATGATAAACCGATGATTTATTATCCGATGTCTGTGCTGATGAATGCAGGGATCCGTGATATCTTGATCATCTCTACACCACAGGATACACCAAGATTCAAAGAACTGTTAGGGGACGGACATCAGTTTGGTGTACATCTTTCTTATGCAGTACAGCCAAGCCCAGACGGACTTGCCCAGGCATTTATCATTGGCGAGGAGTTCATCGGTGATGATACGGTTGCTATGGTTCTTGGAGATAACATTTTCGCAGGTCATGGACTGAACAAGCGTCTGAAGGCAGCAGTAGAAAATGCTGAGACAGGCAAAGGTGCTACAGTATTTGGTTACTATGTAGATGATCCGGAACGTTTCGGTATTGTTGAGTTCGACCACGAAGGAAAAGCAATTTCCATCGAGGAGAAACCGGAGCATCCAAAGAGCAACTACTGTGTAACAGGACTTTACTTCTATGACAATAAAGTTGTAGAGTATGCAAAGAGCCTGAAACCAAGTGCCCGTGGAGAATTGGAAATCACAGACCTGAACCGTGTATATCTTGAGAAGGGCAACCTGAATGTAGAACTTCTCGGACAGGGATTCACATGGCTGGATACTGGTACACATGAGAGCCTTGTAGATGCTACAAACTTTGTAAAGACAGTTGAGACACATCAGCATCGTAAGATTGCATGTCTGGAAGAGATTGCATACTTAAATGGCTGGATTTCAAAGGAAGAAGTTCTGGAAGTTTACGAGGTATTGAAAAAGAACCAGTATGGTCAATATCTGAAAGATGTCTTAGACGGAAAATACCGCGAGGATTTGTACTAAGATATAAGAATAAAAAACGAAGAATTTTTATAAATTTTGACTAAGTAATATCAAAGGAGATTTTTAATTATGACAATTATCGTAACCGGCGGAGCTGGATTTATCGGAAGTAACTTTATTTTTCACATGTTAGACAAATATCCGGATTATCGTATCGTTTGTCTGGACTGCCTGACATATGCAGGTAACTTATCTACACTTGCACCAGTGATGGACAATCCGAATTTCCGTTTTGTAAAAGAGAGCATCACAGACCGTGAGGCTGTTTATAAATTATTCGAGGAAGAGCATCCGGATATGGTTGTAAACTTCGCAGCAGAGAGCCACGTTGACCGTTCTATCGAGAATCCGGAAGTATTCCTGGATACCAATATCAAAGGTACAGCAGTTCTTATGGATGCCTGCAGAAAATATGGTATCAAACGTTACCATCAGGTATCTACAGATGAGGTTTACGGAGATCTTCCACTGGACAGACCAGACCTGTTCTTTACAGAGGAGACACCAATCCACACAAGCAGCCCATACAGTTCATCAAAAGCAGGCGCAGACCTTCTTGTTCTTGCATACCACAGAACATACGGACTGCCTGTAACAATCAGCAGATGCTCTAACAACTACGGGCCATATCACTTCCCAGAGAAGCTGATTCCGCTTATGATTGCAAATGCACTGAATGATAAGCCGCTTCCTGTATATGGAAAAGGTGAAAATGTGCGTGACTGGTTATATGTAGAAGATCACTGCAGAGCCATCGACCTGATCATCCATAACGGACGTGTCGGAGAAGTTTACAATGTTGGTGGACACAACGAGATGAAGAACATCGACATCGTTAAGATGATCTGTAAAGAGCTTGGAAAACCGGAAAGCCTAATCACATATGTGGCAGACCGTAAAGGACACGATATGCGTTATGCAATCGACCCGACAAAGATTCACAATGAGCTTGGATGGCTGCCGGAGACAAAATTTGCAGATGGTATCAAAAAGACAATCCAATGGTATCTGGATAACAAGGAATGGTGGGAGACAATCATTTCCGGAGAGTATCAGAATTACTATGAGAAAATGTATGCAAACCGGGAGGGAATGAAATAATGAAAGTACTGGTAACTGGAGTGGCAGGTCAGCTCGGACATGATGTGATGAATGAACTGGCAAAGCGTGGCTACGAAGGAATCGGTTCCGATATCGCGGATAGTTATAGCGGAATTCAGGACGGTACACCGGTTGCAACGATGCCGTATGTGCAGATGGACATTACAGACCAGGCATCTGTGGAAAAGGTTCTTACAGAAGCCGGGGCAGATGTAGTGATACATTGTGCAGCTTGGACGGCAGTTGACCTTGCGGAAGATGAGGATAAGAAAGATAAGGTTCATGCAGTAAACGCAGAAGGAACTCAGAATATTGCAGCCGTATGTAAGAAGCTGGACAGTAAGATGGTTTATATCAGTACAGATTATGTGTTCAATGGTCAGGGCGAAGAGCCGTGGCAGCCGGATTGTAAGGATTATCAGCCGTTAAATGTTTACGGACAGTCAAAATTAGACGGCGAGCTGGCAGTTTCAAGAACATTGGATAAATATTTTATCGTCAGAATTGCGTGGGTATTTGGAAAGAATGGTAACAACTTTATCAAGACCATGTTGAAAGTTGGAAAAAATCATGATAAACTTCGTGTAGTGAATGATCAGATCGGTACACCGACTTACACGTTTGATCTGGCAAGACTGCTTGTAGACATGATCGAGACAGATAAGTATGGTTATTATCATGCGACAAACGAAGGCGGATACATCAGCTGGTATGATTTTACAAAAGAAATCTTTCGTCAGGCTGTAGAACAGGGACATTCAGAATACGGAGAAGATAGAATTACAGTTGATCCGGTTACAACTGCAGAGTACGGAGTGTCCAAAGCCGCAAGACCATTTAACAGCAGACTGGATAAGAAAAAACTGGTGGAGAATGGCTTTACACCACTTCCAACCTGGCAGGATGCACTTGGACGTTATCTGAAAGAGTTGAATATAGGTGAACTCTAAAACTTTCGTGAAGATACGTGTAGACTCAGATAAGAGACTTTATAAGACGAATAAAAAGAGTGAAAATGAAATGGACGGGTGCACATAATATATGTGTGCCCGTATGCATCATAATCACACAAAAGGAGATATGTAAGATGGGACAGATTAAAGTAGAAAAAAATGCAGGTGGAATAAAGGGACTTTGTGTCATTGAGCCAACGGTTCATGGTGATGCAAGAGGATACTTCATGGAGACATACAATCAGAAGGATATGGAAGAGGCAGGACTTACGATGCAGTTCGTACAGGATAATCAGTCTTGTTCTACAAAAGGTGTTCTTCGTGGATTACATTTCCAGAAAGAATTTCCGCAGGGAAAACTTGTACGTGTTGTAAAAGGTTCAGTATTTGACGTAGCTGTTGATCTTAGAAGTGACAGTGAGACTTACGGAAAATGGTTTGGTGTAGAGCTGACAGAAGAGAACAAGAAACAGTTCTATATTCCGGAAGGATTTGCCCATGGATTCCTTGTATTAAGTGAGATTGCAGAGTTCTGCTACAAGTGTACAGACTTCTATCATCCGGGAGATGAGGGTGGTCTTGCATGGAACGACCCTGAGATTGGTGTAGAATGGCCACAGCTTGTAGGTGAATATAAAGGAAATGCTTCCGCAGAAGGATATCATCTGGAAGATGGAACAGTACTGAACTTAAGTGATAAAGATCAGCTCTGGGTAGGACTGAAAGACACATTTCATTTTTAAATAACAAAAATTGCGAGTAACAGAATCTTGTAGAGAATAGAAAAGTCGTCAGCTAAATGGAAACTTTAGCTGACGGCTTTTACATACTATAATTTAAATATAAAGCGGAAGAGGTTACAGAATAACTCCCATTCAATTACAATATATGATGAAAGATGCTGAAGCTTAAAATGTACTTTTTTCGATCTATTCTCAGGCTTCATACAAAGGGAAAAACCATTTTTGATTCCGGCTGCGTATTCTTTTCCGAAACCTTTTAAAGTGAAGAAGATTAGTTTGATCAAAAATCCAATGCATAAAAGCGGAAGATTGATGATAAGTTGTAAAAGTGGCATATTCTTGTAAATCAGATAGATGTTATTGCGTGAGGAATAGCGCACTTTAAATAAATTATAACGGGATCCGCTTGTGCCGCTGCCAACGTGATAAACTTTGGCTGACGGTTCGTACCAGTTTTCATATCCCTGGATTCTGGCGCGATAGCCAATGTCAATATCTTCTAAATATGCAAAATGCTCTACATCGAACAAACCGGTTTTTTCTAATAGTTCACGCCTGTATATGGCTGCGCCTGCGCATGCAGTAAATATCTTTTCGCTTTTTTCATAATCGGAACTGGATTTCCCTTTTCCGCGGGCGTATGCCCATCCAAGCAGGTTATAATAATTACCGGCATCATCAATTTTGTTATGATCATAGTAGGAAATTAGCTTTGCACTGCAGGAAAATATTTTTTCAGACTGACGGATCTTAGTGTATAATTTTTCAATAAAATCCGGAAAAACTTCTGTGTCGTTATTCAATAAAATTACGTATGGTTCCGTAGATTGCCGAATTCCTACATTTACGGCGTAACTGAATCCATAATTTTTGTCTAATGCAATAATGGAAGTGTCCGAATAATGTTGGCTGACATAGGAACAACTGGTATCATCCGAACCATTATCTACGAAATAGACATGAAAATTTTTATAAGTCTGTTTCTCTAAAGCATCAAAACAGATTTGTAAATACCGAAGCCCGTTATAGTTTGGAATTACAATTGCTATTTTGTCCATGGCTTAACTCCTTTTCCATCGGCCCGTAATCCATAGTTCCAAGAGGCTAATGTCAAATTAGGATTATAGCATGGATCTCCGGATTTTAATAATTGAATCCAATTCGTACGCATAAACTCGATTTCTGTCTGGAAACGACGAGCCTTCGCTTCGCTGTCTTCGGTTCCTCTTGATTTTGACTCGTGATGATACATTTCCACATGAGGATTATATACATTATGATATCCGGCTTTCTGGATGCGAAGGCATAAGTCCACATCATTGAATGCAACAGACAAAGTTTCTTCGAATCCCCCTACCAGATCAAAAATCTTCCGGCTTACCATCATGCAGGCGGCAGTTACTGCGCTGACATTCATCTGAAGAGATGCCTTGTGAAGATATCCACTTCTTGCACGTGGAAGATTTAAGAATGCATGTCCTGCGATTCCACCGATACCGATTATGATTCCTGCATGCTGGATCGTGTTGTCCGGGTAATATAATTTTGCACCTACGGCACCGATTCCCGGACGCTCACAGTTGCTGAGCATTTTCTCAATAAAATCAGGAGTGATAACTTCGATATCGTTATTTAAAAATAAAAGGTATTCGCCCTTGCAGTTTTTGACACCCCAGTTATTGATAGCGGAGTAGTTAAAACCGGATTCAGGGTAGTAAAGAACCTGTATTCCATCTTTTTTTAATTTGTCATAATATTCAAAGGTTGCAGGTTCGGTACTGTTATTTTCAATCACAATAATCTCGTAATTGGTGTAAGTTGTTTTTTTCTTCAGAGATCGGATGCATTGTTTTAATATATCAATGTGATCCTTGTTCGGAATTAAAATAGATACAAGCGGCTGATCTGTCAAAGCATAATCAACATTATAAAACCCATAATCTGAGCGCATACTTACGGAGCCTTTTTCCCCACTTCGTGCTAAATTGTCCTCAATAGCTTTTTTTCCAGCCTCATATGCGTATAGCTTGCTTGCCGGGTTGTCCGCTGTTGAAGCATTGTGGACACGCCAGTGGTACAAGATTCTTGGAATGTGGACAATATTTTTACTTAGCTCAGTACAGCGGAAAATGAAATCATAGTCCTGTGCGCCGTTATATTTCGGGTCAAGCCCTTTCACCTGCTTAAGTATCGTTCGTTTTACTACAAAGAAATGACAGATGTAGTTGTTGGAACGGAGAAGATCCAGGTTAAAGTCCGGTTTGAAATGCGGCTGGAAATGCTCGGATAAATCGGTGCTCACCTTATCCTCATCAGTATAAAATACATCAATATCAGGATTTGCTTCTAAGCGGATCGCAATCTCAAAAAGGGCGTCAGGCGCGAGAAGGTCATCATGATCCATGAACCCGATATAATCTCCGGATGCATGATTAAGTGCTGCGTTTGTATTTTCGGAGATGCCAAGATTATCCGGAATATCAACGGACTTGATTCTGGCATCATTCTTTGCATATTCATCCAGAATGGATCTCATGTGAGAATCGTCAGGGCTGGCATTCCCGATAATAACTTCCCAGTTTTGATAACTCTGGTCTTTCAGGGAATCTAACATCTGACGTAAAAAAACATCAGGGGTGTGATAAGCCGGAACAACGATGCTGATCAGAGACTGGTGTTTAAAAGAATGCTGTTTCTGTTTCATGAGATCTTCAGGTTTTGCACGGTACTGTTCATACCATGGACCGTAAGGAACGTCTTCTGGTTCCATTCGCTCAGAAAGGCGTACACAAAATTCCTTAAACCCATAATGCTTTAAATATCGAAGTCCTTTTTGAATATTATAGGGCTTTAGTTTCTTTATAAAATGAATAACTTGATTATTTGCCACGTTTATAATTCCTCATTTCTGACTATATTAACTGTATGAATTATACATTATTTTTGCTTGTTTTGTAAACAGAGAAAGGTAATACATAACAAAAAATACGAAAATGTTAATAAAGTATTAAGAAATGGTTACAAGGGCAAGGGTTGTCGATTAGAAAGATATATAGTATAATTTGAGAATAATAAATCAATGTTTAGATAGAATATTAGATGGAACAGGTGGAAAAAAGTGATAAAAGATAACCAGAAATTACTGAATAGATTACATGTAGTATTAGATGCACTGATTATAATATTTTCTTATGGAGTAGCATGGCTGATTCGGTTCAAGAGTGGCTTTTTTGAATTATCGTCATGGTATCTGTCCCTGGAGCAGTATATGAAATTGCTGATTTATATTGTTCCGTTATATTTAATCTTATACTATGCGTTTCATTTGTACACATCGAAGCGGGTGCAAGGAAGACGACTGGAAGCATGGCACATTGTTCAGGCCAACACGGTCGGACTTATGGTCTTGATTTTATTCCTGTATTTAGGAAAGATGATGGATTATTCCCGTAAGATGTTTTTTGTATTTTATTGTGTGAATATTTTCTTAGAGGTCATTGTACGTAATTTTATACGCATGGTCTTAAGGAAATACAGAAAGCAGGGATATAATCAGAAGCATGTCTTGTTGATTGGATACAGCCGGGCGGCAGAAGGCTATCTGGATCGCGTGCTGACACATTCGGAGTGGGGATATATTGTGAATGGAATTCTGGCAGATAACGTACCGGATCAGACAGAATATCGAGGTGTGAAGGTGATTGGAGATACGGAAAAACTGGCTTCGATTTTGCAGGAAAATCAGATGGATGAGATTGTAATTACGTTAGGCTTGTCAGAATATTCCAAATTGGCGCATATTGTGAATATGTGTGAAAAATCTGGTGTACATACAAAGTTTGTTCCAGATTACAATAATGTCATACCGACAAAGCCTTATACGGAAGATATTCAGGGACTTCCCGTGATCAATATCCGCCGGGTTCCGCTTCATGATCCGTTGAATCGATTCATGAAGCGTGGGGTGGATATCTTTGGCGCAACAGTGGCATTGATATTATTCTCGCCTGTGAT
>ENA-OWPB01000844-OWPB01000844.1-human-gut-metagenome-genome-assembly--contig:-NODE-844-length-34256-cov-6.843776_pt1 | contig 34256 bp, 36 predicted proteins | sample MGYA00248260_ERZ651838 | MGnify/ENA primary metagenome ERZ651838 (study PRJEB26924, sample SAMEA4378304) | human gut metagenome | biome: human gut; feature: human-associated habitat; material: faeces... | reverse complement strand
ATGGAGTAAACGAAGGGGCAGTTCACTGAAATGTCAAAACTGCTTTTTCGTTTACCCCATCATCGATTCTAACCTAAAGAATTTGTAAAGGAGGATTTACAATGAAGAAAATTGGATTAGGTATTGCAATACTACTCTTTGCCATTATAATTTCTCTTTGCTCATCAGGAATGGGGCTGCTCGTTATCGGAATTGGGATTGTAGGATTGATTTTTTCAATCATAGGATTTATGGAACGCAAGTAAAATAACTTCCAGTTTGTTTAATTGGACAAATCGGAATTTGTCAAAGAAACTTGATGACAATTAAGTGATAGTATTGCAGAAATGACAATCTGAAATTGAGGAGATAAATAAGTATGAATACAAAACAGAAACAAATTTTAGCATGGGTTCTCCTTAGTTGTGGAGTTATTATCGCCGGTGTAATACTTGGTGGTATTACCGGAAAACTTGTTTTATACCACATCATATAAGGAGAAATGTCATGTTCAGTACAAATAAAAATCGTAAAATAGGTATGTTGATATTTCTGTTTGTTGTATCCTTTATTGTGGGTATGCTCATCAACATTCAACGTCTTGGGTCTTTACCGATGAAGCTTATCCAAGTTGAATGGAATGATACAGTAGGATGTGTGTATGAAAATCTTGATTATGAAAATCCGAGCGACCACAAATATGATTTATATGTGCCGAAAAATCTTGATACGCCAGAGTCAAAATGCCTGATTCTTTATATACACGGAGGAAGTTTTAATTCCGGGAGCAAAGAAGATGGCGATGCGTGGTGCAAATATTATACGTCAAAAGGATACGTAACAGCAACGGTTGATTATACATTGCAATCAAAGAAGGGAAAAAGTGAAGAAGAATTACTCAACGCCAGTCTTGAGTTAATGAATGAAGAAATTCTAAGCTGTGTTGCCGCAATCAAGGAGCAGGCATCGCAGCTTGGAATTGATTTAACACAAATGGCTACCTGTGGGGTGTCAGCAGGTGGAACACTTGCGATGAACTATGCATATAAAAATGCTGACATTTCTGCAATCCCAGTAAAGTTTGTCTTTCAACTCGCAGGTCCTGCTTCATTTGAGCCATCCGATTGGAGTTTGCTGAAATCGATAGACCATATAACCACAGATGCGGATTTTGCAACCATGATGACAGGGGTTAGAATTACAGATGAAATGATGGCATCAAAAGAGTATCTTCCGTATATTTACTCTGTTTCGCCTACATATTTGGTGGATGCAAACTCGGTGCCGACCTTGATGGGGTATGGACTAATCGACCATTGTGTGCCGACTCAACTTAAATACCCTTTAATAGATGCATTGAAAGAGAATGGTGTGCCATACGATTATGTTGAATTTCCAAAATCGAACCATGGAATGTATAATGATATTGATAAATTGCAGGAGTTTATCAATCTATCACTTGAATACTGTGATAAGTATTTTGATAAATAAGATAAAGACAAATTCCAGTTTGTCGGGCCGCTGCGAAGGTTTGCCGCAGCCACCGGTTTTTCCGACAGAGTTGCACGCCCCGCCCTACGCTTTATAGTAAAAATGTGCCCGCTTGCGCGGGCACATTTTGTGTTATTCTGCTTTTCCCTGTCTGGCAGCGTTCAGCAGCTGCCTTTGAAATTCCCGGGCCGCCGTATTCAGCGGACGGTGCCGGTCGTAGACCAGGCTTACTGAGCGCTGCGGGATCTCCTCCCGCAGGTTCAGCTGCACAATGCTGCGGCGATGCAGACTGCCGCGGGCCATCGGCTCCGGTACAAAAGCGAGGCCAAGCTCACTTTTTACCAGCGTCATCATCTGGTCTGTGGTGGCTGCCTCAATATCCGGCTTCAGCTCGGCGCTATGCTCAAGGAAAAACTGCCGGTAAAACAGGCGGCTCATGCTCTCGTTCCCCAGCATGATCAGCGGATAAGCGCCAAGCTCCTGCAGCGAAATCGTCTGACTTGCCAGCGCCGTAAAGGTTTTCCCGCCGACTAAGATTTCATTGAACGGCATCAAGTCAACCTTTTTCAGTTCCCCCTCCGCCCCGGTGGGAGTCGTCACAACAGCGAAATCCACCTCGCCGTTTTTCACCGCCTGAATCGCCTGCGGCGTCGAGTGGTTGGAGATCCGCAGCCGGATACCGGGATACTGCTCATGGAAATCCCGCAGCCGCTCCGACAGGTAGATGTTCAACGCCGTCTCGGTTGCGCTGATGCTGATAGCACCATGCTCAAAGGTCGCGCTGGCGCTCAACTCCTCCTCGGCGTCCTGTATCTGCACAGCAGCCGAGGAAATGCGTGTATAGAGCATCTCCCCCTCCGGCGTCAGCGTCACACCCCGGTTGGAGCGGATAAACAGCACACAGTGCAGCTGATCCTCCAGCTTGTTCATCGTATGCGTGATGTTGGGCTGGTTGCTGCCCAGCACGCGGGCCGCCTTGGTAAAATTGCGGTATTTTGCGACATAGTAAAAAATCTTGTAGTATTCCCAATCGACATACATAGGCGCTGCCTCATCCATATCAAAATCACATAGTCATTATGTGGTAAATACTTTTTACACATTCTATGTCACAAAGTATAATAGCAACGCAACCCAAAAGCAAGCTAAAATTTACCCTTAGAAACAAATTTGAAGGATGGCGAAACTAAATGCTGACCGCAGTAACCGGTATCAACTGGGGCGATGAGGGCAAGGGCCGTGTCATCGACCTGCTGGCCGAAAATGCCGATATCGTAGCCCGCTATCAAGGCGGAAACAACGCCGGGCACACTGTTGTGACCGAGCAGGGCAAATTTGTTTTGAACCTGCTCCCCTCCGGCATCCTGCACCCGGATGTCGTATGCGTGCTGGGCACCGGCATGGTCATTGACCTTGACCATCTGGCTGGGGAGATCCGCTCCATCGAGGAACGCGGCATCAAAATCAGCCCTGCCCATCTGAAATTGTCCGACAAGGCTACGATTTCCCTGCCGTGGCACCGTGTACAGGACGGTCTTGAGGAGGACCGCCTTGCCAAAAAGGGAAAGGCGTTCGGCTCTACTCGCCGCGGCATTGCCTATGCCTACAGCGACAAATACCGCAAAAAGACCCTGCGTTTAGGGGATTTGCTGCACCTTGACGAGGAGCGTATCCGCAGCAGACTGCATGTGATCCTTGATTCCAAAAACATGGAGCTGGCCGGCTGTTATCATCAGGAGCCGATGTCCTACGAGGCTCTTCTGAACTGGTGCTATGCGCAGGCGGCGCAATTCGGACCTTACATCTGTGATGCCGGTGCCTATCTGCAGGCAGCCAGCAACGCAGGCAAGCGCATTGTGCTGGAGGCACAGCTGGGAGCCATGCGCGATATTGATTACGGCATCTTCCCCTATACCTCCAGCTCCAACACGCTGGCCGCCTACGCCCCCCTGGGGGCTGGTATCCCCAATGTCAGGCTCAACCATGTGGTCGGCGTGCTGAAGGCCTATTCCACCTGCGTGGGGGCCGGCCCCTTTACGGCTGAAAAGGCAATGCCGGAGGCATGGATGGAATCTCTGCGCAAGGTCGGCGGTGAATTTGGTGCTGCTACCGGCCGCCCCCGCCGCGTTGGCCCCTTCGACTGTGTTGCCAGCCGGTACGGTCTTGCCTGTCAGGGTGCGGACAAAATCGCCCTCACCAAGCTGGATGTCCTCAGCGGCATGAAGGAGATCCCTGTTATCACCGGCTATACGCTGAACGGTAAGCCGGTGGCAGCCTTCGACCCCACAGATGACTTAGACCGTATGGAGCCGGTTGTAACGATGCTGCCCGGCTGGAATTGCGATATTTCCCACTGCACCCTGTACAACGAGCTGCCTGATGAGGCAAAAGCCTACATTGAATTTCTCGAAAAGCAGCTTGTCCATGTTATCCAATTTGTTTCGACCGGTGCCGAGCGTGAGCAGTACCTGCTGAAGGGCACCTGGCTCTGAGGCACTTCCGCATCTTTCTGTGTGCCGTCCCGTTATCTTTCCAAGGCTGCGTCTCCCCTCTCCCCTGCCCGCGTTTGCGGGTGGGGGCTTTTTGTTTGCCGCCTTCTGCGTGCTCCTCAAAGAACCCAAGAGAGCGTCTCTGCGGCGCGTTTTACTGCGGGCAGTTCTTTTCCTTGGCCGTTTATTTCTAAGCCTTACAAGTGCCTTTGCGCCGGTCTGGTACAGGCTTGTTCTTCTCATGGCAACCGGCAGACAAAAAACACCCACAGCGACGGCTGTGGGCTTTGGTTCAATCATGATTTGCAGATGCTCCCAGCGCACGGCAAAGCGGATGATTCAGCAGCATACCGGCGATAACATACCGATAGGAGTGAACCGCACCGTTTCGCATCGTTTGCGGTATCCGCTGCTTTCGTACCAGCTTTTCCAGAACATCCATCTGCTCTTTCAAAAAGTAAAAAGATATCTGTGGATAAATCTTGTCATCCAGCTGTGTTGCTATAAACCGGCTGACAACCTTTGTTTCCGGAAACAGATAATAGGCCGCCTTGTTCTGCTCGATTTCTGCTTCACTGGCCAGATATTCCCTGCTGTTCACAATCAGGCAGTTATCAGCACCGACCGCCATGACCTTATCCAACTCGGACTGGAGCAGCCGATTGGCAAGAGTGCCTACGCGGATATCCTCCACAGCAGCCTCATCCACAAGCGTCTCCCGAATCAGGAGCCCTACCCGAAGGTTGACCTTGACTTTTTCTTCTTTCATTCGCATCACCCTTTGGGCAATACCGCATAATTCTAAGTGCCGATACGGCGCGCGAGGTGCGGCAGCTGCTAAGCCAAAAGCGCAGATAATACTGGATGTATTATCGAGCATTTTGGCAACGCAGATGCCGTGCCGCGGTCGCCGGAGCGGTGCTTAAGCCGTCAGGCGGGAATTGTGCGGTGTTGCCTTAGATTTATAAATGTATACGGTGCGCAGGACGGCATATGACAAGGGCGCAGGGGGTGTTCTTTTGCGGGTGGGTATGGTATACTTGCTTTAGTATATCAAATCGAATTTTGCAGGTGTGATTGATGAGAATTGTAGAAGTTTCAGAAAACAAAAAACAATATCTTGATTTGCTCCTATTGGCGGATGAGCAAGAAGATATGGTTGACCGTTATCTCTGTAAAGGTAAAATGTATGTTCTCGATGATGACGGAGTGAAATGCGAGTGTGTCGTAACGGATGAAGGGACTGGAATACTTGAAATTAAGAATATCGCTACAGTTCCCCCATTTCAGCGAAAAGGCTATGCCAAAGCACTGATTGAATTTCTTGTTGAAAAATACCGTGGACAATTTTCGATACTGCAAGTGGGAACCGGCGACAGCCCATTGACGATACCCTTTTATGAAAAATGTGGCTTTGTACGCTCGTATATCGTGCCAAATTTCTTTACGGATCATTATGATCACCCGATATATGAGTGTGGTGTACACCTTGTAGATATGGTGTATTTGCAAAGGCCTCTATAAAACCAATTCCGGTTTGTTTAATTGGACAAATCGGAATTTGATGAGGTGATTGGGTGAAAACGTATACAATTTGTGGAAGCATGAAATTTGCTGAAGATATGAAAAAAATTGCTTATGACCTTGAAATAAGCAAAGGATATAATATATTACAATGTGTTTATTGTGAAGATAATATTGTTCCAACTGAAGATGAACTTCTAAAACTTGCAGATGCTCATTACAGAAAAATAGATTTAAGTGATGGAATATATGTTGTAAATATGGATGGTTATATTGGAACATCTGTGAAAAAAGAAATTGAGTATGCTGAAAGGCATGGAAAAGAAGTGTTGTATCATTACAATCAGTAGATTTTAATTCATAAAACAGTTAGATAAACTTGAATTTGTGGAGGTGTTGATCTTGGATATTGAAGGAACAAAATCGTATTATGAGCAAATAAGCAATCGTGACTTATGCGACTGTGCATATTGTCAAAACTATGTCCGTGAAATCAAAGCCACCTATCCGGAAATAGCTGAATATCTTTTTTCGTTAGGGATTGATATAGAAAAACCATTTGAAACAATGCCTCTTGAACCAGATGAAACGGGGCATATCGAGTATATATCTGCCCAATATATCGTTTATGGAGAGCCTGATGATTTTGCCAAAAGAGTTATAGATTCCGTAAATGTGGATATTGCTGATACTCATCCGTCAACACAGATAAATGAAGCCCACTTCGTTATTGAAATATACCCTGTTCGGTTGAAGTGGGTGGTGTAGACAACTTCCAATTTGTTTAATTGGATAAATCGAAATTTGAGGAAAAGATGAATGGAAGATAAAAAAGTATTACTCGATAATATTAACAAAATTCATACAACCGAACTGGGAGTTGATAGAATTAAAAGAAATCTAAAAATAGATATAGTAGATGTTGTTGCGTATTGCAAAAATAAGGTATTGGATGAAAATTGCCATATATACAAACAAGGTAAAAATTGGTATTGCGAAATTGAAAATGTCAAAATCACTATCAATTCATATAGTTATACAATTATTACAGCACATATTACTAAGTAAATTATCAATTTGCAGAGATGATAGGAGTATCGATGAATAAAAAGTTGGTGAAAGAATTTTTAATAATAACATTTGTTATAATGCTAATATTTTGGGGTGGTTGTGCTTTAATCAGTCAAATATGTATCTTGACAATAAATAATATATTTTTAAGGATTATGCACCTTATAGGGGGATTTTCTCCAACTATTGCCTCTTATATATCACTAAAGAGAAATAACAAAGTTAAGGATTTAAAAGAATGGCTAAAAAAGATATTTGATATAAAGCATACTATTTGGACTTATGTTTTAGTAATTTTATTTGTATTGATTTATTATATTTTGGGGTGTGCAATAAATGGATTTGAATTTGGTGCTCCTCTATTTATGCTTATAGTAATTTTACCAATGATGTTGTTTGGTGGTGGAAATGAAGAAGTTGGATGGAGAATGATTTTACAGCCCGAATTGGAAAAGGAATTTGGATTTCATATAGCAACAATCTTTACTTCTATTATTTGGTGGTTATGGCATTTACCAATATTTTTTATAATAGGAACAGCAAATGCAAATATGAACTATTTTCTTTTTGGAATCATGTGTTTAACCCTATGCTATGCTTTGGCAACAATAAGAAAGGTATCGAACGGTGTATTTCCTTGTATATTAACTCACTGCTTAATAAATGGGTTATCTGCAATATTTGTATTTAACTATAGTTTGTTGAGTTGTTGTATAACTTTAATTGTAACAATCATAGTATCCACACTAATTTTACATATAAATAAAAGCTATATAAGATAATAACAACTTCCGGTTTGTTTAATTGGACAAATCGGAAGTTGTGGAGGTAATTATCAATGAGAAATATTTACGATAATAGTGAATTTTTTGCCGCATATGCGGAAATGGGAAGAAGCAAAGATGGTCTGAAAGCTGCTGGAGAGTGGCATCAGTTGCAACCGTTATTCCCTAAATTACAGGGAAAAAAAGTTTTGGATTTAGGATGTGGTTACGGTTGGCATTGCAAATATGCCGCACAAATGGGAGCTACTGAAATTCTTGGTATTGATAGTAGTCAAAAAATGATTGCAAAAGCAGTAGCTGATAACTCTGATGACAAAATCAAGTATAAAGTTTGCGGTGTTGAAGAATACATTTATCCTGAAAATACTTATGACCTAGTTGTTTCTAACCTGGTACTGCACTATATCGAAAATTTAGCTAATGTTTATCAAAAGGTGTATTGCACATTAAAAGTAGGTGGGTATTTCCTATTCAATATTGAACATCCGACTTTCACCGCAGGTGTTAATGAGGATTGGATTTATGATGAAAATGGGAAACCTAAATATTGGCCAATCGACAATTACTATTACACAGGCGAAAGAGAAACCAATTTTCTTGGTCAACGAGTAATTAAACAGCACCACACATTAACGCAGATATTGAATCCACTTATAAAATGTGGTTTTCAAATTGAGGCTATTGAGGAAGCAATGCCTCCGGCAGATATGATGGGTATGCCGGGAATGTGTAATGAAATGCGTAGACCTATGATGTTGTTGGTTAAGGTTAAAAAGGTTTAATAAACAACTTCCAGTTTGCAGGGGCATAGGCAAACTGCACGGGAGGGATGAATCCCTCCCCCCTACAGATGAAAGATCAAGCTGCAATGGCGGGAATGTTGCGGGCCGGGCATGCCCGGCCCCTTCAAGTTCCACATCAAAAGGCGCTGCTGTCACTCACTGACAGCAGCGCCTTTTGTGTTGTTTTATTGGAATTTCTTCGGTTCCTTCTTTTTAAAGAAGGAACACCGTGCCCTCTTAGTATCCGCTGCCGGCCTCGCCGGAGGTGAGCAGCTTGACCGCACGGGAGGTGCCCAGACGGTCCGCGCCAAGGTCGAGGAACTTCTCGATATCCTCCACGGTGGAGATACCGCCTGCAGCCTTGATTTTGCAGCGCCCCCGGACATGCTCGGCAAACAGCGCAATGTCATGGAAGGTCGCACCGCCGGTGGAGAAACCGGTGGAGGTCTTGATGAAGTCGGCACCGGCCTCGGGCACGATGTCGCACATCTTGATCTTCTCCTCCTCGGTCAGCAGGCAGGTTTCGATGATGACCTTGAGGATCTTATCGCCCACGGCAGCCTTGACGGCGGCGATGTCATTGCGGACATCGTCATACTGTTTGTTCTTCAGCCAGCCGATGTTGATGACCATATCAACCTCGGACGCGCCATTCTCAACAGCGGTTCTGGCCTCAAAGGCCTTGCTGGCAGTATCCATGGCACCCAGAGGGAAACCAACCACGCAGCACACCGGTACGCGGCCTGCCATATACTCAACTGCCTGCTTCACATAGCAGGTGTTGATGCAGACGGAGGCGCAGTGATTGGCAACGGCCTCGTCACACAGGGTCTGGATCTGGGGCCAGGTGGCCTCGGGCTTGAGCAGGGTGTGGTCCACCTTGCTCAGCATCTCTTCCTTCGTGTATTTCATCGGAAATTTTCCCCTTTCTCACAATGCTTGCACAGGCGCGCCTGATGCAGGCCCAGCGCCGCAAATACGATGGAGGTGATGCTGACCGTGGCACCGATGATGCCGAGGATCAGACCTACCAGACGGAATGCGTGGCCGCGAACTTTCTGTTTCATGGGGGATGCCTCCTTTTTGGGACGAAGTTTTTTGTGCAGCAGCCGGCTGGCGCTGTGCGTCAGCAGCGGATGCCTGAGAGCGAATCTTGCTACCTTAAAAACAAGCATGGTCGGCTCCTTTCGGAATATGCGTCACTTCTTTTTAAAGATAAACAATTTGCTGAAAATATAGTTGGAGAGGATCACAACGACCTGACTGAACAGCTTTACGCCCATGGCCCACAGCTTGGGATCGGCTGCCGCAAAGCGGACTGCCGGCCCCAGCACGCTGACGCCCAGCCAGATGATGAGCTGATCCATGACCATGGTGGCGATGCGGCAGGAGACGAACTGACCGAACTCCGCAAGGGCCGCCTTGCCCTTGTTGGTGCTTTTGAACACGAAAGTCCGGTTTGTCCAATAAGCAAAGAGGATACAGAGGATATTGTCCAGCACATTGCCGAGGCCGGTCGCAAAATCGGTGCCGAACGCCGCCTGAAAGACCGCGAACACCACCAGATTCAAAAGCGTTGCCACGCCGCCGAAGAAGAGGTAGGCCAGACCCTCGTAATATTTTTTGATGAAGTCTTTGAGTTTTTGCATGGGTTTTCCCTATCATAGCGGTAGCCTTGTAGGGGTCGATGCTCGCATCGACCCTCGGGCGGATGCAAGCATCCACCCCTACAAAGCTGCACGCCGTTTTTCAAGCAAAAAGGGGCCTGCCTGTTAGAACAGGCAGGCCCCTTACGGTTGCTCAGTGACTAAGGATTATTCAGCGTCCTCGCCGTTCTCCTCGTCGAGGCAGGCCTTCATGGACAGGCTGATGCGCTTGCGGTCGAAGTCAACAGCAGTCAGCTTAACGCGGACCTCATCGCCGACCTTCAGAACATCGGAGACCTTGTTCACGCGCTCGTTGCTGATCTCGCTGATGTGGACCAGACCGTCAATGCCCGGCATGATGCGGACAAAGGCACCGAACTTGGTGATGGAGACAACAGGAGCGGTAAACTCAGTGCCAACGGGAACCTCGTTCTCCAGCTTGACCCAGGGGTTGTCCTCTTCCTTCTTGTAGCCAAGGGAAACCTTCTGGTTCTCGGGATCGTAGCTCTTGACGTAGACCTCGATCTCGTCGCCGACCTTGACGACCTCGGAGGGATGCTTGATGTTGTTCCAGCTCAGCTCGCTGATGTGGCACAGGCCGTCAACGCCGCCCACGTCAACGAAAGCGCCGTAAGAGGTCAGGCTCTTGACAACGCCCTTGTACTGCTTGCCGACCTCAACATTGGCCCAGAACTCCTCGCGCTTGGCCTTGTTGGCCTCGGCAGTGACCTTGTTGATGGAGCCGACGATCTTGCGGCCGGCGCACTCGGTGATGACCAGCTGAACATGCTGGCCGACGAGCTTGGTGTAGTCCTCATCACGGCGCATGGTGGCCTGAGAACGGGGCACGAAGACGCGAACGCCCTTGACGTTGACAACAACGCCGCCCTTGTTGGCTTCCATGACATCGCCTTCCATAACGGTGCCGTTCTCGGCAGCCTCGGAGACGTCCTTCATGCCCTTCTGGGCCTCAAAACGGACGCGGGACAGGGTGTCAACACCCTCCTGATCGTTGGTCTTGACAACCACCAGATCCAGATCGTCGCCCTCTTTAACAAGGTCTTCCATCTTGGCGTTGGGATCATGGCTCATCTCGCGCAGGGGCACAATGCCGGTGTGCTTGGAACCATCGATGCCGACGGTGCACTCCGTCGGGGAAACGCTGATGACCTTGGCTTTTACAATCTTGCCTGCGTACAGGGGCTTTGCCTCGGATGCGTTGAGCATCTCCTCAAAGCTCATGTCGTCACGGATCTCTTCACTCATACTGTTAAGTACCTCCTCAATTATAGACGAAGGCGTTGAAGCCCCGGCCGTCACGCCCACACGCGCAGCACCGGCGAGCCATGCGGGGTCGAGTTCATCAGCAGTCTCGACATTGATGGCCCTGGTATGCCGCGCGGCGACCTGTAACAGCTTTTGGGTATTGGAAGAATGATGACCACCAATGACGACCATCCGGTCGCATTTTTGGCTGAGGTCTTCCGCTTCCTGTTGCCTCGCCCACGTTGCATTACATATTGTATCAAAAATTTTGGCTTTTGTACACTCTTTTTTTAAAAAAACCTTGCAGTTTTCCCAACTTTCCACGCGAAATGTCGTTTGGGCAACCACATAAATGGATTCTTGTTGCAAAAGCGCAGGGAGCAAATTTTGCAGCTCCTCCAAATTGGCGAAAACCCGCACGGGGCCTTTTGTATGGCCGACAATCCCCTGTACTTCAGGGTGGTCAGCATCCCCTGCAACCAGCAAAAGCGCACCGATTTTGTCCGCTTCCATTGCAATTTTATGGATTTTTGCTACAAACGGGCAGGTGGCATCATGATACGCCAGGCGGCGTGTGCTTATTCTATCATAGACCGTTCTGGGCACGCCGTGGCTGCGTATGACGACCTCATACCCGTCAGGTACGGCGTCAATATCTGGGCAGGTCACCGCCCCCTTAGCCTCAAGGTCGGCCACGACCTGTGCATTGTGGATCAGCGGGCCGAGGGTCGCAACCTTGCGTCCCTCCGCCAATAAATCGTATGTCAGCTTGACGGCGCGGTCCACACCGAAGCAGAACCCGGCCGTTTTGGCACGAATGATCTCCATAGCTTGGCTCCTTTTTGATGTCGGGGCGTCAAGGGCGCCCCCCCTGCAGCTTACGGCTGCTCACTTTTTTCAGGCAGCTGCTCCGGCTCCGGTGCAGCCTCCACGGCGGGCGCGGCAAACGCATTGTCGGCCAACAACTGCTCCAGCTCATCGCGCAGGCGGTTCTTCATGCGGCGCAGCTCGGCCATCTTGTGGCTCTGGTCCTTGATCTGCAGCTCCTCGGCCGGGATGAGGGTGCCGAACACGATGCGGATTTTGCAGAAAAGGTGCATTCTTCCATCCTTGCTGCCGTAGATGATGCGCACAGGCAGCATATCGGCCCCGGCCGCGGCGGCAATGACGAACGCGCCGCTCTTGATCATGCCCAGCTTGCCGGTCTTGGTGCGGGTCCCCTCGGGGAAGATCATGATGCCCGTACCGTTTTTGCACTCGTTGGTCAGCTGCTCCACCGTGGTGGTGTCACCGCGGCCGCGCTCGATGGCAACCGCACCCATGCAGCGCAGGAACCAGCCTGCCAGCGGATTTTTAAACAGCTCCTCCTTGGCCAGAATACGCAGCCGTTTCCAATCAAACACCGTAATAGCGATAAAAACAGGGTCCAGATTGGCGATGTGGTTGGGTGCGATGACATAGGCGCGTCCATCGCGGACGGTCCTCAGATTCTCGCGGCCGATAACCTCAAACCGCCAGAGGATATGTGCCAGCACCCAGACGATGGGCAGCAAAATCCAATACAAAAGCATAAGCAGCCCCCTCAGATATGCGCAAGAATCGTGCGCTTCAGCAGGTCAAAGCTCTCCTGCAGGCCGATGTCACTGGTGTCAACCAAAATGGCATCCTCTGCCTGCTTCAGGGGCGCAACGGCGCGGTGGCTGTCCTGATAGTCGCGCTGCCGGATGTCCGCCAGCACGGTGGCAAGGTCGGCGGGCTGGCCCTTCTCCGCCAGCTCCTTGGCACGGCGCTCGGCGCGGGCCTCGGCAGATGCCGTCAGAAAAATCTTGACCGTAGCGTTGGGCAGCACCACAGTGCCAATGTCGCGGCCGTCCATCAGGATATTCTGGCTTTCGGCAAGTCCGCGCTGGGTGTCCAGCAGGAAGGTGCGGACGGCCGGGTGTGCCGCCACAGCGGAGGCCGCCATGCCGATATTTTCCGCACGGATCGCCGTGCTGACATCCTCACCGTTCAGGTAGACATGCTGGGTGCCGTCCAGCAGGCGGATGTCAAGCTTGATGCCGGGCAGCAGCGCCGCCACAGCGTCTGCATCGTGGGGGTCCGCCCCTGCGCGCACCGCGTACAGCCCGATGGAGCGGTACATGGCGCCGGTGTCCACATAGACATAGCCGAGATCCTTGGCCAGTGCCTTAGCCAGACTGGATTTTCCGGCCCCGGACGGTCCGTCGATTGCGATAGAAACCATAAATATGCACTCCTTCACTATTATACAAAAAGAGCTTTGAGATAATAGATAAAAGATAATAGACAATAAAAAATGTGGAGTTTTGCCCCACAGGGCAAAACAAAATTCGTAGGGGTGGATTCCATATCTGCCCGGGCGCATATGGAATGCGCCCCTACGGATGCAGAGGATTTTCAAGCGATGCGCCAGCACCGAGAGCCACCAATTTTATTATCTTTTATCTATTATCTTTTATCTGCGGCAGCCTTGGCTGCCGCTACTGCGGTCGACCAGGCGATCTGCAGGTTATAGCCGCCGGTGCGGGCGTCCACATCGAGAACCTCACCGGCAAAGTACAGCCCCTCGCAGAGCTTGCTTGCCATCGTCTTAGGATCGACCTCGCGCACATCCACGCCGCCTGCCGTGATGACCGCGTGTTCCTTGTCCCCCAGCGCGTTCACCGGCACCTGCCAGTGCTTGCAGAGGTTCACAAGCGCCATCTTCTGCTCGCGGGTGATCTGAGCGGCCTTGGTGGCCGGGTCAACGCCCCACTTTTCAACGGCCACGGGGCGCATTGAGTTGGGCAAAAGCTTGGCCAGTGCGCCCTGTGCGCTGTGGCTGCCCTGCTCGGCAAAGTCGCGGGTCAGCCGGTCATAGAGCGTCTTTTCGTCCAGCGCAGGCTTTAAGTCAAACTCGCATATATAACGATGCTTCGTTATATCATCAATGTAGGTGCTGGCCGACAGCACCAGCGGCCCCGACAGGCCAAAGTGAGTGAACAGCGCCTCGCCCTGCTCGGTAAACAATGGTTTGCCATCGCAGAGCAGCGTGAGCGTCACATTGCGCAGCGCCAGCCCCATCATGCGGCGGCAGGCCGGGTCGGGGCTGACAAGGCTGCACAGGCTGGGCTGGGGCGGCACAATGGTGTGCCCCGCCTGCCGCGCCAGCTTGTAGCCGCTGCCATCGCTGCCCGTGACCGGGTAGCTGATGCCGCCGGTGGCGATCAGCGTATGCGCTGCGCGGTATGTCTCCCCCCGGTCGGTGACGGCACCCTTGCAGACGCCGTCCTCCAAAAGCAGCCTTTTGGCGCTGCCGCGCACAAACTGAGCGTCCCGGGCATAGTCGCGCAGTGCCGCCAGCACATCGGCGGCGCGATCCGACTGCGGAAAGACCCGCCGCCCGCGCTCAGTTTTAAGCGGTACGCCGAGAGTTTCAAACAGCTCCATCGCCGCAGACGGCGGGAATGCGTAAAGGCTGGAATAGAGGAACCGCCCGTTGCGCCGCACATAGGGTAAAAACTCCCGTACATCGCTGTCGCTTGTGAGGTTGCAGCGCCCCTTGCCGGTAATGAGCAGCTTCTGCCCCGGCCCCTTGGGGTTGTGTTCCAGCACGGTCACGGTAAGGCCGCGGGCACAGGCAGCGCCTGCCGCCATCAGGCCCGCAGCACCGCCGCCGATGACCAGTAGATCCGTCATGCAGTTTCCTTTCTTTTCAGCGGCCTGCCGTACAAAAACAGCCCGACAAATGCGTACAGAGCCAGCAGCGGGTGTACCGTGGCAAGGTACATCGTGCTGGTACCGATGCCGAAGCTGGACACCTCGACAAAGGCGATCATGGCACAGCGCAGCAGCGCCATGCCGAAAATGCCAAACAGCAGCAGCCACGGCACGACCGTTTGCGCTGTGCATTTTTTGCGTATCCACGGCAAAAGCTCCGTCAGGTGGAAGAACAGTGCGCACACCACCCCCACCGTGAGCAGGATGCTGTACACCCACGCCCATCCCTGCATAACGGCAAAGACCGCCTTTTGATAGAGGCTGTAATAGGGCGTATCCTTGCCGGCCTCGGCGGCGCTGTTGAAACCGCAGTGCAGGTAGCCGGACCATGCGGCAAAGTCCTCCTCCGTGCCGATCGAGCGCAGTGCCTCATAGGGCGCACAGCCGCGCAGCCCTGCCACATGGCAGAGGCCGTTCCATGTCTCGGAAAGAGTGGCGGGAACATATTCCGCCTTGATAGGCTGGCTGGTCGCGGTGCGCTTGCCGGTGCGGCTGGGCAAGGTGCCCGCGTCACAGGCGGCGTTGATTTTGTCTGCCACGGTCTGCCAATAGTCAGCCGCCGTCTGGGCGTCGGTATAAATGCCCTCAAGCTGCGCGGCGCGGCGGATGGCCCAGTAAAAGCTGCCCGCGCGGTAATCGTCCAGACCCGGGTCGCGGAAGTCGTTTTGCAGCTGGTCGTCCTCCTCCAGCCAGTAGGCCAGCGGCTCCAGCTCCGGCACGGCTGCGTAGATTTTCTCGCGCGCATCGGCGGGCACCGATAAATACGGCTTGTCGCTGTCCGTATCGACCCGCATCATCGCGCCCATCGCAGCAGCGAACGAGCCCTCGGAGAAATCCGACAGCGCAAAAACGCCGTAGTGCGTGTAGTTGAGGGTGCAGAAGGTCAGCACCCCCGCGCCGAGCATCAGATACGGGATCAGCTGCGCGGCCAGCGCCCTCCAGCGGCGTTTACTCGCCAGCACGACCGCCACGATCACTGTGGCAGCCGCGGCAAAGGGCAGCAGAAACAGCCCCGCATCCTCGCGGTCAAGGTAGCCGCAGGCAAGGCCCGCGCCCGCCGCAGCCAGCCACGGCCAGAGCGGCGCGGGCTTTTCCTGCACGGCGCGCAGAGCCATGCCCGCCATGCCCGCAAAAAAATACAGGCAGAGCGCCGGAAAGATATTGTCCCGGTAGACCCGCAGCGTGTAGGACGCCCAGCTGGACGGCAGGAACGCCAGCACCGCAAAGAGCGCCAGCGTCAGCACGCGGCCCTGCTCGGGGTCTTTTTTGCGCCACAGCGGCAAAAACGCGAACGCCGCCGTCAGTGCCGCGCCACACCAGAGCGCCGCGCCGCTGATCAAATACGGCAGGTGCAGCGCATGCAGCAGCGCCAGCCACACCGGGAAGATCATTGCCTTGGAGAGGGTCAGATAATCATATGCCCCCAGCCATTGCCCGGCCGTAATGCTGTTGGCGGCGCGGAACATCAGCTCATCGTCCAGCGGTGCGCCGCCCACCCAGATGTACGCCTGCTGAAAGCCCGTCAGCGTCAGGCGCAGGCAGACCAGCAGGGCGCAAAGCACCCAGAATGTGCGGCGGGACAGCCGCGGACGGTTACATTTCATCGCAAAATTCCTCCTGCGTTATTTCTGCAGCTTTTCAATGCTCTCCACCAGATACTTCTGCTGGCGGAAGTTGAGGTTCAGCAGCAGGCAGAGGTATTTGACCACGATGGTCAGCACGGCAAACAGCCCTGCAAAACCCACAGTGATGACAAACATCGTTGTGGTCCAGCCTGCAACCGGGTGGCCTGTGGCAAAGATGATGAGGGTGTAGACCAGCTCGGCCAGCGCCAGCGCCAGCATACATAGGGTGATCGTCATGCTGGCCTTGAAGCCGAAATCGGTATACAGCGCCAGACTGTCCACGGCCAGATTAAAGCGGCCGCTGCCCTTGACGGTCAGCTGACCGTCAAATTCAAGATCGGTCATCTTCAGGCCGCTGGCCGCGTAGGCCGCCTTGCGGTAGGGCAGGTGCGCACTGGAGGCATGGACCCGGTTGATGGCCCGCCGGGTGACGAGGCGGAACGCATCGGTGCGCAGCTGATAGGCGCTTTGGGAGTTGGCGTTGAACAGCTTATAAAACAGGCTGCTGCCGCCGCGCACGGTGCGCGGACAGACGGAAACGATGTCGCTGCCGGTCAGCGCCGTGCGGTATGCCTCAAAGATCAGCGATGCCGGGTAGCAAAGCTCGGTGGAGTCAAATTCATACACATAATCACCGATGGCGGCGTCCAGACCCGCATTCATGGCGTCCTCAAGCCCATGAAAAAGGCTCATGTGCAGGATCGTCAGCGGGGCGGTCTGCTCGCAGCCCCATTCCCGCAGGCGGGCCACGGTGTCATCGGTACAGGCATCGTCCACGACCACCAGCTCATACTGGGCAAAGTGGGCGTCCAGCTCGGACGCGACCGCGCGGCAGAACGCGACCGCGCGGTCGCCGTCATTATGCAGATAGACGACCGCCGAAATAAAATTCTTCTCTTTTGTATTCATACTTCCAGCACCTCGTCCAAATCATATACGGTATTGATCTTGCCGGACAGCACGCTGACCAGCTTGGGAGCCTCGTTCATCACGCGGACCACCGTCGGGCGCGAATCATCAATTTCGCTGGCCTTCAGAATCGGCTTCATGCTGAAAAGGCTGCTGTGGTAGGCAAAGCCGTATTCTTCCTTCAGATATTTGCGGGCAAGCTGGCTCATGTAAGGCCAGGCGCTGGCCGGCTTGGCCGGGCACTCGTTGCAGTTGTACAGGCTGCCGGGGGTGCAGCGGCCGCCGCTCTCCTTCTGGCAGGGGAAGGCTGCCACGCTGTCATAGCTTGTCTCATGCGGCGTAAAGGTCACACTGGTCAGGCTGTGCAGCCCGGTCTGGCCGAAGGGCATCAGGCTGAAAAACGGTCCGTCCATGACCGTGATGCCGGTGTTCCGAAGTTTTTCGTCAACAGTACACAAAATGATCTCGCATTTTTCGTACTTAATGCCGAAGGGCGGCAGCCCCAGCATGGCATGGATGTCGTTGACGCCCGCGTAGGTCGCGTTGAGCAGGTAGGGGGCCTCGGCCGTATACTCCCCTGCCGTGACCCGCCACACGCTGCCGGCCTGCTCGATGCGGTCCGGCCTGCGGCTGTAGAGGATCTCCACATTGGGCAGCGCCGCCAGCTGTTCCAGAAACCAGCGCTTGAGCACCTGCGCATCGTAGGTGTACTCGGTCGTCAGGAAGGCGCCGTCACACAGGCCGGGGTTAAAGTACTTTTCCGGCGGTACATCGTCACAGCGTATCTCTGCCGCTGCGCAGAACCGGCGGAACTCCGCCGCGTTCGTCCATGAAAAATGGGCGCTTGTGGCGTACACCTGATCAAATTCCGTATGCAGGCAGAAGCCGTAATCGCGGCAGAACCGCTCAAAATAATGGGCAGACTTGATGGCCGTGGAGTAGCTGCGCGGATAGTGGTACCCCATGTGAACGCGGGCCTGATTGATGTAGGTTGCCCGCATAAAGGGGGCGGGGTCGCGCTCCAGCACCAGCACCCGCTGGCCCGCCGCGCCGCATTTCTGCGCCGCATACAAGCCATACAGTCCCGCGCCGAGGATGATTTTGTCGTAGGTCATAGAGCGTTCCCCTTTTTCATTTACGGGTTATACTTCCCTGCAAGGGCGTTGAGGAGGATCTTCATCAGGTCGCTGTTGCCCTTGAAGCCGGTGATCTTGGTGGGGGTCTTGCCGGTGGCCGGGTAGGCGCGGGTCACGGGGACCTCGCAGGCCTTCAGCCCCAGCTGGGTGGCGCGGATGCTTAAGTACGCCAGCAGCTCATACCCGACAAAGACATCGCGCAGCGGGCGGACATCGGGGTGGGTCAGATACTCGCGGCTGTAGGCGCGGTAGGCGTTGGTCGTGTCGGTAAACCACTGGTGCGCGCCAAGGCTGACGAGCGGCGCATGGACCAGCCGCACGGCGGCATAGCGCACCGGCGGCGTGTTGATCGCATGACCGCCGCGGATAAAGCGGCTGCCCTGCACAAGGTCATAGCCTGCCTGCAGCTTGGCGATAAATACCGGCACATCCTCGATCGAGTCCTTGTTGTTGCCGTCGATGGTCAGGATGCCCTTGTAGCCGCGATCCAGCGCAAAATAGATGCCCATGCGCAGCTGTGCGCCCTGCTTGCCGGGGCCGGTCTTGGTCAGCAGCGTGTTCACATGGTAAAGCTGCAGCGTTTCGTGCTTCATGCTGCCGTCGGTCGAGCCGCCGTCGCAGATAACGATGTCGCACACGCGGTCGATGCCCGCTGTCTGGGCGCGGCCCAACTCGGTCAGGATGCGGGCGCCCTCGTTGATAACGGGGATCAGCAGGCAGTAATCGCTGCGGCGGCCCTCAAACTCGGCGGCGGTAAAATCCGGCACGCCGTTCAGCTCTCTGCGCTCATATTCGATCATGCGAACACCTCCGCGATATAGTCCATCGTGCGGCGCACCGTGTCAAGGTCGGTGCGGGCCATCTCGATCGAGACAAAGCCGCTGTAGCCCACCGCCCCCAGCAGCAGTGCCAGCTCCTTATGCTCGGGACGGCGCTCGATGGGGGCCAGACCCGGCTCACTGATATGTACATGGCTGACATACTGCATGTCGTCAATAAAGCTCTGCAGCTTTTCGCCCTGCGCCAGCACGGTGGACAGATCGAGGTTTACGGACAGGCCGGGGTTGTCAAGCCGCTTGACCAGCGCAAAGGCGTCCGCCGTGTTGTTCAGGTAGTTTGTATACATCGGGGGGTTGGCCTCCAGCGCCAGATGCACCCCATACCGCGCCGCAAGGTTGCCGGCCTGCATAAAAAAGGCCTCGGCCGTGGCATCGCTGCCGCCCAGCGGGCGCATACGGTTTTTGGGGCAGCCGAACACCAGCGAGGGGCAGTTCAGGCTGTGGGCAAACTGGAACGCCTGCGCCGTGTAGTCAAGCAGCGGCTCGGTGTCGGCGGCGTTGAAGATATTGCCCTGCTGCCCGTACCAGATGCTTTGCAGGCTGGGCACCGAGAAGCCCCAGCGGTTCTTGAGATAACCGCCGAACAAGAGCGCGCTCGTCAGGTTTTCATACGGTGTTTCGGAGAAAATGCGGGTCGGGGCCAGCTCCAGACCGGTAAAGCCTGCCTGCTGCATGGCTGTGTAGACCGCCTCGTCATCCTCCTTATGCCATGCAATGTTGGAGATGGAAAGCTGATAGTTCGGCATAGGTCAATCCCTCCAGTCGCGCAGAAAGCGCGTAATATCGTCTAGTTCCTCTTGCTTAGTGCAGAGATACGCCCCGCTGCCGCCCAGCAGCTGCGCATAGCGGCTGCGCAGGTCATAGTCAAACGGCAGCTTGGCCAGCTCATTGCGCCAGCCGGCTTGCCCGGTGACGGCGGTGTAGACCTCGGCAGCCGAAACCGGCGGCGTGCAGAGGTGCAGCATTTTTATACCTGCGGCGCGGGCCCTGCCGATGTCAGACCAGAGTCGCCCCAGATCGTAGAACTGGTAGCGGCTGCGGGAATCGGTGAACGCCAGCGCGTTAAAGTCGTTGTGTGCAAAGAACTGCCTGAGCGCGGCGCGGTCGGCCGTGCCGTTCAGCTTGTAAAAGCCATTGTCCGCCAGCGTGTACGCCGCCCTGACAAGATCGGATTTCAACGACAGTTCGTCATATTTCTCCGGGCGCAGCATGGCCGGGGTGATGGTGTGCAGGTCAAAGAGGAAGTTTTTCTTCAGCCCCGCACCGTAGAGCGCCGGCAGACGGACGATGAGGGCCTTGGGGAAATCCTCGCGCACCCAGTTTTCCAGCTGCAGGCGGTTTTTGCCGTAGGCGGGCAGCCCGTCAGGCAGGGGGGTATCGTCCTCATATTTGCCGCGGCTGTCCTGCCAGACGGCGATGGAGGAGATCAGCACCAGCTCCTTCGGCGCGATCCTGCGCAGGTTTTCCCGCGCGGCGCGCATGACGGCAAGGTCAGCCTCCGGGTCAGCGTTGGCCAGAAACATGGCGGCGGGCACCCCGGCGTAAACACAAAGCTCCGGCCGGGTGCCGTACTGCGCGGCAATATCGCTGCTGTGGCAGGCTGCGGCAAATGTATGCTTTGCCGCCAGATTGCCCCCCACGAACCCTGTGGAGCCGACAAGCAGATCAACGGACATGGTTCATTCCCCTTTGCACATTTATACAAAATACATTATAGCGTATCGCAGCGGAAAAAGCAACGCCCTGCGCAGAATCGCGCAGGGCGTTAGCTATAAAGCCTTCCCCCATGGGGGAAGGTGGCCGCAGGCCGGATGAGGGGCAGGTTTGCCACCGCTGCCCGGGAACTGCTTGCAGCGGGAAGGTTCCCCCCCCTCATCAGTCAGCGGTCGGAGCCGCTGACAGCTTTCCCCCCATGGGGGGAAGCCTTTACTTCTTCAAAAACTCCTCAATGATCTTTAACCCGACCTCGCCCGATTTTTCCGGGTGGAACTGGCAGCCGAGGACGCTGCCGTGGGTGGCGGCGGCGCAGATCTGCCGCCCGCCGTAGGTCGTGTAGGCCAGACAGTCCGCGTCCTGCAGGGGCTTTGCTTCATAGCTGTGGATGAAATAGCACTCCTCCCCTGCGCGCAGCTGCGCCAGCGCGGTGCCGGCAAAATCGGCGCGGCCCCCGCCGGGATAGAGCGGCTCCCAGCTGATGTGCGGCACCCGCTGGGGGCAGCCGTCCGCATCGGTGCCGGGGATTTTGACTACCCGGCCGGGGATCAGCCCCAGCCCCTTATGCAGGCCGAATTCCTCCGACTCGTCAAACAGCATCTGCATACCAAGGCAGATACCCAGCAGCGGCGTACCGGCAGCGGCCTTCTGCCGGATCGGTTCGATCAGGCCCAGCTTTTCCAGCCCGGCCATGCCGTCCCGGAACGCCCCGACCCCCGGCAGCACCAGCGCGTCAGCGCACAGCACCTCCGCCGGGTCACTCGTCAGCAGCGTTTGTGCCCCAAAGCGTGCAAAGGCATGCTGCACGCTGAGCAGGTTGGACAGGCCGTAATCAATGATCGTCACCTTCATACCCTACGCACCCCCACACCGCCCGCGCGGATGTCATCCTTCAGCTCCTGCACGGTCTCTTTTTTGTAATGCAGCACCGCAGCACAGGCCACGGCGTCCGCACCGGCCTGCGCGGCATCTACAATGTCATCGCCGCAGCCCACACCGCCGCCGCAGATGACCGGCACATTCACAGCACTGGTCACAGCCTTGATAAGCTCCAGATCCATGCCCTGCTGCAGCCCCTCGCAGTCCACGCTGGTCAGCAGGATCTCGCCCGCGCCCAGCGCCACGCCGCGCTTGGCCCACTCGACCACATCGTAGCCGGAGTGAGCGCGGCCGTTGTCGTAGTAGGCCTCCCACTTGCCGGGCCATGTACGGCTGCGCTTGGCCTGAATGGACAGCACCATGCACTGGCTACCGAAGGCCTCGGCCACCTCGGTGATGAGCGCAGGCCGCTTGATGGCCGCCGTGTTGATCGCAACCTTGTCCGCCCCCATCGACAGGATGTGGCGCACATCCTCAACGCTGCGCAGGCCGCCGCCCACGCAGACAGGAATATACACATCATCGACCGTTTTTCGCACAATATTACTCAGATTATTGCGGTTGTACAGGCTTGCCACAATGTCTATGTAGAGCAGCTCGTCAATGCCCTGCTCATAGTATGCTTTCGCAAAGCTGTTCGGGTCGCCCAGCTTGCGCAGCCCCTCCAGCTGGATGCCCTTGACAAGGTTGGTGTCTTTGACATCAAGACGGGCGATCAGTCGTATTTTTTTTTGCATAAGTGAACCTCGTTAAAGCCTTCTCCCGATGGAGAAGGTGGCCGAGCGAAGCGAGGTCGGATGAGGGGCGCGTGTGCCGCGATTGCCCGCAAACGGGCTGCCGCGGAAAGTCCGCCCCTTATCAGTCCGCTTCGCGGACAGCTTCCCCCAAGGGGAAGCCCTTTTACTCAAATCTCATGGTGCGTGCCTCTCGGGTCGCCCCACAGCACCTCGCTGTCGCCCTCGTAGGGGGTGTGGCGCAGCTTCCACATGTTGTCCTCCCACTTCCAGATGTGGGGAGAGCGGAACCGGTCGGCCAGATCCATAAAGTAATCGCGGTCCATCTTGGGCTGCTCAAACAGCTGGCTGGCCCACGGGAAATGCTGGCGATCCAGCGACAGATACTTAAAGATCTCTTTTTCAAAGCGGTCGGGGTACTCGCCGTCAAACTTCTTGCAGAGCGCCTTGCCCTCGTCCAGCGTGATCTCCTCGTTGCGGATCTCCTGCGCGGCATCGTAGGTGGTGCGGCCGATGCCGTACTTGATGTAGGTCGTGTAGTAGAAGAAATCGTCGATCTTGTCATCAATGGAGTTGTACTTGGAGTAGGTGCCCTGCGTGCGCTCCGGTGCAGGGCGGAAGCCGCCGTGCTCAACGCTGTAGTAGTACGCACCCTGCGGATGCCACTTTTCGTAGTAACCCAGATACCGCACCTGAATGTGGTTTTTCTCAAGGTTGGAGGTCTCACTCGGCAGGTAGATGGCAAGGTCTGCCTTATCCACCTTGTAGTCCTCCTCCAGCTGGCGCAGGCTGACACCGCCCAGATAAATGTGGTCGTAGTCGTTCACGGCAAAGAAATGCTCATCGCGCAGCGCGGAGTTGTTGTCGGCGATGGGGTTGCCAAACTCGGCCTCGTTCTCACCGTAGAATACCAGCGGGATGCCGAATTTCGCGGCCATCTTGGGTGCAAGCTGCTTTTGCCCGAGGATGAACGGCTGGAACGGATGGAACAGGTTTTCCGTGGCCAGACGGGTCAGCAGGCGGTGGGTCATGCCGTTGGGGGTGCACAGGTAGTTGTCAAAGCCTGCATGGATCCACGCCTGCATATTGTCCCAGCCCCATGGGGTGTAGATGTGCGGCGCCCAGGTCACGGTCAGCGGGTGCATGCCGTACTTGTATTTCAGCAGGTGGGCGGCGTAAAAGCTGTCCTTGCCGCCGGAGCCGGGCACGAGGCAGTCATAGCTGCCATCGTTTTTGCGGTACTGATTGCACAGCTCGCGCAGTTCTTTTTCGCGCAGCGCCCAGTCGATGTGACCGTTGGCTTTGTTGTGGCAGGCGTGGCAGGCATCGCAGACCCCGTCCTCCTGAATAACCATCGTCTTTTTGATGGATTTGATCGTATGCTCAAACTCATAGCAGGAGTTCGGCTTCTGGTTGCTCATCACGCACTCTTTGCAGAACTGCACATGCTTGGGCAGACCGTAGTAGGCCTCCCGCTGGTCCTCCGGGATATCGGGGGCGTATTTGCTGTAATCAATGTCCACATGGCGGGGAATCTTTTCCATATTTCTACACTCCATTCGGCTTTGTACAAAATAAAAAAGGCACCGTCCGATAGCAATGCTATCAGACGGCGCCTTTGCCGTATGTGGGTATTATAGCACAGTTTTATGCGGGATGCAAGAGGGCATCAGGCAGATTTCGCACGGCGGAACTGGGCGCAAACCCATAGAACCAACAGCACCGGCACAGCTGATACCGCTGCCGCACAGCCTGCCACCGCCGGAGCGAATGCGCCGAACCACTGACAGAACAATGTATAACCGATATCCCCTGCCGCAGTCCATCTGCGATATCCGCTGCCAAAGGTCAGCCACAGCGCCAGTATGACACCTGCTCCCAGGCAGCCATCCGCCATACGCAGCAGCCCGCCGCAAAACATACGCCACCGGTCGGCCAACAGATATTGCAATGCAATGCAGCCCATAAGCAACAGGCCGGAGAGATACATGGCAATGGCCACAATGCCCCGGTATTGCAGTACCATACTCAGCGCCGCCGAAAACGGCGTTGCCATCGCACTCTGCCACTCCATTTGGCAGTTATACTGTAAAATGCGGTAGCCATCGTAAGTAGGCGGCTCGGGCGCAACGGTGTCCTGATAGGTTGTAATCAGACTGCCAAAGGGGTCGGTCTCATCGTTGGTACTGCCATGCCACAGACTGTCGGCGCGGTGCATCACGCCTGCGTACACAGCGTCAGGTGTTATGGCGTTGGCAAGCGGATCGGCAGTCGTTCCCATGGCAGCAGCGTACTGACTGCAGGTGTCCAACACAGCAGCGTGGACGGTGTCCAGATAACCGGATTTTTTCAGACAGGCGGCAAAATGTCCTTCCCGCAGGAGCGTAAAGGACAGCGCCAGACAGACCGCCAGCAGAAGCGCACAGACACTGCCTACCAGCTGAACAGCCACAGCCAGCCGAGCAGCTGCAGCCTGCTTGCCGGGGCGGCTCAAGACAGCCCCTCCAGCCGCGGACCGCTGACATACTTGCCGTAGATAAAATAACGCATATCCGTCAGGGACACCTGTCCCAGCGGGTAGCAGGTGTACAGGATAATATTTTCCTCCGGCGCATCCATGTCATAGGCGGAGGTATCGTTGGCGTTGGCCACGCGCATATCCGTGATTTCGTAGGTGTAGGTGCCGTAGGCGGTGGTGACGGTAATCATTGCACCGTTCTGGGCATGCTCAAAATCGCGGAAATAGGTTGCCGTGTGGCCAGCCACCAGAATCGTGCCACCCTCACCGGGGATCTTGCCGCCGGTATAGATGCCCGCGCCCGTGTCCAGCTGGGGATCTTCGTCACCGTAGTAAATCGTGCAGTCCACCGATGTGCCGGAAATCGTGATTTCACCCAAAGCATCCCCCGCCGCGGGGTAGCCGCCGAAATCATTGATGTTGACAGTCTCGGGCTGGACGGTCGTTTGCTCCGGGGCCGCGGTGGGCTGGGCATCAGACACCGCCGCCACCGATGCAGGCAGGGCGGTTTCAACGCCGGAGCGTGCCGCCGCACCAGCCAGCATACGGCCCGGCCCCACCAGCACGAGAAGCACTACGCAGAGTGCAGCCACACAAAAAACAAGAGAAAGAACCAGGTTCTTTCTCTTGCCGTGTGCATGCACTGCTTTGTGAGAATCAGAACTCTTCATAAGCAGCATGTTTCCTTATTTTTACTTGCCGAGACCCTGCTTGCGAACGATGCAAGCGAAACCGGCAACCAGAGCGGCAGCCAGAGCCAGAACAGCCAGAACGACCATACTCATATCAGCACCGGTCGCCTTGATGATGTTGTTGGAGGCAGCAGCAGAGGTGGCAGTGGGCAGCGTAGCAGTGCCCTTGACATTGGGGTAGCTGCTCAGATCCTTCGCCTCGATGTGGCCGCAGTGGTCGCACTTGTAGCCGCCCACAGTGCCAGTCCAGTTGTGGTAACCGCAGGCCTTGCAGGTATAGAACTGAGCATCAACAGCGGCAGCGTCAACCGTGGTGGTAGCCGAAGCAGCGGCGGCCGGGGCTGTATCTGCAGCAGCGCTGACCTTTACGATCTCATAGGTAGAGAAGTGGGGAACCCAGAAAACGACCACGCCGTCAGCAACCTTGGATACAGAATCAATCGTTGTACGGTTTCCGGCATCATCCACAAAGACGATCTGGTAAGCTGCGCTGGTATCCATACCATAGACGGCAATGTTGGCACCAGCAGACGGCTGCGTACCGGTCCAAGTAGCAGACAGCACCAGCGTATTGTCATCCTTCTTCGTCAGGGAAAGATTAGAAATCTGACTCTTCTCGATTGTCTGGACAGCAACGGCATTGGTAACGCTCCCCGCGCTGGGATATACCTTCTTGATGGTGTCCTTATCAAAAGTGCCGTCCGCGATAGCCTTGTCCGCATGGGCATTGATAACAGTCGCAGCTGCGTTAGCGTTCTGCTTGGTTACAGGCACGGTGGGGTTGGCGGTGTAGTAATTGGCAATGCTATTCGCAAAGCCTGCACCTTCGTTTGTAGATGCGTTCTTGGCTGTAATCTTTGTGGCAGCCGTGTTAGCAGCCTCACCGGGCGTAGCCTCAGCGAAGGCGGGCACGGCGCACAGGGCAGCCAGCGCTACTGCGCAAACCATAGAAAGAAACTTTTTCATTTCGGGTAGGACTCCTCTCACAATTTAAATGGCTGCATTCACAAGCCATATAGTCTAATGAGAGTATACCCCCCCCCCGTTACTTTTGTCAATGGACATTTTCACCAATTATTCACTTTTATTCTGCCATAACAGCAAAGTTTTAGACTGCCGCCAGCAGCAGTATCGGCGGGGCAACCATTACCAATCCCAAAAGGCTGCGATACCACCCACGGGCAGCCAGCGGCTGCGGCCTTACGCAGAGCGCCGCCAGCACAAACACCAGAGGCAGTACGCCCGGCATGCTGATGCTGAAAAATGCCTGTACTGCATACCCAAGGATTGCTGCGGCAAGCCCCGGCGCTGTCCGCAGTCCGCGGCGGACATGTAATCCCAGAAAGGCCAGCCAGGAAGTCAGCCCAACTACCCCTCCACAGATCAGGTGCTGCAGATACTCGTTATGGGCCGAGTCAAAAACATCACCGTTGAGCAGCATCATATATTTGACAGAGTAGTCATCTATGTTCAGCCGTGCATTGGCAGCATCGCCGCCTAATCCAAAGAGCATCTGTAACGGTGTCAAATCATCCCGCCATACCGTCCAAAGCCGCTTCCATGCAAAGCCCCGGTTGGAGCCCCACTGGTCATCAAAGAACAACAGCTTTGTCAACGGCTGCGGTAGCACCACGGTAAAATTGGCAAGCAGCACCAGAACAGCGGCCAGCATCACAGCCGCGACAGCCAGCACGCGCACAGCACGCCAGCTGTTTACCTTAGGCCGTCGGCGCAGCAGACCGCCAGCGACAAAGCACACCGCAGCCAGTATAAGCGCCACCATCGGCTGTGTAACAAATTTCGACACGGTACGCCACTCTGCGCGGGCAGGCAGCAAGCGAGCCAGCAAACCCATTGTTCCTGTGCAAAGTGCCCAGACGGCCGCAGCATAGGCCAGCCGGGAAAGCCGCCCGGCTGTAATGCGCCGCGCCATGCAAAGCACCGCCACCGCACTTACAGCCCCCAGCCATGCCGCATCACTGCCTGCAACCACAAGGCCTGCCCCCAGGCAAACCGATGCCGCGCCCCATAGCCGTGCCGAATCGCTGTCTGGTGTCACCAAAAGCTCCCACACGGCAATAGGCAGGCAAAGGTCAAGAAACGCCCCATAAAAATTGATGTTGCCCACTGTACCGAGGAACAGCTCCCCGCTTTCAGGCAAAAAGCTGTAATAGGCATCCAACGGGTCAACCATAAAGAAGTTCATCCCGCACAGCAGCGTAACAGCACATCCTGCTCCTGCCAACAGCCGTCCGAACCATGCAGCCGGAATCCCGCCGCCTGTCAGCTGTACTGCAAAGTACAGCATCGTACAGGCCAACAGCATGATAAGGCCGTTGTAGCGCCCCTGCAATCCCCACAAAGCCACGGCAGGATTCTCCGCAAAAAACCATGCTACTGTGTAGCTTAAGCAGAGCAGCAACAGCGGCAGACCGGCAATTTGCGCCTGCTTTGCCGGATGCTCATTCCTGCGCAGGCTTTTTTGCAGGCAGCAAAGCAGCAAAGTACATCCAATCCCTGCCAGCCACAGCAGTAGATGAAATTTAGCACCCACCAGCCCAACATAACCATTCGGCATGTAAAGCGGCGGCAGCAGCAGCGCTGCCAGTGTCAGTACATTTCCGGCGGTAGCCATTGTGGGGCATTGCAGCGGTTGTTTTGGCAAACGCATGGCCTCTACGATCCTTTCCACTAATCATGCCTGCTCGATACGCGCCCCGTCAATAAAGACTGCCTTTACCTCGGTCAGCACCTCAAAGGGGCTGCCTGCGGTGATGACGAGGTCAGCATCCTTGCCCACCTCCAGCGAGCCGACGCGGTCGGCTACGCCGATATGCTCCGCCGGGTTGAGGGTGATGGCCTTCAGCGCATCGAACGGGTCCATGCCCGCCTTGACGGCCATGCCCGCGCAGAGCGGCAGATACTGCTGCGGAATGACTGAGCTGTCGGTGATGATGGAGACATGGCAGCCCGCCTTGGCCAGCACGCCGGGAGTTGCCCACGATTTGTTCTGCAGCTCAAACTTGCTGGCAAAGGTCAGGCTGGGGCCGACCGCCATCGGCACATCCTTCTCCCCTGCCAGTTCGTCCACAATCAGGTGACCCTCGGTTACATGCTCCAGCGTCAGGCGCAGGTTGAACTCCCGCGCGATGCGCAGCGCCGTAAAGATGTCGTTGGCCTGATGGGCGTGGGCTTTCAGGGGGATCTCACGCGCCAGCACCGGCAGCAGGGCCTCGAGCTTTTGGTTGTAGGCGGGCATTTTGGTTATATCGCCGTTCGCCGCCTGCTTGCGGGCACCGTAGTCCCGCGCCTGCATCAGCGCGCCGCGCAGGAACGCCGCCGTGGACATGCGGGTGGAATCGCACTTGTCGCGGTAGCAACGCTTGGGGTTCTCGCCGAAGGCGCATTTCATGGCAACCGGGTCGCGCACGACCATTTTGTCCACGCGATCGCCCACGGTTTTCATGGCCAGAAAGGTGCCGCCCAGCACATTGGCGCTGCCCGGACCGGTACAGACGCAGGTCACACCGGCCCGCCGCGCGTCCGCCAGCGAGGGGTCGCGCGGGTTGATGCCGTCAATCGCGCGCAGCTGCGGCGTCCAGATGTCGTTCATCTCGTTGTAGTCGCAGCCCTCGTACCCGATCCCATAGCCGTCAAGGCCGATGTGGGTGTGGGCATCGACAAAGCCGGGGAATACATCAAGGCCGTCGGCGTCAAACACAGCGGCGTCCGCCGGGACCGTCAGGCCGCTGCCGACAGCGGCGATCTTGCCGTCGGCCAGCAGAATATCCGCCTTATACGCATCGCGGTGTACGGCATCATGGATGAGGCCGCCGCGGATGAGGGTGGTCATGGTTATTCCTCCGTTATACCGTAGGGGCGCATTCTATATGCGCCCGCAGAGTCCGCGGCTGCGGAAGCGTCCACGGGCGGATATGGAATCCGCCCCTACAGTTTATTTTCTGCTTACTTACACGTTAAAATCCAAGCACGTCCTTACCGCGGTGTACGGTCTTACCTTGCCGTCCGCCACAGCGACATGCGCCGGGTGGGTCGAGTAGCCCTTCAGCGCCTCGGCATCGGTGAAGGTCGTGTCCAGCATCAGGTCCGCATTCGCGGAGCTGGGCAGCGCCTCGGTGTAGACATGGACCTCCAGCAGGCCGGGGATCTGGCCTGCCAGCCCCTCAAGCCCTGCCTTGATGCCGGCCTTGACGGCGGCCTTCTCGGTGTCGGGCATCTCCTTCAGCTTCCAAAGAATAACATGTCGTACCATTTATTTATTCTCCTCCCAGATGGGATGCTTGAGCTGCCACTCGCCGCAGTCATTCTTCTCGAACAGGTCGCGGTTGTAGAACTTGTCCATGATGGCCCAGAACTCGCTCTCGGTATAGCCGCAGAAGTCGCAGAAATCACGCACGCACAGCGGGTCCAGCTTGCCGTCGCGCTCCTTGATGACGGGGATGGCCTCCTCGCGGGTCATCATGCCGTAACGGATATAGCGGGCGGTGTAGTCGGTTGCAGCAGCGTGGCCGAACTTCGGGTACTTCAGCCAGCTGTGTACCAGATAGGCGCGGGAATCAATCTGGTCGAAATTCTCAGCATGGTGGGTGCGGTCCCACTCATGGGTCAGGTCGTGGAAGCCGTGCGCCTTGGCGATCTGGTAGTTTTTGTAGCTGTTCCACGGCACAAAATAGCTCATGTAGAACGGGTCCAGCTTGGCGCGCTCCTCGACGCTGGGGGCCAGCGTCAGGCTCAGGTCGTTTTCGGTCACGCCGTCACCCAGCAGCTCCTCCATCGGCATGCCCACGGCCACGCCGTTCTCGATCTGGCCCATGGCGGAGTAGGTCTCCTTGTCGGCGTTGCCGCCGTACTCAAAGCTGACATTCTCGCCGTAGCAAAGCATAGGGGTGTTGAATTTGGCCGCCATGTGCAGCGGGAAGGTGTAGATCAGGCGGTCAACATACCATGTCGGCTTGCCGTATTTCTCAAAGAATTTGCGCATCAGCGCCTTCTGCGCCCGGATGTTGGGCTTGCAGGAGATGATGGTGCAGCCGAATTCCTCACTGATATTTTTCAGGTTATGGATGCCGGCCTGCGTCATGGGGAAGTTATCCTCGACCGTGAAGAGGATGGGGTTCATGTGCATGACTTCCTTGAGCATCCAGACCTGAAAGTGGCTGTCCTTGCCGCCGGAGGCTGCCACAGCGCAGTCATAGCCACCGGGGCCATTCATGCCGCGGTACTTGTTGCAGAACGCCTCAAACTCCTTAAAGCGGGCGTCCCAGTCCACATTTTTGCGGGATTCATAGTGGCGGCAGGCGCTGCAGACGCCCTCGGCATCAAAGGTAATACCGGGGCGGGTGTCGGGCATCGTACATTTTTTGCAGTAACGCATAAGAATACTCCTTATTTGATAATGCAGTCAGTTTTGCAGACAGATTCAATTTACAGCTTGGTGGAATGCTTCTCTTGAAAAGAGGTTTTCCGTAAGACTACTATACCGCATTTGCCGGAAAATAGCAAGATAAAAGCGGAGAGGGCGGGTACCGGCTGTTGTGCTTGGGCATTGGCCCGCAGGCTTTCCCATAGGCGGGTGCTGCCGGGCAGCTTCCGCGGGCGGAGCAGAGCCCCGCCCCTACTGCGTTGTTTGCGGTAAATACCGTTCCTCACGTTTCCCACAAAAAAGCGGCAGGCCGAAGCCTGCCGCGGGGTATTGGGTGTAAAATTACTCGATGATGCTCTTGCCGGTCATCTCTGCCGGGACGGGCAGGCCGATGTAGGGCAGCATGGTGGGGGCGATATCTGCCAGGCAGCCGCCCTCGCGCAGCTTCACATCGCCTGCGCCGATGACGGCGAAGGGCACAACATTGGTGGTGTGCGCGGTGAAGGGAGAGCCATCGGGGTTCTTCATCTTCTCGGCGTTGCCGTGATCGGCAGTCAGGAATACAACACCGCCGGCGTTCAGCACGGCATCGGTGACCTCGCCCACGCACTTGTCAACGGCCTCGACAGCCTTGACAGCAGCATCAAAGACGCCGGTGTGGCCGACCATATCGCAGTTGGCAAAGTTCAGGATGATGACATCGTACTTGCCGCTCTCGATGCGGGCCTTGCACTCGTCAGCAACCTCATAGGCGCTCATCTCGGGCTTGAGGTCGTAGGTGGCAACCTTCGGGCTGGGAATGACCTTGCGGTCCTCGCCCTCGCAGGGCTGCTCGATGCCGCCGTTGAAGAAGAAGGTCACATGGGCATATTTCTCGGTCTCGGCAATGCGCAGCTGGGTCTTGCCGTTGGCGGCCAGATACTCGCCCAGCGTGTTCTTCAGCTCAACCGGCGGGTACGCGACCTCACAGTTGGGCATGGTGGCATCATACTCCGCCATGCAGACATAGTGGACCTGCTTGCGGCCGCCGCGGCGCTCAAAGCCGGTGAAGGCGTCATCGCAGAAGATGCGGGTCATCTGGCGGGCACGGTCGGGGCGGAAGTTCATGAAGATGACGGTGTCGCCATCCTCAACGCGGCCGCCCTCGCAGGTGACAACGGGAATGACAAACTCATCGGTCACATCGGCCGCGTAGCTGGCCTCGATGGCCTCGGCAGCGCTGGCGGCGTGGTTGCCCTCGCCGTAGACAAAGGCGGCGTAGGCCTTCTCCTCGCGGTCCCAGTTGTTGTCGCGGTCCATGGCGTAATAACGGCCGGAGACACTGGCGATCTTGCCGATGCCCAGCTCATCCAGCTTGGCCTGCAGGTCAGCCAGAAAGCCCTTGCCGCTGTGGGGGTCGGTGTCGCGGCCGTCCATGATGCAGTGCAGAAAAACATCCTTTGCGCCCATCTGCTTGGCCATCTCCAGCACGCCGAACCAGTGGTCAGCATGGCTGTGGACACCGCCGGTGCCGACCAGACCCATCAGGTGGATGGCCTTGCCGGCGTCAATGGCCGCCTTCATGTTCTTGACCAGCACGGGGTTCTTGAGCATCTCGCCGTCCTTGATGGACTTGGTGATGAGGGTCAGCTGCTGGTAGACGATGCGGCCTGCGCCCATGTTGGTGTGGCCGACCTCAGAGTTGCCCATCTGGCCATCGGGCAGGCCGACAGCCATGCCGGAGGCCTCGATGGTGGTCATGGGGTAGTTGGCAAAGATCTTGTCCAGATTCGGTTTGTTGGCGGCGGCCACGGCGTTGCCGTAGGTCTCATCCGGTGTCCAGCCGAAGCCGTCCATGATGCAGAGCATAACAGGTTTTTTAGACATAGATTTGTAGACTCCTTTTCGTTGAAAAGCCTTCCCCCGCCGGGGGAAGGTGGCGCGGGACGCGCCGGATGAGGGCGGCGTTTCCGGCGTTGCCCTTAAACGGGCGGCTCCATCAGCTTTTCCCTCATCATTCCGCTGCGCGGACAGCTTCCCCCAAGGGGAAGCCTTTGCTGCAATCAGCCCTTGGTGGCAGCGTCAACGATCACGGCAAACTGGTCGGCCTTCAGGGAAGCGCCGCCGATCAGGCCGCCGTCAACATCGGGCTTGCCCAGCAGTTCCTCGGCGTTCTTCGGGTTCATGCTGCCGCCGTACTGGACGGTCAGGCCCTTGGCAGCGTCCTCGCCGTACAGCTCGCCAACGACCTTGCGGATAGCGGCGCAGACCTCCTCGGCCTGATCCGCGGTAGCGGTCTTGCCGGTGCCAATGGCCCAGATGGGCTCGTAGGCGATGACGACATTCTTCAGCTCGTCAGCAGTGACGCCGTTCAGGGCGATCTTGACCTGCAGGCGGACCAGCTCCTCGGTAACACCCTGCTCACGCTGGGCCAGGCTCTCGCCAACGCAGATGATGGGCTTCAGGCCGCCGGCCAGAGCCGCCTTGGTGCGCTTGTTGACGGTCTCATCGGTCTCGGCAAAATACTGGCGGCGCTCGCTGTGGCCGATAACGACATACTCAACGCCGAGGTCGGTCAGCATGTCAGCGCTGATCTCGCCGGTGAAGGCGCCGGACTTCTCGAAGTGGACATTCTCGGCGCCGACATGGATGTTGGTGCCCTTGGTCATCTCGACAGCGGTGACGAGATCGGTGAAGGGAACACAGATGACGACCTCGCAGCCGGCGTCCTTGACAGCGGGGATCAGCTCGCTGATGAGGGCCTTGGCCTCGGTAGCGGTCTTGTTCATCTTCCAGTTGCCGGCGATGATAGCTTTGCGATTCTGTTTATCCATGGTGATTACTCCTTCCAAATCAAAGCCTTCCCCCTTGGGGGAAGGTGGCCGCAGGCCGGATGAGGGGCGGGTGTGCGGATATGACCCGTCAACGGGATAATATGGCAAACTCGACCCTCATCAGTCGCCTTCGGTGACAGCTTCAGCCTCCGCGCTAAGAGCCGCCTCCGGCGGTTGCGCTCCGACACGCGCCTGCGGGCGC
>ENA-OWPB01000830-OWPB01000830.1-human-gut-metagenome-genome-assembly--contig:-NODE-830-length-34841-cov-4.772840_pt1 | contig 34841 bp, 38 predicted proteins | sample MGYA00248260_ERZ651838 | MGnify/ENA primary metagenome ERZ651838 (study PRJEB26924, sample SAMEA4378304) | human gut metagenome | biome: human gut; feature: human-associated habitat; material: faeces... | reverse complement strand
TCCCCCAATTCTTTTAGACTACCTCTATTATACGCTTATGTGAATAAAAAAACAACGTTCCTTCTAGTAAGATTTACTAAAAGAAAATCGTTGTTTTAATTTTTTAAAAATTCTATATTTTGAATATTTTTTGCTCTTTCAAGCTTTTCAATTAAGTTAATATTATAGTTATTTTTAAACAATAAAGAGAATATAATATCCATTATATAATCTGCATTTTTTCTTAAATAGCTATCACTAATAGAACTAACAGCAATCACTGTACCTTCTTTTTGTTTAATATAATTCACAATTCTTTTAATCTCTTGTTTCTCTCCGGAATACAAAATCACAATAGCAACACTATCTTTATTAGAAAGCATTGCTTGTCTATTTTGATCAGATGATATATGTTTTAGATTTATAATCACCTATTACTGAAGAGGCAAAATGTATTCTAAAGTCGTTATAGTTTTTTTCACCTAATTTTTTACAAAATCTTGAAATTGTTGATGGTGATGTATATGTAATTTCAGCTAAATCTGTTATTTTCAAATCAACAATATAATCTTTATAATCAAGAATATAATTGGCTATACCTTTTTTTAAATCTGTAAAGTTATCTTGATATTCTAACTTATAAAGTAAGCTCATAGTATCACCTCAATATAAAAATAAAATATTCTTACAACAATAAATAGTGTTATAGAATACTTTATAATTTATTTTCAAATATCTTAAAAAAATCACTTTTTATTTTGAAAAATTTTTATTCTTTTTTTCCAATATAAACAGAAACATTTTGACTTAAATCTTCATATACTTTTGTTGAGATGCGATGATCCGTAATAATACCATCGATTTCTTCCCAAGAACAAACTGTATATAATCCTTTTTCTTGAAACTTACTACTATCAGCAACCACAAAAACATAATCACTTTTTTCAATCATTTTCTTTTTAACTCCTAATTCTTGATAGGAATGACATGTTGGTCCATCACTATTTAATAATCCAGAAGTTCCTAAAACACAGACATCTACTTGAACTTTATCTAGATATTCTTCACTCCAATGTCCAACTATTGATTGATTTTTTTCTCTTTTTTTACCAGGAGTTAAAAACACATTATGTAAATTTCCATCTAATTGTTCAAATGCACCTATAGAAACCGTAAAAATATCTTTTGAAGGCATTAAATTAATATATGAACAACAACTTTGACAAGTACTTCCTGAATCAATGATCATACTATTATGTGCCATTAATATTGAAGAAATACAACGTGCAATTTCTTTTTTTTCATCATATTTTTGTTTTTCTCTAAATTCGATATTTTTTTCTGTTCCTAACGTTGCAAGTGTTGCTCCACCATATTCTTTTTTAACAACTCCTTTTTCTTCTAAAAAAGTTAAATCTTTACGAATTGTTTCCATACTTACTTGATATTTTTGGGAAAGTTCTTTTGCTTTGACATATCCTTTTTGATCTAATAAATCAACAATTTCTTGTAATCTTTTTGTTGCAGTAATAGCCATATTTCATCACTCCTTGAAGAGATTATAGCTACCTATATACAAAAACGCAACTTGCGATTAGTTGCGTTTTAAACATACTTTTTATTTATTATAAAAAAAACTTAGGATTTCTCCAAGCTCTATTAAGCTTCTACAGCTTGTTTGTTTTGATATTTTCCGTAAGAAATTAAGAATGGTGTGTAAATAACTACAGAAATTGCAATTAAAATTGCTTGAGTTACTGCACCCATAATATTTGCACCTGTTGCCAATAATCCAAAGATCAATGATGGACATGTCCAAGGTACTGTTAAACATGCAACTGGACAGAATCCAATAACTGTTAATACATAACCTACGATTTCAAGAACGATTGGTGTTAATACAAATGGAATACCTAAGATTGGATTTAATACCATTGGAATACCAAATGTAACTGTTTCGTTGATTTCGAATAATCCTGGAATTAATGATAATGAAGCGATTGCTTTGTTATCTTCACGTTTAGAGAAAATAAAGATAGCAATAACTAAACCTAATGTACATCCAGAACCACCAATTTCACCCCACATTTGAATAGCATACATATTAATAATGTTTGTTGTTTTTTCACCTCTGTTGAATTTTTCAACGCTTTCAAGTGCTAATGGAGTAAAGATTGATTCTTTAACAGCTGATCCCATATTATTACCATGAATACCTACTAACCAGAATAACATGATTACTAAATATAAAATAATAAAACCAGGAACAGTTGCACCTAAGCTTCCTAAAGGATCTTGGATACTGTTTTTAATAATATCATTTAAATATAAACCTGTTATGTTATAATATGCTGATCCAATACAAGCTGTAATGATCAATGTTAAAATAGCTGGTACTAAAACTTCGAATGCACGAGATACACCTGGTGGAACTTGATCAGGCATTTTAATGCATCTTGTTTTTCAAAGAACGAAAAAAGGAAAAGTAAACGGGCGTCGCTTACTTTTCCTACGTCATTCAATGAATATAGTTGTCAAAAAAATATCTAAGAGAAGAATGACTTTATAATCTTCTTTGATTACATTTTCATTTTACATATCTTTTATGAATTGAAAATGAAATTTATAGATTTTGATAACTATTTTCATATATTTTTTCATTTATGATTTAGTGTATGCAAATTATTTTCATCGATGTGCTTGAATAAAGGAAATATTTTTTAATTCAATTTCATTAAAATACTCTGACATATGATTATTCATCATTTCTGATGTCAAAGTTTCGTCTGCACTATACCAACTTTTAGATTTAAAATAGTCTGCAATCTCAGGTGTTTTAAACGTACAATGATGTCTGGCATAAATTTCATTAAGTCCTAACCGTAACTGAGAATCATCTTTATTTTCTAAATCAGCTTCTGTAAGAAGTTCTGTATCACTATGAGCAAATATATATTCATCCTCATCTGTATTTTCTTCTACTGTTGTTTCTATTTTTTCATTTACAATAACTTGAAGGGCTTTTTCTTTACCAGATTCACTAGTACAAATTACTTTTGTCTTACCTGATGATAAAGCCTTAATTTTACCATTTGTATCTACGATACATATTTTTTCATTTTTCGATTGATAAGTACATTTAAGATTAGTTTGAATGGTATATTCATCTCCAATATTTAATGTAACTTTACTTTTTTCTAAATGCAATGGTTTTTCAACATGTTGACTAACAAGATTATCTGGTGAATAAGATGGTTTATTTCCTTTAAAAAATAAAATAAATCCTAACATAGCAATCACCACGACAAGTGCTATGATTCCTAAAATAATAATTTTAGTTTTTTTACGCACTTCTTTTTTATGTTTTTCTCTATTTTTAACCCTTGAACCTACTTCTTCTACTTGGATATCCTCTTGCGATATTCTTGTTCCACAAATATCACAATATTTGGCTCCTTTTGTTAGTAAACTATGACATTTTGGACATAACATAATCATCATCTCCTTACCTTTATTATAAAATAAAATATATTGATTTTCACTACCCGTTTTAGTATAATGTCAAAGACTGGTTCGAGAGCCAAACCCAGTATAAAAAACTAAGAATAAGTAATGAAGATGGCTCTGTCATCTTTTTTATTTTATTTGGCTTCTAACTGTACTTTAGAAGAGGAGGACTACAAATGAATAATAAAAAGGTACAATTAATTGTAATGAATGCCATGATTGGTGCTGCTTATGCAGTTTTAACAATTTTGATTTCACCTATTGCTTATGGAGCAGTGCAAATGCGCTTAACTGAAATTATTGTTTTACTTGCATGTTACAACAAGAAATTTATTCCAGGACTTACTATTGGATGTTTGCTTGCAAACCTTGCATCTCCAATGGGATTATATGACATTTGTTTTGGAACAGCTGCAACATTGATTGCTTGTCTTGGTATGTATTATGTTAAAAATGTTTTTGCTGGAGCTTTAATTGGTGGGGTTGTCAATGGTTTAATCGTTGGTTTAGAACTTTATCTAGCTTTAGAATTACCATTTATGATTAATGCATTCTATGTTTTCATTGGTGAATTTATTGTTTTAATTATTGGAGCATTCTTATTTAAATGTTTAGAAAAAAATAAAAAACTTATGAATAACTATATTTTAGAATAGTAAAAAAAGCTATAACAGCGAAATGCTTGTTATAGCTTTTATTTATGTTCTTCAATATAGTTTACTATATCGTTTACTGTTTTAAAATTCATAACGTCTTCATCAGGAATTTCAATTCCAAATTCTTCTTCAGCAGACATGATTAATTCAACTGAATCTAATGAATCTAATTCTAGATCTTCTTTTAATTTAGCATCTAAAGTAATTTTTGATTCATCAATATCCATTGTATCTTTTAAAATTTCTTTGATTTGATCAAGTACCATTTTATTTCCTCCTTCTGTATAAAGCTATTATAACAAATGCTTTTGATTTGTAAACAAAACAATTTGACAAACAAACTAAAAGTCTATATCATTTAGGAAAGTATGTTTGGGAGGTAAAATAATGATTTTAAGACCAACGAAAATCGAAGATATTTCACGTGTCATTGACATTATTAATCAAGCAAAAACTTATTTCAAAAATAATGATATTGATCAATGGCAAGATGGATATCCTAATGAAGAAACAATTGAAAAAGATATAGAAAATAATGAAGCTTATGTTTTAGAAGAAGACGGTGTTATTTTAGGAACGTGTATGGTAACGATTCATGGAGAACCTGCTTATAACCGTATTGAAGGAAAATGGATTTTAAATTGTCCTTATATATGTGTACATCGTATTGCTGTTGATAATGAATATAAAGGAAAAGGATTAGCTTCTACGATTTTAGATCAAGTAGTTGCTATGTATCCAGATTATCATAGTGTTAGAATGGATACACATCATGATAATCTTTCTATGCAAAGTTTTTTAACTAAATATGGTTTTAAATATTGTGGAGAAATCACTTTAAAAAGTGGTGCTTTAAGAAGAGCTTATGAAAAAAGAATCTAAGCTCTTTTTTTATGTCCTTAATTTTCCTTCTTTAAGTAATCTTAATAATTCATCATTTTGCCTTTGTGAACCTGTATAATTATCTATTCCATTTAATTTAGCTAATTTTGTTCTATTAGCAAAAGAAGCATCTTCTTGAATAGAACGCAATGCATCTGTAAAACTATTGCCTGTATAATCAGGTGCACTTAAATATCTTATCTTTCTTTCTATGACCTGATCATTGACCCAGCCGGCATCTTGTCCTATAAGATAGGGATTTCTAGCACCTTGAACAATTCTCGTAATAATTCCAAAATGACGATATGGCATTAATGGTTGCGTAGATTCACTTGTTAAAAATACATGGTGAAATTCTACCTCATCGCCTATCTTATACCTTGTTAAATTCGTATTAGAAAAATTATTATAACCACCTTCTTCGATGATTTGTGGAAAATCTTTATAGGCATAATTTAGATCCACCATTGTATCAATTCCTAAAACATTTCCTGTAGCGCTATATTGCCACATACCATATTCTCCATCATAATTAAGTTCATCATTATATCTTGCAATCCATTTTGTATACTCATTAAAGATTGGACTTGTAAGTTTAGTTCTAAACCAAAACAATGATGCATACATTCCTACATAGTAACCTTCTTGTTCGAGTCTTTGAGCAAATGTTTGTGCAATATTCGCTATTGTTTGATTACTTTGTCTTCCTGTTGTATTATTATCTTCTAAATCATAATAAACAGGATAGGCCATTTGATAATCCTTTACGAGTCTTAATACATGTTTAGCTTCTGATAGAGCTTCTCTTTCATTGGTTGCATAAGAATATAAATAAACCCCAAAAGGGATTTTTAAACGTGTACATTCATCCGCATTTCTTTTAAAATACGGATCATCTTGACTTTCCAGATTACTTCCATACCCACATCTAATGATTGCAAAATCGATATGTTTTTTAACTTCTTGCCAATCAATCAACCCTTGAAATTTAGAAACATCAATTCCATGTTTTACCAAAATTTTTCACCTCATTATAAAATATGTCACAATGTCAAAAATGTTATTATTATCGTTGTTTATATTTACTTTTGGTTAAAAAAATAAGATAATAGCTACGGGAGGAATTATAGTTATGAAAAAGAGTTTAATCTCCATGATTTGTTTTACTTTGTTAGTATCCTTTTTTTGTTCTACAAGTCAAGTTCATGCAGTAAACTTTGAAGGACAAGAAGATAAATATATGAAACTTTGTTCTAGTAAAAGTTTATCTAATAATAATTATAATACTTGTAAACAATTTAATTCATACTTAAAAAAGAAAAACAATCAGTTACAAAGTTCTATTGATGAATCTAAATCTAAAATTTCAGATACTCAAAGTTCATTAGATGACGTTGTTTCTAAAATTGCTGATTTAAATAACCAAATTGAACAAAAGCAACAAGAAATCAACTATTTAGAAAGTTCAATTAAATCATTAGAAGCAAGTATCACAGCTAAAGAAAACGAAGTTAAAGAACGTATGTATGCTATGCAATCATACAATAATAGTAATAGTTATATTGAATTTATTTTTGGTGCTTCAAACTTCTCTGATTTCTTTTCAAGAATTGATAGTGTCAATGAAATCACTCAATTCGATAAAGAATTAGTAGAAAAAATTGCTGATGAAAAGAAGCAAGTTGAATCTCAAAAAGCAACTATTGAAACAGTAAAAGCAAATATTGTTTCTCAACAAAACGAACAATATACTTTACAAACTCAATATGAAGATCTATTAGCTAAACAACAAAAAGATTTAGCATCTGCTGAAAGTGAACAATCTAAAATTTCTGATACTCAAAGTTCATTAGATTCATTCTTATCATCAGTCGTTGTTACTCAACAATCTTCATCAGGTAGCAGTAGTGGTTCTACAACTATTAGACCATCTACAAATGTTCCCACTACAAATAAGTATGGTTCTACAGTTGTAGCTGCTGCTTATTCTAAATTAGGTTGTCCTTATGTATGGGGAGCAAGTGGACCTAATTCATTTGACTGTTCTGGTTTGGTTATGTGGTGTTATGCACAAGCAGGTGTTTCACTTGATCACTATTCTGGATCTCAAGGTCAATCTGGAGCAATTATTCCATTAAGTCAAGCTCAACCAGGAGATATCTTATGGAAAAGTGGACATGTAGGTATTTATATTGGTAATGGTCAATATATTCATGCACCACAAACAGGTGATGTTGTTAAGATTGCATCTAATGTAAGTAGATTTACTTGTGCAGTTAGACCTTATTAGTAATGACTTAAAACCTTTAAGTTTATAAGCTTAAAGGTTTTTATTTTGTATAAAAACAACTTTTATTTACTTTTTTTAGAAAATGATGTATAAATAATATGAGGGGGTGTTTTGTTTGAAAATTAAAAAATATTTTGTAGGATTTATTGCATCTACAATGCTTGTATCAACATGCTATTGTATAAAACCTGTAGAAGCTATTGATTTTTCAAAAGATGAATCAAAATATATGTCACTATGTGCAAGTGGAAAACTAACAAATAGTAATAAGAAAACATGCGAAGAATTCAACAGCTATCTCAAAGCTAAAAACAAGAAGTTAAAAAAAGATTTAGAAAATCAAAAAAGTGCTGCGGCGAGTACAACGCAAACATTAGACAGTGTTCAAAAAAAGCTAAATTCATTAAATTCGGATATTTCATCTAAGGAAGCTGAAATTCAATATGTTGAAACATCTATACAAAATACCCAAGCAGATATAGATAAAGATAATCAAGAAATAAAAGATCGTATGTATATCATGCAATCTTATATGAATGAAAATACTTTTATCAATTATATATTTGGGGCTGATAATTTTACTGATATGTTATCTAGAATAGATAGTTTCAATACACTTACTTCAAGTGACCAAGATTTGATTGCTCAAATGTTAGAAAAGAAAAAGGAAATTGAAAATCAAAAAGTTACTTTAGAAAACGCTAAAATTGTTTTAGAAGAACAAAAGAAAGAACAAGCGGCTATTCAAGTACAATATGAAACATTATTAGAAGAACAAAGAAAACAAATTGCTTCTACGCAAGATGCTATATATGATTATGGTGCTGCAAGTGAATCATTAGCTGCTGCTATTGATAAATTCAATGCTGAAGCTTATGAAACAAAACCATCAACAGCTAGACCTGCTCCACCAGCATCAAATAATACAAATAGCAATAATTCAAATAATACTGGTAATAATAATTCAAATAACAACAATAATAATAATTCAAATAACAACAATAATAATAATTCAAGTAATAATAACTCGAATAGTAATACAAACAATAACACTAACAATTCTAACACAAATAACACAACATCTTCTAATCTTGGATATAAAATTTATGAAGTAGCTCGTTCAAAATTAGGATGTCGTTATTATTGGGGTGCAAATGGACCAAATATGTTTGATTGTTCTGGATTAGTCTATTATTGTTTAAACCATGCAGGAAAATCTGTAGGTAGAACAACCGCAGCAGGTTATTCATCTATGTTTTCAGGGGTAAGCTGGTCAAATTCACAAACTGGTGATTTAGCTTGCTTTGGAACTGGATCAGTTACACATATTGGAATTGTAATGTTGAATAGTGATGGTACTAGAAGTTTAATTCACTGTGGTGGTGGCGGATCACATACTTTTGGAAATGATCCAAATGCTTGTGTTAAAATTAGTGATTTTCAACCTGGTTCTTATTACTATAAAAGAATTATAACAATTAGACATGTCTCATAAGGTCCATCTGGGCCTTTTTCTTTATAAAGAAAAAAGGTAGACGAATTTCGTCTACCTTTTTATTTTAAGAATGTTTTATAATCTTTATAATTTTTCTTTAATAATTCAGGTGTGTTTAAATGATATGGACATTTTGTCATACATTTTCCACAATTTAAACATTCTTCTATTTTTTTCATTTCATTTTGCCAATGTTCATTTAACCAACTTGCTGCTGGTGCTCTTCTTAACATTAAAGACATTCTAGCACATTGGTTAATTTGGATATCTTTTGGACAAGGCATACAATAACCGCATCCTCTACAAAAATCACCAGCTAACTCTTTACGATCATGTTCAATTAAATCTTTAATTTCTTGAGTAAGTTCAGGTGCTTTTGTTTGATATGAAATAAATTCATCCAATTCACTCTCTTTTTGAATTCCCCAAATTGGTAAAACATTATCAAACTGTGCTAAATAAGCATATGCTGCATCAGAACGATTAATTAAACCTCCAGATAATGCTTTCATACAAATAAACCCAATATTGTGTTCTTTACATTTATGCACTAAATCAATATCTTTTTGATCAGCTAAATAACTAAATGGAAATTGAATTGTATCATATAACCCACTTTCACAAGCTTCTATAGCTACTGGTAAACGATGATTTGTTAGACCAATAAAATGAATCTTACATTGTGCTTTTGCTTCTAACATAGCTTCATATAATCCTGTACCATCTCCTGGCTTTGGACAAAACGATGGATTATGAAATTGATAAATATCAATATAATCTGTTTTTAAATTATTTAAACTTGTTTCTAAGTCTTTCCAAAAACCTTCTACTGTAGTAGATCCTGTCTTCGTTGCAATATAAATATCTTTTCTGACATCACTTAAAGCATTCCCTAATTTTTCTTCACTATCACTGTACCATCTTGCACTATCAAAAAAACGTATTCCTCGATCATAAGCCTTTCTTAAAATTGTTGTTGCATCTTCTCCAGTTACACGTTGGATTGGTAAAGCTCCAAATCCGTTTCTATTAACTGTAATTCCTGTTCTTCCTAACGTTACTTTTTCCATACCTTTTTCCCTTTTTAACTTAAATATTCACCTATACCATTTACAATACCTTGAACAATCTTATTTTGATAACCATCACTTGAAAGTAATCGATCTTCTCCTGGATTTGATAAAAATCCCATTTCTACAATAGTAACAGGCACTTTTGACCAATTTAAACCTGTCATATTATCAACAATTGAAACTCCTCTATTTCTAGAACCTGTTGCCTTACAAATATTATTCACAATGCTCTTTGATAAAGATTGTGACTTCCCTGCAATATTTGCACAATATCTATTAGAAGTTGAAGGCGCAAGTGTCAATGTTCCTGTTGATGATGACGATTCACTTGAATCACAATGTAAACGAATAAAAGCATCAGCATTTGCTTCATTTGCTATTTTAGCTCTTTCGACATTTGAAAGATCTACATTTTGTGATGTACGACACATAACCACAGTATAACCTTGATTTGATAAAGCTTCTTGTAATTTAAGTGCCACTTCTAAGTTGATTTGTGATTCTGTTTTCCCCGTTACACATCCTGTTGCCCCTGTTGTCACTTTTGCTTTCATTGTCGATGAACCTGGTCCATTAGGTTCTAATGAACTATTTCCTCGTGCTTGATGTCCTGCATCAATACAAATCACTTTTCCTCCGCCATGATAAATCTTAGCTGCTGATAATTCTTGTTTAGGTTTTTCTTTTACATGTACAGTTATTTCTTTTTCTGCTTGATTTCCTGAACTATCTTTCGCAAATACTTTTATTTGATAATCCCCTGCTTTATTTATATCTAATGAAGATAAATCATATTGTAAATCAACATTGTTTAAATCTGTTGCTTTGATTTCTTGATTAAAATCATAATTTTCTGTTCCTTCTTCAAATGAAACTTCATTTATTTCATTAAAAACAGGAGCTGTAGTATCTTTAACAATCACTTTCTTTTTTATTTTTTGATCTTGATATTTAATATTTATTGTATAGTTTCCAATTGCTGGATAATCTTTTTGATCTTCATTTTTTAGATTGTCTATTATTTCTGTTTCTTTTTTTATTTCTTTCAACTTATCTTTATCTATGTCTTTTGTTTGAATAAGATCATCAAATGAATATTGAACTGTATTTCCATATTCTACAATAATCTCTTTTTTATTTTTTAATGATAATTCAATTTTTTCTTCTCGTGTAAGATAATAAATACCTCCCACTATCACCACGATAACAATCCCAATAACTCCTATAAACTTCTTTTTCATATTCCTTTTTCTCCTTAAAACTATTATACAAAAAAAAGAGAAGAATGGAAGTTCTTCTCTATAAACCTTTGACATGAATACGTGTAATTGCACGTTGCAATGCTGCTTGTGCTCTTAACATATCGATTTCATCGTTTTGTATTTTAAGTCTTTCTTCAGCTCTTCTTTTTGCTTCTTGTGCTCTTTCTAAATCAATTTCTTCTTGTGATTCAATTGCATTAGCAATTAAAGTTGTTTCTGTTTCATTTACATAAATGAAACCACCTGCGACAGAAAAATATGTTCTTTTTCCATCAATAATATAATTCATTTGAGACACTTTTACACCACTTGCTAGTGGAATATGATGAGCTAAAATACCTATTTGTCCAGCAGTTGTATCAAGATTTATCTGATCAATTTCCACTTCTTGGTAAATACCTTGAGGTGTAATGATTTTTAGCTTAAATTTAGTCATTTTCGATTTGTTTAGCCTTTTCTACAGCTTCTTGAATAGTACCAACATTATGGAATGCTTGTTCAGGTAATTGATCCCATTTACCTTCAAGAATTTCTTTAAATCCTTGAACAGTATCTTCTACACGGACATATTTTCCATCTAAACCAGTAAATTGACTAGCTACTGTAAATGGTTGTGATAAGAAGTTACGTACACGTCTTGCACGTGCAACGATTAATTTATCTTCATCACCTAATTCATCCATACCAAGAATTGCGATGATATCTTGTAATTCTTGATAACGTTGTAAGATTTGTTGAACACCATGAGCTACTTCATAATGATCTTTACCTACAACTAATGGATCTAAGGCTCTTGATGAAGAGTTAAGTGGATCTACTGCAGGGTAAATACCTAAAGCAGCGATTGAACGATCCAAGACGATTTTAGCATCTAAGTGAGCAAATGTTGTTGCTGGTGCAGGGTCAGTTAAGTCATCGGCTGGTACATAGACCGCTTGTACTGATGTAATTGATCCTTTTTTAGTTGATGTAATACGTTCTTGTAAAGCACCCATTTCAGTTGCTAGAGTTGGTTGATATCCTGCTTGTGATGGTACACGTCCAAGTAAGGCAGAAACTTCTGAACCTGCTTGTGTGAAACGGAAGATGTTATCAATGAATAATAACACGTCTTGACCTTGTCCATCACGGAATTGTTCAGCCATTGTTAAACCAGTTAAGGCAACACGTAAACGTGCTCCTGGAGGTTCGTTCATTTGTCCAAAGACAAGTGATGTTTTAGATAAAACGCCACTTTCTTTCATTTCATAGTATAAATCGTTACCTTCACGGCTACGTTCTCCAACACCGGCGAATACTGATAACCCACCATGTTGTGTTGCGATATTGTTAATAAATTCTTGGATCAATACTGTTTTACCTACTCCGGCACCACCGAATAACCCAATTTTACCACCTTTGATAAAAGGACAAATTAAGTCTACAACTTTAATTCCTGTTTCAAAGATTTCTGTAGTTGTCATTTGTTCTGCATAAGTTGGCGCAGATCTATGGATAGGCATACGTGGAACATCATTTCCTAATTCACCTTTACCGTCAATTGGTTCACCTAAAACATTGAACATACGTCCTAATGTATCATTTCCTACTGGAACTGAAATTGGGTGACCTGTATCAACAGCATCCATTCCTCTTACTACCCCATCAGTTGGTCCCATGGCGATACATCTTACTGCATCATCTCCAATGTGTTGAGCAACTTCTACGACTAATTCTTCTTCACCATTTTGAATACGAATTGCTGTATTTAATCGAGGTAATTTATCTTCGCTAGCAAATGCAATATCAATAACTGGCCCACGGGCACTAATTATTTTCCCAATATTTGCCATATTGACCTCCTTATTGCGCATTAGCTCCAGCAACAATTTCACTAACTTCATTAGTAATTGCTGTTTGACGAGCTTGATTGTATTTTAATAATAATTGTTCTGTTAATTCTTCTGCGTTATCTGTAGCATTTTCCATTGAAGTTCTACGTGACGCATTTTCACTTGTCACACTTTCAACAAGATAGCCATAAACGACAGCTTGTAAATACATTGGTATTAAACTATCTAAAACTTCTTCAGGACTTGGTTCAAAAATAGTGAATTTATTGGTAATTTCAATATTTTCAAACTCATTTGTATCAATTGGTAAAAGTGTTACTGTACGTGGTTTAAATGTTAAGTTATTAACAAATTCAGTATAAATGATTTTTATACTTCCCACTTCTTTATTAATATAAAGATCTGTGACACTTTTTACTAATTTAGTCACTTCATCAAAAGCTAATGTTGAATTTAATGAAGCAAAATCAGTATTGATTGGTCCTTGATGCGTTCTACGGAAATAATTTGTTCCTTTACTTCCAATTGAGTAAACATAATCTTCATCTTTAATTTGTTGACTAATTTCTTTAAAGACATTGGCATTATATCCACCACATAATCCTAAACTTGAAGAAATAACAATATAAACATCTTTATCTACTTTATTTTCAGCGAGATAGGCAGAATCTTTTAACCCTTTATTAGAAGCTAAAATTTCTGCACATGTTTGTCTAACACCTTGATAATAAGGTTTTAATTCATCAAGTTGATTTCTTGTTTTACGAAGTTTAGATGTCGCAACTAATTCCATTGCTTTTGTAATCTTTTTAGTAGATTCAACGGATTTAATACGACGCTTAATTTCTTGCATTGATCCAGGCATTAGTTAGCCCCTTGTGTTTTTAAGAATTGATCAACATAAGCGCCTGTTGCTTCTTTCATCTTCGCTTCTAATTCATTTGAAATCACTTTTTGAGTTTCTATTTCAGTAATAAATTCAGGATGAGCCATTTGAATATTTTCTACTAAACCATCCATAAATTCTTTTACTTTTTCTACAGCTATTTGTTTTGTATAACCATATTTTAATGCAAATAAAGTAATGACTTGTGTTGGCACACTACGTGGTGAATATTGTGCTTGTTTTAATACTTCACGTACTTTTGCCCCATGATCCAATGTTGCTTTAGTAGCAGCATCTAAGTCAGAACCAAATTGTGCGAAAGCTTGCATTTCTGCATATTGAGCAAGTTCAAGTTTTAATGAACCAGATACTTGTTTCATAGCTTTAATTTGTGCAGTTGAACCTACACGTGATACAGATAATCCTGTATCTACAGCTGGTCTAAATCCAGAGTTGAACAATTCTTGTTGTAAGAAGATTTGTCCATCAGTAATTGAAATAACGTTTGTTGGAATATATGCTGAAATATCCCCAGCTTGTGTTTCAATGATTGGCAAGGCAGTAATTGATCCTCCACCATTTTCTTCATTTAAACGGCAAGCACGTTCAAGTAATCTTGAATGTAAATAGAAGACATCCCCTGGATAAGCTTCACGTCCTGGTGGTCTTTTTAATAATAACGACATTGTACGATAAGCTACCGCATGTTTCGATAAATCATCATAAACAATTAAAACATCTTTTCCTTCATCTAACCAATGTTCAGCAATTGCACATCCAGCATATGGTGCAATATATTGAATTGGTGCAAGTTCACTCGCTCCGGCAGAAACAACACATGTATAATCCATTGCTCCACCTTGACGTAATTTTTCAACAACTTGTGCAACTGTTGAATTCTTTTGTCCAATAGCAACATAAACACAATAAATGTTTTGTCCTTTTTGGTTTAAAATTGTATCAATAGCAATTGCAGTTTTACCTGTTTGACGGTCACCGATAATTAACTCACGTTGACCTCTACCGATAGGAATGATAGCATCAATTGATGTAATACCAGTTTGTAATGGTTGATCAACTGATTTTCTTGTCATGACCCCACTAGCAACACGTTCGATTGGTTTAGTTTTACCAGTATTGATTTCACCTTGACCATCGATTGCTTGTCCTAATGGATTAACAACTCTTCCTAACATTTCATCCCCGACAGGGACTTCAATAATTCTTCCAGTACGTTTAACTTCGTCTCCTTCTTTAATCGTACTTTCAGATCCAAGTAGTACGGCTCCTACACTATCTTCATCTAAATTCATGACCATTCCGTAAACATCATTTGGGAAAAGTAATAATTCACCTAACATGGCATTATCTAACCCATGAATAACACTTACACCATCACCAACAGTCACGACTGTTCCGACATCTTTTTGTTCAATGATATCGTCATAATGCTTAATTTGTTCTTTAATTAAAGCACTAATTTCATTTGGTCTAAGCCCCACTATTTCCACCTACTTTCTTAATAGTTCTTTTTTAAGCATTTCTACTTTATTTTTAATTGTTCCATCATAAATACGGTTAGCAATTTGAACTTTAATACCACCTAATAATGATGGATCAATAGATACTTTTAAAGTAACCTTTTTGTTTTCTTTTTGACTGATTGCTTTTTCTATATCTTGAATTTGTTGATCAGTTAATTCATAAGGTGTATAGATCATACCTTCTTCTATACCTAAATATTGATTTGATAAATTAATATAAGATTTAACAATATCATCAATATAACGAATTCTTCTTGATTGCACTAATAGTTTTAAGAAATTTAAAACATATTGATCAACATTCCCTTTAAATGATTGATCCAATAATTGAATCTTTTTATCATTTTCAATAAGAACGTGATTAAAGAATTGAACAATTTGAGGATCACTATCTAGAACCTCACCAACTAATTTGATGTCATCAAGATATTGAGTGACTTTATTTTCTTCTTTCGCTAAATCAAATAAAGATTCAGCATATCTATCGCCAACAACACTCATTAGTTAACCACATCATCAACAAATTCTTCTACTAATCCTTTGTTGATTTCTTCATTCATTTCTTTGTTCATCACTTTAGTTGCAACCTCAATAGCAACATCCACAATTTCTTGTTTCATATCTGCTTGAGCTTGTTTCTTTTCTGTTTCAATTTCTTTTTGTGCTTGTTCAATTTTAGCTCTTGCTTCTTCGTTTGCTTGGTCAATAATTTGTTGTTTCACTTTTTGACCATCATCTTTTGCTTGATCAAGAATTTCACGATATTTACTTGCCGCTTCACGTGCTTCTTTTTCAGCTGTTTCTAAATTTACAGAAGCTTTTTCATTCATTTCTTTTGCCTCATTGATTGTAGATTCTATGTAATCTGCTCTTTTAGCAAAATATTCCATGACATTTTTCCATAAAAACTTCTTAAAAATAAGTAACAAAACTCCTGTAGATAATAATTGAACAATCAGTGTTGTAAGATTAGGGAATAATTTTCCTGCTATATCTGGCATCTTTATTCCTCCTTTGTCAGATTTTCAATTATTAATATACGAATAATAAGATTAAAGAAACTAATAAACCATAGATGGCAACTGTTTCTGATAAGGCAATCCCTAAGATCATCATAGTACGGATTTTACCTTCAGCTTCTGGGTTTCTACCAACAGCTTCTACAGCTTTACTAGCAGCAATCCCTTCACCAATCCCTGTTCCTAAACCTGCACATACAGCAAGACCTGCTGCAATAGCAATTAAACCTTTTACCATAATTTTTTTCCTCCTAAAAAATAGTTCATTTTTCATTTATATCTTAACTAGCAAGCTAGTAAAGAACTTAATCTGGATTTTCCATCATTATCAAGATAGATGATAATGTAACGAATACCAATGTTTGAATGCATCCTGCAAAGACATCAAAATAACAATGTAGCCAAGGAGCAATCACTGGTCCTAAAAAGTTAAAGTTGATCAATAACCCTGAAATATAACCTGTTAATTGATAAACTAAATACATAAGGATCGATCCACTTAAAATATTCCCAAATAAACGCATTGATAACGAAATCAATGGCGAAAGAATACTTAATAAGTTTGTTGGTGGCCATACAGCACCCCAAATGTAAGATAATAATCCTTGTTTTTTGATTGCATTAAACTGAATTAAACAGAATGTAATTGTTGTTAATGCAAGAGTAATAGAATAATTTGAAGTTGGTGCTTCAAATCCTAATAATCCACTTAAGTTGGCAATGATCAAATATGCAAAGAGCATTGCAAAGTATGGATAATAGCTCTTTTCAAATTTCTTTGGCATGATACTTTTTAAATAGTCGTAAATCATTTTAACACCTGTTTCAACAACTAAAACAACACCTTTAGGTCTTGCTGTTGGATCAGCAGTTGCAAATTTTTTTCCGGCATAAATAAAGAAAATAGCCATCACCACCATAATAATCAATGAAAAGATTAATTCTACCTGTAAAGAATCTAAGAAGTTACTCACCCTTTCACCCCCTTCATTTGATAACTTACAATATATATGGTTATTTTAATGACCATATATCCAAAAAGAACACCCATCAGATTAAACCATTTTGGAATAAAAATAGCAATTAAAAAACCAATCGCATAAATTGCAAGTTTGACTATATTTAATAAGATAATTAAACTTGTAGATCTTTTTAAGTTCAATATCATATCAGACGTGATAATAATAACATAAAAAATTGCAAGATTAAATAAATATCCAAGCAAAAAACCTAGCGGATAACTGATAGATTTCATCGTCAAACCAATAATTGAAAAAACGATAAAACCTATCAAAAAATTAAAAAATGATTTCTTAAAAACTAACTTTTCATTCATGATTTTCCACCTTTTAATAATGTTCTCATCACTTCTATAAACGCTAAAACAAGAAATACTAACGTCAGAAGAGGTTTGGTTAGTAATATACTATCCAAATATAAACCCAATATGACGCCAGCTATTAAAGTTCCAAATATTTTACCTGATAATGTCAATGCATAAAGCAAATCTTTAAAAAGCTTTTCTTTATTATTCATTTGTTCCAAACAAACGATCTCCGGCATCTCCAAGTCCAGGAACAATATAACCATGCTCATTTAATTTTTCATCTAATGCTGCAAGTGTAATATCAACATCAGGATGTACTTCTTGAATCGCTTTAACTCCTTCTGGTGCTCCTACTAAACAAACAAGTTTGATTTTTCTTGCTCCTCTTTGTTTAATATTTTCAATTGCCATATTAGCACTTCCACCAGTTGCTAGCATTGGATCTAAAACAATGACTAAAGCATCTTCTAGACCTTTTGGAAATTTAGCATAATATTCACGTGGAATTAAAGTTTCTTCATCTCTTTCCATTCCAATATGTCCAACTTTAGCTGTTGGAATAATATCTCTAAAACCATCAACTAAACCAATTCCTGCACGTAAAATAGGTGCAAGAATAATTTGTTGATCCATTTCTTTTCCCACCATTGAACAAACAGGTGTTTCAATTGCTTTATCTTTTAATGAAACATTGCGTGTTACTTCAAATGCCATAAGTTTAGCAATTTCATCTAAGTTTTGTTTAAAAATATAAGTTGATGTATTTTTATCACGCATAATTGTTAATTTATGTTGAATTAAAGCATGATCTAATATTGTTACTGACATATTTGCCTCCTAAATATATTTAATATTTGAATACATTGTGACCTTTTCAGTAAGTTTTGCTACTCGTTTTAAACATTCTTCTTTAATTTCATCTGTTTCTTCATTTTTTAAACGATAAGCAATAATTCTAGCAACTTCTTCAAAGTCTTCTTCTTTGAATCCTTTTGTTGTCATTGCTGGTGTTCCAATACGAATTCCTGAAGCTTTGAATGGTTTTTCTGTATCAAAAGGAATTGCATTTTTATTAGCTGTAATATTGATTTCATCAAGTAAACGTTGTGCTTTTTTACCAGAAATACCACAACTTGCTTTAACATCAACAAGTAATAAGTGGTTATCTGTTCCTCCAGCAACCAACCTGAACCCTTCTTCTTTAAAGACTTTTTCCATTGCTTTAGCATTTTTGATAATTTGTTTTGCATAGTCTTTAAATTCTGGTTGTTGTACTTCATAGAAACATTGTGCTTTAGCAGCGATAATATGCATTAATGGTCCACCTTGCATACCTGGGAAAACTGCACGATCAATATCTGCAGCAAGTTCTTTTTTACACATGATGACACCACCACGAGGTCCTCTTAATGTTTTATGTGTTGTTGTTGTGACAATATCAGCATATGGAAATGGTGATGGATGAACGCCAGCAGCTACAAGTCCAGCGATATGAGCCATATCTACCATAAATAATGCGCCATTATCATGAGCAACTTTAGCCATAAATTCAAAATCAATAATTCTACTATAAGCACTTGCTCCAGCAACAACGAGTTTTGGTTTAATTTCTTCTACTTGTTTTTTATAAGCTTCATAATCAATTGTTTCTGTCTCTTTTGAAACACCATAGCTATAAAATTCATAGTTGATTCCTGAAAAGTTCAATGGATGCCCATGTGTTAAATGTCCCCCATCAGCAAGTGACATACCTAACACTTTATCTCCATGTTGTAATAAAGCTAAATAAACTGCAGTATTAGCTTGTGCCCCACTATGTGGTTGAACATTAGCATGTTCTGCCCCATAGATTTCACAAATTCTTTGTCTTGCAAGTTCTTCAACTTCATCAACAAATTGACATCCCCCATAATATCTTTTTGCTGGATATCCTTCAGCATATTTATTTGTAATAACTGATCCAGCTAATTGTAATACTTCTTCAGAAACAAAGTTTTCTGAAGCAATCAATTCAATGTTATTTCTTTGTCTATTTAATTCTCTTTCAACACTTTCAAATAATTGTGTATCTTTCATTATTTATTACTCCTTTTCTAAAGCCATCATTTTTTGAATTCTTGCATCATGTCTTCCGCCTTCATATTCGCTTTCAAGCCATGCATGTAAGATTTCTAAAGCTAAGCCTTCCCCTATAACACGTTGCCCCATTGCCAACATGTTTGAATCATTATGTTGACGTGTTGCTTTTGCACTAAATACATCATGACATAATGAACAACGAATTCCGTTTACTTTATTGGCAGTAATGCTGACACCAATTCCAGTTCCACATACAACAACCCCCTTGTCGCACGTTCCATCAGCAACAGCTTTTGCTGCTTTAGAAGCATAATCTGGATAATCACAGCTTTCTTCTGTGTATGTACCAAAATCTACAACTTCATAACCATTTTTTTCTAAATCATCTTTTAATACATTTTTTAATCTGAGACCACCATGGTCACATGCCATTGCAATTTTCACTTCAATACCTCCATGATTTTTTCTTCACTAATACAACCTTGACGTAATATTGTTACATCATCATCAATTTTTACCACTGTACTTGCTAGAGTATTTTGACATTTTCCTTTGACGATCATCTTTAGTTTCCCATTAAATTCATGATACACATCTAAATCATTTAAAAGTGTCTCTTGACCTGAAATGTTAGCGCTTGTTACTAACATTGGCCCTACTCTTTTCAATAATTCTAATACAAATGGATCATCAGGTATTCTTATACCTATCGTTTCTAATCCCGCTGTAAAATCATCTGATAAAATTGATTTCTTTTTTAAAACAAGAGTTATCATTCCCGGCATAAATTCATCAATCAATTTTTGAGCATTTGTATTTACATAAGCATATTTTTCTATATCTTGAGAATCATAGATCATCAAAGATACTGCTTTACTATGACTTCTATGTTTAATTTCATAGATTTTTTCAAGTGCCGAAAGATTTCCAAACTTCACACCTAAGCCAAAAACAGTCTCGGTAGGAAAAGCCACAACCTCATCTTGTTTTAATAATTCAACAACCTCGTTTATGTTCTTTTTTTCTACCAAAACTGTTTCCATGATTCCACCTCATTTTGTGATATTATACTATTTTATTATTTAAAATGATACCCTTATCCCTGGATATTTATCTCTTTCAATAAAATATTTAGCATATTTCTTAACGATTTTCCCACTATTTCTTTAATTTTCCCTAAACAAGCAAAAATCAACCTATTTTATATAAAATAACAGTGAAATCTCTATACAAATAAAATTTAAAAAAAGATATTTCACTACCAACACACAGAAAATAAAAAATCTGAGATCATATCTTAAAAACACATTTCGCGTTCTCAGTTTAATATAGAGATTTTACTTGTGTTTAGAAAGGAGGCATTTAAAAAGCAACTCTGTTTAATGAGAGTTGTTTTTTATTTAAACCAAAAATGAACAAAAAAAGTAATCACCTATGCTGACAAGTTTGTGATTACTTTTTAATAAATTTTGAAATAAATCATCATAGCAATGAATCTATTTGAGAACTCTTTTCATATATATTACATTTTATTTCATCTTTAAAGACAATTCTATTTTTGATTATCTTTTAACCTATATTTTCTATTTGTGTTTGTACCAATTGATTCTACAGAATCCATTTGTGAAAGAATCTCTCTCGTTCTAGAATGTTTTAAACCAATATATTCTGCAATATCTTTTGTTTTTGCTTCTTTATTTTCACTAAGATATTCTTTTATTTTTATCATTTTTTCTTTTGTTTTATTTGTTATTTTTTTCTTCGCCGTTTTTTCTTCGCCACTTTTCTTCGCCGTTTTTTCTTCGCCACTTTTCTTCGCCGCTTTTTCTTTGTTTGTTTTATCTACAAATTCAAGTGTTAAGATAGTTCGATCAGGATCAAACCTTTCTTCAATAACAGGTTCTTTCCATCCTTGATCTTCCCATGTATTGAAGATATTAGGAACACCACTTCCAGAACGTTCACCTATGTTTACAAGATTAAACATTTTCATAAGAGTTTTATTACGCGGGTCAGATTCCCCACCTTTTCTCATTTGTTCCTTTCCAGTTCTAATATATCCAGGATTTTCGAAAATAATTTGATTTTGATCTTTTTTAATAACAACCCCTCTTGTCCCATAGTAATCTGCATTAATCAAACAATTAGCTAATGCTTCACGAAGTGCTTTATGGACAGGTGTATCGTCTATCCTGTCCCCTCCTTTCATTGAAAAAGGAACTTTAACATCTTTAATGATTTTATTATAGACTCTAAAATAAAAGTCACATATATTTCCAGACCATTCACCTGAACTTGATTGTAAACGATCAGTCCAACGAATAGATGGATCTAAAACTTCTCGATAATCTAAAAAATAATCTGGAAAATGACGTACAATATTATATTCATCTCCAAACATCAACATTCCTGCTGCTGTAGGATGTAATTGATAATCTTCTTTTGAAATAGCTGCTGCACCAATGCTTCTTAAATATTCATCATTATTTAATCTTTCAAAGGGATGTCCTGCATTTAATATTTGATGTCTATTTCGATAACCTTGGATTGTTTCATAGTTTAAATCTTCTAATGGAACATCATCTAACACTTCCATATCCATTGTTTTTTCTGCTTGGTCACGTAACATTGTTTTAACTTGCAAACGTGTACAATGATAATCACCATCATGATTTCTTCTATATGTTCCATAAAATAAATTATTATTAATATAGACAGGTTTTTCTTCCCTTCTTGCCATTGGAACATGAATCACAATAATTTGATCATCTTCTTTTTTATAAACTTCTACATCATCATCTCTTAATAAATTAATACTTACTTTTTGTCTATTATTAATATCATTCCAAAATTGTTTAATTAATTTTTGACAACTGTCAGCATCTAATCCTGAAGTAGACCATGTTCCATCTTTATTTTCTATTACCCCTAGAATAATAACTCCACCATATCCATTTGAAAAAGCAGAATACGTTTCCCAAATAGAGTTTGGTAAACCATTTTTAGCACTTTTTACTTCTCTTCGATTATCTTCTTTATATGAATCAAATTCATTCAAATCAAATAGTTTTTCCACAAAGATTATTCCTTTCTTTTGATCATATATAATATATGTTCATATATTGTATAAATTATACTATTTTTACTTCTAAAAAAATAGCTTATTTTGGCAAAAAGAAAAAGGCACTGAATACTCAGAAACCTTATTATTTCTTAAATACAACTAACTTACTTAAAATATAATTTAAGATAACAACAATCACATTGACAACAACTTTAGCAACAACATCATTAACAATATTAAAATTCACTAAGAACCACATTAACACCATATCTATGATTCCTGTTGCTAACCTAGAACCAAAAAATTATAGCAGGATAACTTATCCTGCTATGAAATATTTATTATTTACTTGGGTATTCGATACTAAATCCCCTAAAAATTCCATTTCTATTTTCGTTACAACAATCAAACATGTATTTATATCCTGCAGCATTTGAATAATGGAATCTACCATCCGTTTCTTGGTTTGGTTCACCTAAAACCTTTTTAACTTGTGCATATTTTACTTTATTATTTAAAGCTAACGATCCTTCACTTGTTTCTACAACAACATCTTTAGCTGCTTTATCGTATTCTTCTTCAGCGTATTCATCATATTTTACTTCAATAAACGTTACAGATGCTTCTGCAACACTAATAGCTTTTTTAGTTGGATTTTCATATCTTAAATAGAAATGAGCCTCATCACCACTATCTAATTCTACATTTAGATATGCGGCCATTGATGAAATACCATTAGCATCTAATTCAACATCTTCTACTTTATCACCTGTATCATTTAAAGTAACTGTTCCAACTTGTGATAAGTAATTTGCATATTCTCCTACTGTTTCAGGAATGGCTATTTTTTTATCATCAATTGTAAAATATTTGATTAATCCATCAGCTTCTTGGAAATCATTAACATCTTTAATTTTAATACTGTTTGATGTAGCAGGTTTCTTAGTTGTTGTTTTATCACTAGAATTACTATTACTACATCCTACTAATGACATCGATAAAACACATGTCATTAATAGAGCGACTACTTTTTTAAACATAGTTGTTCCTCCACGATATTTTTCTCTTCTTCTTTTATACTATATAACAAATTACAATTATCTACAAATCTTTTTTTCTTAAGAACAAGTTTTCATAGTCTGAAACAATCTTTGTCCAACTATAAGCATTTTTAATTCTTTCTTTAGCTGCTTTTCCTAAAGTATCAATATAATCTTGATCAAATGTTTCCACATGTTCAATTAAATTTTTTAAATTATCTTTTTCTTTTCCCCAATAAATACATGAATCTAAACCTACTTCTTGATTAAATCCAACATTCAATAATAAGTTTAATTGTGTAGATCCTAATGCCTCTAATAAAGATGGATTAGTTCCTCCTACTTCATGACCATGTAAATAAGCAAAAGCATTTTTTCTTACACTTTTTAATAATGCATCATCATAGATTGTACCTACAAATTTAACTCTAGTATCATTTTCAAAATGATATTTATTATTTAAAAGATGATAAAGTTTATTATTTTGATAGCCAGTAACAATAACTAAATCTTTTTTTGTATTAGAATTCATAAATTCTCTAATCATTGTTTCATAATTATTTTCAGGGACAAAACGTCCAACAATAAGATAATATTCATTTTTTGAAACATTGTGTTCTTTAGCCCAAATTTCAAATTTATCTTCATCACTGTTATCTACAACATCTGCACCATAAGCAATATATGTTGTTTGTGGATGATATTTTTTATAATCTTCTTGTATATATTTTTCTATATTTTGAGAATCACAAACAACATAATCAGCATTTTTTATCATTAATCTTTCTGATAATTTCCAATATTGTCTAATAAACCAATTCCATTTAGCTCTTTTAAATTCATGACCGTCAGGATTAACAAAAACTTGAATATTTTTAGCATGAAACATTTTGACATATTTCTTTAAAAATGGACCTATACGACAAGCTAAAATATAAACAATCCCCTCTTCAATATTATGATCAACAACATATTGATAAACTGCTTTTAAAGCTGCAATATCATAATAAACTGCTTTTGCTGGTCCAATATCAGGCACTTGTACTTTAAAACATCTTGCTTGATTATGTTCAAATTCTTCTTCATGATCAGATAAACAAGCTACATGATACTTAATATCATCACTGACCTTATACTTTGTTAAATATTCGACAAAGGTTTCAAAGCCACCATAATTAGCAGGTATTCCTTTACTCCCTATAATAAATACATTTTTCATATTTTACATACCTTTCCATAATAATTGATAGATTGTATTATATAAAAATAAATCTATATTTTTTATTGATGGAACTAACTTACCTTGTTTTTTCATATCATATTTATATGTAATAGTTCTTTTCAATAAATCAACATTGACATTATGACAATATTTCTTTAATAAATCAACCATTTCCATATTAGAGTTATGCACTTGATCTAGACTTCCTGAAACATTTTCTCCAGTATACTTATGGGTATATAATACATCATAATTCACATTAAATTGACATTTATTTTCAATCATTAACAACCATAAAAAATAATCATCAGCTGAATTAACTGACATAATATGATTCTTCCAATAATCTGGTATACTCGTTCTTTTAATTAAACAATGTCCTGGTGAAACAATTAAATCTCTCACTTTAATAAATCCTATTTGTTTCTTTAAATAGTTTTGAGAACGTTTATTTTTATAAATCAAACACTTTCCATTTTCTGATTCCATAATCCCATTAGCAATACATACATCAGCATTTCCTATATGTGCTAATTGACTTTTCAAACAATGATCTGCTATTTCATCATCTTGATCTAAAAATAAGATATATTTACCAGTTGCTTTATTTAAACCATTCACTCTTGTTTGATGAATTCCTTGATTAACTTCATTATTTATAATTTTTATATCATACTCATGTTGACTATTAATGATCATCTTTTCTTGAGGATAATCATTAACAAAGATCACTTCTATTTTTTTTTGACATAATTGATAATTTTTATCTATTTTACTTAATAAAGATTCTATATAACCATTTCCTTTATAAATAGGAATAATAATTGATACATCCATATACTCACATCCTATATCTCATTAAATATATCTACTAAACTTTGAGAAATATTTTCTACATCATATTTTTTTGCTTCTTTTAAAGCATTTTTCTTTATATCTTCTATTTGATATTGATCCATAGATAAAATATCTTCTATCTTTTCACTTAAATCATTTCCATCCTTTGGAATAAAGAAAAAGCCATTTTCTTTATCTTTAATATAACTTGTAGGCCCAGCCATATTAGAAGCAATTACAACACATCCACAAGCCATAGCTTCTAATCCTACTAACCCTAAACTATCACTTTTTCTATATGTTGGAAAACAAAAAATATCAATAGCTGAATAAAATAAAGCTAATTCTTTTTGAGTTTGCATTGGATATTTTTTTATCACATTTTCTAGTTTATATTCTTTAATTAATTCATTTGCTTGATCTTCTTCTTCACCAACACCCACCATGACTATTTGATATTGATCTATATTTTCTAATAAACTTATAGCTTTTAAAAACACTTCCCAACCTTTTCTTTTTTCATATCTTCCAATATAACCTATACATTTTTTATTTGGATCTAAATTCAGTTTTTCTTTAGCCTGATCTATTTCTTTAAAGATATCAAAATTAATACCTCCTGAAGGAAATATTTTAACAATATTTTTATCTAAACCGTACTGTTCCATCATAACCTTTTGATAATAACTTGATGGAACAATACAAATATCAATGAGAGGTAATGTACTTCTTACTAAAGGTATAAATTTTTCATCATGTTGATCTTCTGGAACCACATCATTTCCATGAACATTAACAATCACCTTTATATTAGGTTTAATTTTCTTAATGATTTTTATAAGTAATGCACAATGAGAAATATAATGTGCATATAAATAATCATAATGATGAAATAGACATAAAAAGATACTTTTTACATAAAAATTTAAATATCCTACTAATTTACCTAATTTACTATCTTTCTTTTTTAAAGCTGATACATCTACTTTATATCCATTATTTTCTAATATTTGTGCTGTATTTTGAACAAATACACCATAATGTTTATATTTCTTTGATGGATACATATTCGATATTAATAATATTTTTTTCATAACTGGTCTCCAATTTTATATTGTATACAAAATTATTGCCGCTTTTAACGGCAATAATTTAAATATATAACTTAATTATATCTTTTTCTATAGATTCCCATTTTCTTGATTCAGCTGTCTCTTTACCATGCAATAATAGTTCATTTCTTAATTCTTCATTATCTACTAGTTCATTAATCTTATTAACTGCATCATCAATATTACCTTGTTCATAAAACAAACAATTATATCTATCCTTTAAATATTCAACATTTCCACCGTTAGCCACGGCAACTACTAATCCACCTGTACACATCATTTCTAAAGGAGGATAAGAAAAACTTTCAAGTAAACTAGATTTAATTAAAATATCTGCATCCTGATAAACTTTACCAACTTGATCATATGGTACCTTATGCATAAATTTATCAACATAATACCATTTTTTTGGTTCACCTTGGTATGATAAAAAGTGTATTTCGAATTTATTTTTATCAAGTTTATCTACAATTTTAAAACTTTCATCTACGTTTTTATAATGATCTTTACTATTTCCCTCTACTAATATTTTTATTTTCTTTTTAGAAAAATCTCTTTCTTTATACGAAAATTGCTTTAAATTAATACCATTAGGTGCATAAATCGATTCTTTCCCATAATCTTCTTTTAACCAATCTTGACACCATTTAGAAATAGTTACATAGTCAATATCTCTATACGTTGAATATGTTTGATTTGCAACGATCTTAGCATATTGCCCATATGGCATAAAATCTGTTTCAAAATTTTGAACAAAGTATTTAATATTTCTTACTTTTGGATAAGAAAGTGGTACTCTTAATGTATCCCAAAGTGTGGCAACCATAGTATCAATTCGTGCATTTAATTTTACTTTTTTTCTTGATATTACATATACTTTTCCATCATTATTAACAATATCTTCATTGTCAACATCATTATTAATAACAAAAGCATCATACCCATTATTTCTTAAAATAGCAATGTGCTTTAATACAACATTAACTCCTCCGCTTATATTAGTAGTTGGTAAAACAAATGCAATATTTTTACTTAATTTGCTTTCAATGTATTCTGCTAATCCTCTACCTGTATATGTTGTTACATTTTTCTTAATACAACGATTAAATGCATTATCTCCTATTTTTTCTCTATATTTTGCATCTGACACTAATTTTTCTAAAGCGATTGTCCATTCTTCTACATTATTTTCACATAATATACCATCTACACTATTTTTAATACATTGCTTAAATGCACCGATATTAGAAGCTACAGTTGGTACATGGCATAGAGCTGCTTCTACCCATTTATTTTCAGATTTAGCTTCATTAAATATGCTTTCTTCAATTGGTGCTAAATTAATATCTAAACTAGCTATAATTTCAGGTAATCCTTGCCATTCAACAAAAGGAGCAACTTCTATTCTATCCTTATATTTTTCTAATTCTTTTGGAACATCTAGTTCACCTACTATTTTTAAATACACATTTTCATGGTTTTTCATTACATTAATAATAGCTGGTAAAATCATTTCAAAATCAGGATTATGTGTAATGCTTCCACTTAAATATCCTATATAAACTCTATTTGAATCTTTTTCTACTCTTTTTGTTGCAGCTAATGAATATTCAACCATTTTTTCAGATGCAACATTTCTATTAATAAAAACATTAGGACAATAATTTTTTAGTTCTTCAGCTAATCGTTCGGTTGTTGTAATTGCATAATCACATAAAGATAAAGTTTCCCTAGTACGATTAACACCATCATCATAAAAAGCCTTATCTTCTTTAGACATTTTACTTACAAATTCAATAGTATCTGTATATTTTTGATCAATTACTAAATCATCTATATCAAAAAATACTGTTTTATTATATTTTTTTGCAAGTTCAATAAATTTTTTAACTTCATCTGTAATTGGACATCTATAAAAAACAAAACCTCTATAGTATTTAAAATGTTCTTCTTTTAATTGTGAGCTGTCTATACAAGTTGCAGATAGACCATAGGCAGCTAATTGTTCAATTTGGTGTACTACACGATATCTTGTTGGATGTGGTAAAGTACAACCATTTATAAATAAAATATCATTATATGTAGGCTTAGATTTTGTTAAAACATTAAATTTAACAAAATTTCTAGTTCTTGTTGTAAATGATTTAATTCCTTCCTCTTTTAACACTTGCGTGGTTTTATACATATAGTGCTTTATTTTTGCAGTTTTCATATCTAATCTCTCCCTTTAATTCTTATAAGGATATTTACCTTTAATACCCTTTAAATAATCTCTTCTTCCCCTAATAACACTTCTAATTTTTCTAAATTTATCATTTTCAAATAATATAATTCTAAAAATAATTCCTTTAAACGCTATAGGCATGTTATCGAAATTATATCCATCATTCTTATATTCTTCTCGTAAATAGCAATAATTTCTTTGCATATAATATTTACGAATATAATTATGATTCGTACATAAAAATTTTTTCCATAATATTTTATGAATTTTAATATCACCCAAGCTATGCTCTATACAAACATTATTTAATCTATCTATATGATATCCCATTCTATTAGCATCATAACAATAAGCAATATCAACACCATCAATAAATAACCATTCTTTGAAGCCACCTACTAATTTATACAAATCTAAATTCATAATACTTCCTGATGTCATAACATCAGATGGATGGCTTATTTCTTCCAGTGGCTTTTCTTCTAATAATTTAGTATTCAACCAAGGAGAAACAATATATGTTTTTGAAATGTCATTATTTTCTATATAATCGCATAATTTATCTATCGTTTCTTTGTTAAAAAGACTATCTTGATCCATTGTTAAAAGCCACTTAAATCCATCATCTAATGCTAATTGACAACCAATATTAAGTGCTTTAGCTATACCCATATTTTCACTTTGAGAATAATATACAATTCTATTATCATTACCAACATTATGTTTTTGACTTGAATTATCAATTACATAAATTTTATCTAAAAACAATAAACTATCCTTTATGTTTTCTATTTGAATATCAGAAGGATTATATAATACAACAATTCCTGCTAATTTCATAATATATTTTACCCATTACTATCTTCTGCTTTTACATAAAATTTGTTGATAAGTTTAGATATACAATCTGGCCAAAACTTTTGAAACATAGCATAATCTTCTTTTGTTCTAATACGTTCATTAATAATTTCAGTTGTTGTAGATTCTTCATGAACCCTATGCCCCATTAATTTCTTATTTATAAATAAGAAATTTCCTTTATGTTTTGATAGTTTTTCCCATGCAAACCAATCAACATCGCAAACAAAATCACATTTAAATACATCAGTTGTATTAATATTCTTTCTTACAAACGTTACCGCAGGACAACTTATTGCATTTCCAAATCTAATAACAAATCTTTTCCAAAATTTAAAATGGGATAAATATCTGCATCTTAACGGAAATAATAAGACTCTTTTTATTTTTAAATTAGTATTTGTTTCAACTTTATTTTCATTTCTAATTTCGTAATAATCGCTAAATAAAATAACTGATTTTGAATATTTTTTGTATGCTTGAACCATATGATAAGAATAATCTTCATCATAAATATCATCTTGATGGGCAACCGTAACTAAATCTGTCTTTCCACAAGAAATAGCAAAATCAAAATCATAGCCTATTCCTTTACCTGGATTAGGATTAACAATTACTCCTAAACTATATTTTTTAGCTAAATCATATATATAATCATTTGGTGTTGATGTAGCAATCAAAACTTTACTTTTATACTTTTGATTAAGTACAGACTTAATACACTTTTCTAAATATTCAGATTCTTTATAAGCTAAAACGACAAATGTATGCATATATATTCTCCTTACATTACTACTCTTTTATACTACCATTTTTATATATTTTTATCAATTTTAAAAAAAATGCTAGTATTGTCAATTAATACTAGCATTTTTAACATTAATATTCAATTTCTTTTAAATATCTACTTAAAGCATCTTGCCATGTAGGTAATGGTTTAAATCCATTTTCTACAAGTTTAGATTTATCCAATCTACTATTAAATGGTCTAGCAGCCTTAGATAAACCATATTCTTCAGTAGTTACAGGTAATACTTCTGTTGTATATCCTGCTTGTTTAAAGATTTCTACAGTAAAATCATACCATGAAATATAACCACCTTCATTAGTAGCATGATAATAACCATATTTATCACTTTCAGCCATATCTACTAATAATCTAGCAAGATCATAAGTATATGTTGGTGTACCAATCTGATCATTTACAACCTTAACTTGTGGATATTTCTTTCCAACATTTAACATTGTTTTAATAAAGTTTTTACCATTAACTCCAAATACCCAAGCAATACGTACAATAAAATATTTATCTAAGTTATTAGAAACAGCTAATTCTCCTTCTAACTTAGTTTGTCCATATACATTTAATGGTTTATAATCTTTACAATCTGGATTCCAAGGTGTTTCACCTTGCCCATCAAATACATAATCGGTAGAAATATAAATCATTTTACAATCAATTTTCTTACATGTTAAAGCAATATTTTCTGTTCCTTTAGCATTTACTGCTCTCACTTTTTCTACTTTATCGTCATCTTCTGCTAAATCTACAGCTGTCCATGCTGCGCAGTGTACAACAACGTCAGGATTAATTTCTGTAATAATCTTTTCAACATTTTCTTTGTTTGTAATATCTAATTGCACATATTCGTTAAAGTGTTCATTACTTTCAGTAATGTCACTTCCTATAGCTTTATGTCCTCTTTTATTTAATTCATTCATTACATCATAGCCTAATTGACCATTAACACCTGTTACTAATACTTTCATCGATTTACCTCCAATAAACAATTTATATTATAAAATACTAAATCCAAAATCTTATAACTATAAACATTACACATACCATTAAAATTGCATAAGCAAGCGCCATAAAATAAGTATTGTATAATTCCATAATGCTATTAATATATTTATTCTTACGTAACAAACTATTTTTAAATACAATTACAGGTAAAAATAATGCTGGTATAAAATAGCGCCCTTGTACACCAGTTATTAAATCTGATCCTACTCCAACTTCTTGAGGGGCCCATGTCAAATACATTGCAAAGAAAATACCTAAAAAAGAAATAACATAACACAAAACTGATGAAATTCTTAATTGCCATGAGATTTCATATTGGCAATTACTCATTTCAACAATTCCTGTAACAATAGTTAACAATAAATATAAATAACAAATAAATTGTGGTACATATGTATCAATCAACCCAAATGTCGCAACCGTTGTAGAAATATAATATGGTAAATTGCCAAAAAATGAAACATAGACCGCTTTAAAAAATGCAAGTGGATGTGCTTTTAAATATGCTATTTGTTGTCCTGTTAATGAAACAACATTTCCGCTTTTGATTCCTGTAGTTACATTTTTTATAAAATAACCAGGTATTCTTGTAAGTATGTATCCACCTAATATCATCAAGGCAAAAATTCCTGCCATTTTTATAAAATGCTTTGTGTCGTTGAATTTATTTTTAGGAATAAAAAATAATAATAAAAATAATGGCAAATAAATTGGTTTACTTACTAAATAAATGACCGCAAATAATGCAAGTATCAACATATTTTTAATATTTAATTTATATTGTTCATCAAATATTAATTTAAAAATAATTCCAAGTGAAATAAAACTCATTGCAATCATTAAACTATCATAGGAAACAGAAGATCCCATAAATAAACTTTGTGGCATTATCCCAACTAGTAACATCGTCTTTTTTAAAATTGGGCTTAATTTAATGGCTAATCCAACTAAAATTACATACATCATCAAATTTGCGAATCTTGCAAAATATAACAAATACACAACCGATGCATGGCCTCCTTGGGTAATCTTAGCAACAACTTTACCACTTAAAATACCTATTGCTGGAATGATATGCACTGCATTATTAGAACTAGCTGTTGAAAAATTTACGAATTGATAATCAACGTAATCTTTGGGTAAACGGTCATCTAGTATTATTGATGAATAAGAAATTTTTTCGTCTCTGTTTCCAAATACTTTATGTGTATATTCATCTACTGCTGTTACAATCTCACTTGGAATATAAAATCCAATTTTACCATCATGATTTTCTGGATTAAATTTTCCCTGCGATATTACATAAGCTTTTTCAAAATGTTGAGCTTCATCTGGAACTTGAAAAGGGGGAATTAGCATCATGATTATAAATCCAAAAAATAATGCAGAAATAACAAAAATTTTTGATATGTTTTTATCATCTAATATTTTTTTCATAATAAACTAGCTATATTATAAAAAAAGAAAATATATATTTTCTCTTTTTATAATTCTTCAGCAAATCCTCTCTCCAATCTTTTAAATATTTTATAGCCTACAAAACATAATACAACACTAATTATAAACACAATACCTACCATTGTTAAATCTGGCATAGTCTTAGAATAAAATATTGCTCTATATGCATTTAATAAATGAGTAAGTGGATTTAGATTTAAAACCCATTCCCATTTAGCAAACATACTTGTTTCATATAATACTGGTGTTGCATAGAAAGCTAAGCTTAAAATAAAGTTAACAATATATTCAATATCCCTAATATAAACATCAACGGCACTTAGAATAAAAATACACCCTAAAGTAAATATATATTGCACAATTGCAATAACAGGTACTAACAAAATATACCAACTAATTCCCACACCTGAACAAATACAAAAGATAATAATGATAATACATGAAATAAAGAAATTAACTAATGCACTTGTTGTAACTGAAATCGGCATAATTTCTCTTGGAAAATATACTTTTTTAATAATTCCACCATTAATTAATATAGTATTAGTTCCTTGTGTAATAACAGTTGTAAAGAAAGTCCAAGGTATAATTCCTGTTATAACATAAATAAGATAATTTTCCATGGTTGATCTCATAATAATGGAAAAAACAATAGTATAAACAATAGTTTGTAATAAAGGATTTATAAATGACCAAAGAACACCTAAAATAGAGCCTTTGTATTTTCCTCTGATTTCTTTTTTTACATTTGATTTTAACAATTCTCTATAATCGTATAAATTTTTAAACATTCTCTTTCACTTCCTATCCACAAACCTTAATATATTCATCTACTACTTCATCGATAGGACCATCCATACGTACTTCTCCTTCATAAATCCATACGCCCCTATCACATAATTTTCTAACTGGTCCTAAACTATGAGATACAATAACAATTGTTTTATCGCTATTTTTTAATTCATCTAATTTCTTAAAACACTTTTCTTGAAAATGAGCATCTCCAACTGCAAGAATTTCATCAACTAATAAAATATCAGCATCCACATTAATTGCAACAGAAAAAGCTAATCGCATATACATTCCTGATGAATAAGTTCTTACTGGATTATCAATAAAACTTCCTAATTCCGAAAATTCAATAATTTCATCAACACGACTTTCAATCTCTTTTCGAGTCAAACCAAATATTGAAGCATTAAAATAAATATTTTCTCTACCAGTAAAATCTTGATGAAACCCTGCACCTAATTCTAATAATGAAGTGAGTTTTCCATTTGTTTCAACAGTACCTTTATTAGGATATAAAATTTTAGTCATTAATTTTAGCAATGTAGACTTTCCACTACCATTTGTTCCAATTAAAGCAACAGTCTCACCTTTTTTTA
>ENA-OWPB01000822-OWPB01000822.1-human-gut-metagenome-genome-assembly--contig:-NODE-822-length-35068-cov-5.439380_pt1 | contig 35068 bp, 25 predicted proteins | sample MGYA00248260_ERZ651838 | MGnify/ENA primary metagenome ERZ651838 (study PRJEB26924, sample SAMEA4378304) | human gut metagenome | biome: human gut; feature: human-associated habitat; material: faeces... | reverse complement strand
ACCTTTCTGACCGTCGCAGAGAACTTAAAAATTGGAGAAATTGCATCCCAGTTATTGGCAGAGAAACAGATCAGTTACAAATCCATTTTTGGAGCATATGTAATGCGTGCACAGTATGAACTGGCATCCTGGAATCAGGAGCAGAAATCCGAAGAGAAAGAAAATCAGCAGATGATCCAGGAGACAGTAGAGGATTATATCGAACAGGCGTAATTATGATAAAAATAAGTAAAAATCGTTTCAATCCTATGTAATAAGAAGCATTTTTGCTGAAACAAGGTTGACAACCGGTAAGCGAATACTTATAATTGCATTGTTAAAAAATGTTCAAAATGCAAAAACTATGATGAAGAGAGTACGCTGACTGGGAACATCGCAGAGAGCCGGGACGGTGGAAACCGGTATCAGTACCGTTCAGTGGAAAATCACTTCTGAGTTGCAGTTCTGAAACCTTTTATATGAGAGTAAGAGCTGACGGATTTTCCTCCGTTACAGGGAACTGGTATCCGGCGCATCTGCCGCGTACTTCGAACAGGTGGTTAAAACGATTTCTAAAAGCTTTCGTCCTTTTCGGGACGAAGGCTTTTTTTGTTACAGAGAAAAAACTGTAATGTAAAAGCGTTCCTGGGAGAATCATAATACTATTTAAAACATGAAATGAGGAGAACAGAATGTACGAAAAAGTTTCAACGAATCTGAATTTTGTGGATCGTGAGAAAAAGACAGAAGAATTCTGGAAAGAAAACGACATTTTCCGCAAAAGTATGGAAAACCGCAAGGAAGGCGAGACTTATACTTTTTATGACGGACCGCCGACAGCAAATGGTAAACCACATATCGGACACGTGCTGACACGTGTTATCAAAGATATGATTCCGCGTTACCAGACCATGAAAGGAAAAATGGTTCCGAGAAAAGCCGGTTGGGATACCCACGGACTTCCGGTTGAGCTGGAAGTAGAGAAAATGCTTGGTCTGGATGGAAAAGAGCAGATCGAAGAGTATGGTCTGGACCCGTTTATCAAAAAATGTAAAGAGTCCGTATGGAAATACAAAGGTATGTGGGAAGATTTCTCAGGAACCGTTGGTTTCTGGGCTGATATGGATAACCCATATGTTACCTACGACAACAACTTTATTGAGTCCGAGTGGTGGGCATTGAAAAAAATCTGGGACAAAGGCCTGTTATACAAAGGTTTTAAAATCGTTCCTTACTGCCCGCGTTGTGGTACTCCGCTGTCTTCCCATGAGGTAGCACAGGGATACAAAGACGTCAAAGAACGTTCCGCAGTGGTTCGTTTCAAAGTAAAAGGCGAGGATGCATATTTCCTGGCATGGACCACAACACCGTGGACACTGCCGTCTAACGTGGCACTCTGTGTAAACCCGGCAGAGACTTATGTGAAAGTAAAAGCTGCTGACGGATATACTTATTATATGGCAGAGGCACTGCTTGATACGGTTCTTGGCAAACTTGCCGATGAAGAGGCAGGCACAAAAGCATACGAAGTACTTGAGACATACAAAGGAAAAGATCTGGAGTACAAAGAGTATGAGCCATTATTTGACTGTGCAGTAGATATCTGTGAGAAACAGCATAAAAAAGGCTACTATGTAACCTGTGCAGATTACGTTACTCTGACCGATGGTACCGGTGTGGTTCACATTGCACCTGCATTTGGTGAGGACGATGCACAGGTAGGACGTAAGTACGACCTTCCGTTTGTTCAGTTAGTAAACGGCAAAGGTGAGATGACAAAAGAGACACCGTATGAAGGTGTATTTGTAAAAAAAGCAGATCCGATGGTATTAAAAGATCTGGAAGAAAAAGGTCTGCTCTTTGACGCACCGAAATTTGAGCATAGCTACCCACACTGCTGGAGATGTGATACTCCGCTGATCTACTATGCAAGAGAATCCTGGTTCATCAAGATGACAGCAGTCAAAGATGATCTGGTTCGCAACAACGCTACCGTAAACTGGATTCCGGAATCCATCGGAAAAGGACGTTTCGGTGACTGGCTGGAGAACATTCAGGACTGGGGTATTTCCCGTAACCGTTACTGGGGAACTCCGCTGAACGTATGGCAGTGTGAGTGTGGTCATATGGAATCCATCGGAAGCCGCGCAGAGCTGGCTGAGAAGAGCGGAGATCCGAAGGCTGCAGAAGTAGAACTTCACCGTCCGTATATCGATGCTGTAACCATCAAATGCCCACACTGTGGTAAAGATATGCACCGTGTACCGGAAGTTATCGACTGCTGGTTCGATTCCGGAGCAATGCCGTTTGCACAGCATCATTATCCATTTGAAAATAAAGAAGTATTTGAGCAGCAGTTCCCGGCTCAGTTCATTTCAGAGGCCGTAGATCAGACCCGTGGATGGTTCTACTCCCTGATGGCAGAGTCCACACTGTTATTCAATAAAGCACCATATGAGAACGTTATCGTTCTGGGCCATGTTCAGGATGAAAACGGACAGAAGATGAGTAAATCCAAAGGAAATGCCGTTGATCCGTTTGACGCACTGCAGAAATATGGCGCAGATGCGATCCGCTGGTATTTCTACATCAACTCAGCGCCATGGCTGCCGAACCGTTTCCATGGAAAAGCAGTTATGGAAGGACAGCGTAAATTCATGGGTACTCTGTGGAATACTTACGCATTCTTCGTTCTGTATGCAAACATTGATGAGTTTGATGCGACAAAATACAAACTTGAGTATGATAAATTATCCGTTATGGATAAATGGCTGCTCTCCAAACTGAACTCTACCGTAAAAGCAGTAGATGACAACCTTGGAAACTACAGAATCCCGGAAGCTGCAAGAGCACTGCAGGATTTCGTGGATGATATGAGTAACTGGTATGTAAGAAGAAGCCGTGAGCGTTTCTGGGCAAAAGGCATGGAGCAGGATAAGATCAATGCGTATATGACACTGTATACTGCACTGGTAACCATCTGCAAGACTGCAGCTCCGATGATCCCGTTCATGACAGAAGATATTTACCAGAACCTGGTAAGAAGCATTGACAAAGATGCTCCGGAAAGTATCCATCTGTGTGACTTCCCGGTAGTTGATGAGGCAATGATCAATCCGGAACTTGAGAAAAACATGGAAGAGGTACTGAAGATCGTTGTACTTGGTCGTGCAGCAAGAAATGGTGCAAATATCAAAAACAGACAGCCAATCGGCGATATGTATGTAAAAGCACCGTTTGAAGTACCGGAATTCTTCGTTGAGATCATCGAAGATGAGCTGAATATCAAGAAAGTAAGCTTCATCGAGGATGTCAGCGCATATACAAATTACAGCTTCAAACCACAGCTTCGTACCGTTGGACCAAAATATGGTAAATTCCTTGGCAAGATCAAAGCCGCTCTGGAAAACATCGACGGGCATGCAGCAATGGCACAGCTGAAAAAAGAAGGTTCCATCACCTTATCTGAAGTGGACGAGAACATCGTTCTGACAGAAGAAGACTTACTGATTTCCGTAGCTCAGACAGAAGGCTTTGCTACCGAGACAGGAAATGACATCACTGTTGTACTGAATACAAAATTAACACCGGAACTGATTGAGGAAGGCTTTGTCCGTGAGATCATCAGTAAGGTACAGACAATGCGTAAAGAGGCAGGATTTGAGGTAATGGATAAGATCGTCCTTTCCTTCAAAGCAGAGAAAACAATCTGTGATGTATTTGCAGCACACAAGGAGCAGATCCAGAGTGAAGTACTTGCTGTAGAGATCAAAGAAGGCGCATTAGATGGCTACCAGAAAGAGTGGAATATCAACGGTCACAAAGTTGAGTTAGGAGTGGAAAAACAGTAATGAAAAATATTTTATTTGACAAAAAAGAATTCATCAAATGCGTAAAAGAAAATGTAAAGACACTTTACCGCAAGACCATGGCAGAGGCTTCCGAGCAGGAAGTCTTCCAGGCGGTATCCTATGCGGTAAAAGATGTCATCATTGACAACTGGCTTGCTACTCAGCAGACCTTTGACAAGGAAGATCCGAAAATGGTTTATTATATGTCCATGGAGTTCCTGATGGGTCGTGCTCTTGGTAACAACCTGATCAACCTGACCGCATATCAGGAAGTAAAAGAAGCATTGGATGAACTTGGTTTTGATCTGAACACGATTGAGGATCAGGAGCCGGATCCGGCACTTGGAAATGGTGGTCTGGGTCGTCTGGCTGCATGCTTTATGGAATCTCTGGCAACACTGGGATATCCGGCATACGGCTGTGGAATCCGTTACCGCTACGGTATGTTCAAACAGAAAATCAAAGATGGTTATCAGGTAGAAGTGCCGGATAACTGGCTGAAAAACGGTTATCCGTTTGAGCTGCGCAGACCGGAGCATTCTTTTGAAGTCAAATTTGGCGGCTATGTACAGGCAGAGCCGGCTGAGAATGGACGTACAAAATTCATTCAGAAAAATTATCAGTCTGTACTGGCAGTTCCGTACGACATGCCGATCGTTGGTTACAACAACAACATGGTAAACACTCTGATGATCTGGGATGCTGAGCCGATGGAGTGCTTCGAGCTGGATTCCTTTGACAAAGGTGATTACAGAAAAGCCGTTGAGCAGGAAAACCTTGCAAGAAATCTGGTAGAGGTTCTGTACCCGAACGACAACCATATTCAGGGTAAAGAGCTGCGTCTGAAACAGCAGTATTTCTTCGTATCTGCGAGTGTGCAGCGTGCCGTAGCCCGTTATAAAAAATATCATCCGGATATCCATAAACTTTATGAAAAAGTAACGATCCAGATGAACGATACACATCCGACGGTAGCAGTTGCAGAGCTGATGAGAATTCTTCTGGATGACGAAGGTCTGACATGGGATGAGGCATGGGCAATCACAACAAAAACATGTGCATACACCAACCACACCATCATGGCAGAAGCTCTGGAGAAATGGCCGATCGAGATTTTCTCCCGCTTGCTTCCGCGTATTTACCAGATTGTTGAAGAAATCAACCGCAGATTCCTTCTGGAAGTAGAAGAAGAATATCCGGGAAATCAGTATAAAAAAGATAAAATGGCAATTATCCATGACGGACAGGTAAAAATGGCACATCTTGCAATCGTAGCAGGATACTCTGTCAACGGTGTTGCCCGTCTGCATACAGAAATCCTGAAAAATCAGGAACTGAAAGACTTCTACGAGTTATATCCGGAGAAATTCAATAACAAGACAAATGGTATCACACAGCGTCGTTTCCTGTATCATGGAAATCCGTTACTTGCTGAGTGGGTTACAAACAAGATCGGAAATGACTGGATCACAAACTTAAGTCATATGGAAAAACTTGCTGTATATGTAGATGATCCGAAAGCACAGCAGGAATTCATGCAGATCAAATACCAGAATAAACTGCGTCTGGCAAAATACATCCAGGAGCACAACGGTATCGAAGTAGATCCGCGTTCCATCTTTGATGTACAAGTAAAACGTCTGCATGAGTACAAACGTCAGCTGATGAACATTCTGCATGTCATGTATCTGTACAACAAGATCAAAGAGCATCCGGAGATGGAGTTCTATCCAAGAACATTTATCTTTGGTGCAAAAGCAGCTGCAGGTTACAAAAATGCAAAACTGACCATCAAACTGATTAACTCCGTAGCAGATGTGATCAACAACGATGCAAGCATTGACAACAAACTGAAAGTTGTATTTATTGAGGATTACAAAGTATCCAACGCTGAGTGGATTTTTGCAGCAGCTGATGTCAGCGAGCAGATTTCTACTGCAAGTAAAGAGGCATCCGGAACCGGTAACATGAAATTCATGTTAAACGGTGCTGCAACCATCGGTACTATGGACGGCGCAAACGTAGAGATGGCTGAGGAAGTCGGAAAAGAGAACATGTTTATCTTTGGTATGAGTTCTGACGAAGTTATCGCACATGAGCAGAACCGTGATTACAACCCGATGGATATCTTTAATCAGGATCAGGAGATCCGTCAGGTACTGATGCAGCTCATCAACGGATTCTATTCCGGAAACGATACAGAGCTGTTCCGTGATCTGTACAACTCACTGCTGAATACTCAGTGCACACAGTATGCTGATACTTACTTCTGCCTGAAAGACTTCCGTTCTTATGCAGAAGCTCAGGAGCGCGTAGAAAAAGCTTACAGAGATGAGAAAGGCTGGGCAAAACTTGTTATGCTGAATGTGGCTCATGTTGGAAAATTCTCTTCTGACAGAACCATTCAGGAGTACGTAGATGATATCTGGCATCTTGACAAAGTAAAAGTAACTGTAACAGAGCAGTAGAATCAAGTTGAGCGTAGGTGAAACTTGGCGCGTGATTCTGGTCAGTGTAAGCTGACACATTCCACTTAGAATCACTGTGCATCTTAAATAGGGAGGCTGTCTGCTGTACACAGAGTGCCCCACCCGATATAGGGATTGGGGTATTCCGTGAGGGCAGGCAGTTTTTTTGTGCCCCGAATCAGGTATGCTTTTGCTTTTTCTCCGTAGAGATAAGGATCGTTGCCACGCAAAATCCCCCATTCCATCAACAGTGCACAGCTTCCGGTGACAAAGGGAGCTGCCATGGAAGTACCGCTTTTTGACGTATAACCGCCGCCGGGTGCAGCAGAAATGATATTGACACCGGGCGCTGCCAGATCCGGTTTGATGCGGTGTTCCATTCGGGTAAAACCACGTCCGGAAAATGGTGCATAATTGTTGAATGCGGCATTATAAGCACCAACTGAAATGACTTTGGAAGCGGTAGAGGGAATCGTGAGGGTGGTGTCTTCCGTTGGATACAGAAAGCCGGTGCCATTGCCGATCACGGATTGTCCCGGAAACCAGAGGTCATAGCCGCCGGCGGTGATACGGCGGGGATTCAGGGTTAGTTCCCAGAGACCTGCATCGATATAACTTCCACGGGGGATAAAATCCAGATAGATTTCCTGACTGGTGCTGTAAGGGCTTGGTTTTCCGTAATACACCAGAAGTTCGGTCGTTCCGACGGTAAAGCGATAGGTGCCAAGCCGCTCCTGAAATGGTCCGATGACGGTGCCGTTTGGATGCCGCAGAGTGATTTCGATTTCGTCAGAGTAGGATTTCCAGAGCTGAAGGTTTAGACCAGATTCGTAGTCGCTGACGGAAAAAGGAATGGAAGCAGGGGAAAATTGCCCCGAAGTAACAGTCGCAGGTGTTCTGGGAATATCCACTGCAGGTGCCCTGAAAGTATCTGAAACAGATGTTCTGGAATTATTTGTCAGAAAAGTTCCGGAAGTATGAATTCGGGAAGTACCTTCATTTCCGGTGCCGGTGATAATGCAGGATTTCCAGTAGGAAGACACATTATCAAGGTAAGTTTCCAACAGACTGGCACCATCATGGGAACCATAATTATTGCCGAAACTTAAGTTGACTGCCACGGGCATCTGTAACGTAAATGCTTTTTGTAGCACATAATCCACTGCACGCATTAATTCGGTAGTGCGGGGAAAACCATCCGGATCGGAAATGCCAAGTTTTACGATCAAAAGGGAACTCTGCGGAGCAACACCGCGGTATTGATCACCTGATGCACGTCCGTTTCCGGCGGCAATTCCGGCAACGTGTGTGCCGTGACCGGACAGATCCCGGCTTGGGACAAGTTGGTAACGTTCCTGGGATGAAGGAGCTTGCAGGGCTTCGTTGATTTCAGCTTGTGTGAAAATACGGTCCAGGCTCTGATCCCAAAGTTCGATGATCCGGGTGGTGCCGTCTGCGTTGCAGAAATCCGGATGTGCGTAGTCAATGCCAGAGTCGATGATGGCGATGAGGATGCCAGAGCCGAAGAGGTTGTTTCGTTCTGAATCTGGCTGCTGAGTGGTTTGCAAAGGGGTAATGCAGGAGGCTGACCGACCGGTGTTTACGGTAAAAAATAGCCGTTTTGGTTTTTCAATGTATTCGATTTCCGGGCGTTCCGATAAGGAATCCAACAGATTTGCAGGGACAGTCAGAATACCATAGCCGTTCAGTAATGGTCTGACCGTAATCTGCGGAAAAAGTTCCAGAAGGGTGTCAAAGCCACCGGAGGCTTTTGCAATGACTTCCCAGTTGCGGGAGATGTTATCATATCCAACATTTAGTTCTAAGGATTTTTCACGTTCTTCCGATGTGGCATCGAGAGCCAGATTCAGGAGATTTTCTAATTTTTCATTGTTCATGAGAGTGAACCTCTTTCTTAAAAATTTAGGAATATTATTGTTACTCTGGTATAAAGTGCGGATTATGCAGCAAATAACATATTTCTATAAATAGAACAAGTGTTTACTTTTCGCACGGCAATTTATCTTCCATTGGTAGAGAAGGGGAGAATTTTTACTAGATTATGTTAAAATATGCTGTTCTACATAAAATGGAAGTGGATTTTTCAGTAATTCAATGTATTTGTAATATAGCAGAGAAATATGAGCCAGATTATGATATCGGAAAAATATATGAGAAAATAGAAAAATAATATGTGAATAAGTATTCATGTATTGACGTATGAAAAGAACTATGATAAATTGAATTTGAAGTTACAACTAACTAAAAAAGGATCCTGAAGGCATAGGATTCTTTTTTACTAACCAATAGTTAGCAGAAACTAATTAAAGGAAATATAGAGATAGATTTAGATTAATAGTGAAAGAATTTTTGAATAAAAAACGGAAAGAACGGATACGAGAGGAGGCATTTATGTTTCTGGAAATTAAAAATCTGAAAAAATTTTATGGCAACGGAGAAAATCGGGTGGAAGTGCTCAAAGGTATTGACCTTGGCATCGAAAAGGGAGAGTTTTGTGTGCTCCTTGGACCTTCCGGTTCCGGAAAATCGACATTATTAAATATTTTGGGCGGCATTGATCAGGCAGATGAGGGAAGTATCGTCATTGCCGGAGAACCGATGGAAGCAATGAAAGAAAAACAACTGACGGATTACCGCAGACGTCATTTGGGATATGTGTTTCAGATGTACAATCTGATTCCGAATCTGACGGTGCGGGAAAATATCGAGGTTGGTGCATATCTGGGAGATGATCCTCTGGATGTGGACGAACTGCTTCACACGTTGGGACTTTATGAGCATCAGAGCAAACGACCGAATCAGCTTTCCGGTGGTCAGCAGCAGCGAACTGCTATCGGTCGTGCGATTGTAAAAAATCCGGATATTCTGCTTTGCGATGAGCCGACGGGAGCGCTGGATTACAAGACATCTAAGGAGATTTTGAAACTGATCGAGACTGTAAATAGAAAGTATGGAAATACCACAGTTATGGTTACACATAATGATGCCATCAAAGATATGGCAGACCGGGTGGTTCGTTTGCGAGATGGTATGATTCGAAAGAGTTACTGCAATGAGCAGCGTGTTCCGGCGGAAGAACTGGAATGGTAAATTATAAACACAGGGAGGATTGACAGGTGAAAAATCCATTACGGAAGCGTCTGTTGCGGGAACTGAAAAGTGAATTTGGTAAATATGCCGTCATTTTTCTGCTTCTGGCGGGAACCATCAGTTTTGTGTCCGGTTTCCTGGTGGCAGACGGAAGTATGCTGAAAGCCTATAACGATGGCTTTACGAAATACAATATCGAAGATGGTAATTTCCAGACAAAGAAAAAGATGAATAAGGCACAGGAACGTTTGGTGCAGGAGTTTGGAATTACTGTTTATGATAATTTTTATACGGAGCGGAGTCTGAGTAATGACACAACTTTGCGTGTGTTTGAAAATCGTTCCGAAGTGAATACGGTGTGTCTGATGGAGGGTAAAATGCCGGAGTCAGAAGACGAGATCGCTATTGACCGTATGTACGCGGATAATAACAATCTGAAAGTTGGGGACACCATTTCTGAGAAATCAGGCAAAATGGAAATTGCAGATGATGCAGATTCAGAAAATAATGCAGAGAACAGTACCGATGAAACAACGGGTGGACGTAGTTGGAAAATCGTTGGTCTGGTGGCATTGCCGGATTACAGCTGTCTGTTTTCAGATAACAATGACACGATGTTTGATGCGGTAAAATTTGGTGTGGCGATCATACCGGAAGGCGGTCTGGATGCATTTTCAACGGATGATCTTGTTTACGATTATTCCTGGAAATATGATACAAAACCGGCAGACGATACCGAAGAAAAAGACATGTCCGAGGATCTGATGAGTGATCTGAATGGCGAAGTAGCACTGCAGAGTTTTATCCCACAGTATCAGAATCAGGCAATTCATTTTACAGGTGACGATATGGGCAGTGATCGAACCATGATCATTGCATTGCTTTACATTGTTATTGCGATTCTGGCATTTGTATTTGGCATTACCATCAGCAATACGATTTCAAAAGAAGCCAGCGTGATCGGTACTTTAAGGGCTTCCGGTTACACGAAAAACGAGCTGATCCGCCATTATATGGCGATGCCGATTATCGTGACTGCCATCAGTGCAGTGATCGGAAATATTCTTGGTTACACGGTATTGAAAAAAGTGTGTGCTGGCATGTATTACGGAAGTTATAGTCTGCCGACATATGAAACAATATGGAGTGCGGATGCTTTTGTGTTGACCACGATTGTCCCGATCATAATCATGCTTGTGGTCAATTATGTAGTTCTTTGGAAAAAACTGCAGCTTGGACCGTTGAAATTCCTGCGGCGTGATCTGTCTGGTAAAAAACAGCGAAAAATTGTGCCATTAAGTCCAAAACTGCCGTTTTTCAGCAGATTTCAGATCCGAGTATTGTTCCAGAATATGAGCAATTATGTGGTGCTGTTTATCGGTATTATTTTTGCAAATATGCTGTTGATGTTTGGATTGATTTTCCCATCCATTCTGAATCATTATCAGGAGTCCATTCCGAAGCAGATGATCTGCAATTATCAGTATATGCTTCAGGTGCCGATTGAGGCGATGGATGAGGAGCATAAGTTAGAGAGTATGATTCAGATGCTGCTGTTTTCCAAGGCGGTGGAGACAGACAATGAGGATGCGGAAAAATTCAGTGCGTATTCACTGGAACAGAGTATGAGTACCGGAAAGAAAGACGGTGTTACCATTTACGGTGTGGCAGAAAATAGCCGTTATATTCCGATTGATTTTTCTGATAATGTACCGAATGTATACATATCATCGGCTTATGCGGAAAAATACGATCTGGTGATCGGAGACGCGATTTCCCTGAAAGAGCCATACGGTGATGATGTCTACGAATTTACCGTGGAGGGCATTTATCCGTATGAGGCAGGAATTGCTGTATTTATGCCTCAGAAAGAGCTGAATCAGACCTTTGATCTGGGCGATGATTATTTTTGCGGATATTTGTCTGACACAGAGATTACAGATATTGATGATAAATATATCGGGTCGGTCATAGATGTGGATGCATTGACCAAGGTGAGCCGTCAGCTTATGGTATCCATGGGAAGTATGATGTATCTGGTGGACGGATTTGCCATTGTGATGTTTGTCGTTCTGATCTATCTGCTGTCCAAGATCATTATTGAAAAAAACGCGCAGTCTATTTCTATGGTAAAAATTCTGGGTTACACAAACCGGGAAATCAGCAGGCTTTATCTGATGTCTACGTCGGTAGTGGTGACAGCATTTTTATTGATCAGTCTGCCGATTGAAACGGTGCTTATGAAGGTGATCATCAAGATTGTAATGCAGAGTATGACTGGGTGGATCAGTTTTTATCTGGACCCGAAGATTTACGTGGAAATGTTTGTACTTGGCATTTGCAGTTATGCGGTGGTGGCGATGGTAGAGTATCGTAGAATCCGAAAAGTACCGATGGATACCGCGTTGAAGAATGTAGAGTAAAAACAGTCTGAGTGAAAGGTAAGACATGCAAGATCAGAAGGATTGATTTTTAAAATATGTTCTAAAAGAAAGACACAGGGATTCAATTGTACTATGAAAATAAATGCAAATCGGAACATGAAAAAGATAATGTATGAAAAATAAAAGACAGAATAATAGACAGAATGGAGGGAGCATATGAAAAAGAAGCTGTTTCGAAAGATAGATAAGCGCACATCAGAAAAGAAGATTCCGCAGTGGGAGCGGCGGTATTTCCGCAAAAAAGGCATTACGGCAGCAGCTATGGTCATGGTGCTTGTGGTGTGTCTGCTTGTGCCGGCGTATGCGGAGAATAAACAAAACAGCACAGGAACGGGTACAGAAATCAGCACGGATGTGAGCGAAGAGGAGGCGGCTGAAGCATCCGATTCTGAGAAAGATGCCACTGACAACGATGGAGTGACCGATTCTCAGGCGGATCAGGTGGACAAGGCAGAAACGGTGTACGTGAAATCCAATGCCGATGGAACGGCGCGCAAAGTGACTGTAAAAGATGTTTTAAAAAATCCGGGTGAGGGCAAAACAATCGAAGATCAGTCGGATCTGAAAGACATCAAAAATACCGAGGGCGAGGAAGAATATACCCAGAGGGGAGATACGCTGACCTGGGAAAACAAAGGTGAAGACATTTCCTACGAGGGCACCACGGACAAAGAACTTCCGGTAAAAACTGAAATCCAGTATTTCCTTGATGGAAAAGAAATCAAGCCGGAGAAACTGGCAGGAAAAAGCGGAAAAGTGACGATTCGTTTTAATTATGAGAATCAGACGTCGCAGACGGTTCAGGTAAAGGGCAAAGATGTGGAGACCGTAACGCCATTTGCCGTATTATCTACCGTGATGCTTTCCGAGGATCATTTTTCAAATATTCAAGTGAAAAACGGCAAACTGGTGGATATGGATGGGCAGACGGTTGTGGTTGGTTATGCATTTCCGGGTTTGCAGGAAAGCTTGAATCTGACGGATTATGAGGCAACCAAAGATGTGGAAATCCCGGATTACGTGGAGATTCAGGCAGATGCGACTGATTTCCAGCTTGATTTTACTGCGACGGTGGTGACAAATGGTCTGTTCAAGAATCTGGAAGAAGATGACTTGAAAGATCTGGATGATCTGAAGGATTCTGCTGAAAAATTTCAGGATGCGTCGAACAAACTGATTGATGGAGCAGGTCAATTGTTGAGTGGCAGTGAGACGCTGCAGAATTATATCAAGCAGTACACCGACGGTGTGAAAGCCGTAGATCAGGGAATCGGTACCTTGCAGAGCGGCGTAGCAGCTCTGAAGGAAAATACCGCAGCGCTGCAAAGCGGTGCGGCAGCAGTTTCCGATGGGCTGGGACAGATTGCAGCCGTGCTGGATCAGAGTGATGCGATCGACCAGATCGCATCTGCAGGGGAACAGATCCAGCAGTATGCAGGCGGTGTGCAGCAGGCTATCGGTGCAGCTCAGGCAGGACTGCAGACCGTTGACTGGAACGGCGTAGAGCAGTCCGCGGAAGACAAAGCCAAAGAGCAGGTGACTGCGGCAACAAAAGAAGCACTGGCAAATGTAGATGGTCTGAGTGAGGAAGAAAAATCACAGATTGCAGAACAGATCGCCTCACAGGTAGATCTGGATGGTGTTACTGCCCAAGCGGATCAGCAGGTGCAGGCTGCCAGCGGTATTCTCTCAAAAGTTCCGTCACTGGAAAATGCCGGTGATACTTTTGAAGAATTGGGGCAGGTCAGTACATTGGCAGACAGTATCCGCCAGTTGTCCGCCGGAAGCGCACAATTAAAAGAAGGCGTGACTGCTTTTAACAACGGCGTTGGACAGTTGTCCGATGGCATTGCGGCGCTGCGCACCGGAAGCGGTCAGCTTGCTGGCAGTGGAGACAGTCTGGTGCAGGGATGCGCAGCTTTGACCGAAGGATTACAGGCGCTGCAGAAAGGCATGATCACCTTTGACGAAGAAGGTATTCAGAAGATTGCTGATCTGGCAGGAGATGATCTGCAGAACGTTTTGACACAGATTCGGGCACTGAAAGAGGCGGATAGCGCTTATCAGAGTTTTTCCGGATTGAAGGAAGGACAGAGCGGAAGCGTACGGTTTATCATTGAAACGGATGAAATTAGCAAATAAAAATGGTATACTGAAATCAGCTTAATTACATGGGGGAATACTTATATGAACATAAAAATCATAGATGAAAAAGAACAATTTGCACAGTGTGAAACGTTTGAAATCACGCATCTTTTATGGGGAACCAAAGCAATTCCAAAAACATATGGAAAAATAGCCTGCTGGAAAGATCATGGTTTTCTGGTGGAAATGACTTGTGAAGAAGCAGATCCGCTTCGGACGTATACCAAAATGAATGATCCGGTAAGTCTGGACAGCGGAATGGAAGCATTTTTATCCTTGTGGGCAGATCGCACGCCATTATATGTAAATGTGGAGATGAATGCAAACGGGGCAACGCTGATGCAGTATGGAACAGGGCGTGCGGATCGAACATTTTTTATGGAAGAACAGATCAGAATTTGCCAACCGCAGGCGGTAATAGAAGAAAATCGCTGGAAAGTCAGTTTCTTTTTGCCGTTAGAACTGTTGGAAGAAATTGGTGGAACAATTCCACAGACATCCGGTACAAAGATTGCCTGCAATTTTTACAAAGTGTGTGAGGGTGGTAATGCTGAGCAGATTCATTATGCCAGCTACGCACCGGTAGATGTGCCAAAACCGGACTTTCATCGACCGGAATTCTTTTCAACTGGGATATTGAAAAATAATCTGACGCAGGGTGAATGAGCACGAAAAAGCCGGGGTGAAACGTGAAGAAACAGAATCTTCTTGCGAAAAAAATACTTCTATAGTAAAATATATCTGTTCGCAATCGTGGAGATTTTCAGTAACCATACAGGCTTTGCCTGTGTGCAGGTAAATCGAAAGAGGGATAAAGAATGAAAAAATTGTACAAATCAGAGGATAACAAAGTATTGTGTGGTGTATGCGGCGGTCTGGGAGAATTCCTTGGTATTGATCCGACCATCGTCAGATTGATCTGGGTCGTACTTGCTCTGGCAGCAGGAAGTGGACTTCTGATCTATATTCTGGCAGCAATCATTATGCCGCGCAGACCATTAGACTAAGCAGAATAATCAAATCTGGAACGTTATTAATCTGAGAAAATGATACTTATTTTCTAAAGATAAAAATGGGCAGGAAATGCATAACAAGAGGATTTAAATTAAAAAATATGAGCAGTGAAAGGACGAAAGTCTTTTCGCTGCTCTTTGCGTTTCAGGGAAAACCAAGAAAAACGCTAGGATATAAAAACGATAAAGCCGGATTGAAACTTAAAGCCGAATGCATATGAAGATTCTGGTCAGTGTAAGCTGACACATTTTCTCAAAATCACTGTATAGAGCTCTAAAGTATCCGGTAAAAAAATGATTAGAAGAATAAAAAACAGAAAGAGAGAAACAAGATGCTGGAATTGAAAAATGTGTCTTTTGAAGTATCAGACGAGAAAGCACAAAAAGAGATTATCAGAGGAATCAATCTGAAGATTGATGACAACAAATTTGTGGTCATTACAGGACCAAACGGCGGTGGTAAATCCACCCTTGCAAAACTGATCGTTGGTATAGAGAAACCAACCTCCGGTCAGATTTTATTCAACGGAGAGGACATTACAGAAAAAAGTATTACAGAGCGTGCCAAAATGGGTATCAGCTTTGCTTTTCAGCAGCCGGTACGATTCAAAGGAATCCAGGTGCTGGATCTGATCCGTATGGCAGCAGGTCGAAGAATGAGTGCGGCAGATGCCTGTCAGTATCTGTCCGAAGTAGGACTTTGTGCAAAGGATTATATCAACCGTGAGGTAAATGCAAGCCTTTCCGGTGGTGAGTTAAAACGTATCGAGATCGCTACGGTGTTGGCAAGAGGTACACAGCTTTCTGTATTTGACGAGCCGGAGGCTGGTATTGATCTGTGGAGTTTCCAGAACTTGATTCAGGTATTTGAGCGCATGCAGGAGAAAACAAAAGACGGTTCCATCCTGATCATTTCCCATCAGGAGCGTATTTTGAACATTGCGGATGAAATCGTAGTGATCTCTGCAGGACAGATCGTAAATCACGGACCGAAGGAAGAAATTTTGCCACAGTTACTGGGAACATCTTCCGCAGTCAATATGTGTGACAAATTTAATAAGTAAAAATCTATATAGAGGATAAAATGCTAACGTTGATAGTTAAAAATATTTTATATTAGAAAAGAAAAAGGCTAATGGTGTTAGTTGAAAAATATCTTATTTATAGAAAAGAAAAAGACTAATGGTGTTAGTTATAAAAATTAAGATTATGGATAAAAAACTAATGGAGTTAGTTGAAATTTAGTTAGTGTATAAATAGTGGAAAGAACGAGGAATAGATAGATGATGGATGAGATTCAGAAAAGACTTCTGGCAGAAGTTGCTGATCTGCACGGTGTTCCAGAAGGCGCTTACAATATCCGTGCGAACGGTCAGATGGCTGCCAGAAATACAACAGCAAATATTGATATTGTTTCAAAAACCGATGTCAGCGGCATCGACATTTACATCAAACCGGGTACGGTAAACGAAAGTGTACACATTCCGGTTGTGTTGAGCCAGAGCGGTATGAAAGAGATGGTTTACAACGATTTTCATATCGGAGAGGGCAGCGACGTAGTCATCGTGGCAGGATGCGGTATTGACAACTGTGGCGATCAGGATGCAGAGCATGATGGCATTCACCGTTTCTTTATCGAAAAAAATGCGAAAGTAAAATATGTGGAGAAACATTACGGCGCAGGCGATGGCAAGGGAAAACGTATCCTGAATCCGGGGACAGAAGTGTACATGGAAGAAGGAAGCTACATGGAGATGGAAATGGTCCAGATTAAAGGTGTAGATTCTACCGTTCGTGATACTAAGGCAGAACTGGCAGCAGGCGCAAAATTAGTGGTTCGTGAGCGTCTGATGACACATGGAGATCAGAATGCAGTCAGCGGATATTCGGTCAGCTTAAACGGAGAAGGCTCCAGTGCAGATGTTATTTCACGTTCCGTAGCAAAAGACAATTCCTACCAGAAATTTGATTCCAGAATCATCGGAAATGCACCGTGCAGCGGTCATACTGAGTGTGATGCAATCATCATGGATAAAGCAAGAATCCTTGCAATTCCGCAGCTGGAGGCAAACGATCTGGATGCAGCACTCATCCATGAGGCTGCCATTGGAAAAATTGCCGGTGAGCAGATCATCAAACTGATGACACTTGGTCTGACAGAGGAAGAAGCAGAGGAGCAGATCGTCAACGGATTCCTGAGATAAATAGAGGTTTTGTATTTATATCTGTACAAGAAAACAGTAATCCACTTTTTGCATAACAAAAATGGATGTACGTAATGTTTTTATATAATATTGTTAAAAAATATACGAAATTTGAAAAGCCCCGGTGTTTTGCCGGGGTTTTTTGATGCAAAATGTATATTTGACTTTAAAAATAGGTCTATTTATAATGAATTTATACAAAAGAGACACAAGTAATGGTATAATACGAGTAACCGGTCGGAAGTATGATTACAGATTTTTGACGCGCATATTTATGTTTTTAGGATAGGTTTTGTGGTATTCGATGCGATGGGAGAAAGTATTAACTGTAAGGTAAATTTAAGGAGGACAAGTATGAAGATTTTAGGTGTATCACTTGGAACAAAGAACGGAAACAATGACACAATGTGTCGTGTAGCTCTGGAAGCAGCAAAAGCAAAAGGTGCAGAGATCGAATTTATCCACCTTCTTGACTGGGATATTCAGTACTGCTCAGGTTGTGTTGCCTGTTCCCGTGGCCTTGTAATGGGCAAAGGAATGATCTGCTCCCGTCAGGATGATTTCAAAGCTTTCTATGAGAAAGTTATCGAGGCTGATGGTGTTCTGTTCGTAGATCCGATCTTCGAGTCTGGTGCAACAGGTTTATATCATTCCATCACAGACCGTATGGGACCGGGACATGATACAGGTATGATGAAAATGCTTGACGGCAAACTCAAAGAGGCAGGCAAAGAGGGTCTGAACCCAAGATACTTCCGCCAGAAAGCTCTTTCCTTCGTAGGAATCGGTGGATCTGACTGGGCAGTTCGTTGTGAGACAGACCATGCTATGTTCGCTCTGAGCCCAGGATGGAAAGTAGTAAACAATGAGTTCTTCTCCTGGTGTAAAGACGTTATCATGCAGGATGACAAAGTTGAGCGTATGAAAGAGATCGGACGTAACCTTGTAGATGCTGTACAGCAGATCATCGATGAGGATATGCAGATCGAGGGATCTGAGCATACATCTCTGTGGAAAGGTAAAGAAGGCGCTTGCCCACATTGCCAGGGTAACAACTTCTACATCTACCCGGGTACAACACACTGCGTATGTGAGCTGTGCGGACTTGAGGGAACACTTGAGATCGTTGACGGAGCATTCAAATTCAAATATGATCCGGCTACAGAGCATCATGCACATGACATCCTTTCTGGAAAATTCTTACACGGACAGGATATCTTTGAGAACGAAGGTCGTCTGATGAACCTTTACAAAGATCCGGAGTTCAAAAACCGTAAAGCTCATTACACAGCAGTATGTGAGCCGACACCAGCTCCGTCCAAACAGAAATAAAATTATTAATTGGATAAAAGCAATTAATAAATTATTCCGTGAGGATTGCAGAGCTGAAAAGAGGAAATTATCAGCGTTGCTGATATTCAGTTTGCAGCAAGAGTCATAAATGAATCTTGAATTCAATATTGGTTGTAACAGGCGGGGGCAATAGCGCTCCCGTCTGATAAAATTTAAGAAAAGAGGGTATTTAAAATGGCAGATTTCAAATTTGAACCGATGAGAAGCCTTATTTACGTTGACTGCGTAAGCGAAGATTACAGACCAAAACTTCAGAGATGGCTTTACAAAACACATATTCCGGACAGCATTTCCCAGTTCGAGCCGTATGTAACAAAATATGCATTTTATCCATCTTTCCCGATTCCGCCACAGGGTGATCGTTTCGGATATGCAAGAATGCAGCTTACAGAGCATCATTGGTTAGTAAGCGATCTTGATCCGCGTCTGGAGATCAAAGCAATCGCTGAGACATTCCCGATGGACGTACTTGTATGGCAGGGACAGATTCCGGCAGCAGCTCATACAGACGCTCAGATCGATTCTGACGGAGATGCTGGAAATGCAGCACGTAAATCCAACAATGCAGAAGGAAATCCGTTCATTTTCGCATTCCTTCCAATGTGGTGGGAGAAAGACCTTAAAGGAAAAGGACGTACCATCGAAGATGGCGCAAACTATCGTTTCAACATGACTATTGGTTTCCCAGAAGGCGTAGACAAAGCAGAAGGCGAGAAATGGTTATTTGAGAAAGTTGTTCCGATCCTTCAGGCAGCTCCGGAGTGTACACGTGTACTTGCAAGTGCTGTAAAGAAAGACATCAACGGATGTGTTATGGATTGGGTACTTGAGATCTGGTTCGAGAATCAGTCCGGATGGTACAAAGTAATGGTTGATGATATGAAAGCACTTGAGAAACCGTCATGGGCTCAGCAGGATGCCTTCCCGTTCCTGAAACCATACCACAATGTTTGCAGTGCAGCAGTAGCTGATTATACACCAAGCAATAACCTTGCAAACTATCGTGGATATATTACAATGCGTTAATTTTTTATAACATTTATATAAGACAAAATCGAAAAATCCTTCTACGACAGCTAGACGTGCGCTACCTTCGTTTTGCTGCGGTTTTATCGCGCTCACTCGCACTTCCTATAGAAGCTGGTCAGTTCCCGTTCGCGCAAAACTTGCAAAACTCAGTCGCTTACTTAATCGCTTATCGTAGAAGGATTTTTCGATTTCGTCATTTACATAGTGAAATTACTAAATTTGCGCGTGCGAAAGAGAGTATATAGGATTGTTACTTTTGCGCACGCGTGACATATGATGCGCCGTAAGTGGATAAAAATAATATTTATCACAACGTAAATGCGCCTCCAATTTATTTTTTCTTTACGAGCGATTGTTAGCTGGAAAGACAAAATAAATTGGGGGCGCTTTCATTACTAAATTTTTATTCACGAAACAAGCATCAAGAGCTCATATCACGGGATTTCTGCACGCAAGCCCTTTGTGCTTCAATCACCGCGCTGCGAAAACCGGATTTTTCCAGCTGTGCTACAGCTTCAATGGTCGTTCCACCCGGAGAGCATACCGCGTCTTTGAGCTCCCCCGGATGTTTTCCGGTTTCAAGCACCATTTTTGCAGAACCAAGGACGGACTGAGCCGCAAATTTATACGCCTGTGTCCGAGGCATGCCGTCTTCCACAGCTGCGTCTGCCATCGCTTCGATAAACATGTAGACGTAAGCCGGGGAAGAACCGCTGACACCGACAACGGCATCCATCAGATATTCGCTGATGACTTCCGATTCGCCAAAGCTGTTAAAAATAGCCTGAATTTCAGCAAGTTCATCCTTAGTAATGCCATCGTTGCAACAGATGGCACTCATGGAAGCACCAACCAGTGCCGGGGTATTTGGCATTACGCGCACCAGTTTGATAGAACGCTCAAACATGTCTTCAATGCGTTCCATTGGCTGACCGGCAGCGATGGAAACAATAATGGTATCATCAGTGATGGCATGACGGATCTCCGGGATTACTTTATGAAACAGGTTTGGTTTTACGGCAAGGAACAGAATATCTGCTTTTTGTGCAGCAATTTTGTTATCTGTTCCAGCGTCAATGCCAAAACTTTCTTTCAGGCGAAGCACCGTTGCTTCGTGTGCGGCGGTGGCATAGATATGGTCACAGTCTGACAGACCGGAAGAGAGCAGACCACCGATGATGGCAGTTGCCATATTTCCGCCACCGATGAAACTGATCATTTTATCAATCATAAATTACAACTCCTTTCAAAAATTACAGCATGATCATAAATTGTAAGATCAAAGAATCAGAGAAATCTTATTTTTCAGTAAACAGGAAAATAAGATTCTGGCAGCTGTATTTTTGTTCTATAAAAATTGTTTTATAAAAACAGGGATGCCAGAAATACAACATTGTATTGGTGGCACCCCCATTTTGTTTTATCGAAAAATCATAAGATCTTCATTCAAAAATTGTTCGATTTAGAAATCTGTAAAGTTTTTCTCTTTACGTTTCTCAAGGAAAGCTGTCATTCCTTCTGTTTTATCATGTGTAGAGCATGTCATACCGAAGAGGTTTGCTTCGTACTCAACAGCGTTCTTGATATCCATGTCATAACCGTTGTTGATAGCAGCTTTTGCGATAGCAACAGCGTAGCTTGCGTTGCGAGCGATCTTACCAGCTAATTTCTTAGCAGTAGCCATCAGCTCTTCCTGTGGAACAACTTTGTTTACAAGACCGATTCTGTAAGCCTCAGCAGCATCAATGTTCTGGCATGCAAAGATCATTTCTTTTGCACGTCCCATACCAACCAGACGAGCAAGTCTCTGTGTACCACCGAATCCCGGGATAATTCCAAGACCGCACTCCGGCTGTCCGAATAATGCATTTTCAGAAGCGATACGGATATCACAAGCCATGGAAATCTCACATCCACCGCCTAATGCAAAACCGTTTACAGCTGCGATTGTAACCTGACGCATGTTCTGTAATTTAAAGAATGGCTCAGAAGCTCTCATACCGAAAGCACGTCCCTCTGCGGCAGAGAAGTTAACCATCTCAGAGATGTCTGCGCCTGCAACGAATGATTTCTCACCAGCACCTGTAAGGATAACAACTTTGATGTCGTCTCTTCCTTCGATCTCTGTCAGAACTTCGTTTAACTCTGTCAGAGTCTCACTGTTCAGTGCGTTTAATGCCTTTGGTCTGTTAATGGTAAGTACGGCGATTGGGCCTTCTACTTCTAAAAGTAAATTATTCATTTGAAATACCTCCTGTTTTGGTAAGTTATGTAATACCATTTACTAACAAATATGATTATACACCATATTTGTTAAAAAGAAAACAATAAAACTAAGATTTGCCAGTAGAAAAAATATAAAAAATCTGTTAAAGTGCTAAAAGACATTCTTTGTAAAGGAAATTTATAAGGAAGATTTTCTGTTATATATTCAAGTCGAACGCACGTGAGACTTGGTGCGTAATTCTGGTCAGCGCAAGCTGACATCTTCTTTTCAGAATCACTGCACTCTACACTCCGTTCCGGTCGGCGCAAAACCATTGTCTCCCAGACAATGTGCGCCCTCGCGGAGCATTTATCTCAGTCGGAGATTGAACTCCCACTGAGAAATACTTGTTACTACTCACCACTTGCAGAAGTGGGAGTCTCAACTCAGACTGAGATGAACTTATATAGAAAAATAATAAAACAACAGTAAAAAAGATTACATAGATAATACATGCGGGATTGGAAAAATTTTGCATGATCATGATAGGAGATAAAACGAAATGCTGGAGGATTTTGACTTAGAACAGATCGTGGAGCCATTGCTTGGCTGGTTTGAAAAAAATGCCCGGACACTGCCCTGGCGATCGGTGGCAACGCCGTATCGGGTGTGGGTGTCTGAAATTATGCTGCAGCAGACCAGAGTGGAAGCGGTAAAACCGTATTTTACCCGTTTTATGGAAGCATTGCCGACAGTTCAGGATCTGGCAGAGTGTGAGGAAGAACGGCTGCTGAAACTGTGGGAAGGTCTGGGATATTATAACCGGGTGCGAAATATGCAGATCGCGGCACAGACGGTGATGGAACAATACAACGGAGAGCTTCCGGCGGATTATGAAAAACTGCGGGAACTGAAAGGAATTGGAAATTATACAGCGGGAGCCATTGCTTCTATTGCATATGGAATCCCGGTGCCGGCGGTGGACGGCAACGTATTGCGAATTTTAATGCGTGTGTCAGCGGATGACTCTGATATTATGAAGCAGTCCGTGAAAACAAAAGTGGAGCAGGCACTGTTAAAAGTGATTCCGGCAGACCGGGCAGGTAGTTTTAATCAGGCATTGATGGAGCTTGGAGCGATTGTCTGTGTGCCAAACGGAGAGCCATTGTGTGGACAATGCCCGTGGCATGATTTCTGTGAGACACGAAAAAAAGGACTCTGGCAGGAACTTCCGGTGAAAAAGAAAGCGAAAGCAAGACGAATCGAAGACCGTACCGTACTTGTGATCCGTGACGGAGAACGTGTGGTATTGAAAAAGCGTCCGAAACGGGGACTTTTAGCAGGTTTGTATGAGTTCCCAAATGAACTTGGAAAACTATCGGAAGATGAGGCATTACATGCTGTGCAGGAGATGAACCTTCATCCGATGCGGATTCAGAAGCTGGAAGATGCGAAACATATCTTTTCCCATGTGGAATGGCGGATGCAGGGGTATATGGTGGAAGTTGATTCACTGACCAGGGAAGAAGCGGGACTTTTGTTTGTGGAAGCGGCACATTCAGAAGAAAAATATCCGATACCGGCGGCATTTGCGGCATACACAAAATATATGAATATCCGTCTTGGAAATGAACGATTTGAAGATAAGTAGTGAGTAATAAAGAGGAAGCCGATGTGTGAACACCGGCTACATGAAAAAGATTTATGAAAAGAAATTGATAATTTCAAAATTGTGTTTTGTAAGATGTTGTTTTGTTCTTTATTTATCTTACAAGTAAGAGTATAGGGAAGAATTGTGTCTTTCGTATGTGGAGAGTATGTTTTTTTTGCAAATAAAATGTGAACAAATTATGAAGTGTAGAATGGTAATAAAAAATTTAGAAAAAACAAGTTAATTTTTTCAGAATCGTGATGTATACTAAAAGAAATAACGGAATAATCATTGTGTAAAAATAGATGCGGCTTACGCTGCAGGAGAAATGCTGAAGGGGAAAATTTGTATGAAGCTATTAACATTTACAGTGCCATGTTATAACTCTCAGAATTATATGTGTCGTTGTGTAGATTCGCTGCTGGTGGGCGGAGAAGATGTGGAGATCATCATTGTGGATGATGGATCTGTCGACGATACTGGAAAAATTGCGGATGAATATGCCCGCAAATATCCGTCCATTGTTCGGGTCATTCATCAGGAAAATGGCGGGCACGGAGCGGGACTGAATGCCGGATTGAATCATGCAACGGGTTTGTATTTTAAAGTGGTAGACAGCGATGACTGGATAGATGAGGAAAGTTATCACCAGATTCTGGATACGTTACATAATCTGTGTTCTGCAGGCTGCATGCTGGATATGATGATCAGCAACTTTGTGTACGAAAAAGAAGGAGCAAGACACAAGTCCGCAACGCGGTATCACAACATTCTTCCACAGGGACAACTGTTTGGATGGGAAGAAACGCGGAACTTTAAAATCGGAAAGTATATTTTGATGCATTCGGTCATTTATCGGACACAGTTATTGCGTGACTGTCATCTGGTACTTCCGAAACACACCTTTTATGTGGATAATTTGTTCGTATATGTGCCATTGCCATATGTAAAGACCATGTATTATCTGGATGTGGATTTTTATCGTTATTATATCGGCAGAGATGATCAGTCCGTCAATGAGAAAAATATGATCAAAAATATCGATCAGCAGATCAAAGTCAACAAATTGATGGTAGATGCGTATGATCTGTGGAAGATACCGGATCGTCATCTGCGCCATTATATGTTGAATTATCTGGAAATCATTACGGTAATTTCCACGGTAATGCTGTTGAAATCCGGAACGGAAGAAAATCTGGAGAAAAAACGGGAACTTTGGACATATATCAAAAATGCGGATATTCGCCTGTTCCATAAATTGCGTAACCGGATTATGGGGCAGACATTAAATCTGCCGGGAAAAGGTGGAAGAAAATTGTCATTGACCATTTATAAGATTTCCCAGAAGGTAATAGGATTCAATTAGGTTTTTTCTTAATGTAGGTTATTGAAGGCGCCAGTCAGCAATCTTTCCTCGGCAAGCGATTGTTAGCTGCAAAGGTAAGATTGATGACTGGCGCTTTCACAGACTAAATTCTATACATGATATTTCGCAGCACTGAGTTCATTGAACACCGTCTGTTTCATATTGTACAGCTTATCAGAAAGATCCACATACACCTTAGACGGATTTACAAAACGCATATTCTCATCCCAAAGTGTTGCTTTCTCCTGTGTACAGATCTGCTGAATTTCCATAACACTTGGAGAAGTGTACACGCATTTTCCTTCTTCGAAAATCGGAACCAGAAGTTTACGCATGGTATAAGTGCCACCGGCAAGACGGGTACGTTTCCAGGTTTCGTTTGGATCAAACAGCACCATATCTTCGTTTTCATCAAATGTCTCATCTGACAGACAGATCAGATCTGCGCGGATTTTTCCGGTTTCTTTATCATAAATACGGTAAATTTCTTTGTTGCCAGGGTTGGTCACTTTTTCTGTATTTTCCGAAAGTTTGATCTTCGGTGTAAATTTGCCGTCCACATTGCGGATCGCTGCCAGTTTGTATACACCACCAAACGCCGGGCAGTCTCTGGAGGTGATCAGGCTTGTACCAACACCCCAGGAAGTGATTTTGGCTCCCTGAATTTTCAGTGTTTCGATCAGATATTCATCCAGATCGTTGGAAGCGGAGATGATCGCATCTGGAAAACCGGCTTCATCCAGCATTTTTCTGACTTTCTTGGAAAGATAAGCCAGATCGCCACTGTCCATACGGATGCCATAATTGTGCAGTTCCACGCCGGCTTCTTTCATTTCGCGGAATACGCGGATCGCATTCGGAATACCGGATTTTAAGGTGTCGTAAGTGTCTACCAGTAAAATGCAGGCATCCGGATACAATTCTGCATAAGTTTTGAATGCAGTGTACTCATCCGGAAAACTCATGATCCAGCTATGTGCATGGGTACCTTTGACCGGAATGTTGAAAATCTGTCCGGCAAGTACATTGGAAGTACCACAGCAGCCGCCGATGACAGCAGCGCGGGCACCGTAAATACCGGAATCCGGTCCCTGTGCACGACGCAGACCAAATTCCATGACACCGTCATTCTGCGCTGCGTAGCAGACGCGGGCTGCTTTGGTAGCAATCAGACTCTGATGGTTCATGATATTTAAAATTGCGGTTTCTACCAGCTGAGCTTCCATGATCGGAGCCACGACTTTGATAAACGGCTCACGCGGGAAGATTACAGTTCCTTCCGGGATTGCATAAATGCTGCCGGAAAAACGGAACGTGCTTAAGTATTTTAAAAAGTCCTCATCGAACATATTCAGGCTCTGCAGATAACGGATATCATCTGCGGAAAACTGAAGATTTTTGATGTAATCAATGACCTGCTCCAGTCCGCATGCAATGGCATAACCGCCGCCGCATGGATTTTCGCGGTAAAAAGCATCAAAAACGACTACATCCTGATTCTGGGATTTGAAATATCCCTGCATCATCGTTATTTCGTATAAATCGGTGAGTAGTGTCAGATTTAATGATCTCATAGTATCAGTATGACCATTTCCTGGTCATTTCCTCCCTATCCATATTAAAAAATAAAAGCATTTGCTGCCCTTTGTATACAAAACAATGCTTTTGACGCAAAAAGCGCTTTTTAACAGTATACTCTTTTTTGAGAAAACTTCCAGTTTTTTTTCTGTTTCTGGGAAGAAAAACGTGTTGACCTGTTAGCGCAGGGTAATATAATATAAGAAAATAGGCAAATTAGAACTATATTAAAATATTAAAAATAGCAAAAATTGGATGTTCAATGAATGTTTGAGATATGAGTAAGTAACGTTGATAGATTGTGAATGGTTACAAATATTTGCCTGGTTAGGGAACAAAATGAAGATAACAATAGAAATAAATGGAAAGACAGAAACGTTTGCAGGAAACTGGGAAAACCGAACGCTTTTGGAAGCATTTCAGGAGCTTGGCATCACACAGGTGCATGCGCCCTGTGGAGGCATTGGAACCTGCAAAAAATGTCTGGTGAACGTAATTGGAGAAAACGTGCTGTCTTGTCAGACGATGTGTGAAGATGGCATGATGGTCGTACTGGAAGCAGAGCAGAAAGCAGTGATCGCGGAAACGGGTGACTGTTACCTTTATCCGGCAGATCAGACCAATCGCCTGGTGGCAGCTTGTGATATTGGAACGACGACGGTGGTCTGTCATTTGCTGGATGGAAAAACCGGCGTGCGGCTTGGTACGGTCAGCGCACCGAATGCACAACGCAGTTTTGGGGCAGATGTGATTTCGCGTATTCAGGCGGCAAAAGGCTCCGGTTTACGGAAAATGCAGTTTGCGATCATGAATCAGATCAATCAGATGATCGGTGAACTGATGCAAAAAGCAAAACAGGTCGGCAAAGTGGATTTGCTGGCAGTGGCAGGAAATACTGTGATGGAGCATCTGTTTTGCGGATTGTCCCCGGAAAGCATCGGTGTCGTGCCTTTTGAGCCGTTGTCAAAATTTGGAACCATGATGCAGGGAAGCAGAATCGGAATTAACAGATGTAATTATGTATACATGATCCCTGCGGTGGCAGGCTATGTGGGTGGAGATATTGTGGCGGATCTGATCGCTGCAAAAATGCATACAATGACCAGTCGTACTTTGCTGCTGGATATTGGTACAAATGGTGAGATGGTGCTTGGAACTGTCGGAGATTATGTGTGTTGTGCGACGGCAGCAGGACCGGCTTTTGAGGGTGCTGAGATTACCATGGGAATGCCGGCTGCTACCGGTGCGATTTCAGAAGTCTGGGCGAAAAATGAACAGATTTGCGTTTCTGTGATTGGTGGCGGAAAGCCAACTGGTATTTGCGGCTCTGGTCTGATCGATATTTTGGCAGTCTGTATCCAGTTAGGATTGATGGATGAGACGGGACTTTTACTTTCTGCCAGTGAAGTGTCCGAACCATGGAAACGCTATGTCGGAGAGGATGAAAATGGTGTCTGCATCTGTCTGACGGATGAGGTGCGCGTGACACAGGCGGATGTGAGAAAAATCCAACTGGCAAAGGCGCCTATCGCAGCTGGAATCCAGATTTTGTTACAGGAAAAAGACTGGAAAATAAAGGATATTGATCAGGTAATTCTTGCCGGAGGTTTTGGAAGCTATATGCGAAAAGAAAGTGCGGCAGAGATCGGACTGATCCCGAAGGAGCTGGTAAAGTGTACCCATTCGGTGGGAAATGCCGCCGGTGAGGGCGCGGTATCTGCGGCGTTGGCATCAGAGGCAAGAACGGAGCTGGAACAGTTACAGAAACAAATGCGATATGTGGAATTGTCTACGCATGAGGCATTCAGTGATATTTTTATCCGGGAGATGTCATTTACAAACAGTTATATGAGGAGCGAATAGTTACAAATGAGAGGAATATTATACGGAGTGGGCGTCGGACCAGGTGATCCGGAGCTGATGACTTTGAAAGCGGTACGCATGATCCGGGAGGCTGATGTGGTGGCAGTTCCGGGAGAGCATGCCAAAGATACAGTGGCATATCAGATCGCAGTACAGGCGGTGCCGGAGCTGGAAACAAAGGAACTGCTGGCGATTTATATGCCGATGACGCATGATCGGGCAAAAATGCAGGAAAACCATCAAAAAGGTGCAAAACTGTTGGAAAAGATGCTGGATGCCGGGAAGAAAGTGGTATTTTTGACGTTGGGTGATCCGACGATCTATTCCACGTTTTCCTATTTACAGCGGATCGTGGAAGCAGATGGCTATGAGACCGGATGTGTCAGCGGAATTCCGTCTTTTTGTGCAACGGCAGCGCGGATCAATGAGCCATTGGTGGAATGGAATGAGGCGTTACATATTGTACCGGCAGTGCATCGGGCAGAGACAGAAATCATCGGTAGCGGAAATTATGTGTTTATGAAGTCCGGCAGAAAGATCGGAAAAGTAAAGGAATTGCTGGCACAGACCGGAAAACAGGTTTTTATGGTAGAAAACTGCGGCATGGAGAACGAACATGTTTATCGCAAGATCGAAGAACTGCCGGAGGAAGCAGGATATTATTCTCTGATCATTGCAAAAGAGCAGAATGCTGGCAATGAGAAAAGTGATACAAGGGTAAATTGTTGTGACAAAAGTAGTAGAAAAATGGAAGTTGCAACGGAGCAAAATACAGAGGAAAAACGGAATGATTCAATAAAGTGGAGGGCAGATCAGATGACAGAAGAAAGAAAAGTGGATGCTCAGATGACAGAAGTGGAAAAAACGGAATATGAGTTAGATGATCTGGTGGAAGGAACAGAAAAAGAATTGCTGCTGGTAAGTTTTGGTACAAGCTATCTGGATACATTGGAAAAAACGCTTGGAGAAATCTATCGCTATATGGAAGAACAGTTCCCTGATTATGTGGTGGAGGATGCTTTTACAAGCCAGATGATCATTGACCGTCTGCGAAAAAGAGATGGAATTTTTGTTTCCTATGTGGATGATGCGGTAAAATATGCGGCACAGCATAACGTACACAATCTGGTGCTTCAACCAACCCATTTAATGGCAGGTCTGGAATATCAGGATTTACTGGATGCAGTGGAATCATATCGTCATTTATTGGAAAACGTGACAATCGGAAAGCCGGTGCTGAGCGCTGAGGAGGATTTTGACTGGATGATCCGGATTTTGACGGATGAACTGAACGGATACTGTGACGGAAAAACAGCAATTTGTCTGATGGGACATGGCAGTGAAGCGAAAGCAAATGAAGTGTATGATGTGCTGCAGGAGCGTTTTTGCCAGAAAGGTTATACGGACTATCTGGTGGGAACCGTGGAAGCAAAACCGGCACTGGCAGATCTGGTGCACCGGGTAGAACAGGGCAGTTATGAACGCGTGGTGCTTGTACCGTTGATGATGGTAGCCGGAGACCATGCCAATAACGATATGGCAGGTGAGGAGGATGATTCTTGGAAATCAACCTTTGAGGCTATGGGAAAAGAAGTGGTTATTTTGATGCGTGGTTTGGGTGAATTAAAAGGAATTCAGGAACTGATCGCGGATCATGCCAGAGCGGCAATGAAAGAAATTGACCTGTAAGATATGGCAGGATATGTGCTATACTGTAGGGCAGAAATGGAAGAATGAGAGGATTTATAGAGATGGAATTAAATGCAATGAAAGAACGGGAAGAAATCTGCGATGTATGTCATAAAATGTGGCAGCGCGGAATCGTGGCAGCAAATGACGGAAATGTATCTGTAAAACTGGAGGACGGTACCTTTTTGTGCACTCCTTCCGGTGTGAGCAAAGCTGCAATGACACCGGAGATCCTGGTGCATCTGGCAGCAGACGGCAGCGTGATCTCAGCGGCAGAGGGATACAAACCTTCTTCTGAGATGAAAATGCATTTTCGCTGTTATGCAGAGCGGGACGATGTGAAGGCAGTTGTGCATGCACATCCGCCGGTTGCAACAAGTTATGCATCTATGGGACGTGCGCTGGATGGTTATCAGACCATGGAAAATATTGTAAATCTGGGAGCAGTTCCGGTAGCACCGTATGCACAGCCGTCTACGGACGAAGTGCCGGATTCCATTGCTCCATTTTTACAGGAGCATGATGCAATTTTACTGGCACATCATGGTGCACTGACGGTTGGAGAAAGTTTGACCAGAGCATATTTCCGTATGGAATCACTGGAAATGTTTGCAAAGACTTCTCTGTATATTCATCTGCTTGGCGGCGCACCGGATATGCCGGAGGACAAAATTAATGCGCTGATGGATCTGCGCCAGAACGGATATAAGATTCCGGGCAGACATCCGGGTTATGTAAAATACAACAAACCAGAAGAAAAATAGTATATAAAGGGTTGAAAAGAGAGCATGAACAGCAGACAATTGGAGTATTTTCTTGCGGTAGCGCATGAATTGAATTTTACAAAGGCGGCAGAGTCGATGTACGTGTCACAGACGGCAGTTACTCAACAGATCAAAGCGCTTGAGGAACAGCTTGGCGTCAGTCTGTTTGAACGGACGAAAAAGAAGGTTGTGCTGACTCCGGCGGGAAACGTATTTTTGCAGGAGGCAACGCTGCTGCTGAAACGGATGCAGACTGCGATTGAGAGAACCAGGGAAGCATCCAGTGGATTTATCGGTTCTCTGGATATCGGTTTTTCTATTGGAATTGGAAATACGGGAATGGCGGAAAAAATTCAGGCATTCAATGAAAAATACCCGAATATTGCAATGAAATTTGTGAATCAGAGTCCATCCATGCTGCTCAAATCTCTGAAAAAAGGAGATTTGGATCTGGTGCTGATGCCGATGTTTGAGGAGCGCTACTATAAAGATGTGGTTGTGCGGAAAATCGGTGAGGACCGCATGAATGCGGTATTTCCGCGGACGCATATTCTGGCGCAGAAGCAGTATGTGACACGTCGGGATTTGAAAGATGAGAATCTGATCCTTGCCTGCACACCGGACAGTGAGATCGGAGAAGAAAAAAGGATCATTGAAAAATTCTGGAAATGCGGTTATCATCCGAATGTGGTGGCAAAGATCGAAGACGTGGAAACAATTTTGCTGATGCTCTCCGCAAATATGGGGGTGTCGATCCTACCGGCATATATGACGATTCCGATGCAGACCAGAGGGCGGCTGGCAGCAGTTCCTTTTGGTGGACCGGAGGATACGATTGAAATAATTGCGGCATGGCGGCCGGATGCGGACAATCCGTCTCTGGAGAAGATTTTGCCGTTTCTGGAAACAACCCAGAATGTGCAGGGAGAAACATCAGAAGAACTGTAAAATATCTGACAGGAAACAGGGACAAAAAGTCTGTGAAATAGTTTGATAGGAATCAGAGGACTGAAAACCTTGTAATCAAAACAAACAGATCAGAGAAACAAAAACTTAGTGATCAGAACAGGCAGAATGGTGTATATAGTATGAAAAATGGTCTGGAAAATTATTTTGTGATAAAAGATAATAAAAAAATGCGGTTTGGATACACCACGGGAAGCAGCGCGGCGGCTGCAGCTAAGGCAGCGGCGGAAATGCTTTTTTCGGGGAAGGATGTTCCGGTAGTGGAGTTGCTGACACCAAAAGGGATTATGCTGTATTTGGAAGTGCTGGATGCAAAAGGTGGTCAGAGAACATGCTCCTGTGCCATTCAAAAGGATGGCGGTGACGATCCGGATGTGACATCGGGACTGCGGATCTATGCGAAAGTGACGTTGTGCGAACGGCAGGAAGCAGAGGCAATCTGCCAGAAGTTTCAACAGAGTGAAAAATCCGATTTGAAAGCAGCTGCTTCGGTAGGTATTACTGCCGGAGAGGGTGTGGGGATCGTGACACTTCCAGGACTGGAACAGTCCATCGGCGCCCCTGCCATCAACCGGGTGCCAAGAGAGATGATCACAAAAGAAGTACAGGCGGTTTGTGAAAAATATCACTATACGGAAGGGGTAGAAGTGTGCATTTCAGTTCCAAACGGAGCTGTGGTGGCAGAGAAAACCTTCAATCCGCGGCTTGGCATCAAAGGCGGCATCTCAATTCTTGGAACCAGTGGCATTGTGGAGCCGATGAGTGAGCAGGCGTTGATCTCCAGCATTCAGGTGGAAATGAAGCAGAAATCAGCGGGAGACCGAAAGTACCTGCTGATCGCTCCGGGCAATTATGGATTGCAGTATCTGTCCGGAAATTTTACGTTTGAGGCAGAAGAAGCGGTAAAATGCAGCAATTATGTCGGACAGACCATTGATTTTGCGGTAAATATGGGATTAAAAGGCGTTTTGTTTGTGGCACATATCGGCAAATTTATCAAGGTGGCAGGCGGCATTATGAACACCCATTCCAGAGAGGCAGACGCCCGGATGGAGATCATGGCTGCCTGTGCGCTGCGGGCAGGGGCGGATGCAGATACGGCAAACCGGATTCTTGTGGCAGTAACCACCGATGAGGGATTGAGCATTTTAAAAGAGACGCCATATTGGGCACAGACGATGCAGATCATTACAGAAAAAGTGGAATATTATCTGAATCATCGGGCACAGGGGCGACTGGAAATCGGTGCAGTGCTGTACAGCAATGCGCATGGAGAGCTTGGGAGAACGTCTCTGGTGGAACAATTGCTTGAGCAATTGCAGGAACAGAAAAGTAAAGAAGAATAATGGCAATAGAGATATGCAAGTTGAATATGTCTGAAAACTGGTATGTGATACAGGTCAGTGCGATCGGATATACTTTTGTGGGACTGTCTGCATGGTAAATATAGAAAGTGAAAAATAGGAGAAATGGCATGGTTTATTTTGTTGGAGCGGGAAGCGGTGCGGTAGATCTGATCACCGTACGTGGAAAAAATCTTCTGGAACAGGCAGATGTGATCATTTATGCGGGATCACTGGTGAATCCGGAACTTTTGGATTATAAAAAGGAGGGATGCATGGTTTATAACAGTGCAAAAATGACACTGGAGGATGTTCTGGAAGTGATGGAAAAGGCAGAAGCGGAAGGAAAGATGACGGTTCGGTTACATACAGGTGATCCATGTATTTACGGCGCAATTCGTGAACAGATGGATCGGTTGGATGAAAAAGGGATTGATTATGAGAGCTGTCCGGGAGTCAGCGCTTTTTGCGGTGCGGCTTCCGCATTGAATCTGGAATATACTTTGCCTGGCGTTTCTCAAAGTGCGATCATCACCCGCATGGCGGGACGCACACCGGTTCCGGAACGGGAGAGTATTGCTTCTTTTGCGGCGCATCAGGCAACCATGGTTGTTTTTTTGAGTACCGGATTGCTGGAAGAACTTTCCAGGGAGTTGATTGCAGGCGGTTATACGGCAGAGACACCGGCAGCGATTGTATACAAGGCAACCTGGAAGGAAGAAGAAAAATATATTTGCACGGTGGAAACACTGGCGCAGACCGCGAAGGAGCACAACATTACGAAAACGGCGCTGATGATCATTGGAGAAGCAGTTACCCACAGTAATTATGCCAGATCGGAACTGTATAACCCAAATTTTTCTACCGAATATCGCAAAGCGAAAGGTGAAGACAAAGCATGAGTATTGTCAGAATTATTTCTTTTACAGAAGCCGGATATCAACTGTCCTGTAAAATGCAGGATTGCTTGCAGGAACGGGCAGAAGTTGTTTTATATAGTGGCAAAAATCAGGTCGCAGAGCGGCATGCGGAAGTTTGTGCGGTGTCCGATGGATTGAAAAACTGGTGCAGTGAAGTTTTTGACAAATCAGAGGTATTGATTTTTGTCGGAGCATGTGGGATTGCGGTGCGGACGATCGCTCCTTTTGTGAACAGCAAATGTACCGATCCGGCAGTTCTGGTGGCAGATGAGCAGGGAAAACATATTATTTCGCTATTGTCCGGGCATCTGGGCGGTGGAAATCAGTGGACATTGTTTTTGGCGCAGAAGCTGCAGGCAGATCCGGTGATCACGACAGCGTCGGATGTGAATGAATATCTTGCGGTGGATGTGTGGGCGAAGCAGCAGGGATGGCAGATTGCAGATCTGACGCTGGCAAAGCATGCGGCGGCAGCGATTGTAGCCGGAGAAAAATTGCCGTTTTATGCGGAAGATATGCAGATACAAAACCTGCCAAAAGAATTAAATCTGTTCTCATCGAAAGAATCTTTTCAGAAAATGATCTCAAAAAGGGCAGGAGAACCGATTGCTGGAATCGTAGTTTCTGTGTACGATCACTGGCAAAAAAATGTGCTGCGGCTTGTACCCAAACGGGTCATTCTTGGCATCGGATGTCGAAAAGAAAAAGATCCGGCAGAAGTGGAAACACAGGTACGGCAGGGGTTGGAAAACTATCACGTTGCCGTGGAGAGTATTGCAAAACTGGTTTCCATTGATTTGAAAGCAGAGGAAGCAGGAATTTTGCGGCTGGCAGAACGATGGGGGATTCCTTTTGAAACGTTTTCGACAGAGGAATTGCAGTTGGTTCCGGGAACGTTTGCAGAGTCGGAATTTGTGAAAAAAACGACAGGAGTTGGAAATGTGTGTGAACGCGCGGCGGTGGCAGCACTGCCAGAGGAAGCACAAAGGCAACCATGTTGGATCTGTCATAAACAGGCAGAAAATGGTGTGACAGTGGCAATGGTCGCATTACCGTTGTAATCAATAGAGGCGCTCACACTATTAAATTTTTATCTCAGTCGAGAAGACTCCCACTTCTGCAAGT
>ENA-OWPB01000793-OWPB01000793.1-human-gut-metagenome-genome-assembly--contig:-NODE-793-length-36142-cov-6.099925_pt1 | contig 36142 bp, 26 predicted proteins | sample MGYA00248260_ERZ651838 | MGnify/ENA primary metagenome ERZ651838 (study PRJEB26924, sample SAMEA4378304) | human gut metagenome | biome: human gut; feature: human-associated habitat; material: faeces... | reverse complement strand
ACCGAGGGCAAGACCGCCGAGGAAGACTACAAGACCCAGCTGCAGGAGGTAGTCCAGCAGGACCCCAGCGCTGTGCTGCGCTATGAGGTCACCGGCGAGACCGGCCCCGACCATGCCAAGAAGTTTACCGTTTGCGTATGGCGCAACGGCGAAAAACTGGCCGAAGCCCCCGGCCGCAGCAAAAAAGCCGCCGAGCAGCACGCCGCCAAATTGGCATTGGAGAAACTGCGGTAAAAATACGAATTCAACCAACCTACGCGAAAGGTTTTAACCATACATGCGCCTGAAAGAACTGGAAATCCAAGGCTTTAAATCCTTCCCCGATAAGACAAAGATCGCAATCGGGGAGGGCATCACCGGTGTTGTCGGGCCGAACGGCTCCGGCAAATCGAATATATCCGACTCCATCCGCTGGGTGCTGGGCGAGACCAGCTCCAAGCAGCTGCGCGGCACCGGCAAGATGGAGGATGTCATCTTCGGCGGCACCCAGTCCCGCGGCGCTATGGGATTTGCCTCTGTCGCACTGACGATCGACAACAGCGACCACGGCCTTGACATGGACGCCGATGAGGTCACGATCGGCCGCCGATACTACCGCAGCGGCGAGAGTGAATACTCCATCAACGGCCAGAATGTCCGCCTCAAGGATGTGTATGAGCTGCTGCTCGACACCGGTATCGGCCGCGACGGCTACGCCATCGTCGGGCAGGGCCGCATCGCCGAGATCGTCGGCGCCAAATCCGCCGAGCGCCGCGAGATCTTTGAGGAGGCGTCCGGCATCGCCAAATACCGCTACCGCAAAAATGAGGCCGAGCGCCGTCTGGCCGCCGCCGAGGGCAACCTTGAGCGTCTGCGCGACATTCTCAGCGAGCTGGAACGGCGGGTAGGCCCGCTCAAGCGGGACAGCGAGAAGGCCCAGCAGTTTCTGGAGCTGAGCGAAAAGCGCAAGGGGCTGGAGATCACCCTCTGGGTGGATGCCATCCGCCGCGCCAATGACGCGCTGCGCGACCAGCAGCGCCGGTATGAGGCCGCCCAGGCGGATTACGACCGCCTGAGCCGCCAGCTGGACGCCTTTGACGAGCAGAGCGCCGCCCTGCGGGAGGAGGCCCAGCAGCTGATGCTGACGGTCGAGCAGGCCAACACCGACATCCGCACCATCACCGAGGCCAACGCCGGCAGCGAGAGTGAGATCGCCGTTCTGAAAAACGAGAGCGAGCACAGCCGCTTTCGCATTGACGAGGCCAACACCGAGCTGCAGCGCGCCGGACAGGGCCGCGAGAGCATCGAGCGCGAGGCCGCCGACCACCGCGCTGCCATCGAGGCGCTGCGCACCGGCATGGCCGCGCTGGACGCCCGTGTGGCCGAGCTGCGCGAGGCCCTGCATGCGCTGGAGGAAAAGGCTGCCGCCAGCGGTGAGCGGCGCGATGTCATTGACGCCGCCATGGCCCGATTGCAGGACACCGCCACCGCCGCGAAGGTCCGCGCCGCATCGGCCCAGTCGGCGGGTCAGGCCGCCGCCGACCGCCTGACCGAGGCGCGCGCGCAGGCCGAGGCGCTGCAGAACGCTGCCGCCGCCACCGAGGAGGAGCGCCGCCGCGCGGAGCGCCGCTTTAAGGATGCCGAGGAGGCCGTGACCCGCAACGACAACATCAAGGCCGGCTTAAAGCTCAAGCTGGACAGCCGCCGCCGCCAGCAGGCGGACGCCGCCGAGGCCCTGCAGAAGGCCGACCGCGAAAAATCCGCCGCCGCCCAGCGCATCCATATTCTGGAGGATCTGGAGCGCAACATGGACGGCTACCAGCAGAGCGTCAAGTCGGTCATGCGGGCGGCCGGGGCAGGCCGCCTGCGGGGCGTCATCGGCCCTGTGGCCGGTATCCTCACGGTCGAAAAGGGCTACGAGACCGCCATCGAGACTGCGCTTGGCTTTGCGCTGCAGAACATCGTGGTCGAGGATCAGGGCTGTGCCCGCGCCGCCATCGGCTTTTTGAAGGATGAGCGCGCCGGGCGCGCCACCTTCCTGCCGCTGGACACCGTGCAGGGCACCCGCTTTACGGGCCGATTGACCGGCACGGCAGAGGTTGCCGCCGACCTTGTCAAAACAGACCCGAAATATCAGCATATCATCGACAATCTTCTCGGCCGCATCATCGTGGTCGAGGATCTGACCGAGGCCTCCGCCGTGGCGCGGAGCCTCGGCTATCGCAACCGCATCGTCACGCTGGACGGGCAGGTCATCAACGCCGGCGGCTCCTTCACCGGCGGCTCCACCGCCCGCAGTGTCGGCGTGTTCAGCCGCAAGCAGGAGCTGGACGAGCTGCGCAGCAGGCTGACCAAGCTGGAAGCCCGCCGCGCCGAGGCCGAAAAGGAGCTGGCCGCCCGCAAGGCGGAGGTCGATAACCTGACCGCCCAGCTGGCCGGTGCCGAGGGCGAGGGCATGAACGCCGCGACCGAGCATGTCCGCGCCGGGCTGGAGGTGGAGCGCCTGACGAAGGCCGCCGCCCAGAACGAGGAGACGGCCCGCAATATTGAAAAGGAGATCGCCGCCCAGCAGGCCGCCGTGACCCAGAACGAGACCGCCCGCGCCGAGGCTGAAAAGGCACAGGCCGACGCCGATGCCGAGATGGCAAAGTACACCGCCGAGCTGGCAGCACTGGGCGAGAGCACCGGCAGCCTGACCGCCGAGCGAGAGCACATCACGACAGAACTGTCCGAAAAGCAGCTGCAGCGTCTGGCCGATGAAAAGGACATCGGCCTGCATGAGGCTGCCCTCGAAGGCCTGCAGAGCCGCACCGGCGAGGCCGAGGCCCGCGCCCGCGAGCTGCAGACCGTCATGGAGGCTGCCAAGGCAAAGATCGAGGCCAACGCCCTGAAAATTGCCGAGATGGAGCGCACCCGCGGCGACAACCTGCAGAAAATCGCCGCTGCCGAGCAGACCATCCGCACCGCAAACGCGGCCCGCATGGAGAAGGAGGCCGCCGTTGAAAAGCTGAACCGCGACAACCGCGCCCTGACCGATGAGCGCGAGCGGATGAGCGGCGAGATGGCCCGCCTGGCCGAGCGCCGCACCGCCGCCGAGACCGAGCTGAACGATACCAACAGCAAGCTGTGGGAGGAGTACCAGCTGACCGAGGGCGAGGCCCGCAGCCATTGCGTACCGTTTGAGAGCCTGACCGAGCTGCGCCGCAGCGTGGCCGAGGTCCGCAGCAAGATCCGCGGTCTGGGCAATGTCAATGTGGGCGCCATCGACGAGTACAAGGAGGTCAAGGAGCGCTACGACTTCCTCAAGGCGCAGGTCACCGATGTCGAAAAGGCAAAGTCCGAGCTGACAAAGATGATCGCCGAGCTGTGCAGCGAGATGGAGGAGCTGTTCACAACAAGCTTCAAGCAGATCAACACCCACTTCCAGCAGATCTTCAAGGAGCTGTTCGGCGGCGGACATGCACGGCTGTATCTGTCGGACGAGGCGAATGTGCTGGAATCTGGCATCGAGATCGAGGTCTCGCCCCCCGGCAAGGTCATCAAGAATCTGAGCGCGCTTTCCGGCGGCGAGCAGGCGCTGGTCGCAATTTCAATTTACTTCGCCATTCTGAATGTCAACCCGGCACCGTTCTGCTTCCTCGATGAGATCGAGGCAGCGCTGGACGATGTGAATGTGGCGCGCTACGCGCAGTATCTGCGCCGCATGACCGATAACACCCAGTTTATCGTCATCACCCACCGCCGCGGCACGATGGAGGCCGCCGATGTCCTCTACGGCGTCACGATGCAGGAGGACGGCGTCTCCAAGATTTTGCGCCTTGATCTGGATAAGGTGAACGCGGAACTGATTACCTGATGGCATGTAGGGGCCGGGCATGCCCGGCCCGCCACATAAATACGACCACCCGCCAATGGAAAGCCACACAAACCCGCGGGCCGGACATATCCGGCCCCTACGGGGCGGCAATTTCAAAAAGCAGAAGGAGGGCCAGCTATGGGCTTTTTCAACTTTTTCAAACGCGATATTACGGAAGAGGAGTTTCAGGAGCAGCAAAAGGTCAAGCGCGGTCTGGAAAAGACCCGCACCGGCTTTTTCCAGAGCATCGTCAATACGCTGACCAACGCGCAGATCGATGATGACCTGTATGACCAGCTGGAGGAGCAGCTTATTCTGGCCGATGTCGGCCCCGCCTGCGCCGTGCGCCTTGTGGATGAGCTGCACGATCAGGTCGAGGAAAAGCACCTCAAGACCGGGCAGGAGGCGCTGGACGCCCTGCGCGGCATCATCTGTCAGGAGCTGACCCCCCGCTACCCGATGGAGCTGGACGGCAAGCCTGCGGTCATTCTGGTCATCGGCGTCAACGGTGTGGGCAAGACGACCACGATCGCCAAGCTGGCAAGCCTGTACAAAAAGCAGGGCCGCCGCGTCATGCTGGCAGCGGGCGATACCTTCCGCGCCGCTGCCAGTGAGCAGCTTGAGCTTTGGGCCGAGCGGGCTGAGGTGCCGCTGGTGCAGGCCGGCATGGGCGCCGACCCGGCCGCCGTCATTTTTGACGCCGTCAAGAGCGCCACGGCCCGCGGCTATGACATGGTCATTGCCGACACCGCAGGCCGCCTGCACAACAAAAAGGGCCTGATGGACGAGCTGTCCAAGATCTCCCGCAGCGTCAAAAAGGCCAGCCCCGAGGCCAGTCTGGAGGTGCTGCTGGTGCTGGACGCCATCACCGGCCAGAACGCCATCAGTCAGGCGTATGAGTTCTGCCGCGCTGCCAGCGCCACCGGCGTGGTGCTGACCAAGCTGGACGGCACGCCGCGCGGCGGCTGTGCGGTCTCCGTTTGGGAGAATCTCGGCCTGCCGATCCGGTTCATCGGCGTGGGTGAAAAAATCGACGATCTGATGGAGTTTGACGCCCAGACCTTTGTCGAAAGCCTGCTGCCGGAATCGGCTTTGCAGAAGGAAGAAAAGGCCGGGAACACAGAGGAGGGCGAAGCATGATCGTCTGCGCAGCAAGCAACAATGCCGGCAAGCTGAAGGAGCTGCGCCGCATTCTGGAGCGGATGGGCCATGAGGTCAAAAGCCTGCGGGAGCTGGGCATTACGCTCGACCCCGAGGAGACCGGCACGACCTTTGCCGAAAATGCACACATCAAGGCCGAGGCCTTCTGCAAGGCCAGCGGCCTGCCCACCGTGGCGGACGATTCGGGCCTTTGCACCGATGCGCTGCAGGGCGCCCCGGGCGTTTACAGCGCCCGTTATGCCGGGCACCACGGCGATGACGATGCCAACAATGAAAAGCTCCTGCGCGAGATGGCCGATGTCCCGGCGGCGCAGCGCGGCGCAAGGTTTGTGTCCGCCGTCTGCTTTATGCTGCCGGACGGCCGTGCGCTCGAGGTCGAGGGCGAGTGCCCGGGGCGCATTGCGTTCAGCCTGCAGAACGGGGACTACGGCTTTGGCTATGACCCGCTGTTCATCCCCGATGCATACGGCACGCCCGATGGCTGCCGCCCCAACACCGAGAACCGCAGCTATGCCCAGCTGACCCCGGCGGAAAAGGACGCCATCAGCCACAGAGGCCGGGCGATGGAGAGGCTGGCAGAAAAGCTGCCCGCGTTTTTGGGATAAAAGCCTTCCCCCTTTGGGGGAAGCCTTTGGGGCGCGGCCCTCAAAAAAGAATCTGCCTCTACGGCTCACGATAAAAGGGGCTTTGTAGGGGAGGCATTTATGCCTCCCGTGCAGGTTCCCATTACCGCAAAGTACCCGGGAGGGATAAATCCCTCCCCTACAAAATAAGGAGATATTTTATGGCACTTACCAGCAAACAGCGCGCGGCACTGCGCGGCGCAGCCAACACCATGGACCCCGTTTACCAGATCGGCAAGGGCGAGATCGACGATACCCTCAAGCAGGGCATCGCAGACTGCATCGCCGCCCGCGAACTCATCAAGATCAAGGTGCTGGAAAACAGCGAGTACGACCCCCGCGAGGCCGCCGACATCCTGTGCGAGGCACTGGACTGCGACTGCGTGCAGGTTATCGGCCGCAAGTTCGTTCTTTTTAAGCAGAAGAAAAAGGAGAGCGCCTACGCCGCCCTGCTCGCAAAATGAAAATCATGCTCTACGGCGGGACCTTTGACCCGCCCCACAACGGCCATATAAACAACCTGCGCGCGGCGCTGGCGCTGGTACGGCCGGACCGCGCCATCGTCATGCCGGCCGGCACGCCGCCCCACAAGCAGGCCAGCACCACCCCGGCGGCGCTGCGTCTGCAAATGTGTGCCTGCTTTACGGCGCTTTCCCCCGTGGTGGAGGTCAGCGACTGGGAGATACGCCGGGGCGGGCGCAGCTATACCGTACACACGCTGGAATGGCTGCGCAGCTGCGACCCGGCGGCGGAGCTGTACCTTTGTGTCGGCAGCGATATGCTGCTGACCTTTACCCAGTGGTATCGCTGGCAGGATATGCTCAGCATGGCAGCCCTTGTGGTGGAAAGCCGCACCGGCACCGATGAGGCCGCCCTGCACGCCGCCGCAGCAGCGCTGGAGCAGGCCGGCGGCCGCGTTCTGTTTGCCGAGGCCGAGAGCTACCCCTGCGCATCCAGCGACATCCGCAGCGGAAAGCTCCCGCCGGAAAAGTGGCCGGAGGTTCTGCCGCAGGAAGCGTTGACGGTTGTGCGCGAAAATAAATTGTACGGGGTGGCGGATATGTGACATTGCGGCTGCCGCAGCACTGCCCGGAGCGGTCAAGACCGCTCCCTACAAGCCTGCCATAAATGTTGCTCTGTAGGGAGGGGTCTTGACCCCTCCGCGGACGCTGCCACCATCACAATGCAAAAATTGTAAAAGAGAGGGGAAGGACTGCCATGGATTACGCCGAAGCCAAGAAGCTTGTGAAGTCCAGATTGAGTGAAAAGCGCTGGACGCACACGAAAAATGTAAAAAAAATGGCGGTAATGCTTGCCAAGCGCTGGGGGGCAGACCCGGAAAAGGCCGCTATGGCGGCAATTTTGCATGATTCCGCCAAGGAACTGCCCAAGCAGGAGTTGTTGCAGATTTTTGCCGATAATGCTATAATAGCAGAAAATGCCCCCGCGCGCCCTGCGCCGGTATGGCACGGCATCGCCGCAGCGATCCTTGCCCAGACCTGCTGGGGTATCGAGGACCCGGAGATTTTGTCCGCAATCCGCTGCCATACCACCGGCAAGCCGGATATGTCGCTGCAGGACAAGATCCTTTATCTGGCCGATATGACCAGCGCCGAGCGCGACTGGCCCGGCGTAAAGGCGCTGCGTGCGCTGGAGATGGAGGACCTTGACCGTGCCCTGTGCGAGGCCCTGAAGCAGAGCATTGATTTTGTCGAAGAAAAGGGCGGCGCGCTGGACCCTGAGAGCGTGGCTGCCTATGAGTATGCAAAAGCACATCTGAAGTAATACTCCAGAAACAGGGAGGAAAAACTATGAGCGAACCGCGTAAGCTGTATACCGGCAGTGCCTCCGGTGGGCTGGATCAGGAGCAGTATGAGGCTGCCCGCCGCCGTGCCCAGCAGTTGGCCGAACAGAATGCCCGCCGCCGCACGGTGCAGCAGCCGATGCGCACGGCCCAAGGCCGCCACATCAGCCAGCGCCCGGCGGCCCAGCCTGCACCGGAGCCGGTGCAGGAACCCGTACAGGAGCCGGTGCAGCAGCCTGCCCCCCAGCCGGAGGCCCCGCGTGAGCTGACCTATGCCCAGCGTCAGGCCATGGCCTACCGCGCTGCGGCTGAGCGCAAATACGGCGATACCCTGCAGTTTCAGGTGCAGCGCCCCCGCCGCACGGTCAACCGCCCGGCCGATGCCGAGCAGCAGGCCCGGCGGGCCGCTGACCGCCTGTATGAGCAGCCCGCAGACCGGCGGCCCGCAGCCGCGCCCCGCACGCAGGTGCGCCAGATGGACCTGAACGGGGTACAGGGCAGCAAGCCGATGTACAACTACGATGCAGCCGCAGGCGGCATCCAGATGCAGGAGGCTGCCGCGCAGCCCCGCCGCGCCCCGCACACCGAGACCCCGCAGGCGGCCCGCAAGCCCAAGACCGCCGCAGGCGGCAGCGGCCATAAGCCCCCGCGCAGCCATGACGCAGCCGAAGCCCCGCGCAAGGGTAAGACCGGCGGCAAAAAGAGCGGCAAAAAAGGCGGCGACGGCAAGGGCGGCAAGAAAAAGAAGCGGGTCCGCTGGTGGCAGATCCTGCTTATCACGCTGCTGGTCATCGCGCTGATCTTCGGCGGTGCGTTCGCCCTCATCATGGGGGCCATCGCCCCGGAGGGCGGCAGCATCAAGCTGGATCAGCTCATCAACACCCCCAAGGAGTTTCAGGGCACGGAGATGAACTTCCTGATGGTTGGCATCGACCGCTCGTCCCAGAAGGAGGGCGACGACCTCAACGATGCAGGTATTGATGACGGCAACACCGATATGATCCTCTATGTCCATTTCAACAATGAGACGGGCGAGATGAAGATGCTGCAGATCCCCCGCGATACGATGGTCACGACTGACCGCAGCGTGTCGGGCAACTACCGCATCAACAACATCGCCAAGACGCAGGCTGCGGACAGCAACAGTATGAACATGGCCGCCCTGTGCACGCAGATTTCAAATATGTACCAGCTGCCGATCGATGGCTATATGACGATCCGTCTGGAAATGCTTGTGCAGCTGGTCGACTCCTTCGGCGGCATTGAACTGTATGTTCCGCGGGAGATGGATTATAAAGGCAGCCACTTGGATCAGGGCTACCAGACGCTGAACGGCGATGCCTGCGAGTTCCTGCTGCGCACCCGTCACGTCTACGCGGACGGCGACATCGGCCGCCTGAACATGCAGCGCCAGTTCTATGCCGCACTGTTCCGCCGCCTGAAGAGCATCGGCAACATCTGGGATGTCGCCAAGCTGACCCCCGCCGTGCTGAACTATATGGAGACTAGTCTGAGCGCCTCGCAGCTTGCCAGCTTTGCGGTCAGTATGCTGAAGATCGACTCCAGCAAGATCATGATCTGCCAGATGCCCATTAAGATGGCCGGAAAGTACAACGGACAGGCCGTTGTCTACCCGGCCCGCCAGGAGGACGCCGACCTGCTGAACCAGTATTTCCGCGAGAACACCGGCTTTGTGGATGCCAGCGCCCTGCAGCTCTGCGATGATGCGTCTGTGCTGGGCTTTGATCTGAGCAACTACACCGCCACCAACCCGAACATCCAGTTTATGGGTGGCCTGATGTCGGAGGCTGATCAGGCGCAGAAGGACGAGAATCTGGACGGCTCGAATCAGGTCACGGATGTCATGGCGTCCGAGTCTGCCGCCGGGAGCGAAAGCGAGAGCACCGAGGCCGAAAGCCAGCCCGCAGCGTAATTTACACTAGGAGAGTTACTTTATGGAAAGCAAAGAACTTGCCATTCGTCTGGCCCGTGCGCTGGACGCCAAGAAGGCCCAGAACATCCGTATTCTGGAGGTTCAGGACCTGACCACCGTTACGGAATATTTTGTCATTGCCACGGGTATGTCTACCACCCACACGGGCGCTCTGGCCGATGAGGCCGAGTTCCAGCTGGACCGCGAGGGCGTCAAGGTCCTGCGCACCGAGGGGCATGACGGCAAGCGCTGGGTGCTGCTGGACTACGGCAGCGTCATCGTCCATGTCTTTACGCAGGAGGCCCACGACTACTACGATCTGGAGCATCTCTGGGCCGACGCCAAGCCCGTGCCCGCCAGTGAGTGGATGCCTGACGAAAGTGCGGACGAGCAGTAAAAATGCGGAACGGCTTCCCCCTCGGGGGAAGCTGTCAGCGGCCCCGACCGCTGACTGATGAGGGGCGTCTTTGCCGCGGCAGCCTATAAACGGGCAGCTGCGGCACACTCGCCCCTCATCCGGCGCGCAGACGCGCCACCTTCCCCCAAAAGGGGGGAAGGCTTTAGCGCTACCCATCTAAACTTCATCTGTGGGGAGAAGAATTATGAAATACGACTTTAAAACTGTTGAGGCCAAATGGCAGAAGGTTTGGGCGGACGAAAAGACCTTCCATGCGGAGATCGACCATTCCAAGCCTAAATTCTATGCACTGGTCGAGTTCCCGTACCCGTCTGCTGCCGGTCTGCATGTCGGTCATCCGCGCAGCTACACCGCGCTGGACATCGTTGCGCGCAAAAAGCGTCAGTGTGGCTGCAATGTCCTGTACCCCATGGGCTGGGACGCCTTCGGCCTGCCTACCGAGAACTACGCCCTGAAGAACCACATCAACCCCGAGATCGTCACCGCCCAGAATGTGGCCCGCTTCAAGAGCCAGCTGCAGGCGCTGGGCCTCTCCTTCGACTGGGACCGTGAGATCAACACCACCGACCCCGAGTATTACAAGTGGACCCAGTGGATCTTCATCCAGCTGTTCAAAAAGGGGCTGGCCTACAAGAAGGAGACCACCGTCAACTACTGCACCGGCTGCAAGGTCGTTCTGGCAAACGAGGAGGTCGTCAACGGCGTCTGCGAGCGCTGCGGCAGCCCCGTTGTGCAGAAGAACAAGAGCCAGTGGATGCTCAAAATCACCGCCTACGCCGACCGCCTGATCGACGATCTGGACGAGGTGGACTACATTGACCGCGTCAAGACCCAGCAGCGCAACTGGATCGGCCGCAGCCACGGTGCCGAGATCAACTTTGCCACCACCGCCGGTGATACCCTGACCGTCTACACCACCCGCGCAGATACGCTGTTCGGCGCGACCTACATGGTCATCAGCCCCGAGCATGCTTTCATCAAGAAGTGGGTCGATGCAGGCCTGATCAAGAACGCCGACGCCGTTGCCGCCTATCAGGAGGAGGCCGCCCGCAAGTCCGACTTCGAGCGCACCGAGCTGAATAAGAACAAGACCGGCGTCGTCATCGAGGGCGTCAAGGGCATCAACCCCGTCAACGGCAAGGAAATCCCCATCTTCATCTCCGACTATGTTCTGGCCACCTACGGCACCGGCGCCATCATGGCCGTGCCTGCCCACGACACCCGCGACTGGGAGTTTGCCAAGAAGTTCGGCCTGCCCATCATCGAGGTCGTCAAGGGCAATACCCCCAGTGACCTTGACAAGGAGGCATTCACCGATGTAGCCACCGGCACGCTGGTCAACTCTGATTTCCTGAACGGCCTGTCTGTCGAGGATGCCAAGAATAAGATGTACGCCTGGCTGGAGGAGAACGGCAAGGGCCACAAGCAGGTGAACTTCAAGCTGCGCGACTGGGTGTTCAGCCGTCAGCGCTACTGGGGCGAGCCTATCCCCATGGTCTACTGCGAGAAGTGCGGCTGGGTGCCCCTGCCCGAGAGCGAGCTGCCCCTGCGCCTGCCCGAGATCAAGGACTTTGAGCCGGGCGAGAACGGCGAAAGCCCGCTGGCCCGCCATACCGAGTGGGTCAACAAGACCTGCCCCTGCTGCGGTGCCCCCGCCAAGCGCGAGACTGACACGATGCCCCAGTGGGCCGGCTCGAGCTGGTATTTCCTGCGCTACTGCGACCCCCACAATAAGGAGGCGCTGGCCAGCAAGGAGGCGCTCGAGTATTGGAGCCCTGTGGACTGGTACAACGGCGGCATGGAGCACACCACCCTGCACCTGCTGTACAGCCGCTTCTGGCATAAATTCCTGTATGATCTCGGCGTAGTGCCCACCAAGGAGCCGTACCAGAAGCGTACCTCCCACGGCATGATTCTGGGCCTGAACCCCCATGCGTTTGAGAACCAGCCCGATGCCGAGCGCAAGCGCCTGCTGGCCGAGTACGGCGATGAGAAGGGTGCCCGCAAGGCCCTTGTCGAGAAGTACGGCGAGATGGCCGAGCATCCCATCGTCAAGATGTCGAAGTCGCTGGGCAATGTCGTCAACCCGGACGATGTCGTGGCCGAGTACGGCGCCGACACCCTGCGCCTGTATGAGATGTTCATCGGCGACTTTGAGAAGGCCGCCCCGTGGAACACCTCCTCCATCAAGGGCTGCAAGCGCTTCCTCGATAAGATCTGGTCGATGAGCGAGAAGCTCGTCCCCGGTGAGGGCGTGCGCCCTGAATTGGAGGCCGTTGCCAACCGCACCATCAAGAAGGTCGGCGAGGATATTGACGCCCTCAAGGCCAACACGGCCATTGCCCAGCTGATGATCTATGTCAACGCGCTGAGCGATCAGGGGGGTGCGACTAAGGCCGAGTACGAGCTGCTGCTGCAGCTGCTGAACCCGTTTGCCCCCCACATGACCGAGGAACTGTGGCAGCAGCTGGGCCACACCGAGCAGCTGGCCTACTACCCGTGGCCTGCCTACGATGAGGCCAAGTGCGTTGAGCAGACCATCGAGATCGCCGTGCAGGTCAACGGCAAGGTCAAGGCCCGCATCAAGGTGCCCGCCGCCATCGAGAACGCGGACGCCATCGCCGCCGCCAAGGCCGAGCCCGCCGTAGCCGAGGCCATCGCCGGCAAGACCATTGCCAAGGAGATCTATGTCAAGGGCAAGCTGGTCAATATCGCGGTCAAAGGCTGATTTTTAGCACGAACCCAAGGCAGAGCGAAAGCTCTGCCTTTTTTGGTGGGCGGCTGCCGCAAAGTTCCCCGGAGCGGTCAAGACCGTTCCCTACAAAGCACCCGTGAACGCGGTACTGTAGGGAGGGGTCTTGACCCCTCCGATGACGTTGCCGCTATTGCGATGCAAATATTTCGCCGCCCCTAACAAAGCACCCGTGGTTCAATAGTCCCTGTTTACAAACTCCGTCAACTACGGTATAATAAAAAATACTAAATTTCTTGACGAAAGCAGGTCACACCATGCTCATCAGTCTGATCGTACCCTGTTACAATGAAGAAGAAGCGATGCCGCTTTTTTATAAAGAAGCCTCCCGCGTGGCGGCTGAGATGAAAACCAGCCACGGCGCGGATTTTGAGTTCATCTTTGTGGATGACGGCTCCCGCGATGGCACGCTGCGCGTCGCGCGTGAGCTGCATGCGCAGGATGACCGCGTGCGGTATGTCTCGTTCAGCCGCAACTTCGGCAAGGAGGCCGGTATCTACGCCGGTCTGCAGGCCGCCAAGGGCGATTATGTTGCCACGATGGACGCCGACCTGCAGGACCCGCCCGCGCTGCTGCCGCAGATGCTGGACACGCTGCTGACCGGCGAGTACGACTGCGCCGCCACCCGCCGCACGACCCGCAAGGGCGAGCCGCCGCTGCGCAGCTGGTTTGCCCGCAAGTTTTACCAGATCATCAACAGGATGTCTGATACGGAGATTGTCGATGGTGCGCGTGATTTCCGCCTGATGAGCCGCAAGATGACCGATGCCGTGCTGAGCATGGCCGAGTACAACCGGTTCAGCAAGGGCATTTTCAGCTGGGTCGGCTTTAAGACTAAATGGTTCGACTACGAGAATATCGAGCGCGTGGCCGGTACGACCAAGTGGAATTTCTGGGGCCTGTTCAAATACTCCATCGAGGGTATTGTCGGCTTCTCGACCACGCCGCTGCTGATGGCGGCGGGCGTGGGCGTTCTGTTCTGCCTGTTGGCGTTCATCGGCATTATTTTTGTCATTGTCCGGGCGCTGATGTTCGGCGACCCGACCTCCGGCTGGCCGAGCCTTGTCTGCATCATTCTGCTGTGCAGCGGTGTCCAGCTATTCTGCACCGGCATCGTCGGCGAGTATCTGGCCAAAACCTATCTAGAGGTCAAGCACCGTCCCATCTACATTGTGGCCGAGACGGAGAAAGACAAAAAATAAACCATGCGTGATATGACCAAGGGTGCCCCGCTGGGGCACCTCTTTCTGTATGCGGTGCCGCTGCTGCTGGGGAACTGGCTGCAGCTGGCGTACAATGCGGTGGATTCCATCATTGCGGGGCGGTTCATCGGGCAGGATGCGCTGGCCGCTGAGGGCGTGGCCGGGCCGGTCATGAACCTTGTGATCCTTGCCATCAGCGGGCTGTGCATCGGCGCGGGCGTGCTGATGAGCGAGGCGTTCGGCGCGGGGGAGACGGCGCGCCTCAAGGAAACGCTGGCCACAACGCTGCTGTTCGGCGCGCTGCTCTGCTGCGGTGCGGCTGCGGCGGGCTGCCTGCTGACGCCGTGGATACTGCGGGCAACGGCCGTGCCGCCGTCGATTTTTGAGATCACGGGTGTCTACCTGCGCATCACATTTCTGGGGGCACCGTTCACCTTTTTCTATAACGCGCTCGCGGCGGGGCTGAAAAGCGTGGGCGACAGCAAAACGCCGCTGAAATTCCTTGCCTTCTCAGCGGTGCTGAATGCCGTGCTGGATTTTGTCCTGATCGGCGGGCTCGGCTTCGGCATCGTGTGCAGCGCGGTCACGACCGTGGTGGCCGAGGCTGCCAGCGCCGTGATGGCTGCTGTTTACATGGCCTGCCGCGTGCCGGAGCTTTGCCCCGAGCGCGGCCAGTGGCGCATCCGCCGCGCACTGCTCGGCCCGATCCTGCGCTACGGCTCGGTGACGGCCCTGCAGCAGGCGGTGCAGCCGATCTGCAAGGTGCTGATTCAGGGGCAGGTCAACGCGCTGGGCGTTGGCTCCATCGCGGCGTTCAACGCGGTGACGCGGGTGGACGATTTCGCCTTCACGCCGGAGCAGAGCATCGCCACAGCCATCACGACCTACATTGCGCAGAACCGCGGCGCAAGGCAGGCGGAACGCATCCGCCGCGGCTTTGCGGTGGGGCTGCGGCTTGAGCTGGGCTACTGGCTGCTGGTGGGCTGCGTGACGCTGACGCTGCGCCGACCGATCCTCTCTCTGTTTGTGGCGGGGGAGGGTGCGGACGAGGTCATTGCGCTGGGCAGCCGCTACCTTGGGTATATGGCGCTGCTCTACGCGCTGCCCGCCCTGACGAACAGCCTGCAGGGCTTTTACCGCGGCATGGGCAAGATGACGACCACCCTGATCGGCACCTGCCTGCAGGCGGGCCTACGGGCCGCTGCGGCCGCTGTGCTGGCCCCGCGCGTGGGGCTGCCGGGCATTGCGTTTGCCTGCGCCTTCGGCTGGTGCGTCATGCTGGCCTTTGAGGTGCCGTACTATTTTTGGACATGTAAAAAGCAAAATTTGAAAAAGGCTTCTCCCATGGGAGAAGCTGTCCGCGAAGCGGACTGATGAGGGGCGGCGCTGCCGGTATTGTCCATTTGCCGGGCAGACGCGCCCCTCATCCGGCCTCGCGGGCTCGGCCACCTTCCCCCAATGGGGGAAGGCTTTTTTGTGTAAAATTTCCCCAATATCTGCTGCGGCTGATTGTAATTTCTTCGACAAAATGCTACACTAATAATAGCTATCCCTGCATAAAATCTACCCGGAGAGAGGTAAACCGCCGTGCCAGAAGAACGCAAAGTCTACCGCAGCCCCGCCCGCCCTGCCACCAAGGCCAGACCGGCCCAAACGGCGGCACCGCGCCCGCCGCAGCCGCCCCAAAAACCAAAGCGCCGCAGTGCAAAACGCCGCCGCAGCCGTATTGTGCTGGGGCTGTGTCTGCTCTGCCTGGCGGTCGTGCTGGTGGTGTCCGTTGTGCTGGTGCGCTGCACGGCGGAGCCCGGCGGCCCGGCCGAGGCTGACTTCGGCACGCCTGCCGCCGCATGGCAGAAAAACGAGCTGGGCTACTACTTCAACGCCAGCGGCGGGGCGATCCCGGCGGCGGTGCTGAAGGGCATGGATGTCTCCAAATTTCAGGGAGAGGTCAACTGGGAGACCGCCAAGGCGGCCGGTATCGACTTTGCAATCATCCGCTGCGGCTTCGGCGGTGAGTGGGACGGCGCCGAGGAAAACTGGGCGCAGGATGACCCGCAGTGGCGGCGCAACGCCGACGAATGTACCCGGCTGGGCATCCCGTTCGGCACCTATCTCTACTCCTACGCAACAACGGTGGAGGAGGCCCGCAGCGAGGCCGACCATGTGGCGCGGCTGCTGGGCCTGACTGCGCCCCCGCAGGAGGGGCTGGACGACTACACCGCCAGCCCGTACCGGCTGAGCTACCCTGTCTACTATGATCTGGAGGACAAATACATCAGCGGCGTTTTCCCGTCCGAGATGGCCGAGATCACCAAGGCGTTCTTCGACCGCCTGCAGGAGCATGGCTATACCGGCGAGCAGGGCGTCTATGCCTCGCTGAACTGGGTGCGCGCGCGGTTCAGCGACCCCGGGTTTGACCCGTGGCGCGACAACCTCTGGATCGCCCGCTTCTCTGATGAACTGGGCTACGCCGGCACCTACGACATGTGGCAGTCCACCTACAGCGCCCCCGGCGCGGACTACGGCGTGCAGAGTGAGACGGTGGACCTTGATTTTGTCATGCGGCCGTTTACATTTACCGGTGTGAGCGCCTGCAACGGCAAGACTGCCGCGCCGGTGCTGCAAAACGATACCCGCACCGATGAGCTGCATATGGACGGCAAGGACGCCTACGCCACCCTTGAGACGAACGAGCCTGACGAGGAGGCGGGCGGCCGCAGGGTCTACTGGACAACAAGCGATAAGAGCGTTGCCACGGTGGACAAAAACGGAACGGTCCGCGCCCGGACCGACAGCGGCGAGTGTACGATCACGGCCACGCTGGCCGACGGCACCGAGAGCCGCACCTGCCTTGTGCGGGTGGGGGACATCACGGTCCCGATTTTTGCCACGGCGGGGCTGCGGGGAGACCGCACCACGCTGGCGGACGCCGCCGCGCTGAAGGCCTCCACCCCGGATTCGATCCTGCTGGACGCGGGCGATGCCCTGCACGGCACCCAGAGCGCCAGCCTGACCGGCGGCATGGATATGCTGTCGGCCTTCTCGGCGGCCGGGTATGACCTGCAGGCAATGGCGCTGAACGATTTTGCCTACGGTACGACCCGCCTTGTCAGCGATGCCAACATGGGCAGCGGCCCCTCGCTTGCCTCCAACCTGCTGAACAACGAGGCTACCGCCGTATTTTACCGCTCCACCAGCTGGAACCGCAACCGCGTTACGAACGGCATGTACACGATCGTGGAGCGCGCGGGGTACAAGATCGGCTTCTTTGCGCTGAATGACCCGGCGCAGGCCGCCGGGATCTCGGCCGCCAACGGCGAGTTTATCACGGCCCGCGACTGGACCGATACCGCCAACGAGCAGATCGCGGCGCTGCAGAACGCCGGGTGTGATGCTATTATTGCCATTGCGGCCACCGCGCCCGGGGGCGACTGGCAGAAGACGCTGCTGAACAGCGGCGTGACCGCCATCATTGACGGCACCGCCGCCGAAAACGGCACGAATGTGCTGGGGGCGGCGCAGGGGCTTGGCGGCATAGCCCGGCTGGATCTGGTGTTCACTCAGGGCGGCGGCTGCCGCGCCATGCTGCAGAGCGCAGTGACGGCCGAGGCGATGGAGAGCAGCCGCAGCACCTGGCTTGAGATGGCTGCAGCGCAGGCCCAGACCGAGACCGCTGCCGATACCGCCGACCCCGGCAAGGATACCGCCGCTGCGGGCGGCAAGGACACCGCTGCCCCCACTGAGACGGCGGACGCAGCCCGGCAGGCCGGTGCAGATGCCTATGTCTACGCGGCGGCCAAGATCGCCGCGCTGGATGCCGATGACCAGAGCATCCTCTACACACCGCTTTTCACCTACGCGGAAAACCCGGACGCGAGCCGGACGATCAGCTTCGGCAACTATCTGGCGGCGCTCTACGCTGAGGCTGTGGCCAACGATACAGCCAGCGGCCTGCCGGAGGGGGCTGCGGTCGAGGCTCTCGCAGGCGGTGTGACCGAGCCGGAGTACGGCGAGATCACCCGCGGCGATCTGATGGCAGCGCTGCCCGCCACCGCGCGCATCCAGCTTGTCAGCGTCCCCGCCGATGCCGCCAAGACGCTGGCGGACAGCGGCAGCGTGAGCCGCGTCTACCAGAACAGCCTGACCGAGTACACACCGGCAGGGGACACCGCCTACATCGTCACCGACACAGCCACGCTGGCGGCGCTGAACGCGGACTACACCGTCCTGCGGGATTACGGCGATGTATTCTGGGCGGTGCGGATGAATATAAACGATTTGACGAATAATTTTGCCGATGGCTTTACTCTGCCCGAGGCCCCGCAGTACGGCGTGGGGCGCAGAAGTTAAATGTAGGGCGGCCTGTCCTCTGGCCGCCGTACCTCGCCTTTGGCACGACTTGGCACTTTAGCTGTAGGGGGCGGCGTCCTCGACGCCCCGCGGTCTTGCCTGCAGGTTCTTGGCTGACACCACCGGCCAAAGCCCCTCCGGCCTTTGCTTCGCTCGGCCGCCTCCCCGCTATGCGAGGAGGCTTTCACGCGGGCGAAGCCCGTGTAAAAGGCTCCCCATTCTGGGGAGCTGGCCGAGCTTGCGAGGCCTGAGGGGCTTTGCGCACCGCACGATCACTACCCATTCTCCCTGCAAGCATCTCTCTTCTTTCTACTCTCTTCACTGAAAAGGGGGACCTACATGAAACTCACATTCTTAGGTGCTGACCGGGAGGTCACCGGCAGCTGCACCCAGCTGGAGGCAGCGGGCCACCGCATCCTGATCGACTGCGGCATGGAGCAGGGCCGCAATGTCTACGAAAATGCCGAGCTGCCGTATGCCCCCGGCACCTATGAGGCACTGCTGCTCACCCATGCGCACATCGACCACTCGGGCCGGATTCCTTATCTGTACAAAAACGGCTACCGCGGCCCCATCTACACGACCGAGGCCACCCGCGACCTCTGCGCGATCATGCTGGCGGATTCCGCCCATATCCAGCAGCAGGAGGCCGAGTGGAAAAACCGCAAGGCGATGCGCAGCGGTGCCGAGATGATCGAGCCGGACTACACGGTGGAGGACGCCCAGCAGGTCATGAAGCAGTTTGTGCCCTGCCCCTATCAAAGCTGGGAGCTGCTGTTTGACGGCCCTGCCGGCCGCATGGAGATGCGGTTTACCGATGTGGGCCACCTGCTGGGCAGCGCATCAATCTCGCTGCGCATCACCGAGCCGGGCCGTGCGCCGGAGATCATCGTTTTCTCGGGTGATATCGGCAACAGGCATCAGCCGCTCATCCGTGACCCGGCCAACCCCGGCCATGCCGACTATCTGGTTATGGAGTCCACCTACGGCGACCGCAGCCACGGGCCAAAGCCGGACTACCTTGGCGAGCTGAGCGGTATACTGCAGTCCACCTTTGACAAGGGCGGCAATGTGGTCATCCCCAGCTTTGCGGTTGGCCGCACGCAGGAGCTGCTCTATTTCATCCGCCAGATCAAGGCTGAGGGCCGCGTCAAGGGGCACGGCAATTTCCCGGTTTTTGTGGACAGCCCGCTTGCCAGCAAGTCCACCACGATCTTCCGCGAAAATTTTGCCGAGTGCTATGACGAGGAGGCGCTTGCGCTGGTGCAGAGCGGTGAAAACCCGCTGCAGTTCCCCGGCCTGTATATCAGCGAGACGAAGGAGCAGTCGGTGGCCATCAACGGCGATGAAACGCCCAAGGTCATCATCTCGGCGGCCGGCATGTGCGATGCGGGCCGCATCCGCCATCATCTGAAGTACAACCTCTGGCGGCCGGAGTGTACGGTGCTGTTTGTGGGCTACCAAAGCCCCGGCACGCTGGGCAACGCGCTGGTCAACGGTGCGCAGGAGGTAAAGCTTTTCGGTGAGCCGGTGCAGGTACGGGCGCGCATCGCCCAGCTGGGCGGGCTTTCGGGCCATGCGGACAAGGACGGGCTGGAGGAATGGCTCCGCGCCTTTGACGAAAAGCCGCGCTTTATCTTTGTCAACCACGGTGAGGACGCTGTGGCCGAGCATTGGGCGGACCATCTCAAGAGCGAGGGCTATGAGGCCGAGGCCCCCTACAACGGCTCGATCTGGATCGCGGCCGAGGGGCGGGTCGCCTGCGCCGAGGTAGGCAACACCCAGAAGATCCTCCGCACAAAGACGGCCGCCGCTGTGCGCACCAGCGCGGCCTACGACCGACTTTACAATATGGGCCAGCGCCTGCTGGAGGTCATCCGCCACAATCAGGGCGGTGCCAACAAGGACCTTGCAAAATTTGCGGGCCAGATCGCGGCGCTGTGCGATAAGTGGGACAGATGATCGCCATGCTGCAGAAAAAATGGAAAAACCTGCCCGCCGCCCTGCGCACGGTGCTCACCCTGCTGGCCGTGCCAGTGCTGGCCGCACTGCTGGCGACGGTGCGCCACAATGCAAGCGCCTACCGCACCGGCGTGTGGGACACCGGCTCGCAGACGCTGATCTACGGCCGTATGCACCAGATGGAGCAGGGCCAGCGTGCGCCCGGCGGCTTTCTGGGCGTGTATACCGAGGATTGGAGCGATGACCAGAACCGCAGCTGGTTCCGGGAGGATACCCCCGCCGATGCGGCGCAGTTCCGCCCCTACACCCACCAGTCCGGCCTGCAGGGCTGGGCGCTGGGCGGGCTCAACCGGCTGCTGCGCGTATTCCTGCCGAAGGGCATCGCCCGGGAGACCGCGCTCTACTGGGTGAACAGCACCCTGTTCTACGCTGTGCAGCTGCTGACGGCGCTGGCCGTCTGGCAGGAGCTTGGCGTGCTGCCGGCCGCGTTCTGGATGGCAGCCATACTGCTGGCCCCATGGCTGCAGCGCGGCATGAAGGACCTGTACTGGGTGCCATGGACCTGGCAGCTGCCGCTGCTGGCCGTGCTGCTGCTCTGCCGCTGCACCTGCGCCCGGGGCCGCACCCCGCGCTGGTGCTGGCCGCTGGTCAGCCTTGCCGTGCTGGTGCGCTGCATGTGCGGGTTTGAGTTTATCACGACCTTCCTGATCCTGTGTGAGATACCGCTCTGCTACGCTGCGGCAAAGGCATACTGTGTGGAAAAGGCCCCGCAGCGGGCCTGCCGCTGGCTGGGCCGTGCCGTGGGTGCGGGCGCGGCTGCACTGACCGGTGCGGCAGCGGCGCTGGCGCTCTGGTTCGGGCAGGAGTGCCTCTGCTTCGGCAGCACGGCAGCGGCCTGGCAGAATATGGCCGAGGCCATCACCGACCGCATCAGCCTGACGGACGATGCGGTGCGGGCTGTTACGATCGGGCAGGTGCTGGCGCAGTATTTTGTGCTGGATACCGAGCCGGTGCTTCAGCTGGGGCCGGCTGCCGTCACGGCGGGGCAGCTGCTCCTTTTCGGGCTGGCGGTCGGCGCGGTCAGCGTGGTGATCGCGCTGCGGCGCGGCGTGGCGGCGCAGCTTGTGCCGCTGGGCGTTGTATGGCTGCTCAGCCTTGCGGCCCCGGCCTCGTGGATGGTGCTTTCCAAGGCGCACGCCGCTATACATACCCATCTTGTGCCGATGCTGTGGCACTTTGCCTTTGTGCCGGTCAGCTGTATGCTGCTGCCGGCGCTGGCCGCACTGCTTATCCGGGGGAGGAAAAAAGATCTTGTGGCATCCCATTAAACATTACAGGACCATCCACCACCATAAAATGCTGGTGATGAAGAACTGCTTCCGCTGCGGGCTGTACTGGCAGGGCCTGACCCATGACCTGAGCAAGCTGGCCCCGGTCGAGTTCTGGGCGGGGGCCAAATACTGGCAGGGCACCTGCAGCCCCAACAACGCCCAACGCCAGACTGAGGGCTACAGCGCCGCATGGCTGCACCACAAGGGCCGCAATAAGCACCATTTGGAATATTGGATCGACTACGCCCCAAACGGCGACCATGCCATGGCCGGTATGCGTATGCCGGAACGGTATGTGGCCGAGATGGTCTGCGACCGTATCGCCGCCAGCAAAAACTACAAGGGCGCAAGCTATACCGATGCCGCCGCATGGGAGTATTACGACCGCAGCAAGGATCACTACATCCTGCACCCCGAGACCCGCCGCCAGCTGGAGACCTGCCTGCTGATCCTGCGCGATGAGGGCGAGGATGCCTGCTTCCGGTATATCCGCACCGAGCTGCTCGGCAAAAAAGCATAAGAAAAACCCCCGCAGCGTCGTCAGGTGCTGCGGGGGTCGGTGTTTTATGTGGGTTGAGTTCCGTCATTCCCGGCGGGAACATCTGCATTGGAGGTGCTCTCCGGGGGCGTGGGTGTCGGCTCCGCGGTCGGCTCGGGCGTGGGGGCGGCGGTCGGTTCAGGCGTGGGTGTCGGTGTCGGCTCTGCAGTCGGTTCGGGTGTGGGACTCGGCGTTGCAGTTGGCTCAGGTGTCGCGGTCACCTCAGGCTCCGGGGTGGCGGTGGCCTCGGCCTCGCTGCTGGCCGGTGCCTCGGTTGCCTCGGGCTCGGGGGTGGCGGTTTCGGCCGGTACAACGACCGGCACCGTGTAGACCACGGCGTCCTTATCGCCGGTATGCTTGGGGATGGTGGTCAGCGCGGGGCGGTCATCCTCCGTAATATAGCTGTGGGTGCGGATGTAGCTGAACAGTGCGTCCATCGCCGTGCGGGTCAGGTGGATGCCGTCGCTCGTCTCCACATAGCCGGCCTTGGCGTAGCCGGTGGTGCTGTCCTTGAGAGCCTCGGCGCTGTTCAGAAACTTCCAGCCCTTTTCCTTGCACATCTCCACGAGAGCCTTGTTGAATTCGTCCACCTGTGTCTGGGTAAGGCTCTGGTTGGAATGCTGCTGGCCGATCGGCGGGATCGCGTTGACGATGATGTCCGCGCTGGGGTAGGCGGTCACGACCGCCTCAATGCCGGTCTGGTAGTTTTTGATGAAATCGGCGGTCTTGTAGTTGGGGTTCAGATCGTTCGTGCCGAAGGTCAGGATGACCCGGCGGGGCTGCAGCTTGGCCACGGCCTGAGGCATCGTCAGGTAGCCGGACCCGGTGCTGAGCTGCACGCAGGCAAAGGTCGCAAGCGATTTGGCGCTCATGCCTACCGAGCCGATGGCGTTGTCATAGCTGCAGTAGTCGAACATCCGGTACATGCGGGCCGTGTTGCTGTCCCCCAGAAAGAGGGTCTCGTCTATGTAGCTCTCGCCGGCGTCGGCGCTCTGCTCCAGAATGGTCGAGGTGTAGGCCTGCGTGTCGATGGTGTTTTCCTCTTTGTTGTAGCCGCTTTCGGTCACCATGGATTCGCTGTCCACGGTCGAAACGCTCTGCGGGGCGGCGCTGCCGAACGGCAGCCAGCCGATGAGCGCCAGCGAAATGCCGATGCAGACCAGCAGCATCACACTGCACAGGGCCAGCACCAGATACATTTTGCTGCGCGTATCCAGCGGCTGCTTTTTTTTCGATTTGGTTTTTCCTGCCATGTAGTGGGTCCTTTCACGGTCAAGCATAGTGTCTGCTGCAAAACATATAAACCCATTCTACACCATTTCGCCGCCGAGCGCCAGTCTTTTTGCAATTTTTACATAATTTGACGGCAAAAACAAAAACCCCCGCCGGGGCGGGGGCAAACAGAAATGAGGATAGCGTTGTTTATAAAGGCTTCTCCTGAGGGGCTGCGCCCGCAGGCGCGTGTCGGAGCGCAACCGCCGGAGGCGGCTCTTAGCGCGGAGACTGAAGCTGTCCGCGAAGCGGACTGATGAGGGCGGAGTTTGCCAGCAGTACTCGTTTACGGTCTGCATCCGGCAACTTCCCCCTCATCCGGCCCTGCGGGGCCACCTTCCCCCCAGGGGGAAGGCTTTGGGAGAATCATTCCTTCGGCAGCAGATGTGCCTTTTCCAGCGCGGGGCGCAGTGCCAGATAGAGCAGCACGGCGCAGACGGTGGATAGCAGCGAGTTGACCAGCGTGACGCCGCTGGAGATCTTGGTCACAACGCTGACGAACTCGGCAGGCTGGCCAAAGATATAGCGGTTGCGGAAGTAGCCGATGAACGGGTCGGTAAAGACATTGACCAGCAGGCCGCTGAACGCAGAGGCCGTGACCGCGCCGATGTACTTGAGTTTGCTGCCGGTCGGGAAGCTGCGCAGGTGGATGACCCTGTGCGCCACGCCGCCGCAGACCAGACCGATGATGAATTTCAGAATAAAGGTCGTGACGGCATAGCCCGGGTCACCGGCCATAATGTCGGCCAGCGCCAGACCGATGGCACCGGCCAGACCGCCGGAAACGCCGTCCAGCAGCAGGGCGGTCAGCGCCGTGAAGGTGTTGCCCAGATGAAAGCTGGACCCGGTGCCCAGCACATTCGGGATGCGGAAAAACTCATACGCGACAAAACTCAGCGCGGCCATGATGCCGATGATGCTGATCTTCTGCACGGTGAATTTGGTTTTCGTCAGCGCTGCGATGAGCAGTGCCAAAGCCACTACGATAAACAGCAGCAGCCAGATCATTGCGGTAGACATGATTCCTTACTCCTCTATTATTTACTATTGACATTTTCCTTCCGGGAAGGTATGTTTTTATTATACTGATTTCTGGCTCTAAATAAATGCCCAGTTTTAAACTTTTTTATGGGGCCAGAAGAAAGGGCTTGCCATGATAGAACTGGACCCGAGCGCAAAGACCCCCCTGTATGAGCAGCTGTATGCCGCCCTGGCCGATGAGATCCGCACCGGGCAGCGCGCGCCCGGCACCCCGCTGCCGGGCCGCCGCACGATGGCCGCCCAGCAGGGGGTCAGCGTCAACACGGTGGATGCCGCCTACCAGATGCTGGCCGCCGAGGGGCTGGCCGAGCCGCGCCCGCGCAGCGGCTTTTATGTGCAAAAGACCTACGGTATGCTGCACAGCCGGGTGCGCCGCGCCGCCGCGCCGCCCGCCGCTGCCGCCCCGGCCGAGCCTGCGCCGCTGTACGATCTTTCGACCGGCAGCGTGGACACGGCGCTTTTTCCGGCGCGCAGCTGGGGGCGCATCCAGAAGGAGCTGCTCTACCAGCGGCCCGAGCTGCTGCAGCGCGGCGAGATGCAGGGCGATGCCCCGCTGCGCGCGCAGATCGCGGCGTATCTGTCAAGCTACCGCGGTGTTGAGTGTACCCCGGAGCAGATTGTGGTGGGCGCCGGCATCGAGTATCTGCTCGGCTGCCTTGCGCATCTGTTCGGGGACGGCATGGCGGCCATTGAGAACCCCGGCTACTCCCGCACGCGGACGGTTTTGCAGAACAGCGGCATCCCCTGCACGCTGGTGGACATCGACCGCGAGGGTCTGCCCGCCGATGCGCTGGAAAAAAGCGGCGCAAACCTCTGCTATCTGACGCCGAGCCACCATTTCCCGACCGGCGTCACGATGCCCGCCCCCCGCCGCGCACAGCTTTTGGCGTGGGCAGCGGCCCGGCCCGGGCGGTATATATTGGAGGACGACTACGACTCGGAGTTTCGCTTTGACACGCGGCCGCTGCCCAGCCTGCAAGGCATGGCAGGCCCCAACGGCCCGGTCGTCTACCTGACGACCTTTTCCAAAAGCCTTGCGCCGGGCATCCGCATCGCCTGCATGGTGCTGCCGCAAAGCCTGCTGGCGCGCTACCGGCGGGATTTTGCCACCTACGCAAATACGGTGAGCCGGTTTGAGCAGCAGACCCTCTGCGAGTTTATGGCGGGGGGCTACTTTACGCGGCATCTCGCCCGGATGCGCCTTGCCTACAAGCGCCGGATGGAGGCGTTTGCGGCTGCGCTGCGGGCCGCGCTGCCCGGCGCAGAGCTGGACGGCGTACACAGCGGGCTGCACTTTCTGCTGACGCTGCCCGGCGCGGGCGGCGAGCGCGCCATGGTCGAGGCAGCGGCCCGGCAGGGCGTGCGGCTGCGCGGCCTGAGCGAGTATTACCTCGCCCGCCCCGAGCTATGCCGGCCCGACACCGTGGTTGCGGGCTATTCTGCACTGCGGGAGGAGGATGTGGAGGCCGTAGCCGCCGCGCTGGCGAGGGCGTGGCTAAAGGATTGACGGCATCCTCCCGGGAGGTTGTTCTTTCTTTTGCCAACAAAAGAAAGAACCAAAGAAAATTGCCGCTGTTGCGACGCAGCGGACCCGCGCCTTGGGGGCTGCACGCCCCCAAGACCCCCAAAGAGGAAGTCGCAAGGCCCTCCGGCTACGCGAACGCAGTATTACTGTTCGCGCTTAACGCCTACGGGCCTTGCTCCGCTTTTGAGTCGGGTGTTCCCCCGAACCCCCGCTGTGGGAATGGAATGCCCGTAGGGGCGGGGCTCTGCTCCGCCCGCGCCGTCAAGGGAAGGCTGCAGCCCTCCCTTGCCCTCCCGTATGCCTACAGTTGTAGGGCGGCCTGCCCTCAGGCCGCCGCACGCTGCCTTTAGAATGACTTTATCCTTTAGCCGTAGGGGGCGGCGTCCTCGACGCCCCATAAAGATGTCTTTACTGCCCTATAACAAAAAGCGACCGATGGCACATCACATACCATCGGTCGCTTTATTTTACGCGTTTACGCCTGTCTAAACCGGCTCAGAAACTCCACCGTCTTTGCATTCTGCGGGCGCTCAAAGATGTCGGCGGGTGTGCCCTCCTCACAGATGACGCCGTCCGCCATGTAGACTACATGGGTAGATACATCGCGGGCAAAGGCCATCTCATGGGTGACGACAAGCATCGTCAGCCCCTCCTTTGCCAGCTGGCGCATGACGGCCAGCACCTCGCCGACCATCTGGGGGTCCAGCGCGGAGGTCGGCTCGTCAAACAGCAGCACCTCGGGCTGCATGGCCAGCGCGCGGGCAATCGCCACACGCTGCTTCTGCCCGCCGGAAAGCTGGCGCGGCTTGGCATGGATATAGGGGGCCATGCCGACCTTCTCCAGATTGTCCAGTGCGGTGCGCTCGGCGGATTCCTTGTCCATGTGCAGCACATAGCGCAGACCCGCCGTGCAGTTGTCCAGCACCGTCATATTGTTGAAAAGGTTGAAGCTCTGGAACACCATGCCCACCTTGGCGCGGTAGGCGCACGGGTCGCTGCCCTTGGCCGTGATGTCGTTGCCGTGGAACAGCACCTTGCCGTTCGTGGGGGTCTCCAGCAGGTTGATGCAGCGCAGCAGGGTCGATTTGCCGCTGCCGGACGCGCCGATGATGCAGGTGACATCCCCGGGGTTGACGGTGAAATCCACATCGCGCAGAACGACATGGGTGCCGAAGCTCTTGGAGAGGTGGCGTACCTCAATAACAGGCTCAGACATGGGCTGCGCCTCCCTTCATATCCAGATTCTGGGACTCATGGTTCGGGTCCGGGGCGTTGTACATGCCGCTGGTGTAGGCCAGCGAGTCGGTCGTGTTCAGGTCATAGTTCTGCGGGCCGTCGAGCGCTTTCTCCCACAGGCGCAGCAGGTAGCTGGCGAACAGGGTCATCGTCAGGTAGATGACCATGACGATGGCGGCGCTCTCAAAGTAGGTGTACAGCGCGCCGACCACGCTCTTGTGGACAAAGAACAAATCGGTGATCGAGATAACCGACAGCACCGAGGTGTCCTTGATGTTGATGATGAAGTTGTTGCCGATCTGCGGGATGATGTTGCGCAGCGCCTGCGGCAGAATGACATGGAGCATCGTCTGCCAGTGGTTCATGCCGATGGCCTTGGCACCCTCGGTCTGGCCCGGGTCAATGGACACGATGCCGCCGCGGACTGTCTCCGCCATATAGGCACCGGTGTTGATGGAAACGATGAAGAAGCCTGCCTGCCACATGCCCATCTTGATGCCGAACACCTGCAACAGACCGTAGTAGATGAACACGGCCTGCACGATCATCGGCGTGCCGCGGAACAGCTCCACATAGCAGCGCAGGAAGATGTGCAAAATCTTGAGCAGCACCCGCTTCCACGCCGGGTCGCGCTGCTTGTCAATGGGGATGGTCTGCAGTGCGCCGACCGCAAAGCCGATCAGGCAGCCGAAAAATGTGCCGACCAGCGCCAGCAGCAGGGTCGTGCCCGCGCCGCGCAGATACGAAAAGCCGTACTTCTGCAGCACTGTGGCACAGTTCATGAAAAAGTCTTGCATGAAATTCTCCTTTGTGATTTCTTCACTTTACCAACACCGAAGCCCCTGCCGCACAAAACGGCAGGGGCAGGCGGGCAAAATTACTTGCTCAGGGGCTGAGCGCTGATGGCGTCGTCCATCATGGCGTTGTAATCATCAGCGGTCATTGTGGACAGGACCTCGTTGATGGCGCTCTGCAGGGCGGTGTTGCCCTTCTTCATCGAGATGCCGATGTTGATGTCCTCCTCGCTGACCTTGAAGTCATTGTCACCGCCGCCGAAATCCAGCAGCGTGAAGTCGGGGTAGGCAACCAGCGCGGCCTGCGCGGTGGGGCGGTCGGTGACAACGATGTCGCAGGCACCGCTGCTCAGGGCCACCAGCATGGAGGGCGCGGTCTCCTGCGCGGGCAGGATGTTGGCGTTCTCGATCTGGGGCAGGCAGGCGTCATACCAGATGGTACCCAGCTGGCTGGTGGCGGTCGCACCGGCCAGGTCGGCCACGCTTGCTGCACTGGCGTAGGCGCTGTCCTTCTTCGTCAGGGTGACGATCGAGGCGTAGTAGTAGGGATCGCTGAAATCGACCTGTGCAGCGCGCTCAGCCGTGATGGACTGACCGGCGATGACGCAGTCCACGTCGCCGGTCATGACGGCGGGAATCAGGCTGTCCCAGTCCAGCTTGACGATCTGAACCTTCTGGCCCAGTGCCTCGCCGATCTTCTTGGCCATCATGACATCGTAGCCGTAGGCGTAGTCACTGGAACCACGAATCGCAACGGCACCGTTGGAATCATCGCTCTGGGTCCAGTTGTAGGGGGCGTAAGCGCACTCCATTGCAACGGTCAGGGTGGTGGGGTCACCGTCGCCGTCCGGGGCACCGGCGGCCTCGGTGCTCCCGGAAGCAGGGGCGGCGGAGGTGTCAGCGGTGGAACCGCAGGCGGTCAGACCGGCGGCCAGCAAAACGGCCATGGTCAGTGCAAGCATTTTCTTGAGCTTCATCTTGAACTCTCCTTTACCTTTATAAGTGTTTCCCTCATATTCATGCAAAAAGCCCCGGCGTCCTGATTGCGGATACCGGAGCTTGAAACATGATGTTGCCGGATAGCGCAGCGTGCGGCCGCGCCCTTGCGGCTATGTATAAATATTACTCCATGGAAACCGGTTTGTCAAGTGCCGGTTGCCCTCAGGCGTTGGCTTTTGCGGTGGCCGTGGCGTTGTCCTTTGCCTCGGGCGCATCGCAGGTGGTGTAGCTCTTGACGCTGTGGAACACGATGTTCAGGCCCAGCACGATCAGCAGCACCGCAAGGATCAGCTGCAGGCCGTTGGCGATAAAGACAGCGCCCCAGGTGGTCTCACCGGCAGGGATGGCAGTGGACGCAGCGGCGGAGATGGCCTTGACCATCGCAATCAGGCGCTGCACCAGCGCGGTGAAGGTGACGCAGAGCATGATGACCAGCGGCGGGAAGAGCATCTTGTTGTTGCGGCCGGTGACCTTGAGGAAGACGCACAGGGTGGCCAGAACCAGCGCGCTGAGCAGCTGGTTGGCGGAGCCGAACAGCGGCCAGATGTTGGCATAGCCGATCTGGGTCAGGATAAAGCCGAACACCAGCGTGATGAAGGTGGAGAAGTAGACATTGCAGCACAGCTTGCGCCAGCCCTCGGCATGCGCCATATCGTCCACACTGAACAGCTCCTGAAAGCTCATGCGGCCGATACGGGCCACGGCGTCCAAGCTGGTCAGTGCCAGCGCGGAAACGCACATCGTCATAAAGACAGTTGCAATCGAAACGGGCACGCCGAACATCTCAAAGAAACCGGCAACGCCGCGGCTGAAGATCTGGAACGGGGTACCGGAGGCGGGGGTGCCGTCCGCAGCAGCGGCAGCACCGGCCACGCAGAGCGCCAGAACCGCCAGCAGGCTTTCCAGCACCATAGCGCCGTAGCCGACCTTCAGCATGTCCTTCTCATTCTCAACAGTCTTGGAGGAGGTGCCGGAGGAAACCAGACTGTGGAAGCCGGAGACAGCACCGCAGGCGACCGTGACAAAGAGGATGGGGAACATAGTGCCCAGCTTGGCATTGTTGAAGCCGGTAAAGACGGGCAGGTTCATCGTGGGGTGGGCAACCAGCAGGCCGATGACAGCACCGGCAATCATTGCGCCGAACATAAAGGTGGTCATATAGTCGCGGGGCTGCTTGAGCATCCACATCGGCAGAACCGCGGCAAAGAAGATGTAAACGAAGGTGATGTAGCTCCATGCAGCCTTGCCGAACACCAGCGGGCAGTTCATGCCGATGGCAAAGGACAGGACGATGAAGATGATACCGATGACGGCCTCGCGCCAGCCGGAGAAGTTGAACTTCTTCTGGATGAAGCCGAACACAACGGCGAACACCATGAACATGATGGAAACCATGCCGGCCGCGCCGTTGGTGAAGGCGGCCTCGACCTGTGCGCCGTCAGCGTCAAAGGCGTTGAAGGTGCCGGCAACCATGTCTGCAAAGGCAGCAATGACGATGCCGCAGAACAGCCAGCAGAACAGCAGGAACAGCTTGCGGCCGGTCTTGCCGATGTACTTCTCAATCAGCAGGCCCATCGACTTGCCGTCATTCTTGACGGAAGCGTACAGAGCGCCGAAGTCAGTGACAGCGCCGAAAAAGACGCCGCCGATCAGCACCCAGAGCAGTACAGGCAGCCAGCCGAAGGCCGCAGCCTGAATGGCACCGGTAACAGGGCCGGCACCGGCAATGGAGGAGAACTGGTGTGCAAACACCGTCCAGCCCTTGGTGGGAACATAATCCTTGCCATCCTCCAGCCGCACAGCAGGAGTCTTGGCGTTGGGGTCAACACCCCATGTCTTGACGAGCCAACGACCGTATCCGGCGTACGCACATACCAGAACGACCGCGGCAATCAGAACGATTACAAGCGTATTCATTTGAATGGATCCCTCTTTCCTATTAGATTTTACAATCGCTTGTGCACTTTACTTTACTGCGATGTTCTTTGTTTGTCAACACATTGTTCACAAAATAGCAATATGCTGATTTTTGCTGCAAAAAGTAGAAAAATTGTAGTTTAATTTGTTGAAGTTGCGCGGACATAACAGGTAAGCCGGAGGGTGTCAGCGCTGTACAGGCAGGAATGGGCTGGCCCACATAACAGCAAAACCGCCGCACAGCCGGGTGTATCCGGGGGTGCGGCGGTATCCTGTTTGTATTGCTTTACAAAACGGTCAGACGGTTTTGACGAGAACCTCGCCCATGCTGCGCTTCGGCACGCAGTAGTCGCGGCTTTCGTCCAGATAATATTTCACGCTGCCATCCTGCATATTTACCACGCGGCTTTTGTGGGCGGGGTATCCCAGCGCCACCATATAGCAGAGCCGCAGCCCCTCGGGCAGGGCCAGCAGTTCGGTCAGCGCCGGGCGGTCGATGGCCCCCATGATGCAGCTGCCCACACCGTGGGCCCACGCGGCGGCGGTCAGGCTGCCCAGTGCCAGCCCTACATCCACATCGCTGCAGCCCGGCAGACGGGTGTCCTGCAAAACGGCGATGAAGGCAGTCGGCTGCTCCTCAGGCTTTGGCACACCCTGCTCGGGCGGCAGGTAGGCGGCCCAATGGACCAGCGGCTGCACGGCGGACACGGCACGGGCGCTCTGCACAAGGATATACCGCACAGTCTGGCGGTTGGCCCCGCAGCTTGCCAGCCGGGCGGCATCAATGGCCTCGGTCAGGATCTCCGGTGCAATGGGGCGTTGGTCAAAGCGGCGGTAGGTGCGGCGGGTGCGCAAAAATTCCATCATATCCATTTCAGAACACTTCCTTACCTTATATAGGGCAGAGCCTGCCTACAGTATACAACCGCAGCTGCCGCAGCGCAATGCCTTATTTGTCGATGACGGTTGCCGTGCGGCCGATACCCACCGTGGCACCGGCAATCTTTTTCCATGTCGCACAGCCGCAGATGCCGTCCGCCCGCAGACCGAACCGCCGCTGGCAGGCTTTCAGTGCGCTTTCCGTCGCATGGCCGAAGATGCCGTCCAGCGTGTTGGTCGAATAGCCCAGTGCGTTCAGGGCATCCTGCAGGATCAGCACATAGGTGCTGCGGCTCCCGCGCCGCAAAGTGGGGTAACCGGCCGTGGTGCCCGCGCAGGCGGGCTTGCCGTACCGCCGGTCAAAGTGTACCCAGGTCGGCGTCATCGATATAGGCTCCACATAGCCCCATGCCCCGCTGCGAACAGCGGCCTGATAGATATTGCGGCGCTCGGCGGCGGAGCTGCGCTGCCCGACATCAAAGGCGACACCTGCGTAGTGCTGGCTGGTGGTGCCGTGACCGCCCTCCCAGATCCGCTTGAAGGCGTACCCCACCGGGATGCCGCTGCCGTAGGTGCGGCGTGTCAGGTTCCATGCCTCCATGGCGGCGGTGGTGGTCCACAGTACATTGGATTTGCTCGAGCCGCGGAATTCCCGCACCCGCAGGGTCGTGCCGGTGCTGTAGGGCATCGGGTCATTTTCGCTCAGGTTGTAGCGGAAGAACTTGTTATCGTAGGAATCATAGATGTAAACTCTTGCCATGGCTTATGCCTCCTTACATTCGCGGCAAAGCCCCTGCGCAGCCAGACGCAGGCTTTCCCATGTGTCGGCGTCCACGATGCCAAGTGTCTGCAGCCCGGCGGTCAGCTGGTAGCTTTCCAGCGCGGACGCAGTTTCCGGCCCAAGGATGCCTGTCTCGGGTACAAAATCGGCGGACTGGTTGGCAGCAGCAATGATGTTCAGCCAACGCTGCACCTGCAATACGGCAGGCCCTGCACTGCCCAGCGCCAACGCCTCGGCGGGCCATACGCCGTTGGGCTTGGGGCTGGCCCCGGCGGGGTTGGCAGCCAGCAGCCGCTCGGCGGCCTCGCGCAGCACCGTCCAGTCTGCGGCGGTCACAATGCCTGTCTCGGTCAGCCCGAAATACCGTTGGGCACTGCGCACGGCGGTCTCCAGCGCGGGGTCAAAGGTGCTGGTCGGCGTGTCGGTCTTAGGCAGGTCGATCTCGGGAATCCACTGGCCCAGAAACAGCAGCATCCGGCTCAGCCGCAGCACCTCTGCGCCGCTGTCACCGGGGCGCAGCGCAGCGGCAGGGGCAGGCAGTTGGATCATGCGCACCACGGGGCCGCTGCTGTCCAGTGCTGCGGCGGCGTCATACAGGCTTTGCCATGTCAGCCGCCCCACCACGCCGTCCACAGGCAGCCCGGCCCGCGCCTGCCATGCCCTGACGGCCCGCGCCGTTGCTGCGCCGAATCGTCCATCCACCGTCACGGACGGAATATCGCTGTAGTAGGCCGCGAGCCGGCGCAGATAGTACTGCACGGCCCGCACGGCGGTCCCGCTGCTGCCCTCCCGCGTGGTGACCGTGAACTGCCCCGGGGCAATGTCTGCGTCCACGAGCCTGTTTGCGACCGCAAGGCCGACCTCCTTCAGCTTGTTCCATGTTGCACGGCCCACCGCACCATCGGCTGTCAGCCCGAAAACACTCTGAAACGCCTGCACAGCGCTGACGGTGGCGGCGCCGAAGCTGCCGTCCACCGCTATGGTGTGCAGTGCGCGGTAGTTGTCCGCAGCCAGCCGCAGCCAGAACTGCACCAGCCGCACCTCCATGCCCTTGTCGCCCCGCCGCAGCACTGTGCCGGGCCATGCGGTGCCGCCAAGGTCGCTCTGCGCGTCCACCCAGGCGGCGTAAAGTGCATTCCAGGTGCGCTGCCCGACTGCGCCGTCCGCCGTCAGGCCCTGCTTTTTCTGGAACGCCTGCACGGCGCGCTCGGTCGCTGCCCCGTAGCGGCCGTCCACCGTGACGCGCGGCAGCGCGGAATCAAACTGTGCAAGGTCGGACAGCCAGAACTGCACCTGCTCCACGGCGCTGCCGCTCGACCCGCGCCGCAGGACTGTGCCCGGCCAACCGCCGGTAGTCTGCGTGCCCTCGGCGGTCTCGCCCTCGCTGGTCAGCTCGGCAAGATCCTTGACGCTCACATAGATAAAGCTGATTTTATACCATGTGGCACGGCCCACCACGCCGTCGGCGGTCAGGCTGAACTGCTTCTGAAAACGCTTAACGCTGCGCTCGGTGGCCTCGTCAAAGACGCCGTTCACCACCGGCTTGCCAAAGGAGGGGTAGTCCTTCGCAATGCGGGACAGCTGCTTTTGCAGGATGCGTACATTGGTGCCGCTGCTGCCGCGGCGCAGCGGACTGCCCGGATAGCTGGACGGAATGGATGCAATGTGGTCCGTCGTGACCAGCTGTACCCGATTGCCGTAGTAATACCGCAGAATCTGCAGGGCGTTTTTGCCCTCCTTGGCCCGCTCAACCGTGCCCCACTGCTTCATGCCGGGGCAGGTGACGGTACGGCCGTCGCAGTATTCGGTGTAGTAGGGCTCGGCATCACCGCTGCGCTGCACATAGGTATTGAACAATTCGGCGGTAAGGCGTTCCATGACGGCGAACACGGTGCGCCCCTTGACATAGGCCTGATCGTACCCCGGCGAGCCCGTTATGTTGAAGCTGTACCCGCGGCTGGGGTACCACTCGGTCCAGATACGGTTCAGCGCCAGACTGATCTGGGCCAGTATGTTGGCGCGCAGGGCCTCCTCCGGCCAGGAAAGTGTGCCCCTGCTGCAAAAGACCGTTGCAAGCTGGCGAAAAAAATGCTATACTGAATCCATGTAGGACATTGGTTAAAGCATAGGAAAAAGGGGAATATAGATGAGGATCGGATTTGACAACGATAAATATCTTGCGATGCAGTCTGCCCATATCCGGGAGCGTATCGCCCAGTTTGACAATAAGCTCTATCTGGAATTTGGCGGCAAGCTGTTCGATGACTACCATGCGTCCCGCGTACTGCCGGGCTTTCAGCCGGATTCCAAGCTGCAGATGCTGCTGCAGCTGAAAGAACAGGCTGAGGTGGTCATCGTCATCAGTGCCGAGGACATCGTGGCCAACAAGATGCGCGGCGACTACGGCATTACCTATGGTGTTGATGTGCTGCGCCTGATTGATGCCTTTCAGGGGGTCGGCCTGTTTGTGGGCAGCGTCTGCGTGACAAAGTTTACCGATGCACCCGAGGTCACGGCCTTTGAGCAGAAGCTCAACGGTCTGGGCATCCGCACCTTCCGTCATTACAAGATTCCCGGCTACCCCAACGATGTGGCCCACATTGTCAGCGATGAGGGCTACGGCAAGAATGATTATATCGAGACCGAGCGCCCGCTGGTGGTCATTACGGCCCCCGGCCCCGGCAGCGGTAAGATGGCGGTCTGCCTGTCCCAGCTGTACCATGAGTATAAGCGCGGTGTCAAAGCAGGGTACGCCAAGTTTGAGACCTTCCCCATCTGGAACCTGCCGCTCAAGCACCCGGTCAACCTTGCCTACGAGGCCGCCACCGCCGATCTGAACGATGTCAATATGATCGACCCGTTCCATCTTGAGGCTTACGGGAAAACGACCGTCAATTATAACCGCGATGTCGAGATCTTCCCGGTGGTCAACGCTATGTTTGAGCTGATCGCCGGCAAGAGCCCGTATCGCTCCCCCACGGATATGGGCGTCAATATGGCGGGCAACTGCATCATTGACGATGAGGTCTGCCGCGAGGCATCGCTGAACGAGATCGTCCGCCGCTATTTCAAGTGCCTGTGCGACCAGAAGGCAAGCGGCGTGGTGAAGCAGGAGCGCTTCAAGCTGGAGCTGCTGATGAATCAGGCCGGCATTGCGCTCGGGGAGCGCGCGGTCGAGAAGCGCGCCCACGCCTGCTCCGATGCGACCGGCGGCCAGCCTGCCGCCGCCATCGAGCTGGCGGACGGCACGATCGTGGTAGGTAAAAACGGCCCACTGCTTGGTGCGGCCTCCTCCGCGCTGCTGAATGCACTGAAAAAACTTGCAGGCATCGACCAAGAGATCGACCTCGTGTCTGCCCATGCAATCGAACCGATCCAGATGCTGAAAACGACCTACCTCGGCAGCAAAAACCCCCGCCTGCATACCGATGAGATCCTGATCGCACTCTCCAGTTCTGTCTCGGAAAACGAGTACGCCGCCAAGGCGATGGAGCAGATTCCCAATCTGAAGGGCTGCGATATCCATTCCACCGTCATCCTCTCCAGTGTCGATGCCGACACCCTGAAGAAGTTAGGCATGTATCTGACCTGCGAGCCCACCTACGAAGAGGATGACCGCATGTACCATAAGAAGTAATCTACATACTATATATAATAGAGCAAGCCTGATGGTTGGCTCTATTTTTTGTTGCAGTTTCTGTCTTGCTACCCTAGTAGGGGAGTGGCTCTGCTCCGCCCGCCCCCAAGCCTTCCCCTGCGGGGGAAGGTGGCCCCGCAGGGCCGGATGAG
>ENA-OWPB01000782-OWPB01000782.1-human-gut-metagenome-genome-assembly--contig:-NODE-782-length-36385-cov-5.409276_pt1 | contig 36385 bp, 41 predicted proteins | sample MGYA00248260_ERZ651838 | MGnify/ENA primary metagenome ERZ651838 (study PRJEB26924, sample SAMEA4378304) | human gut metagenome | biome: human gut; feature: human-associated habitat; material: faeces... | reverse complement strand
TCGGGATCGCTTCCAGAAGATATCTGCGGATATGTGCATAACAACAGCAGCGTTTTCCATCCTTCAACAGGTTGTATCCATGATAGCCGTCTGCCATAAAGTAATATCCCGGCTTGATCCCGTCCAGAAATCCGACCGCATGTTTTCCTGCTCTTGTTTCCGTATAATGATAGAGCACGATCTTTGGCAGTCCGTCTTCTCCGCTGCGTACCACCCAGATAAAAGACTGTGTCTGGGCTCTCCGCCCTTCTTCCTTCAGCACCTGAAGACGTGTTTCATCCATCATCAGAAACTTTCGTTTCTTCAGCTGTTTCTCAAAATATTCATACATTGGCTGAAAGTATGTTTTGGAACAGTGAATGATCCATCTTGCCATGGAAGCTCTCGTGATCGTTGCTCCCAGCTGTTCCCAGTCTTTTTCCTGCCGGTACAGTGGCATTGCGTTCATGAACTTCTGACAGATCACATGTGCTGCAAGCGATGGAGACACATAACTTCCACGCAGAAGTGCAGGAATCCCGTTATCTTTAACGAACTGCGGTTCCTCCGTTTCTTTGCACTTTGGGCATCCATAAGTTGTAGCGATATATTCCACACGTTCCAGTTTCGCCGGTGTAAAGATGACTTCACTTCGGATCAGTTCATGACCGATCTCGACCATCTTTGTTCCGCAGATACTGCATGTTTTCTGTTCTTCTGTCAGAGTGTCAACGAATTCCTGACGGACAGGGATATCACGGAACTGTTCGTTAAGATCCGGTTTCTTTTTCCGCTTTCTTTCATGGGCTTTGATCTCAATATATTCCGGTTCGATCTCTTTTGCCGGTTCTTCCTCCATAAGTTCATCAAACAGACTCATCTGTCCCGGAAGATCTTCTTTCCGTCTTTTTTCACTGGAAGCTCCAAACAGCTTTGCTTTCAGATATGAGATCTCTGCCTGCAGGTTTGAAATGATCTGATCCTTCTTTTCATCGGATGCATGATGTTCTTCGATCGCTTTTCGAAGATCTTTGATCATCTCCGTCTGCACACGGATCGTCTGATTTAGTTGTGAGATCGTATCCTTCAGCTCGATCAGCCGGATATCATTTCTGCCTGAACTCATGGTATAAAACTCCTTTTTTTACTGTTCTCATTATACCATAAAAACGACGGAATCCCTAGTAAAATGGGACTTTTTTTACTCTTTTTCATTCTCAGGTTTTCTTGGTCTGATCGCTTTTGGCTGCTCGATCTCCAGACCTGACATCAGCCAGTCGAACTGTCTCCAGGTGATCGGCTGTACTTCATTTTTATTTCTTGGCCAGCGGTATCTTCCCTCGGAGGCCGTCAGTCTTTTATATAATAATACGAAGCCATCGTTTTCATATAAAAGTGCTTTGATCCGGTCACAACGCCTGCCACAGAAAAGATATAACGCTCTCTGCTCTGGATCCATATGAAACTGATCCTTCACGATCGAATATAATCCATCGATCTGTTTTCTCATATCCGTATATCCACAGACAATATAAATATCATCCACAACAGAGATATCGCCTAACATGAGAATGCTCCTATAAGTTTTAATGTCTGTTCCAGTAACCGTGGATCGGTCTGATTACTGATCCGCAGAACAGCCTGTCCGATCTGAAGTTCCATTGTTGCAACGGGTTTTGTGATCTCTGCAATATCTTCTGTAGAAGATGGTCCATAAAGATCGGTTGACTGGTCTGGAATGATCTCCATTTTTACAACTTCCTGATGGATCGCCTGAAACCGGTCTTTTCCTGCTGGTGCTGGAAATTCACAAGCCTGCTTGCGAAAACGACGGACCCAGTTATAAAAAGTTCCTGGATTGATGTCATGTTCCAGACACCACTGGTGATCAGAAAGTCCGCTCTGTCTGCATTCCATGATGATTTCATACTGTTCCTGTTCGGTACGTCTTTTTGCTCTCATTGTACTCCTCCATAATTGTAGTAAAGTACTAGCATTTTCATTCATCTAGCAAACGATGGAAGTAAAACACTAGCATCTAGCAATCATTATGACAGGATTTGTGTGCATTGAAAATCCACCCTTAGATAAAGCGCTTACCATATAAAGGTAGATTAGTTGCTAAAAGATTAGGATATAAAGGGAAAAAAAGAAATTTATTTATAGCAACATATGGAATTAAAGGAGCTGTAGTAGGAGCCATTATAGGAGCATTTGCAGGTTATGGTATCGGTTGCTATGGGAGCATCATCAAGTAGTGGATTAGCGGTAAAAGGAGTCAATAGTGCAATAAGAAGAGTAGCTTCTGATCAAAATAAAGTAAGGCACATTATGCAGAGTAAACATGCGTGGACAAAAGTAACAAAAAAGAATCAGTGGAAGTATGTAAAACCAATTGTAAAAAAGGCAATGAAAAGTGGAAAAATGGAAGCTATAGGAAAAACTAAAGGAAAAGAAATTGTATATAAATTTGTATACAATTATAAAGGGAAAATTATCGAAGGTACATGTATAGCTAAGAAAGGAGTTGTAAAATTAAGTGATGCATGGGTTAAAACAATTGGTTTATGATAATCAACCATTTTTTTCTTCAAATCAAACTGGAAAAACGAATCGAGAGTTATATATTTTGTGGAAACAAAATAAGAGAGATGATATTTTCTTACTTTTATATACACAGCTTTGGATGGTATTAGAAGAAGTTTATATGGAGAATGTTATAGATTATTATAAGAAAGATTGTTATGAAAAAAAACTTTTTTTTGAATTAGTAGAATATCAAAAAAGGTTTTTTAAAAAAAATATCAAAATACAATTACTTACAGGTTATTTTTATGCGACCACGGAATATTTATTTTTCTTAAATAAGGAAAATGATATTTATAATATAGTTGATGAAGGAAAAAATATAATAAAAAAACTATATGATAATAATCAAGAAAAATTCGAAGTATATATTTTTTATATTTGCATTTTACAAGGAAAGAGAAAAAAATGGATAAAAAAAAGAAAATGGTATTTACGAGAAATTAAAAAACTATTTCCAAGTAATTCGGAAATAGATCAATATTTTCGGGAAATATTTTTACTGTAAGTAATGTTAAAGACTTTGTAACAATGATAGTATGTAATATACAATTACAAAATAAAAAAGATTCTTTTATTAAAAAATCATATTCCATACCTGTTGGTATTTTTCCAGGAAATAAAGCAACCATTGACGACAAAGGGAATATATATGTTGCGACTGGAATGTTAGGTGTCGTTCAGAAATTTAACAAGAATGGCGACTTTATTAAGAGTATCTTAATTAAGGATGATATTGATATGATTAAGAATGAAAGAGATGGAATTCATGTATATGCAGGCAAGTTTGATTATACGGATTATCATATAACAGAGAAAAAAATAATAGAAAAAGAAATAAGTGAAACAGATTTAGATCATATAAAATCGGGACCCAATGAATTGGTGATTGGTAATTTCTGGATTTTCAAAGGTAAAATTACAATCTTGAAAAGTAGTTTATTTCCAATAGATCCTTTTATTATTATGTATACAGCTATATTGATGGAAATTATATTTTGGATAAAAGCAAAGATAAGTCGGTTTAGAGAAAACAAAAGCAGCAAAAGTGTAGTGATAACAGGAGGAGACGAAATTGGAAGTTAATGTAGAAATTGTATTAAGTTATAATGATGAAGAAACAGATTGGAAAGTAAAAAAAAATATTTCTAGATTCATATACAGATTAAAGAAATACAGAACAGGAAATCGATTTTCTGGAGAATATACATATAAGATTAATCAAGATTCAGAACTATATAAACAAATAATTGAATTTTATAAATCAAACAAAGAAGATGTAGAATTTATTTGTTTAAATTATGGTGTTAAAATTACAGATGAAGAGTTTGAAAAGGCAAAAGCATTCGTTTTATGTTTTCCAGAATATTACTGTGAAGAATGCGAAGATATTGAAAATGAATATAGTGAATGTGAAAGTTGTCATAGTAAAGAAAAAACAAATAGCTTATTTTATGCACAACCGAAAGGATATATAAAAAAACATGAGAATGATTATGGGTTTGCAGGCTTGGATGGAACAGGAGAGTTGTTGTTATTACCAAAACTGGTGGAGAAATTAAAAGAATCAGGAGTAGATAAAAAATATTTTCAGCCGATTATAAGCAAAAGTAAAAAAATATTAGGATATACTTTTATTACTGATAATATATTACCACAGAAAAGTTATATTGATGAAAATTATAAATTTGAAAATCAATGTGAAAAATGTGAAAGAATAAATATGACAGAAAATGAAAACATTTTCTATTTCATACCGAAAAGAATAACAGAAGAAGGAATAAAAAATTTAAAGGATGTAAATAAGACATATGAATTTTACGATGAGTATAGGGAAATTATAATAAGTAAAAAGGTTGCACAAATTATAAAAGAAAATGTTCCATATGTAAAATTTTACCCTGTTATTTTAGATAACAGAAATTAAAAACAAATCAACTATTCAGGAACCACCCCGCGATTCTGAACAATCGTAGAAAACACGATCATCGTACTAGTCTTCCCAAAGTGCTGCAATTTCCCAATAAATTCATCCAGTTCCATCGTACTAGGAAAAGCAACCTTCAGCAGCACAGAATAATTTCCAGTTACACAATCACATTCCAGTACATTTGGATGAGCTCGAAGAAAAGGATAAACTTCGGGTTTTTGTGCAGGGCTGATCTCAAGACTGATATATGCTTTAATATGATAACCAAGTTGGATCGGGTCAACAGAAGCATGAAATCCAGTCAGAATTCCTTCCGCTTCCAACCGCTTAATTATTTAAAGTAAATCAAGACTTTCATTAAAAAAAGAAAAGATGAAACACAAAATTTGAACTTTAAATTTGGAAAGACAGGATTAAGGTTTACGAACATTGCATACTGTGTTAAGCTCCAACACATAAAATCTTGAAACAAAACGACAGCATGAGTAATCAGAAAAGAGGAAGACAATGTTAAGCAGAATGGAACACGATTCAATTGGAGCATTAAACGTACCAGCGGAAGCATACTATGGAGTTCAGAGTATGCGTGCAGCCACAAACTTTCAGATCACACACCGTCCATTACATCCAGTATTGATCGACAGCATCGTAATGGTCAAAAAAGCAGCAGCGATCACAAATGAAAAGTCTGGAAAACTAGATCAGCAGATTGCTCAGGCGATCATCAAAGCATGTGATGAGATACTGGATGGAAATTTAAGAGATCAGTTTATCGTGGATGCGATCCAAGGAGGGGCTGGAACTTCTGCCAATATGAATGCAAACGAAGTGATTGCCAATCGTGCGATAGAAATCCTTGGTGGAACCAAAGGAGATTACAGCATTGTACATCCAAACGATCATGTCAATATGTCACAGTCTACGAACGATGTAATCCCAACGGCAGGAAAGATCACCGTCTTAAAATTACTTCCACAAACGATCAAAGAACTTGAGAAATTAGAAAAAGCCATGGAAGAAAAAGAAGCAGAGTTTGATGATATCCTCAAAATGGGAAGAACACAGCTTCAGGATGCCGTTCCAATGAGACTTGGACAAAGTTTTGGAGCATTTGCGCATGTCTTAAAAAGGGATATCAAAAGACTAAAAAATGTTATGGACGAGATGAAAGTCTTAAACATCGGAGCAACAGCCATTGGAACAGCGATCAATGTAGACCCTTACTATCTTGCAAACATTTCTTATGAATTAAGCAAAGTTGCAGGAATTTCATTAAAACAGGCAGATGATTCCAGCAAGACAGAATGGTTCATCCATCATGTCAGGAAAGATCAACCCAGTGATTCCAAAAGTTGTATCACAGGTTGCATACCTGATCATTGGACATGACTATACGATCACGATGGCAGCCGAAGCCGGACAGTGCGAAGAATATATTGAAAAAAGTGTTGGAATCTCAACAGCGTTATGTCCATATATCGGATATGCAAAGTCTGCTGAGATTGCAAAAAAATCACTAAAAACAGGAATTTCTGTAAAAGAGCTGGTATTAGAAGAAGGTCTGTTAAAGGAAGAAGAATTAAAAGAGATCTTAAAACCAGAGAAAATGACACAGCCTATGAGAGAAAAAGTGATGAAAGCAGTATCATAAATACAATTAGAATACAAAAAAGAATGAAAAGTAAGAAGAGGCTTTGGAGAAATTCAGAGCTTCTTTTATTGCAATATCCTCTCGCACAAGATATAATACATAAATAGAACATAAGTACGATTGGAGGATGGAAAGAATGATAATAATTCTATGCTTAGACAACAACAACGGTATGATGTTTAATGATCGAAGGCAGAGTCAGGATCGAGGCTTGCGAGAGTATATTGCGGAGATGACCAAAGGGGAGAAGGTCTATATGAATGCATATACAGAGAAGTTGTATGAAGAGATCAACGATCCGGTTGTTTGTGAAGATTTCTTACACAAGGCAGGAAAAGGGGAGACTTGTATTGTAGAGAATCTTCCATTAAAACCAGTGATAGATCAGATCGAAGAGATCGTGATCTTCCGCTGGAATAAAGTTTATCCGTCCGATCAGGTATTGGATGTGGATCTTGAGGAATGGAAACTTGCAGAAGAAGAACAGATCGAAGGTTCTACTCACGAGATCACAAAACAGATCTATCTTCCAAAACAATAAGCTAGATCAGAAAAGAATATAACAAGAGGAGAAGCAGTTGATGATGAGAGTAACAAAGAAATTATATGCCCTGCTGATCGCAGGAATGATGGCGGTATCACTGGCAGGATGTCAGAGTACAGGCAATAGCAGTAATCACGAAAGCACACAGAACGAACAAAGCAGCAAAGGAAGTACAAATTCTTCCACCAAATCTGTATCATCTGACAATATTCCGGATTTTTCAGGAAATATGACGGTTGCTGTTGACAATAATAATCCAGATTTTACATCCAAGGATCTGACAACAAAATCCTACGAGTCTTACAGCAGACTTGACTCTGAAGGAAGATGTCAGGTGGCGGAAGCGTGTGTTGGAAAAGATATCATGCCAAAAGGAAAACGCGGAGCGATCGGTATGGTAAAACCAACCGGATGGCATACAGCAAAATACGATAACGTTGATGGGAAATATCTATATAACCGTTGTCATTTGATCGCTTACCAGCTGACCGGTGAGAATGCCAATAACAAGAACCTGATCACAGGAACAAGATCTTTTAACGTAGATGGAATGTTACCATATGAAGAGATGGTCGGTGACTATGTCCGTGAGACAGGCAATCATGTATTATACAGAGTTACGCCAGTCTTTGACGGAGATGACCTGGTAGCTAAAGGGGTACAGATGGAAGCGATGTCTGTGGAAGATAAGGGTGAAGATATTAAGTTTAATGTATTTGTATATAATGTACAAGATGGAGTGAAGATTGATTACGAGACAGGAGACAGTGAAGCAGACAGCAGTGTTCAGGTAACAACAGAGAATTCAAAAGCAAGCCAGAAATACCACACAAACCAGAATTCATCTAATAATAGCAAAAACTACAGCAGTAACAAAAATACAACAGCGGCAAAAACAAATACAAAAACAACTGCTTCACAGAAGATCCGTGGAAACAGCAGATCAAAGGTATACCACTGCCCAGGTCAAAGAGATTATGACCGTATGGGAACATCAAAATATTTAGTCACATTTAAGAGTGAGAAAGAAGCAAAGGCAGCGGGATATCATAAGGCACAAAGATAAAAGAAAGAGTTAACGATCCATAAAGACAGACAGGAGGAAATCATATGAGTTTAAATGCAACACCAAGAGGAGACAGAATTCACATCGCATTATTCGGGAAACGAAATGCCGGGAAGTCAAGTGTTATCAATGCTATGACGAATCAGGAATTAGCGATCGTATCCAATGTCAAAGGAACAACGACAGATCCTGTATATAAGGCAATGGAACTTCTGCCATTAGGACCAGTAGTTATGATCGATACCCCGGGACTTGATGATGAAGGAGAATTAGGGGAAAAGCGAGTCAAGAAAGCAAAAGAAGTCTTGGCCAAGGCAGATATCGCCCTTGTGATCATGGATGCTACAGCTGGTATGACAGAGTTTGAAGAAGATATGATACGTTTGATCGAAGACCGGAAGATTCCTTATCTGAAAGTCTACAATAAGATGGATCTTGCCAATGCCCAAGAATGGAAAGAAGACAAAGCCTGCTTTGTCAGTGCAAAGGATAAAAAAGGGATCTGGGAGTTAAAAGAAGAGATTGGGAAACTGGTTCCAACGGATGATGACACGCTAAAGATCGTTGGAGATTTAGTCTGTCCGAATGATTTTGTGATCTTAGTCGTACCGATCGACAGTGCAGCACCGAAAGGCAGATTGATCCTTCCACAGCAGCAGACGATCCGTGACCTTTTAGAAGCAGGAGCAGCCTCTATTGTTGTAAGAGAAACGGAATTAGAAAAGACATTAGAAGAGATCGGTAAGAAACCAGCATTGGTCATTACAGACTCTCAGGCATTTGGCGAAGTCTCAAAGATTGTGCCAGAAGATGTCAAACTGACTTCATTTTCGATTCTGTTTGCAAGATATAAAGGTGATCTGGAAGAAGAAGTCAGAGGAGTGAAAGCCTTGGAACATTTAGAAGAAGGGGCGAAGATCTTGATCGCGGAAGGATGCACTCATCACAGACAGTGCGATGACATCGGAACGGTGAAGATCCCAAGATGGTTAAAACAATATACAGGTAAGGATTTTGATATCCATACAAGCAGTGGAAACTCTTTTCCTGAAGATCTGGATACTTATGATCTGGTCATTCATTGTGGCGGATGTACTTTAAATAGAAGAGAGATGAAAAACCGTATCGCAAGAGTCAAAGATGCAGGTGTTCCGATCGTGAACTATGGAATCTTTATCGCGGCAACGCAGGGAATCTTAAAGAGAACCTTAGAGCCATTTGAGGAAGCTAGCAGGATCTTAAATGAGATTTAAGACGGATTGTTTCAAAAAATCAACATAAATTAACGAAAATCAATAAGACTGCTTCTTTACAAAGAAAGATAAGTTTTGTAGAATAGAAAGATAGAATTAAAACCAAATGGGAGGAAATCATGAGCAAAGTAAGAACAAGATTTGCACCAAGCCCTACAGGGCGTATGCATGTAGGTAACTTAAGAACAGCCCTTTATGCATATCTGATCGCACGTCATGCAGGCGGAGATTTTATTTTAAGAATTGAAGATACAGACCAGGAAAGACAGGTAGAAGGGGCAGAAGAGATTATCTACAATACCCTTAAGAAAGCCGGAATGAACCACGATGAAGGACCAGACATCGATGGTGGAGTCGGACCATATGTTCAGAGTGAGAGACAGGCACAGGGGCTTTATTTAAAATATGCAAAAGAACTGATCGACAAGGGAGAAGCATATTACTGTTTCTGTGATCAGGAGAGATTAGACACACTGAAAGTAAAATCAGGAGATGTTGTGATCAGTCATTATGACAAACATTGCTTAAACTTATCCAAAGAAGAAGTTCAGGCGAAATTAGACGCAGGAGTACCATATGTTATCCGTCAGAATAACCCAACAGAAGGAACAACATCTTTCGTTGATGAGATTTACGGAGAGATCACAGTGGATAATATCGAATTAGATGATATGATCCTGATCAAATCGGATGGATATCCAACATACAACTTCGCAAACGTAGTTGATGACCATTTAATGGGAATCACACATGTAGTTCGTGGTAATGAATACTTATCATCTACACCAAAGTACAATCGTTTATATGATGCATTCGGATGGGAAAAACCAGTATACATTCATTGTCCACTGATCACAGACGAAGAACATCACAAATTAAGTAAGAGAAAAGGTCATTCTTCCTTCGAAGATCTGATCGAGCAGGGATTCTTGCCAGAGACGATCGTAAACTTCGTTGCATTACTTGGATGGAGCCCAGGAGGAGAACAGGAAATCTTCTCATTAAAAGAATTAGAAGAGATCTTTGATTACAAACATATGTCTAAGACACCAGCGGTCTTTGATATGAACAAGATCAAATGGATGAATGGTGAATATATCAAAGCCATGGACTTCGACCGTTTCAAAGAACTTGCTATGCCATATGTAACAGAGACAATTCACAGAGAGATGGATTTTGATAAGATCCTTTCTATGGTGAAGACAAGAATTGAGTTATTCACAGAGATTCCGGGACACATTGATTTCTTCGAAGCAGTTCCAGAATATGATGTAGAGATGTACAAACACAAGAAGATGAAGACAACACCTGAGACTTCATTAACCGTATTAAAAGAGATCTATCCAGTGATCGAAGCACAGGAAGATTTTACAAATGATGCATTATATGAGATGTTAGTATCTTTTGCAAAAGGACATGAGTACAAGAATGGTTATGTGATGTGGCCAGTTCGTACAGCAGTCTCTGGAAAGCAGATGACACCAGGTGGAGCAACAGAATTAATGGAACTTCTGGGGAAAGAAGAATCATTAAAGAGAATCAATGATGCGATCGCGAAACTGGAGGCAGCACTTGCATAGCCAGCTGAGCAAGGCACAGAAAGAAGCAGTGATGCACAAAGATGGACCGATGATGGTACTTGCAGGACCAGGTTCAGGGAAGACACTTGTGATCACAAAGAGAATTCAATATTTGATATCGCGCTATCAGATCCCACCGCAGCGGATTCTGGTCATTACATTTACCAGAGCAGCAGCGAATGAGATGAAAGAGCGGTTTTGGCGGCTGGCAGGGGAAACCCTGCCGGTTTCTTTTGGAACTTTTCATTCTGTGTTTTTTACGATTTTAAAATATGCTTATCACTATAGTGCAGATAATATTCTGCCGGAACATAAAAAATATGACTTTATCCGTGAGATCATCACAGATCATGAGCTGGAGATTGATGATGAAGCAGATTTTATGCGTCAGATCATACAAGAGATCAGCTTAGTCAAAGGGCAGATGATCCCTCTTGCCTATTATCACAGTGGATGCTGTGGGGATGAAGTGTTTAAAGAAATTTATCGGGCATATGAAGAAAAACTGCATGAGAACCGTTGGATCGATTTTGATGATATTTTGGTTTATACGTATGAGTTGTTAAAAGAGCGTGAGGATATCAGGAAAGCATGGCAGCAGAAGTTTCCATATATTTTGATCGATGAGTTTCAGGATATCAATAAGATTCAGTATGAGATCGTCAAGATGTTAGCAGGAGAGACAAAGAACCTCTTTATCGTAGGAGATGATGATCAGTCTATTTATAAGTTTCGAGGTGCAAGACCAGAACTGATGTTAAATTTTCCAAAGGATTTTGAGAATACCAGACAGGTGATCTTAAACCGAAACTATCGTTGCGGGGAAGAGATCGTACAGGTTGCGGAAGATATCATTTCTTATAATACAAAACGTTTTGAAAAGAAGATGCAGGCAAGAGAAGATGCTGCAAGTATGGTTGAGGTCCGTACATTTAAAGATCACTATGAGGAGAATAAGCATATCATTTACACGATCAAGGAAGAGATGGCAAAGAAGACACCGTTATCCCAGATCGCGATCCTTTATCGGACCAATCAGGGACCAAGACAGCTGATTGCTGCATTGATGGCATACAATATCCCATTTTATATGCAGGATGCAGTGCCGAATCTGTTTGATCACTGGATTTCCAAAAATATCATAGATTATATGCACCTTGCGATGGGAGATCGCAAAAGAAGCACATTTTTAAGAGTCATGAACCGTCCCAAGCGTTATATCAGCAGGGAATATCTGACCGAATCACAAGTGTCATTTGATGATCTGTTAGAGAAGGTCAAAGATAAACCATGGCTTTATGAATATGTAGAAGATTTTAAGGAAGATCTTCGGATAATGAAGAATATGACTCCGTTGATGGCGATCAATTATATCCGGAAATCCGTGGGATACAATGCGTATTTAGCAGAATATGCAAGATTTCGCAAGATTCAGGAAGAAGAATTTACGCAAGTATTAGAAGAACTTCAGGAGAGCGCAAAAGGCTATGATACATATGAGGCATGGTTTGATCATATCAAAGAATACACCGAAGAATTAAACCGCCAGTCAAAAGAGAATCAGAAAGAAAAAGAAGGAGTTGTGGTCAGCACGATGCACAGCACCAAAGGATTGGAATTTGAACGTGTCTTTTTGCCAGATGTCAATGAAGACGTGATCCCACATAAGAAGTCCATGAAAGAAGAAGACGTGGAAGAAGAAAGACGTTTGTTTTACGTTGGAGTTACAAGAGCCAAGAAATATCTGCACATCTTGTCAGTAAAGAAACTTTATAACAAAGACAGCAGGCCGTCAAGGTTCGTAGAAGAACTAAGAAGCCGTCAGGAGAAAAGAGGTGTTTTGCATGGAAAATAGAGCGATGCCAAGAGCAGGCGAATTTTATATGCATTTTAAAGGAAAACTTTATCAGATCGTTACGGTTGCAATACATACAGAGACAGAAGAACCATTGGTGGTCTATCAGGCAATGTATGGAACGTTTAAGACATATGCAAGACCACTTGCGATGTTCTTAAGTGAAGTCGATCATGAAAAATACCCAGATGTGCAACAGATATACCGTTTTCGGAAAGTAGAACTGTGTGAAAATTCAGAAGCAGAACTGGTTGATGAAGTGACAGCACAGGAAAATGAATGTGATGAGACAGAAGAAACAGCAGACATTGAACCACTGTTGAAATTCTTAGATGAAACAGATCTTCATGAGCGCCTGAATATTTTATTACAGTATAGAGATCAGATCACAGAAACGATGCTGGAATCCATGGGTATGGCAATGGATTGTGTCCTGAATGGAAAAACTCTGGAAGAAAAGTATTATGAACTTGACAAAGTGATCCGAACAAAACTTCAATATGAAAAAAAGCCCCGCATATAAGATGCAAGGGCTTTTTTATTAATATCATATTATTCTTCGTCTTCTAAGATCTCATCTAAGACAGCAGTGACTGTCTCATATTCTTCGTCTGTTTCAATGTTGTCAAGACTGAAAGTATCAGGATCTTCAGGGTCTTCGTTGTAACGATATAAAAGTAAAGCCCCTTCTTCGTCATCACTTTCTAAGTCTTCAACAGTGATCAATGCGATATATTCCTGATCATCTAATTCTTCTACAGAGAATAAAGCGATCACGGCACAGTCTTGTTCAGTTCCATCTTCTAATTCTAAATGGAGCACAGGAGTTTCTTCTTCAATGATATTATCTACTTCGTTAAATTCACTCATTTTGATACCTCTTTTCTTAGTCTTTTCTCCACTATACTAAAGGATCATAAAAAAAGCAAGAAAAGGATAAAAAAAGATCACTTTGTCTAAGAATTGACAAGAAAAAACAGGTATGATACGATACGAACTAATGGAGGTAAAACAATGGAAGAATATAAGTTTTTGCTGGATATCGCAATCATTCTGGCAATGACCAAGTCTTTTAGTCTTGTGTCGAAGAAGTTTAACATGCCGCCAGTCGTTGGAGCATTGATCGCGGGAATCATTTTAGGACCAGTGGTCCTTAATGTAGTGAGTCCTTCAGATTCAGTTTTAAATCTGGCTGAAGTAGGTGTAGTTGTTTTAATGTTTCAGGCAGGTCTTGAGACAGATATTGATGAGTTGAAGAAGAGTGGAATTCCCGCATTCGTCATTGCGTTATGTGGAGTATTGATCCCACTTATCATGGGAGCTGTTTTATCCGTTATATATGGAAATAATATCATGGAATCGATCTTTATTGGAGTGATCCTAACAGCAACTTCAGTAAGTATCACAGTAGAAGCATTACAGGATATGGGACATTTAAAAGGAAGAGTCGGAACAGCAATCCTTGGGGCAGCGATCATTGATGATATCTTGGGAATCGTTTTATTATCAATTATGACAAGCCTTGGGGGAGCATCTGGATTCCATATTCAGGCAATCCTTAAGATCTTGATCCAGATGGCAGCATTCTTTGCGATTTCTATTATCGGTGGAGTTGGGATCAAGAAGTTCTTTGAGTGGCTTTCTACTTATAAGAATCCAGAGATTGAACGTCATAGAAGAAGAGTTCCGGTGTTTGCACTTGCATTTTGCTTAGCACTTGCATTTCTTGCAGAAGTGTTTGGAATCGCTGATATCACAGGTGCATATCTTGCAGGGATCATTTTATGCAGGCTCCCAGAACGATTTTATATATATAACAAGATTGAAGTTTTATCGTATATGCTGATCACACCAGTATTCTTTGCAAGTATCGGTCTGAATGTAAACATTCATGGAATGACACAGACGTTGATCATCTTTACGATCATTTTATGTGTGATCGCAGTGATCTCGAAGATCGCGGGATGCGGTTTTGGAGCATTGTTGTGCAAATATACGAAGAGAGAATCTGTACAGATCGGAGCAGGAATGGTATGCCGAGGTGAAGTTGCACTGATCGTTGCACAGAAAGGAATTTCTGTTGGATTATTATCAGAAATTTTCTTTGCACCAGTAGTCATCATGGTTCTCGTCACAACACTCTTATCACCGATCATTTTAAAAATGTTATTTGCAAAATAAGACGTGAGGGTCAAAAGTAAAATATTTACGATACAGATAAAACAATAGAAAAGAGGCTTTAATATGATAGACACAGTCGTATCTGTAAAACTTCCGATCGGAGAGATGCTAAGGATCAAAAGAAATCGTCTGATGCCGGATGTGGTGACTGGAGAGGAGAAGAGAATCTGTCTGGTGTCTGGAATCTACGGAGATGAGCTTGGCGGACAGTATATCTGCGGAGAGATCATTCGCCGGATCAAGGCAGAATTTGAGAATCTGACAGGTATTGTCGATGTGTATCCAGCGGTCAATCCATTAGGACTGGATGCACGAACAAGAGCAGTACCAATCTCAGATATCGATTACAGCAGTGCATTTCCAGGAGACATCAATGGAGGTCTGGAAGATTATACAGCAGCTAAATTGATCGAAGATATCAAAGGAGCATCCTGTTGCATTGATATTCATTCTAGTAATATCTTTTTGCAGGAAGTTCCTCAAGTACGTTTAAATAACGATTACGATGAGACATTACTTCATCTGTCAAAATATATGAATACGGATCTTGTCTGGATCCATCCTTCTCAGACAGTGAATGAAGGAAGTTTAGCTTTCACTTTAAACCAGATGGGAATCCCAACTATGGTTACGGAATCCGGTGCAGCATTTCGTATCCGTTACGAGTACTGCCGCCAGATCATAGATGGAATTTTTTCGGTGATGGCAGAACTTGGTATCTGGAAGGGAAAGGTTCAAGGCAAAACAAAGGTTCCGTTTATCCACGAAGACCAGATCTTTTATTTAAATTGTGAATCCAGTGGATTGTTTGTTTCTTACAAGCGATTAAAGGATCCGGTAAAGAAAGGTGAGATCATAGGGATCGTACAGAATCCTTTAATGGGAGCAACGGAAGAAGAAGTGGTTGCCCCAACCGATGGTATTTTGATGACATTAAGAGAACATCCAAGTGTAACGGAAGGGTCCTTGGTAGCCAGAGTGATCGGAGGGAATGCACTATGAAAAAAGAAATCATATATTCCTCAGGAAATTACTTAAGAGATGAGTTTAAGATCGAAGGATATCTCTTTGGAAAACAAAGTGAAGGATCAGAACCAGCGGCATGTATTGTCGGAGCAATGCGTGGAAATGAATATCAGCAGTTATATATTTGTTCTCAGTTAGTCAAACGTTTAAAAGAACTGGAGAACAGTGGTGCGATCGTTGGAGATAATCAGATTCTGGTCATTCCATGTGTGAATAATTTTTCAATGAATGTCGGAATGAAATACTGGGTATCTGATAACAGTGATATCAACCGTCAGTTTCCTGGGAATTTTGACGGGGAACCAACAAGCCGTCTGGCAGCACATTTATTTGAACGGGTTAAAGGATTCCGCTATGGAATCCATTTTGCATCATTTTTCAGAAGCGGGGATTTTGTGCCACATGTGCGAATGCCTGCAACAGGAAAAGAAAGCACCAGCCTTGCAAGTCTGTTCGGGCTGCCTTATGTATTAACAAGCAAACAACGAAATTTTGATAAAAAGACATTAACTTATAACTGGCAGATCAATGGGACGGATGCATTTTCGGTATATTCTGGGGAAACAGATAATATCGATGTGAATCTGGCCAGGAAGGCTGTATCTGCCGTGCTTCGCTTCTTGACTCGAATGGGTATTTTAAAATATAATTGCCATAACGGGTATATTGCGAGTATTATAGAAGAAGAGGATCTTGTATCCGTCAAAGCAAGTGCTCCGGGATTCCTAAGACGTTTTGTGACGATCAATGAGGAAGTTAACCGAGGTCAGTTGCTTGGTGAAGTCATTAATCCATATAATGGAGAGATTTTATCAGAGATCCGTTCAACGGCAGATGGGATCATATTCTATGCCGAGGATCAGCCAACGATTTTGGAAAATGCATCTGCATTTCAGGTGATTAAGAAACTACATGAATAAATGGGAGGAAATCATGGGAGAAGTTAGAAGAGTCTATGTTGAAAAGAAAAAAGACTACGCAGTAAAAGCAAAAGAGCTGCATGCATCATTGAAGCAGTATCTTGGACTGGATGTCGAATCTGTTCGTGTCCTTGTCCGCTATGACATCGAGAATCTATCCGATGCAAGTTATGAAAAAGCACTGGTTACAGTATTTAGTGAACCACCAGTTGACGACGTGTATGAAGAGACATTACCACTTGCCGATGGGGAAATATCTTTCAGCGTTGAGTTTCTGCCAGGTCAGTTCGATCAGAGAGCAGATTCTGCACAGCAGTGTGTGAAACTGTTGAATGAGGACGAAGATGCCCTGATCAGAAGTGCAACAACTTATGTTGTAAAAGGTGACTTAACTGACGAACAGTTAGAAGCAGTCAAAGAATATTGCATCAACCCAGTTGACTCAAGAGAGGCAGCTGCAGACAAACCAGAGACATTAGTGATGGATTTTGAAGAACCAGCAGATGTTAAGATTCTGGATGGATTCAAAGATATGGAAGAAGACAAATTTAAAGAATTATATGATTCTTTAAATCTTGCTATGACATTCAAAGATTTCCTTCATATCCAGAATTATTATAAAGGAGAAGAAAAGAGAGATCCTTCCATGACAGAGATCCGTGTACTGGATACTTATTGGTCAGATCACTGTCGTCATACAACATTCTCCACAGAACTTACAAGCATTGGATTCCAGGATGGATTTTATCGTGCACCATTAGAAGAAGCATATTATTCTTACATGGATGACTTTGAAGAGATGTACAAAGACCGTGATGACAAATATGTCTGCTTAATGGATATGGCATTAATGGCGATGAAACGTCTTAAAAAAGATGGAATTCTTGACAATATGGAAGAAAGTGATGAGATCAACGCCTGCAGCATTGTTGTACCAGTAGAAATTGATGGTAAGGAAGAAGAATGGCTGATCAGTTTCAAGAATGAGACACATAACCATCCAACAGAGATCGAACCATTTGGTGGAGCGGCAACATGTCTTGGAGGAGCGATCCGTGACCCATTATCAGGACGTTCTTATGTATATCAGGCAATGCGTGTTACAGGTGCTGCTGATCCAACAGTCCCATTAAAAGACACATTAAAAGGTAAATTACCACAGTATAAGATTGTAAATGAAGCTGCGAATGGATACAGTTCTTACGGAAACCAGATCGGTCTTGCAACAGGATATGTTAATGAAGTATATCATCCAGACTATGTTGCAAAACGTATGGAGATCGGTGCCGTTATGGGTGCAGCACCTAGAAAGAACGTGATCAGAGAGAACTCTGACCCAGGAGATATCATCATCTTATTAGGTGGAAGAACAGGACGTGACGGTTGTGGAGGAGCAACAGGATCATCTAAAGTTCATACAGAAGAATCTATCGAGACATGTGGAGCTGAAGTTCAGAAAGGTAATCCACCAACAGAACGTAAGATCCAGAGATTATTCAGAAGAGAAGAAGTCAGCCGTCTGATCAAGAAATGTAACGACTTTGGTGCAGGTGGAGTTTCCGTAGCGATCGGAGAACTTGCAGATGGTCTGGTTGTAGATCTTGATAAAGTACCTAAGAAATATGCAGGACTTGATGGAACAGAATTAGCGATTTCTGAATCTCAGGAACGTATGGCTGTTGTTGTAGATCCAAAAGACGTAGATCAGTTCCTTGCATACTCTGCAGAAGAGAACTTAGAGGCTGTAGAAGTTGCTGTTGTAACAGAAGATCCAAGATTAGTACTGAAATGGAGAGGAAAAGAGATCGTTAATATCTCAAGAGCTTTCCTTGATACAAACGGAGCACATCAGGAAACAGAAGTATTTGTAGAGATCCCTCACCGTGTAGAATCTTACTTTAACCGCAAAGACGAGACAGGTACATTTGAAGAAGTGTGCAAGAATACATTATCTGATCTTAATGTATGTTCACAGAAAGGTCTCGTAGAGAGATTCGACAGCTCTATCGGAGCAGCAACAGTTACAATGCCATATGGTGGAAAATACCAGATGACACCAATTCAGACAATGGTCGCAAAACTTCCAGTATTGAAAGGAGAATGCGATACAGTCACAATGATGAGTTATGGATTTGATCCATATCTGTCCAAATGGAGCCCATTCCATGGAGCAGTTTATGCGATCACAGAATCTATCGCGAAGATCGTGGCTACTGGTGGAGATTATAGCAATATCCGCCTGACATTCCAGGAATACTTTAAGCGTCTTGGAGAAGATAAGACACGCTGGGGACAGCCGGTTGCAGCACTGCTTGGTGCATATCAGGCACAGATGGGATTTGGACTTGCATCGATCGGTGGAAAGGACAGTATGTCTGGAACATTCAATGACATTGATGTACCACCAACACTGGTATCTTTTGCAGTCGATGTAGCGAAGACAACAGATGTTATCACACCAGAACTTAAGAGAGCAGGAAACCGTCTGATCCGTATCTGTATCCCAACAGATGCATACAATCTTCCAATCTATTCTGAAGTGAAGAAAGTATACAAACGTATTACAAAACTGATCAAAGATGGAATTATCAAATCTGCATATGCAATTGGCGGCGGAGGAGCTTTAGAAGCAGTTGCCAAGATGGCATTTGGTAATAAATTAGGTGTGATCTTTGATGAAGAAGTAGAATTAAAAGACTTAACAGATCCTAAGTTTGGATCATTTGTTGTTGAAATGAGCACAAGAGATGTTCATAAACTTGCGATTCCAGGATTAATGTTAGGTGAGGTTACAGACAAACATGAATTTGTATTTGGTGACGAAGTTGTAACATTAGAAGAAGCGATCGATACATGGAAGAAACCATTAGAGAAAGTATTCCCAACAAGATCTGAAGGAGATCAGAGCATCGTTGCTACAACAAGACACTATACAAAAGGAAATATTTACGTATGCAAGAATAAAGTTGCAAAACCAAATGTATTTATTCCAGTATTCCCAGGAACAAACTGTGAATATGATTCAGCGAAAGCATTTGAACGTGCAGGAGCGAACGTGATCACAAAGGTATTTAAGAACTTAGATGCACAGGGAATCCGTGATTCAGTGGAAGTTTTTGAAAAAGCGATCAAAGAATCACAGATCATCATGTTCCCAGGTGGATTCAGTGCCGGTGATGAACCAGATGGATCTGCAAAATTCTTTGCAACAGCATTTAGAAATGAAAAATTAAAAGAAGCAGTCATGGATCTGTTAAATAACCGTGATGGACTGGCACTTGGTATCTGTAACGGATTCCAGGCCCTGATCAAATTAGGACTTGTTCCAGAAGGTAAGATCGTAGAACAGAATGCAAAATCACCTACACTGACAACAAACCGCATTGGTCGTCATATTTCTAAGGTTGCTTATACAAGAATCGCTTCTAATCTGTCACCATGGTTTAACAATGTACATGTAGATGATATCTTCAGTATACCAGTATCTCATGGAGAAGGACGATTCGTAGCAGATGAAGATGTGATCCAGAAACTGTTTGAAAATGGGCAGGTAGCAACACAATATGTTGACCTCAATGGTGATCCTACAATGAATGAAGAATTCAATCCAAATGGTTCTTACCATGCGATTGAAGGTATCACAAGTCCAGACGGAAGAGTCCTTGGTAAGATGGGACATTCAGAACGTCGTGACAGCTATGTAGGAATCAATATTTACGGACAGAAAGATCAGAAGATCTTCGAATCCGGAGTAGAATATTTCAAATAAGAGTACAAAAAAAGAACCTTGCAAGAAAAAGCAAGGTTCCAGACTGTAGACAAAGTCCCGGTATTTGCCGGGACTTTGGTATTTGCCGGGACTTTTACTATGAGCACTGTTTTTCTGGTATAATAATTTTGCAATGTTAGGAAATGGCTTAAAATGGTCATTTCCTAACATATGTGTTACTAATTTGTTACTTGTTGAATGGAAATTTATTATTTCAACAAGAGAATAGTATCTCTCAATTGTTCCACTGTTTTATGATTATAAACCCTATTTCCAACATCTTTAGATTTGTGCCCCATCAGCATATCGATACACTTTCTATTACCACCTGCATTATCAAGGAATGTTTCAAAAGTATGTCTAGCTTCATGAGGAGTTTTCTTCTTCTTTGTTATATAGGAAATAACAGTTTTCCATTCTTCATAAAAATCCCCTTTTTTAAATTTAGATCCTTCATCAGTTTCTAAAAAATATTCATTACTTTTCTTTAGCCGATTTTTCACAAACGGCATGATACGAGGATGGATTGGCACAATTCTATTCTTCCCTGAAGAAGATTTGCTTCCGCCTTTAAAATATTCTTCTTCAAGATTGATCTGATCACATGTCATATTTAACAATTCCATTAATCTGAATCCGGTGTAAATATAGATTAATACAATATCTACATTTTTTTGATCAGATATTTTCCACAGAGCTTCAACTTCTTTTTCAGTGAATGGAGTGCGTTTAGTTTCTCCCTGTTCTGCGCTGACAGAAATTATTTGAGAATACATCTTATCTATAATGTCTAATTCAAATGCAAAATTATCTAAATGCCACCAAAGTGCTTTGATATGAGATTGTGTAGCGTAACTACGACCACAATCGTCCATGGTTGCTTGCATATGATAAGCTCGTATTTGCCTATATTTCTTTCCGTACAGTTTTTGACAATGTTTATAAGCTGCTTTAAGTGTATATAAACGAGAACTTCCAAGTTTAGGAGCTTTTACTTCAAGCCATCGCTTATATAATTCTGCAAGAGTGACGCGATTGCGATCAATATTCCAAGGATTATCATTGTACCTGGCTAAAATAATATTTGCCTCTTCACGAGTTACAGCATAGTCTACTGGGACCTGCCGTCCATGTCCATCTTCATCGTATGTAGTAACTTTGATCACATAAGGTCGTGATCGATTTCCTTTTAATTTTGTTACACTGCCGTAGCCGTTAGGATTTCTTCTTGCCATATATCATCATTCCTTTCTAAAAAAGGGTACAAAAAATACACCCTTATCAAATTGTAATTTTGTAGGATGTATGATATAATTCTGGTGTTGAGGCAGAAGTTATATCAGCCACCCATGGTTGATAGGTTTCTGAGATTCCGTCCAGTTGTAGCTGGGCGGTTTTCTTTTATTAAGATTCTGGCATATTAAATTATTTTTATAATTGAAAGACTCGGATTGAATCTGACAATATATTCTTTGTATCTAATTTGGGTGCCATATTTTTGCTCATATGCTTCTAATGCATCAGAAACAAATCTTTCTGTGACATCTAAATATTCAGACATTTCATGAATATTGGAACACCCACATTCATAGCAATCTATGAGACCCTGAATGCCGATAAGTTTATTGTATGCGTACATTCTCGCCTGAAATTCTTGTTTCCTGTTTTCTGTGATTCTTTGATTTAAAATATCTCCTACGGTTGTTTCATAATGACCAATTTCTTCAGCGAGAACACAAGCTTTTTCTCTTGTAGTAGTTATGTCTTTTCTGATAGCGATCCGGTTTTTATATAACCTACCATCATTTGCAATCAGAGGTTTTTCTAAAACAATCAGATTTTTTCTATCAGCTTCTATAAGTAAATTGTCATAAGTCAATTCATCACTTCCATTCATCATCGTTCATCATGATATCGTCGTCGTGGACTTTCATTTCGTCTGTTATAGAAATGTCTGTACGTTCATGTGCAGCATTAAGCTCATATTCCATTTGTTGGTTAGATAATAGATTTTTTGTATACAGGTTGACTTTTTTCTGATTAGTTGTAGTTAATTCAGTGTACAATTCAAAATGTTCCGCTTCCTCTTTCCCAAATTCAGATGTGATCATTTTCTTGATTGAATTAACAGGTGCTCTGTAAAATGCTTCTCCAATTGATTCTTCGTCTACCCAGCCCATTAAATCTGCTGGTGTGGTTTCTAACACCTTAGCTAATGGTTCTAGGACAGTAATAGGTAACTCCTTGATGCCATCGTTTTCATACCTATATACAGTAGCTCTGTTTTTTCCCAGTCTTTTAGCAACATCTTCGACGCTTAAATTTAGTTCAAGTCTTCTGTTTTTTATTCTTTGACCTATAGTCATTTATTCTTTCACCGCCTTCCATAATGTAATTATAGTAAAAAAGTCGCAAATATGCAACATATACTTTTAAAATTTAAAAAATATTTGCACATAACGCGAAAAAAGTGTTGACATGTGAGAAAGCATAGTGTACTATACAGTTAGTCGCATGAGATGCGAATACATAAACGGGAGGTGATATAATGGTAAACGTGAATAAACTTAAAGCAAAAATGGTTGAACTTGGAATTAACGTTGAAGAACTGTCCGAAGCTATAGGTATGGATAAAGCAACTCTTTATCGTAGGTTATCTGCTGGTGGACAAACGTTTCTTATAAAAGAAGTTGATGCTATAAGTAAAGAACTTAAAATGACGAGAGATGAAGTAAACGAAATTTTTTTTAGTCAATTTGTCGCATGATATGCGAAAATAAAAAGGAGAAATAAAGAATGAACAATTTATTAAAAGTAAATTATGAGACAGATCAACCAACAGTTTCAGCAAGAGATTTATATGAGCAGTTACATATCAAAACGCGATTCAATGATTGGTTTCCAAGAATGTGTGAATATGGCTTCCAAAATGGCGTGGATTTCAACTTACTCAAAATTGAGCAAGTTCAAACAGAGGGAACACGCGAGGTAAAGAGGGATATAACAGATTACAACATTTCAATTGATATGGCAAAACAGATTTGTATGATTCAAAGATCGCCAGAAGGAAAACAGATCCGACAGTATTTCCTTGATCTCGAGAAAGCATGGAACACGCCAGAGCAGATCTTTGCTAGAGCGTTGAAGATGGCAGATAAGACTATTGATCAACTAAAATCAGAGAATGCGACGTTGATTGAAGATAATGAACGAATGAAACCACATGCGATTCTGGGACATGCGATCGCAGCTGCAAATACATCGATCTTAGTTGGGGCATTAGCCAAAATTCTTAAACAGAATGGGGTAGAGACAGGACAAAGAAGATTATTTGAATGGTTGAGGAACAATGGTTACCTGATTAAGCAAAAAGGTAACGACTGGAATATGCCGACTCAAAAGAGTATGGAGATGGGACTTTTTGAAATTAAAGAATCTGTCCATATTGATGGAAACGGATGCAACAGAATTACTCGTACCCCGAAAGTTACAGGAAAAGGACAGCAGTACTTTATCAATAAGTTTTTAGCAGCTGAATAGAGAGCGATTTAAAGAAAAGATTTTCGCTCAAAAATGAGCAAAAGTACTGGAGGGAGACAATCAACAGATGGCTTAATCCTCTGTCCGATACATATAACCCCGAAACTCCTCCATAAAATTGGTTAATCATTAAAAATAGCACTCAATCGGACGGAGAGTTAAGCCATCTGAAGAAAGGTAGGTGATGAAAGTGTTCAAGGACAGGCTTAAAAAAGTGATGGTAGATCAAAATATCAACCAAGTAGAATTATCCAGGATCTGCGGTGTGAGTAGGTCAACCGTTAGCAAATGGATGTCTGGGGATTCGGAACCGGCGAAGGCGAGAAGAAATGAGATTGCAGAAGCATTTGATCTCCCAGAGAATTACTTCGAAGAGATAGTAATTCCCAAGCAGAAGATAGAGACGTTAACCCCGAAAGAAGCTGCATATTTAATGGGGATGAGCGTTGAATCAATACAAAAAGGACTGATTCAAGGAATTTTTCCATGGGGATATGCAATCCGAACAAGCGAAAAAAAGCATAGGTATTTCATAAATGCAAAAAAGTTTTTTGCGACTGAAATGATAAGCGTATGAGAAAGGGGCATAAAGATGCACACAGAAACAAAAGCAATGATCTGCACGTCAGCAGTGCTAATCGCAATTGGAATCTTTAAAGAATTAGCTGCAGTGTGTTTGATCACAGCAGTAGTATTTGAGGAAGGAGTGAAGAGGTTTGATAAATGAGAAAGAAATTCTGAAAGAGCTTGATGAACGAATTGCTATTCAGAACAGAAACATTGAAAGAGTAATTCAAGTATCAAACAATCAAGTGGAACTTGCTTTACTTGAAAGAGAGATTGCGACATATCTGAGTGTAAAGAAGCTGATAAAAGAAAAATGCACCCCCTGAAGCGGCAACTTCAGAAGGTGCGGATATAAATAATTTAACACAAGTGCATTATAGCACAGAAAGTGAGAAGGAACAATGACAAAAGAGTTTTTATTACAGTGCGATACAAAAATAGCAAAATCTATTGCATGTACAGCAGCGAAACATGACGATGAACATTTTGATATTACCAAAGAAGTAGCCAAAGATATTGTTTTTGAGGTTGCAAACAGCATAATGCCTATTTCTGAATTAACGGCGCCATATGTAGTAGCGGCTTTGAGATCTTTGGCGAATGGTATAGAGGAAGGGATGGATCCGTTGGATAAAGAATATGCAAAAGTGTTGCAGATTCTAATGGGACGAATCCAGTTCGAGAGAGAAGTAGAAAGGGTATAAACGATGAAGGAAGATAAATTGCTGATCAGTCGTGAGGTTTACGATGAGTTAGCAGCATCTTATGAAAGAGTTGAAACTCTTGTCCGGCTGCATAAAGCTGGACAGGATCTTGATACAAACCTGATCTTTCAGATCTTAGGGATCGGGTATCTATTAAACAAAGAAAAATTAGGAGGACATAACAATGGAGATCACAGTAAACGTAACAGGGCTTGACAATCTGGCAAATGCCATCTTTGCGCTGGCAAAGGCCGCAGGAAACTGCAAAGAGGGAACACAGGTAAATGCAACAAAGGTAGCACCCGTAGTGCAACAGACAGTTGTACCAACGGAAACAGTTGCGCCAGCAGCTACAACTGTACCAAGCACGCCACCAGTACAGCCTGTACCAGCAGCGCCCGTGGCACAAAATGCAGCATCTGCGGTTAACCCAGTGCCAACAGCCACAGCAACGCCTACATATACAATGGAACAGTTGGCAGTCGCAGCGACAGGTCTGATCGATGCCGGAAAGATGCAGGATGTCCAGAATACGCTGGCAGCTTTAGGTGCACAGACTCTGATGGATCTGCCACAGGAGAAATATGGAGAGTTTGCATCTGCGATCAAAGCGATCGGGGCGGTGATCTAAGATGGCGAAGAAAAGAAAACATGCTTTGTTATCAGCAAGCGGGGCGGTGCAGTGGATCCACTGTACTCCTTCCGCAAAACTGTGTGATGAGCTTCCAGATACAGAGAGCGCTTATACCAAAGAAGGGACTCTGGCACATGAGATCTGTGAGTTAAAACTGACAGCAGATTCTTTAAAGACCGGAACCTACACAAGAAGAATGAACAAGATCAAAAAGAATGAACTGTATCAGGAAGAGATGCAGGGATTCACAGATCAGTATGTTGACTATGTGGAGACACTTAGCAACAGTCTTTCAGAAAAGCCATATATGGCAGTGGAAAAAAGAGTTGAGTTTGATGAGTACGTGCCAGATGGATTCGGTACTGCAGACTGCATCCTGATCTGCGGTACGGTCATGCATGTCATCGATTTTAAATACGGAAAAGGTGTCCCAGTAAATGCAGGTGGGAACCCACAGATGGGATTATATGCACTAGGAGCATTAAAGGCTTACGGATTTTTATATCCGATCGAGGACATTTTTTTTCATATCGTACAGCCAAGGCTCAATAACTTTTCCACATGGAAAACGAACAAACGAGAGCTGACAACATGGGGCAATGTCGTAGTCAAACCGAAAGCTGAATTAGCTTACAAAGGAGAAGGAGAGTTTCGTTCCGGGGAACACTGCAGATTCTGCAAAGTCTTAAACTGCAGACAGAGAGCTTATGACAATCTGGAACTTCTGGAAACCTATGAAACAAAACTTCCACCGGAGCTTTCAGACGAAGAGGTGGGAGAAGCCCTTGCAAAAGCAGAACAGTTGGTTGCCTGGCATAAAAAATTAAAGTCCTATGCACAGACAAAACTGATCGATGGCGGAGAGATCCCAGGATGGAAGATCGTTGAAGGCAGAAGCAATCGTATGATCACAGATTACGAGAAGATGGCAGATGTCTTGGAACTGAACGGTTTCCCGAAAGAAACTCTGTATGAAAGGGCACAGCTTACCCTGACAGATCTTGAAAAGATGGTCGGAAAGAAAGACTTCCAGATGATTTGTGGAGAGTTTATCCAGAAGCCAAATGGAAAGCCAACACTTGCACCGGAATCCGATAAACGTCCGGCTTATAACCCGAAAACAACAGCAGCAGAAGATTTTAAATAAAAGGAGTAAAAAACTATGAGTAATACAAAAGTAACAACAGGCGAAGTAAGATTTTCATTTCCACACGTATTTCAACCACATGCTAACAATCCCGGACAGGAAGAAAAATATTCTGTGACGATCCTGATCCCTAAGACAGACACAGCAACGATCAATGCGATCCAGGCAGCAATGCAGGCTGCAGCACAGGAAGGTGTCTCTACAAAATTCAATGGTCAGATGCCGGCAATGCTGAAGAACCCGATGCATGATGGAGATGGAACAAGACCAAACGGAGAGCCATTCGGAGAAGAGTGTAAAGGACATATGGTTATGACAGCATCCAGTAAACAGAGACCGGAAGTTGTCGATGCAAACTGTCAGGCAATCTTAAATCCTGCAGAAGTATATGCTGGATGCTACGGAAGGGTTTCTTTAAACTTCTTCCCATATAACACAAACGGAAACAGAGGTGTTGGATGCGGACTGAACAATGTTCAGAAGACAAGAGAAGGTGATCCATTAACAGGAAGAACAACCGCAGCGGAAGACTTTGGACCAATGCCACAGGCGAATGCCCAGTCTGCAGCAGTTCCGCAGATGAACACACAGGCAGCAGCTACACAGCAGAGTGTGAATCCTGTCACTGGAATTAATCCAATCACGGGGGCTCCGATCAATGGCAGCGGAGTTATGGGATTATGATCCCGCAGAAAAACATCCTGCATATCGATATCGAGACTTATAGTAGTGTAGACATTGCAAAGTCCGGGCTGTACAAGTATGTACAGTCTCCGGACTTTCAGATTCTACTGTTTGCTTACGCTTACGATGATGGACCTGTTGAGATCATAGATCTTGCACAGGGGGAGAAACTTCCGGAAAAAGTGATCAATGATCTGAAAGCACCGGCAACGATCAAGATGGCTCATAACGCAAACTTTGAGATCAATGCATTAAGTCAGTTTTATGAGATCTGGCCGGATCAGTGGCAGTGTACGATGATTCATTCTCTTTACTGTGGGTATCCGGCATCCCTTGCAGGAGTTGGGAAAGCAATGGGATTTCCACAGGAGAAGCAAAAGATGGCAGTTGGAAAAGCACTGATCCGTTATTTTTGTGTGCCGTGCAAGCCTACAAAGAGAAACGGCGGACGCACAAGAAACTTTCCTGAACATGATATGGAAAAATGGAACCTGTTTAAAGAATACTGCAAACAGGATGTGGAAGTGGAACGCACGATCGAAGATCATCTGAAGGATTATCCGGTTCCAACGCAGGAATGGACCAACTGGCATTATGACCAGACTATTAATCAACAGGGGACTCAGGTGGACCTTGCACTGATCAATGGGGCATTGGAATTAAGTGATCAGGCAGCATTAAAGCTTGGAGATGATATACGGCGTGTTTCTGGAATCGATAATCCGAACAGTGTTGCCCAGTTAAAACAGTGGTTATCTGATCAACTCGGGAAAGATATTGATAAGTTAGGGAAAGAAGCAGTGAACGAACTGTTAGAAGCTCCACAGGTAAAAGCAAACCCCGCAGTTTATTATGTTCTGAAGAAACGTAAAGAGATGGCCAAGAGTTCTGTGAAGAAATACACAGCTATGGAAAACGCGGTCTGCAAGGATGGAAGAGTCCGTGGATTATTACAGTTTTATGGTGCAAACAGAACGGGGAGATGGGCAGGACGTCTGGTACAGGTCCAGAACCTTCCAAGAAACTATATTCCGGAGTTGTCACTGGCAAGGAATCTGGTAAAACAGGAAAATGCAGCGATGTTGGAACTGACTTATGGCAGTCTGCCAGATACAATCTCACAGCTGATCCGGACAGCATTTGTTCCAAGAGAGGGATATGAGTTTGTCGTTGCAGACTTTTCAGCGATCGAAGCGAGAGTGATCAGCTGGTTAGCTGGAGAGGATTGGAGACTGGAAGTCTTCCGTACCCACGGCAAGATTTACGAGGCTTCGGCATCCAGTATGTTTAACGTACCGATCGAGAAGATCAAAAAAGGAAATCCGGAATATGCACTCAGGGCAAAAGGAAAGGTCGCAGAATTAGCCCTCGGGTACCAAGGTGGTACCGGAGCATTGATCCAGATGGGAGCATTAAGGATGGGACTTACGGAAGAAGAACTTCCGGATATCGTACACCGATGGAGGACAGCGAACAAACGGATTCAGGATTTCTGGTATACGGTAGAGAATTGTGCGATCGAGACGGTAACACTCGGAACAACAAACCAGATCCAGCACGGGATCACGTTTATGAGAGATGCAGATTATTTTATGATCAAACTTCCTTCCGGACGATGCTTATTTTATCCAGACCCGCAAATCGGAGAGAATGCATGGGGAAATAAGAGTATCACATACATGGGCATCGATGGAACGAAAAAATGGCAGAGACTTGAAACGTACGGTGGGAAACTAGTCGAGAATATTGTACAGGCAGTGGCAAGAGATCTGCTGGCGAATGCGATCCGAAATATGTTATTCGGTGGTTATCTCATCAACTTTCATATCCACGATGAGATCATAGCAGAAGTGCCAAAAGGTTCTGATCTGACACTGGAGAAAGCCATCGATCTGATGTGCAGGGCTCCGGAGTGGGCAGAAGGGCTGCCGTTAAACGCAGATGGATTTACAGGAGATTTCTATAAGAAAGAGTAGGAGGAACGGCATGTTTCAGAATGACTTAAAAATTAAAATATCAACGGGAAGCAGCCGAAGATCAAAGACCTGGCTGAAACAGGAGATGTACTGGTCTGATTTTGTAGAGAAGCTTGAACATCCGATCAGGACAGAAGAAACTCTGGCAGAGTATATGGGTTACCGCAAAGCAAAGCAGGATGAGATCAAGGACGTCGGCGGTTTTGTCGGTGGCGAACTTTCCGGAGAACAGAGAAGAAATGAAAATGCCGGTTATCGCTATCTGATCACACTGGATGCCGACCATATAAAACCGGGTGGAACTGATGAGGTGATCGGCATCTTAGAAAACCTTGGTTGTTCTTATGTGGTCTACAGTACCAGGAAGCATGAAGAAGCAGCACCGCGACTTCGAATCATTCTGCCACTGGATCAGCCTGCTTCTCCAGATGAATATGAGCCGATTGCAAGACGTGCCGCGGAGTATATCGGAATGGGCATCTTTGACCCGACAACTTTCGAAACAGTTCGATTGATGTACTGGCCAAGCTGCAGTAAGGACAGTCAGTATCGATTCTGCTATGCAGACAAGCCGTTTTTAAGTAAAGACGGAATGCTTGCAACATATGATAACTGGAGAGATATCACACAGTGGCCGGAAGTTCCAGGAGCGGTAAAGCTCCGTGACCGCAGTATCAAAAAACAGGGAAATCCATTAGAAAAGAAAGGAATCGTCGGTGCATTCTGTAAGACCTATACAGTAGAGCAGGCAATGGATGCGTTCTTAGGTGGTATCTATGAGCCATGTGATATGCATCCGGGCCGCTATACCTATACAGAGGGTTCGACAGTTGGCGGAGCCGTGTTATATGAGGATGGATTATTCTTATACAGCCATCATGCCACAGATCCTGCAGGTGGAAGATTATGCAATGCATTTGATCTGGTCCGGATCCATAAGTTTTATGAACTTGATTATGGATCAAAGGAAGGAACGCCGATCACAAGGCTTCCATCCTTTTCTGCAATGTGTGAGTTTGCGATGGAACAGCCAAATGTTGCAAAAGTCATTACTGCAGAACGATATGAACGTGCACAGTCCGAATTTTCACAGGATATATCAAAAGAAGATCTTGACTGGATGGAAAAGTTAAGCTGCAGTTCACAGACAGGAATGCCGAATAAGACGATCGATAACGTGTTGATCATTCTGGAGAACGATCCAAACTTAAAGGACCGATTATATCATGATGAATTTGCGAACAGAGCAACTGTTTGCAGACCGATGCCGTGGGAATTTCATCCGGAGTTTCCTTATAAGGATCGCGCATGGACCGATGAAGATGATGCTGGATTAAGACATTACATGGAGAAGACTTACGGGATCACAGGAGAAAAGAAGATATTAGACGGCATGGCGATCTATGCAAATCGACATAAAAGACATAAGATCCGAGAATACCTTACAGGCCTTAACTGGGATGGGGTCAGACGATTAGATACGCTATTGATCGATTATTTCGGAGCAGAAGATTCTGAATATGTACGTGCGGCAACAAGAAAGACTTTGTGCGCTGCGGTTGCCAGAGCCATGCATCCAGGATGTAAGTTTGATTATATGCTGATCCTGTCCGGAGCGCAGGGCGTTGGAAAGAGTACGTTCTTTTCGATGTTGGGCAAAGACTGGTATTCCGATTCAATGAGTACCTTTGAAGGGAAAGATGCGGCAGAGATGGTGCAGGGCTACTGGATCATTGAAGCTGGGGAGTTGACTGGATTTAACAGATCAGAGATGAATGCGGTCAAACAATTCTTAAGTAAGAAAGAAGATGTTTATCGTATGCCGTATGGACGCAGGACTGCGAATTTTCCACGAAACTGTATCATCGTAGGAACTACGAACGATAAAGAGTTCTTAAAGGACAGAACAGGAAATCGTAGATTCTGGCCAGTTGGACTCGGAAAACAGAAACCAAAGAAGAACATCTTTCAGGAACTGCCGGCAGAAGTCGATCAGGTATGGGCAGAAGCGGCTGCAAGATGGATGTTAGGAGAGCCGCTGTATATGTCCGGGGATGTCGCCAAAGTGGCCCAGGAGAAGCAGGAGACTTACAGAGAAGCATCTCCAAAAGAAGGTGTGATCAGAGAGTTCCTGGAGAAGAAGATTCCAACAGACTGGAAGGAAAAGAGTCAGGCACAGAGAAGGTCATTTTTCAACAGTGAATTTCAGGTAAAAGATGAGAGCAGTATGGTTGAACGTGATCGAATATGTGCGGCAGAGGTCTGGTGTGAGTGCTTTGGCGGTGATCTCAAACAGATGCGAAGACAGGATACGATAGAGATTAATGGCATTCTAAATTGCATCGATGGATGGCAATGTATATCATCTGTAAGGTTCGGTCCATACGGGACACAGAGAGGGTATACGCGTGTAAACAGAGTGTTGACAGATTAAAAGGTAAACATACAATATTTGGAAATGTAAACAAGAGAAACATTCAGTAAACAGAGCATTGATTACAAGAAAATGGCTTAAATCATATATCTAATACCTACATAAACATTGTAAACATTAAATTATATATAAATAAAATATAAAGGGTAATGGTATAGTAGTACCCCATGTACGCCTATACACGCGTATATATAGGGGGACAATGTAACATTGATTACAAGCAAAGGAGAATGATATGAGAGAAAGCAGTATAGAATCCAAGTTCAGGGATGAAGTAAAAGAGGTCGGTGGTATGGCGTATAAGTTTGTATCTCCGGGCAATGCTGGAGTACCAGACAGGGTTGTAATCCTTCAAGGCGGAAAATCTGGATTTGTAGAATTGAAACGACCAGGAGAAAAAACAACACCACTTCAGAAAGTCCAGATCCGTAAGATCTTAGCAACGGGATGCTATGCAACCGTTCTTGATAACAAAAAAGATATTGACCGAGTGATCTGGGAGATCGAAGCATGGAATCCAGGTAAGGCCTTGGACAAGATCGCAGAGTTAGAACAGAGAGGCATGATATGAAATTTGTACCACACAATTATCAGCGATACTGCATTAACCGCATGATCACGGATCCGGTCTTAGGATTGTTTCTTGACATGGGTCTTGGAAAGACAGTGATCACACTGACAGCAGTCAATGATCTGAGGTTTAATCGGTTTGCAGTCCGGAAAGTTCTTGTCATCGCACCGAAGAAAGTTGCAGAAGATACATGGACAAGGGAATCACAGAAATGGGATCACTTAAAGATGCTTCGGGTGATCCCGGTTCTTGGAAGTATCAAACAGCGGATCAGAGCGATCAATACACCCGGCGATATCTGGGTGTTATCAAGAGATAATGTCTCATGGCTGGTTGATTATTACAAAAATGACTGGCCGTTTGACATGGTGATCATCGATGAGTTGTCGAGCTTTAAGTCCAACAAAGCAAAACGATTCCGAAAATTAAAAAGTGTCAGGAGTCACATCCACCGGATCGTAGGGCTTACAGGAACACCGACTCCGAACGGATTGGAAGACCTGTGGGCACAGATCTATCTTCTGGATGAAGGAGAACGGCTAGGAAAGACTTTAACCGGATACCGTGATAATTACTTCACACCAGGAGCAAGAAACGGAAATGTGATCTATGAGTACAATCCGAGGACATGGGCAGACGAAGAGATCAATGAACGGATCAAAGATATCTGTATCTCCATGAAAGCAGAGGACTATCTGGAATTACCAGAACGGATCGACAATGTCCGGCATATCAAACTTCCAGATAAAGCAAAGAAGCAGTATGAAGAACTGGAGAAGACGATGATCGCGGATATCGATGGAGAGACCATTGACGTTACCAGTGCGGCGGCTTTAAGCAATAAACTTTTGCAGCTTTGCAACGGAGCTGTCTATGATGCAGACGGTATATACCATGAGGTGCATGATGAGAAGATCGAAGCCTTAAAAGAGATCATCGATGCAAATGCCGGAAAGGGGATATTAGTGTTTTATAACTTTAAGCATGACAAGGCACGGATCCAGAAGGCTTTGAAAAAGAGCAAGCTTCGGATCGGGGAATTAAAGAATCCGGACAGCATCACAGCCTGGAACAATGGGCAGATGGATATCCTACTTGCACATCCGGCAAGTGCAGCATACGGATTAAACCTCCAGGCAGGTGGGCACATCATTGTCTGGTTTGGACTTAACTGGTCATTGGAGTTATATCAACAGGCAAATGCCAGATTGTACCGACAGGGACAAAAAGAGAATGTTGTGATCCATCATCTAGTCACTGCCGGCGGATATGATGAGAACGTCATGGATGCGCTGGAAGCAAAAGAAGTTACACAGGATTCGTTTCTGGATGCCTTAAAGGCAAGGATCAAGAGCGTGAAAGGGGAGAACGATGGGAAAGATTAATGCAAAGATGGAAGACAGGACCGAAGGATTGGAACTTGCTTTACGCATTGTGAGAGAAGGCGGAGCAGAAGCCTTAGAGAGAGAAATGAAACGCCGGAGAGTTACAGGGATCAAGGTTCCTGTCAATCATAGAGAAATGGATAAAGCGGCACAGAAGATCAAAGAGCAGATCCTGGATACCGTTCTTGCTATGAGCATCATGGTGCTAAGAGATGAGTTTGGTTTTGGCAAGAAACGGCTGGATCAGTTCAAAGCCAGATTTAACTTAAAAACAGAATGTATGAATGACGGATTAGTTACATGGGCAGACATCCTGGAGGCAATCAGAGATGAGACTGGCATTGAGCTTACGATCCGAGAAAATCGTTAAGGAAAGTTAAGGAGTGAATTAATTATGGCAAAGATCAGACAGAAACTTGCGAAGGTCTATATTCATTCGCAGGATAATGGCAATGACTTTGGGATCATCGACCATCTAGCTGAGGCCGGATATGATGTCGATTTCGAAGTTGTGGATAATGGAGTTGGCAATAAAGTGATCTCATGTGAGATCTATGACGCAGGGGGGGGACGAAAGACAATGATCAAAAATAATAGGACAGCAATGAATGCATACAAGAAGACCAGAGAGAAACATGGCGGGGATCGTCCTCGCTGTGTAGTCTGTGGCGAGGCGATGGATCCGGAGGACGATGAGACAGAGTGGTCCAGAACAAAGAGAAGGACAGATTGTTTTGTACATAGACATTGCGTGAAACACTGGGGAGACGTTTAGGATGCTGATGCAACATAGGTGACAGGAGGCAAGACATGGATAAGAAAAAACTAAGACAGTATCAATCTCTGAAGAGGGAGCAGAAGATGCTGGAAGACAAAATGGAGAAACTGAATGAGAGAGCAGAGAGGATTCCGACGGTCGCTGGAACAGTAAAAGGATCCATGAGCGCGTTCCCATATATTGAAACACATATGAGTGTTGTGATGTCAGAGCCCAAGCAGGCAGATATGATCGATCGACAAATGAGGATTAATGAGCGGAGACGAGAACAGGTGGACAAACTTCTGACAGAGATTGAAGAGTTTATCAGTCAGATTCCTGATAGCAATACAAGACAGATTTTTGAACTTATTTATTTGAATGGCAATACACAACAGGAAGTCGGGGATCAGCTAGGCTATTCCAAAGGCAGAATTTCTCAGATAATCAGTGAAAATCTAAAAGATTAAACAAATTAAACAAAAAAGTGTGTTATAGTTATACTTGAGGAAATTAGATAGAGTCCAATCAATCGCCCGTACAAATTTTTTTTGAGCATCGTAGAGATACGATGTTCTTTTGTTCTATAACTACTAGAATATATGGGAACTTTGTGATATAATAAATAAAAAATATAAGGAGGGTCTATGGACAAACTGAAAAAAGGAAGCATTGTTTTGTTAGTTATAATTGTTATGGGAGTTATACCATTTGTTCTTGGGTGTATGATTTCAAGTCCAGTTTTTAAAAATTTTGTTGGAGGAGATAGTTGGATAGGATTCTGGGGATCATATCTAGGATCAATTGTAAGCGGCATGATCACACTATTTGTTTTGTTTAAAACTTTAGAAAGCAATAAAAAAGATTTAGAGCAAACATTTATCGAGAATAAGAGGATACAGCAACGTCAGGAAAAAATGGATCACTGTGATAAAATAATAAAGCTTTCGAGCAGTTATACCAATGATGTTATAGACGAGTTGATCAGAGCAAAGGAATATCTAGAGCAGCAAACAGAAGAATGCTACAAAGAGTATAATTTAGCAAGAGGAAAAGCTGTAAGAACTAATAACGAACTTATGCTAACAATGAGTGTAAAGGAAGAAGATTGTTATTATTGTGGAAATAAAAAATATGACGATTTATGTTTGAAGATTACTGAAAGAACAGGTTGGTTAGAAAAAGAGATAAATAATTTGCATAAAAAAATTCAAGCAAATGAATCTATTGATACAGAATTAGAACAGTTAGAATCTTTACATAAAAAATATGATGATGAGATTTTTAAAACATTTCAAAACGATTTCAATTGTGCAACAGAAGAACTTGTGAAAAATAATCTAAAAATAAACTAGTGAAATAAAGTACCCGAGGCCAAATATTAATAGCATTGGGTACTTTTTACGTTTAGAATTAAAAAAAAGAGGGACTCACATACGTTTTAGTGTGGTATTATGATAGTATCAACTATTAAAAAGAAGGAGGGTGGTAATGTTTGAATGAAGAAAAAAACTACATATTGGCAGAGTCTGATTACGTAGCCGGAATGAAGTATAAAGACATTGCTGCCAAGTATGGAGTCTCGATGAACACTGTGAAATCGTGGAAGAAACGATACGCATGGTCGAGGAACAAAAAGACAGGAT
>ENA-OWPB01000780-OWPB01000780.1-human-gut-metagenome-genome-assembly--contig:-NODE-780-length-36494-cov-11.523944_pt1 | contig 36494 bp, 31 predicted proteins | sample MGYA00248260_ERZ651838 | MGnify/ENA primary metagenome ERZ651838 (study PRJEB26924, sample SAMEA4378304) | human gut metagenome | biome: human gut; feature: human-associated habitat; material: faeces... | reverse complement strand
TCGGCTCAAGCTGTCCGGAAAGAATCTTAAGAAATGTAGATTTACCGGCACCGTTCGCACCGATCATTCCGTAGCAGTTCCCTTCTGTGAATTTGATGTTAACATCTTCGAACAGCGCCTTTTTCCCGACGCGAAGGGTTACGTTATTTGCACTAATCATTTGAAAGTCTCCTTGTAAATAAATTAGAATTGTGATTACGTTGTTATAATTGTCCTTTTTCAAATACGTGTGAATAAGAACATACCAATCCATATATTAACATAGAAGAAAGGGTGCTGACAAGTACTGAAATAGAAAAATGCATACGAAAAAACAGGGCAAACTGTGTGAAAATGTATAAGAACTAATCCTTGTTCTTTCCATTGTAAAAAGTTATAATGTTACTAAGAATCTCACAATATAAATAGCAGTAGAAAAGAGGAGAAACCATGGCACTTAAGAAAGCAACAATCGTACTGGAAGGTGGAGCAACAAGAGGCATATTTACTTCTGGTGCTCTGGATTACCTTATGGAACAGGATATTTATTTTTCAGATGTGATCGGTGTGTCTGCCGGCGCATGTAATGCAGTAGATTATGTTTCCAGACAGCCGGGACGTACAAGAGACTGTATGATTCCGAATACAAAAGATATGAAGTATATTAATGGAGTGAAAGATACGATCAGGGAGAAAAGTCTGATGAATATGGATTTGATTTTTGATAAATATCCGAATGAACTGATCCCATTTGATTTTGATACATATTTTCAGTCAGAGATGCACTGTGAGCTGGTAACGACAAACTGTCTGACAGGAAATGCAGAATATATGACGGAAACAGAAGATCCTGACCGATTGATGAAGCTCTGTCGTGCATCAAGCAGTATGCCGCTTGTGACTCCGATGGTGAATATTGACGGTGTTCCGTATCTGGATGGCGGACTTGCAGATTCTGTCCCGATCCGTCGTGCACAGAAGCTTGGAAATGAGAAGATCATAGTGATCCTGACGAGAAATCAAGGCTATCGTAAGAAAGTAATCTCACCGGCAGTGCAGAAGCTTTACAGACAGGCATATAAGTCCTATCCGAATGCAGTTCGGACAATCTTCAGAAGAAGTTTTATCTATAATAAGACGATGAATTATCTGGATCAGCTTGAGAAGCGAGGAGAGATTTATGTTCTTCGTCCACATGTAAAACCAGTATCACGACTCGAACAGCATCCGGATGTCCTGCATGCATTTTATGAGCATGGATATCATCTGATGGAGCGAAAGACAGAAGAAATGTTGAAGTATCTTGAACAGTAATAAAAAAATCGACCTGTTAAAAGAAAAAAGAAAAGGGAGTTGAGTTATATGAGAGAGATTTTAGAAGAGACTCAGAACCGTGAATTATCGTGGCTTCGGTTCAATCAGCGTGTCCTCGAAGAAGCACGGGACGAGACAGTTCCTTTGATGGAACGTATGAAATTCGTAGCTATTTTCACAAGTAACTTAGACGAGTTTTTTATGATCCGCGTAGGAAGCCTGTATGATATGGCAGCAGCAGACAGCAAAAAGATCGATCAGCGATCCGGTATGACAGCAAAACAGCAGCTGGATGCAATTTATCGAGCTGTTTCCCCACTTTACAAGGAACGTGATAAGACATATGCAGAGATCAAGAAACAGTTAAGTCCGTATGGTGTCTGCGGTCTTGACTTCAAGGAACTCGAGCAGCAGGAGAAGAAGTTTGTAAAGAAATATTTCAAAGAAGAAGTAATGCCGGTGCTTTCCCCACAGATCGTAGATGCGAACCATCCGTTCCCACATCTGTTAAGTAAAGAACTGTATGTGGTTGCGAATCTGAAGCAGGGAGACAAGACGATGCTCGGAATCATCCCGGTACCACAATATATTTCCAATATTCTCTATCTTCCGGGGTATGACATCCGTTATATCCGTATGGAAAAGATTATCCTGGAATTTATTGATCTTGTTTTTGACCAGTATCAGATCTCAGACAAGAACTATATCCGTGTAACGAGAAATGCAGATGTATCACCAGATGATGAAGCTTATGCAGATAGCGGAGATTTCCGTCATGTGATGCAAGAGACACTTCATAAGAGAAGAAGGATGGCCGTTGTCCGTCTTGAGGCAGCCAATTCTCTGAGTAAAGAGATGGAGAAATATTTCTGTGAGAAATTCAATATCCGTCCGGAATGCATTTTCCGTACAAAGATGCCGATGAAGCTGGACTTTATCTTTGCAATCGCTGATAAACTTCCGTATTCGAAGAAAAAAACGCTCGTGGATGTACCATTTTCTCCGCAACCGTCTTCCATGCTTGCAGAGGGTAAGGTGATTCCGCAAATAAAGAAGAAAGATGCACTCCTTTGCTATCCATACGAAAGCATGGAACCGTTCCTTCAGTTGATCAAAGAAGCATCAACAGACCCGGAAGTTCTGACAATCAAGATCACGATCTATCGTCTGGCGAAGAAAGCACGACTCGTAGAATATCTCTGCGCAGCGGCTGAGAACGGAAAAGAAGTCACAGTTCTGATCGAGCTGAGAGCACGCTTTGATGAGCAGAACAACATTGACTGGTCCGAGCGTCTGGAAGAGGCCGGATGCCGTGTTCTGTACGGATTCGAGGGTTATAAGGTACACTCCAAGATCTGCTTGATCACATACAGAAACCGTACCGGAATCCACTACATTACACAGATTGGAACCGGAAACTATAACGAAAAGACAGCGAAGATGTATACCGATTACTCGCTGATGACAGGCAGACAAGAGATTGGTGAAGACGCAGCAGTCTTTTTCCAGAATATGTCGATCAGCAATCTGAATGGAGTTTACAAGCATCTGATTGTTTCACCGACAAGCCTGAAACAGAAAGTACTTGCCTTGATGGATGAAGAAATTGCAAAAGGTGAGAACGGAAGAATCATTATGAAAATGAACTCTGTTACGGACATGGATTTTATTCGCAAAGTAACAGAAGCATCTCAGGCAGGGGTGAAGATCGATCTGATCGTGCGTGGAATCTGCTGTATCCTTCCGGGAATCAAAGGAAGAACGGAGAATTTGCGTGTGACAAGTATTGTGGGAAGATATCTGGAACATCCAAGACTTTTTGTCTTTGGAAAAGGAGCAGATGCAGCAGTTTATATCGGATCTGCTGATATGATGACAAGAAATACAGAGAAGCGTGTAGAAGTCGCGTGCCCGGTCTATGATGAAGAGATCCGGAAACGCCTGTTCCATCAGCTTCATGTGATGCTTTCTGACAATGTGAAAGCCCGCGCAATGACAAGTGACGGAACATACGTGAAGAAACCGGTGGAAGACGGAGCAAGTCTTGTGAATGCACAGGAGACCTTTATGAGAGAAGCATCACAGGCAAAACGTCCGGCTGCAGCCGCTACGCCGAAGAAGAAAAAAGAAGGATTCTTAACAACTGTACTGAAGATTTTCAGAAAAAAATAATAGAAGGACGAGAGATGGAGGAGTAGAGAAAGATGAAACCGTTACAGAAAAAAGACTTTGGAATGACATCAAAGGGAGCACAGGCAACATTATACATTCTGGAAAACGAAGCAGGAATGCAGATCAGTGTATCTGACTTCGGAGCAACACTGACAAGCGTACTTGTTCCGGATAAGGATAACAATCCGGTAGAAGTGACACTTGGATATGATGATGCAGCCGGATATGAAGCCGGACTTGGAAATGCATTCGGAGCATCTGTCGGACGTAACGCAAATCGTATCGCCGGAGCAGTGATTGAGATCAATGGAACAGAATATCATTTGACAAAGAATGACGGAGAGAATAACTTACACAGCGGACTTGATTTCTATCACGGAAGATTGTGGAAGGTTGCAGACGCAGATGATACCCATGTAACATTTGAGATGGACAGCCCGGATGGAGATCAGGGATATCCGGGAGCACTTGTTATGAAAGTGACGTATTCCCTGGACGAAGAGAATACTTTGATGATCCACTACGAAGCAGAACCGGATCAGGATACGATCATCAATATGACAAACCACAGTTACTTTAACCTGAACGGACATAAGAGCGGAGATGTTCTGAATCATACATTATGGCTGAATGCGGATGCATTTACACCGGCAGACGCAGCATCCATTCCGACAGGTGAGATCCGCAGTGTGGAAGGAACTCCGATGGATTTCAGAATAGATAAGACAATCGGAAAAGATATTGAAGCAGACTATGAACCGCTGGTATTCGGAAAAGGTTATGACCACAACTGGGTATTGAAAAATGAAGGCGAATTTGATAAAGTAGCAGAAGTGGCCGGGGATGAAAGTGGAATCCACATGAGCGTACTGACAGACCTTCCGGGAGTGCAGATCTATACCGCGAACTTCCTTGACGGAGTGAAAGGAAGAGACGGAGCGGTTTATGAGATGAGAGATGCGATCTGTCTGGAGACACAGTACTATCCGGATGCAATCCACCATGAAAACTTCCCGGGACCGATCTGTAAGAAAGGCGAGAAATATGATACTCGTACTGCCTACAGATTTCGTGTAAAATAATTGAATGGAAGATAAATAATTAATTTATGGGAAAATCAGTATACATTGCGGAGAAACCGAGCGTTGCCCAGGAATTCGCAAAAGCATTGAAACTAAATACGAAAAGACGGGACGGATATCTTGAGTCAGACGAAGCCATTGTCACCTGGTGCGTCGGTCACCTGGTGACGATGAGTTATCCGGAGGAATATGATCCGGCACTTAAGAGATGGAACTTGCAGACACTGCCGTTTATCCCGGAAGAATTCAAATATGAAGTCATTCCGTCAGTGGCGAAGCAGTTCCAGATCGTCAGTGGGATTCTGAACCGGGAAGATGTCGATACGATCTATGTCTGTACCGACTCCGGGCGAGAGGGAGAATACATCTATCGTCTCGTGGAACAGGAAGCACATGTCGAAGGGAAAAAGCGCAGAAGAGTGTGGATTGATTCCCAGACAGAAGAAGAGATTCTTCGAGGAATCCGTGAAGCCAAAGATCTGTCAGAGTATGATAATCTCGGAGCATCCGCATACCTGCGCGCCAAAGAAGATTATCTGATGGGAATCAACTTCTCCCGTCTGCTGACCCTGAAATATGGCAACAGTATTTCAAATTTTCTGCAAACGAAGTATTCCGTTGTATCTGTAGGACGCGTTATGACGTGTGTTCTTGGTATGGTTGTACGCAGAGAACGTGAGATCCGTGATTTCGTCAAGACACCGTTTTACCGTGTGCTCAGCACAATTGATGCACAGGGGCATACGTTCGAGGGTGAGTGGAGAGCAGTGAAAGGTTCTCGCTATTTTGAGTCCTATGACCTTTATAAGGAAAATGGATTCAAGGAGCGCAAGAAAGCGGAAGAATTGATTCAATACCTGCAGACACCGGATGAGGAGTCTGTAAATGTAGCAGGAATACAGGGACAGTCAGGATTGAACTGCAGGATCGAGTCAATCGAGAAAAAGAAAGAGAAGAAGAATCCTCCTCTTTTGTATAACCTGGCGGAGCTTCAGAATGATTGCTCTAAGAGATTTAAGATCAGTCCGGATGAGACACTGCGAATCGTGCAGGAGCTGTATGAGAAAAAACTTGTGACTTATCCGAGAACAGATGCCCGTGTTCTGTCTACCGCAGTGGCAAAGGAAATCACAAGAAATCTGAACGGGCTGTCAAAATATCCGATGGCGGCACCGTATATGCAGGATATCCTGAATTTCGGAAGCTATAAGACGCTTGCAAAGACACGCTATGTGAATGACAAGCAGATCACAGACCATTATGCAATCATTCCTACAGGACAAGGGTTGAATGCATTGAGTACTGTTTCATCTACTGCGAAGGGTGTGTACGACCTGATCGTGCGAAGATTTTTAAGTATCTTTTACCCACCGGCAGTTTACCAGAAGGTTGCTATCGTGACGAAGATCAAAGAAGAAAGCTTCTTCTCAAGCTTCAAAGTACTTGCTGAGGAAGGTTATCTGAAAGTGGCAGGCATTCCGAAGAAGAAAGCTTCTCAGACAGCCACAAAAGATAGCAGTAATGGAAACAGTGAGAATACTAACAATGATACAAATGACGAGGCAGGTTCCGATTCTTCCGATCAAAGCCTGGACACCGGATTGTTCGAAGTGATCAAGTTATTAAAGAAGGGTGCAGTCCTTCAGGTCAGAGCATTGGATATCAAAGAAGGAGAGACATCACCTCCGAAGCGCTACAATTCCGGTTCCATGATCCTGGCAATGGAGAATGCAGGACAGCTGATCGAGGACGAAGAACTTCGTGCCCAGATCAAAGGAAGCGGAATCGGAACAAGTGCGACAAGAGCAGAGATTCTGAAAAAGCTTGTGAATATCAAGTATCTCGCATTGAACAAGAAGACACAGGTGATCACACCGACGCTGCAGGGAGAGATGATCTATGATGTTGTTGATCATTCCATCCGGTCACTCCTGAACCCGGAACTTACAGCAAGCTGGGAGAAGGGACTGAACTATGTGGCAGAAGGTTCCATCACATCAGATGAATATATGAGAAAACTCGATCATTTCATCACCAGCAGAACCGTTGGGGTGAAAGGGCTGAACAATCAATATCAGCTCAGAGCCTGCTATGAAAAAGCCGCTGGATTTTATCCGTCTGTAAATAATAATAAAACGACAGGCAGAACAAAAACAGGAAACAAAAGTAAATGACACAATTAAAGGGAATAAATGTAAGTCGGTTCTAACCGGCAGAAAGGAATTACCATGTTAGAAGCATTAACAGTAAAAGAAAATTATTCATTAGACCAGACAATTGCAAAAGATATTTTCAACGGAGTTACTTATCCGTGGGAAGTTCTTCCGAAGATCAGCAGTTTCATCCTTGAGCTTGGAGCTACATTGAGCGAGGATGAATATGAGAAACGCGGAGAAAATGTATGGGTAGCGAAGTCTGCAAAGGTTGCTCCGACTGCATTTATCAATGGACCTGCGATCATCGGAAAGGATGCTGAAGTTCGTCATTGTGCATTTATCCGTGGAAATGCGATCGTAGGAGAAGGGGCTGTTGTAGGAAATTCTACAGAACTTAAAAATGTAATCCTCTTTAATAAAGTACAGGTTCCGCACTACAATTATGTAGGTGATTCTGTTCTTGGATACAAGTCCCATATGGGAGCCGGATCTATTACATCTAACGTAAAATCAGATAAGAAACTCGTTGTAGTAAAAGCCGGAGATGAGAAGATTGAAACAGGTATGAAGAAGTTCGGCGCAATGCTCGGAGATGAAGTAGAAGTAGGATGCGGAAGCGTTCTGAATCCGGGAACAGTTGTTGGAAATCACAGCAACATCTATCCACTTTCTTCTGTACGTGGATTCGTCCCGGCAAACAGTATTTACAAAAAACAGGGCGAAGTTGTGACAAAAGAAGAAAGATAGTTGAAAATAAAGAATGATAAGAATGGCTCCTGTGTGATAACATGGGAGCTATCTTAGACAGGAGGAATGAAGCAGATGAATAAAGTAGGTTTTATCGGTGTAGGGATCATGGGAAAATCCATGGTCAGAAATCTTATGAAAGCCGGATTTGAATTACATATCTATGCACGAACAAAGAGTAAAGTAGAAGATGTGATCGGCGAAGGAGCACGGTTCCATGAATCGATCAAGGATTGCGTACAGGATTGTGATGCAGTTATCACAATTGTCGGTTTCCCACAGGATGTAGAAGAAGTATACTTTGACGGGGGAAATATTTTAGACAGTGCAAAGAAAGGCGCTTATTTGATCGATATGACAACAACAAGTCCGCAGATTGCTGAGAAGATTTACGAGGAAGGTACAAAACGAGGTTTCCATGTGATGGATGCACCTGTCACAGGCGGAGATACAGGAGCGAAAGCCGGAACATTGTCCATCCTTGTTGGCGGAGAGAAAGAAGATTACGAAGCTTGTATGCCACTCTTTGAGGCAATGGGAACAAACATCAATTACCAGGGTAAGGCTGGATGCGGACAGCACTGCAAGCTGGCGAACCAGATCATGATCGCCGGAACACTGTCCGGTGTGTGTGAGGCACTTACTTACGCAAAAGAACAGGGACTGGATCCGGAAGTATTCATGAAGTCCGTTGCGACAGGGGCAGCAGGAAGCAAGCAGCTTGACACATTCGGACCAAAGATCTTAAAAGATGATTATGCACCGGGATTCTTTATGAAACACTTCATCAAAGATATGAAGCTTGCACTGATCGAAGCAAACAGAAAAGGACTTTCCCTCGATGTACTCAGTATGGTTCTTGCCAATTACGAAGAACTTGAGCAGGAAGGATACGGAGATCTCGGAACACAGGCGTTGATGAAATTCTACGATGAAGAACATCGAAATACGGAAGAGTAAAAATCTGCGAACGATAACCGTAAAAATTCTGTTAAGAATCAATAAGCAGGTTGAAGTAACAGGAAAAAGAAAATATAATAGACATCAGAAGAAAAACTGTTGAAAATGATAAAAAGAATCAACAACAGGAAGACTTGAAGGAGGACACGAAAATGCTTACAGATAATTTTGTAACAATGGAAATTGGAAAAGCAAAACACATTGCACTTGTAGCCCATGATGGAAAAAAGAAAGAACTGATTGAATGGTGCGATAGAAATAAAGAAGTATTACAGGGACATTTCCTCTGCGGAACAGGAACAACAGCCCGTCTGATCGCAGAGAAAACAGGACTTCCGGTAAAAGGATATTGCAGTGGTCCACTTGGTGGAGACCAGCAGATCGGTGCGAAGATCGTAGAAGGACAGATCGATTTCATGATCTTCCTGTGGGATCCGTTAGAGGCACAGCCACACGACCCGGATGTTAAGGCACTTCTTAGAATTGCTGTAGTATATGACATTCCGGTTGCGAACAACCTTGCAACAGCAGACTTCATGCTGAACTCCAAGTTCATGAACGAGCCTTATTCCAGACAGATTGAGAATTTCAATAAGACGATTCAGGACCGTGTTGCGGAGATGAAATAATATATGTGTCATAGGACAGAAGAACCAATTTATATTACAAAAAATGGATATGGAGATATGGTGATCATGAGCATGGAAAGTTATGAGTCTACAATAAGAAGATATGCTATGTATCGAGATTTGGAGATGTCTGAAAGACAAATTGAAACAGGACAAGTAATAGACGCAAGAATGGCACTCAGAGAAACGAGGGCAAAATATGGCTTATAAATTGAATGTAACAGAACATGCTGATGAATTGCTAGAATTATTGTTTTTGATATAAGAGGGGATATTGTGAATGTACTGGGAATTTTTCATCAATTAGAAAGCTATCAGACTAAACTATAAGGGCTGTGAAAGAGGAATAGTCCAAAAACAAGGGCGTGTGATTTTTTTTACACGCCCTTGTAATAGTATTACAGCAGTCCTTTTTCACGCTTTTCAAGAAGAGCATGAATCTTATCTGTCGGGCTGATAACAGAGCTGATCGGCACATCATGGTTCAAGGAATCAATGATCAGTGCGATGAACTTACTCATATCAGCTTTTACAAAATAAGGTTTCTCATAAAGTTCCGGTGGGAGATATGTAAGGTTTGTTGTAATAACTTTACTAATATATCCCTTATTATAATACTCATCGAATTTATCAAATCCGTCTGTGAACAGTCCGAATGTTGTACATACGAAGACACGTCCGGCGTTACGCTCTTTCAGCTGTTTCGCAACATCAAGCATACTTTCTCCGGAAGAGATCATATCGTCAACGATAAGAACATCCTTTCCTGTTACATCATCACCGAGGAACTCATGGGCAACGATCGGGTTCTTTCCGTTTATAACTGTAGAGTAGTCACGACGTTTGTAGAACATACCCATATCAACACCAAGCACGTTAGAGAAGTATACTGCACGATGCATAGCTCCCTCATCCGGGCTGATGATCATCAGGTGTTCTTTGTCAGCTTTCAGATCTGGTACTTCACGGAACAGTGCTTTTAAGAACTGATACTGTGGGTTAAAGCTGTCAAATCCACTAAGTGGAATCGCATTCTGTACACGTGGGTCATGAGCATCAAATGTAATGATGTTGGATACGCCCATTGCGTCCAGTTCTTCCAGTGCAAGAGCACAGTCCAGAGACTCTCTTCTTGTACGCTTGTGCTGTCTGCTTTCATAAAGGAAAGGCATGATAACATTGATACGGCGAGCCTTACCTGTTGCAGCAGCGATAATTCTCTTCAGATCCTGATAATGGTCATCTGGAGACATATGATTAAGATGTCCGTTTACTGTGTAAGTCAGGCTGTAGTTGCATACATCAGTCATGATAAAAAGATCAGTACCACGGATTGTCTCTTTCAGGATACCCTTAGCTTCACCAGAACCGAATCTCGGACAACTACAGTCTACCTGGTAATTGTTGGCCTTATAGTTTCTGTAAAGTGGGGATTCTGTTACTTCGTTGATTGTGTTCTCACGGAAGGAAACAATATAATCATTTACCTTCTGTCCCAGAGGTTTGCAGCTCTCCATAGCAATCAGTTTCAGAGGTGCAATCGGGAGTGTGTTTTCTAACATTTCGATGTTCGTCATTTTCTTCTCCTCAGTGTGAATTAATTTTTAACCGTCTTAAGAAATCAGACAGTAACGCGAATTGATTAATTAGAATTAACAGATTAATCATTATACATTTAACGTTATACCATTTTTCAGGAGAAAATTCAAGGAGGGCAGGGCGGAGAGTGGACGATAAAATGTATTTTTTGCAGAACAAGACAGAAAATAACAAACTTGCCTTTTATAAGGTGCAATGGTAGAATCTTAAGTAGGAAAATGTGCAGGACAAAAAGGAGCGATGACATGCCGAAAGTATTCAATACAGCAGCAATATGTATCCCACAGGAACATTACATGGTTAATCTGGATAGCAGAGTGAGAGAGATAAAGAAACTGGTTGATGCGGGGAAATATTTCATGATTAACCGTGCGCGGCAGTATGGGAAGACGACCACGCTGAGAGCCTTGTATAGAAATATGATGAAAGACTATTATGTAGTTTCCTTGGATTTCCAGACATTTGGAAGTGCTGAGTTTGAAACAGAAAGCAGATTTGCCAATTCATTTGCAGATTCCATTTTAGAGGAGTTTGAGAGAGAATACAGAGAATTTCCCAAGAAAATGAAAGAATCTTTAGAGAACTTAAGAAGAAAGATCAGTGAGCGTCCATTAAATGAGAACTTTACACTCCGTTCACTTTTTGGATATTTGGGTGATCTTTGTGCTTCCGCTGATAAACCGATTGTAATTATGATTGATGAAGTAGACAGTGCATCGAATAATCAGGTCTTTTTAGATTTCCTGGCACAGCTGCGGGCTCAATATATCGACAGAGATATTCAGCCGGCATTTCAATCTGTCATCCTTGCAGGAGTGTATGATATTAAGAATCTGAAAAGAAAACTCCGGCCGGAAGAGGAACATAAATATAACAGTCCATGGAATATCGCAGCAGAGTTTACAGTCGATATGAGCTTTTCCAAGGAAGAAATTGCAGGAATGCTGGAAGAATATGAAGCGGATTATCATACCGGCATGAACATAAATGATATGGCACAATGGCTGTATAATTATACCTCAGGATACCCATTTCTTGTATCACGCCTTTGTCAATTGATGGATGAAAGAATAAGTCAGGAAAAGGCATATCCTTCACTTAGCGATGTGTGGACAAAAAAAGGCTTCGAGGAAGCTGTCCGTATGCTTTTATCAGAAAAAAACACGTTGTTCGAATCTTTGTTCAATAAGTTAAAGGATTATCCGGAACTGAACCAGACCATTCAAACGATTCTCTTCACAGGGAAGAGTATTGCATATAATGCAGATGAGACATCCATTGATATTGCGACAATGTTTGGCTTTGTGAAAAATCAGAATGGAAAAGTTGTGATTGCGAACCGAATCTTTGAGACACGATTATACAACTATTATCTGTCAACCGTTGAAATGCAGAGTAAAGATATTTATGATAAATCCTTGCTGGATAAAAATCAATTTGTGATGAATGGGCACTTGAACATGGATTTGATCTTAGAACGGTTCGTTGTTCATTTTCATGATATTTACGGAGATCGGGATGAGAAATTCATTGAAAAAGAAGGCAGAAAATACTTTCTGTTGTATCTCAGACCAATTATTAATGGAGTCGGTAATTATTATATTGAAGCTGAGACAAGGGATCAGCGCAGGACAGATGTGATTGTAGACTATCTTGGAGAACGATATATAATCGAACTGAAGATCTGGCATGGGGAGGAGTATAACCGACAGGGAGAAGAACAGTTGGTTGATTACTTGAACAGCTATCATCTGGATAAGGGCTATATGGTGACATTCAGTTTCAATCAGAAGAAAGAGATCGGAGTGCAGCAGGTAGAAGTGGATTCTAAGACGATCATAGAAGCTGTGGTATAAGAAAAGAAAAATAAAAGAAATAAAAAGAGCTTTAATATCTGAAAGGTACAGGGTATTGCGGAAGATATATTATGATATTATAATATGAGTGATAGATAATTCTGAGTTATCTGTCAGAAATATAGACAAGGGGAGGATAAGATTTGAATTTTTACGAAAAAGAGAATATCTCACTATATTTGGATAATTTGAAACTACTGGAATCTATGGTTACTCTAAAACAAAAAATTGAAATATATCGTCACGATACACTCGGTTTAGTCTTGGTAATAAATGGTGAGATACAACATATCGAAAATTACCAATGTATGTATCATGAACAACTGGTTCATTTACCTATAAGCTTTTGTGACTGTCCACAAACAGCTCTTGTACTTGGTGGAGGCTCATTATTTGCTGCCTATGAATTGCTGAAATATCCATCAATACAAGCAATAACATTATGCGACCACGATTACACTGTATTAAAGCTGATGGAGCATTATTACAATCATGCTAAGACGGTTCTTGCTGATAAAAGATTTCACTTTGTAGAAAATGATGGTGTGGAATTTTTGGATAGTGATAAAACACATTATGATGTAATCGTTAATGATTGCTTTAATTTATTGAAAGAAAGCAACACATACGGATATTCATTCTTTAAAAAAATGAATGATATGCTTACTGATAAAGGAGTTTGTTCAGACATCATATACCGACATATTTTTGACGGAACCATAACTCATGATTCTATTCAGGAAATCAAAAAATGTAGCAACATTGCATTATCGTTGGTCACAGTCCCTGAATATCCAGGCATCTTACATATTCAAACAATTTGGGGAAAAAACAAAAATATTGCTCAGACATGTAAGAGTACCCTTAATTCGTTTCAAAAAAAGTGTTTGGAAACCAATAATTTACCATTTGAGTTCTATTCACCACAAAATTTGCCCTATTATTTATATTTACCGCCATACATAAAGGCAATGTTATAGAATAAACTGATTAGTAAAACTTATTGATGGTGAAGGTGATTTTATCGCATCATAATACACCTTCACCTTGTCCCATGAAGGAGAATTAATCATTCTTCCTATACAAGAGTTTATTTCGTTGCGATTGCTAATATAACCATATTGGACTAAATATGGCTCATTTTCTTGTGCTGTTGCAGCCCATGGTGAACCTAATAAAGAACAAATATTATCTCTATCCTTATTATATAATTTAATCGAATTTATCTTTAAATAAGGGATTTCACTATATTGATCCGTATTTAAAGTCAATCCCGCTTTCTGAAACATACCTTGAGCTACAAATCCATGTTGGGCAGGACATTTTGATAATGTAGCTGTAATTCTTACATGTTTTCCATAAAAATCCTCTTGAAAAAATTCTGGAATATGTTTCAATAAATATGATGTAGATATTACACCTAATATCCCTTCTCCGATATATCCATACCTACTATATAATCCGACTAATGTTTCACCATTGAGAGAACCTGTACGGATTGTCTCATCTGAGCCGGCATAAAATTCCAAGTTGCTAAATTCCTTCGCATCAATTTTTCCTTCAAAACTATATAGTGAATTCCATCGAACGGCATTTTCATATGGATCTCTTGGAAAAAGTTGAATGTAAGGAGACAACAATCCATCAAATGCAATAGTATCTTCATATGTAATGTTTTGGCAATGAATTCCTCTTTGCCATAAATCAAAAGGACCATCAAAGCTATTGTCTCCGTAAATCCTGTTTTTCATTTTATCAAAAGAGTATCCAGCAATAGCACCAACAAAAGTTTGAGCTGCCGCCTCTAATAAAGATTGTCCAATTATTTCTAGCATCTGCATTTTCTCCCTTGTATTGTATTTCTGACGGATAACTCAGAATTATCTATCACTTATTTAGCATACATTTCAGGAAAAGAAAAATTCTGCCTTGGATGTTTTGTAGTAAGGATGTCTTTTTGTTTAGAAAGTGTAACATGTGTATAAATTTCAGTCACTGTAATAGAACTGTGTCCAAGCATTTCCTGAATATATCGGATATCAACATCAGCTTCTAACAGGCTTGTAGCAAAGGTGTGTCGGAACATATGTGGTGTTATATGTAATTCAATTGCTGCGAGTGAGCAGTATTTATTAATCATTCGCCTAACCGCTTGATCGGAGAGTGATGTTGCATTTTGGTTTGTAAAAAAATAACCGCAATCTTGTATTTCTGAAACATATTTATTTTCATAGCTTTTAAGTAGGCTAATAACATCTTCATTTCCAATCTGAATTATGCGTTCTTTGGCACCTTTGCCATATATTCGAATTACTGCATCATGCATATCAACATCAGAACTTTTTAAATTACATAGCTCAGAAATTCTCATACCGGTAGAGAATAATGTTTCTAAAACAGCAATATCTAGGAGTGTACGTTTTTTTCGGTAATCAGTATGGGAAAGGGAGTATTCTTTATACACTGTTGATAATAGATTTTCAACCGTATGTAAAGGAATTGTCTTAGGGAGAAGCAATGGTTCTCTAAATTTAGTTTTAATTCTATTGAAAGGGTTTATCTCTATAATACTTTTGTATTCTAAATAGTGAAAAAAGGCTTTCAACGAGGCTAATTTCCTTTTTACTGTTTTGGGTTTGAAATTTTGATGTAAATATCCGATGAAGTTTTCAATATCGGCTGCAGATAAAGTGTGTATATCTGTATTGTTGCAAAAGGATGTAAACTGTTTTAAATCAATTCGATATGCTTTAATTGTCTTATAGTCTAGTCTTTTCTGTGATTTACAGTATTCAAGGTATTTTTCAGTAATGGTAATAAGTGTATTCATGTATAAGTATCTCCTTCTTTGTTGTATGTTCTAAATGCAGTGGGATGTTCAATTATAAATGAATGATATTATATTTTTCCACGACAAATAAGCAGATTTTCATCTGCTTCAAAAAATGCTATATTAGAAAAAATTTCGTAGAGTATAGAACTCTACGAAAAAAAATGAAATTAAGTTGAATTTATGGGGTTTTTAAAAGATATGACCAATTATTTGACGGTAAATACAGCGTTTAGCTTATCCATATTTTGTTGTTTCTGCTCCATAGAAGGATGCACATACCGGTTTAGAGTTGTGTTAATATTGGAGTGTCCTAAAATCTCACTTAATGTCTTCATATCGAATCCAAGTTCTACGCAACGAGTTGCAAAAGTATGTCGCAGACAATGAAAATGAAGTGGTTCGATTTGACATTTTTTCAAAGTTTTTTTGAAATAATATTCGATCGACCGCGGCTCGCGAAAACTTATCTTCTTTCCGGTGAGAATATATGCTTCGGGATCTATCTTGTGAGATTGGACATATTGCTGCAAGATCTCAAACAGGAAATCTGGAATCGGAATATTACGAATGGAGCTTTCTGTTTTTGGTGGAGTGATAATGATTTTTGTATTATGTTCTGAATCATCTGTGTGATCCTTAACTCTGTGTAAAGTCTTAGATATCTCCAGATATTGTTCCTGAAAATGAATATCCTTCCACTGCATTGCACAAAGTTCCCCGAGACGTACTCCTGTATATAGTGCAATCAGCGTTCCGATGTTTTTATGTGTCAGATTCCCTAATAAGTAGTCCTGCAAGTCCTGCTGTTCCTTTAAAGAGAGGATCCGAAGCGGTTTCCTGATGGACTTGACTGAACAAAGTTCCGGGTTGCAAAGAGACAGTTCCCCTTCCTTTTCAGCAGTTTTTAAAATTAATTTGACAACAGAACGGATATCGGTAACTGTTTTCGGAGCCAATCCGGAACCATCACTTTTCCCTGAAACCAATAATCTGTTCAGAAATACTTCACAATCTTTATTACTGAACGTATAGACAAGGCGATCACCAATCATAGGACTGATATAGTGGCTGAAAAGATAATGGTATCTTACATAAGTAGATTCCTTGCTGGAAGGCTTCAGCCGTTCCAGCCAAAGCAGTCCATAAAAGGAAATATTCTTCTTCATACGGACACTTTGAAAAAGACGTGGATCCATCTTTCTCTTTGCATCATTTTGCTTTTTCTTAACAGTTAAATAATCTGCTGCATAGATAGAACGGTATCTGGGACTTCCATCTTCTTTGAATGAATAAATGTATCTGGCTTCCCAGCGTCCGTCCTTTCTTTTGTAAATATTTTCTCCTTTACGTGGCATGTTTTTCTCCTCCATTTTGACCATTTTTTTGACGGTAAATAAGTCAATAATCACAAAAAAATAAGCAGTGATGTGTGATGAAAAAGATTAAATTTTTGCATATTATTGATAAGAATACACAAATTTCGACATTTCTGCCTTGACTTGAACGTATAATGAGAGTAAGATAATCAATGATTAAAGTCTTTTTAAACCGTAAATTAACTATAAAGGAATTCGTAGAGTTGTATACTCTACGAAATTCAAAAACAGAATAAGGACAGGAATGAGTATGGGAAGAAGACCCAGAGATCTAAGCGGACAGAAGTTTGGACTACTTACAGCAGTATATCCGACAGAACGCAGAGACCATAGAGGTTCTGTGTACTGGCATTGTGTCTGTGAATGCGGCAATGAGATTGATGTATCAGCAGGTGCATTGATGGATGGCAATAACAGAAGCTGTGGATGTCTGAAAGACAAGAACCAGAAGCAGATCGCACAGAGAAGACATCTTGTTGATGGAACCTGTGTGGAAGTTCTGGAGAAGAGAAAGAAACGAAGAGACAATGAAAGTGGTTTCCGAGGTGTCTTTTATCTGAAGAACAGCAACCGTTACCGCGTGGATATCGGATTCAAAGGGAAACGGTATTATGTCGGACTTTTTGAAGATTATGACGAAGCAGTTCAGGCGCGTCTGGAAGCAGAAAATCTGATCCATAACAGTTTCATTAATATATGGAAGGAATGGAATCAGAAAGATCAGGAAGACCCCCAGTGGGGAAAAGAACATCCGCTTGTATTCAATGTTCGGAAAGTGAATGGAGAATTACAGGTAGAAGCAGGATGTCAGGAAATTAAGACTAGTTGAGATGGGCAGAAATGATTCCCTGCAGTTTATCAGAATCAGATGAGCGGCAGGCAGGATTATACAGGAAGAAATCGTCGCGTCGCCGCGTTTCCAGTGTATATGGTTATAGGGAAAGAAGAGAGTCACAGAGAAGGAAATGATACGTTCCATGAATTCTCTGTGATATGGCGAAGTACACTTAAAATCAGGGAAAGTTGAGTGAATAAAGTTATGTGGTATGCAGTATGGGTACGAAGTGGACAGGAAGACAGAGTTCTGGAATTATGTAAGACATTCCGTCATTATCATCCGGATGCATACGAGGAATGCTTTATCCCAACGTATGAAAAATATAGAAAAGTAAAAGGCCAGCCAACAAAACAGCTGGCTCATTTATTGCCTGGATACCTCTTCTTTGTCAGTGACCATCCGCAGGAACTTCAGAAACTTCTGAAAAGAATTCCAGAGTTCGCAAAAACACTAGGTGATGATGACGGAGCAATTCCGTTGTATCAGGAGGAAGTAGAATTCCTTCAGAGATATACGGGTGAAGATCGGATTCTGAAGATGTCCGAAGGATATCTGGTTGGATCTGAGCTGGTTGTTACAGACGGACCTTTGAAAGATTATCAGGGGAAAGTCATGAAGATTGACCGGCATAAACGGACAGCTGTGCTGGAACTGGAGTTCTTGGGAAGGAAGATGAAGGTGACGGTGGGGCTGGAAGTTGTGAGGAAAGTATAGAAGAAGTTTGATTGAAAATGTTTATGGAGACAAGATAGAAATGAAAAGTACCTATCAGAGAAAAGTGGATAAGAAGCAGATACCTACATGCAATATTATGGGCGTTAATATAGCGGCTATCAATATGGAATGGTTGTTAGAGTATCTGGATAAGAATCTGGAGGATATAAAAGGAGATTATATCTGTGTATCGAATGTTCACACGACAGTAACAAGCTATGAACATCCATCCTATTGTTCGATTCAAAACGGAGGACTTATGGCAATTCCAGATGGGGGACCGCTTTCTTCTGTAGGAAGGAAACGTGGATATCATAACATGGAACGAACAACGGGACCTAGTCTGATGGGAGAGATATTCAAAATCTCAGCGGAGAAAGGATACCGTCATTATTTTTATGGAAGTACAGAGGAAACTTTGGAACTTCTTTATAAAAAGTTGAATGAAAATTATCCGGGAATTCAGATTGCAGGAATGTATAGTCCTCCATTTCGTCCAATGACAGAAGAGGAAGACAAGGCAATAGTAGAGAGGATTAATGAAGTGAATCCAGACTTTGTATGGGTTGGCCTTGGCGCTCCGAAACAGGAAAAGTGGATGGCAGAACATCATGGGAAGGTCAATGGTTTGATGATAGGCGTCGGAGCCGGATTTGATTACTATGCAGAGAATATTAAACGTGCACCGGAATGGATGCAGAAGAGCAATTTGGAATGGCTGTATCGTTTGATGCAGGATCCGAAGAGGTTGTTTAAGAGGTATTTAGTGACCAATACGAAGTTTATTTGGAATGCGATAATAAGAGGAAAATAATGAGTAAGGATAATGCAAATAAAGAGAATATTTTAATTGTACATAATTATTATCAGATTCCTGGTGGTGAAGATACAGTTGTTGCTAATGAAAAAAAGATGTTGGAGAAGCATGGACATAAAGTAACTTTATATAGTCGTAATAATGCAGAATTAAAGAAAATGCCAAGGCTTCGCAAAATCTTTCTTCCAATTACAACTGTGTTTAATCCAAGAACGTATAGAGATATAAAAAAATTAATAAAGCAAGAGAATATAGAAGTTGTTCATGTTCATAACACTCTTAATCTGGTGAGCCCAGCAGTTTATTATGCTGCAAGACGAATGAAAGTGCCGGTGGTACAGACAATTCATAATTTCCGTCTGCTTTGTCCTGGGGCAACTTTTTATAGAGATGGGCATATTTGTGAAGATTGCGTAGAGCATGGCTTAAAGTGTGCAGTAAGACACAGTTGCTATCGGAAAAGTAAAATTCAGACACTGGCATGTGTACTTAGTACTGCATTCCATCGAATGACAGGGATTTACGGAAAAATCAATTATATTTGCTTGACGGATTTTAATAAGCAAAAACTGTTGGGATTAAAGCAAATTAAATCGGAAAGAGTATTTGTAAAGCCTAATTTTGTTGAATGCAAAAATGAATTCATTCCTGAGAAAGATAGAAAGAATCAATTTGTTTTTGCAGGAAGATTAGATAAGCTAAAAGGCATTGATCTGCTTTTTGAAGTATGGAAGCGTATGGGAGCACACGCGCCTAAGCTGATTGTTTGCGGTACTGGTCCAATGGAAGATTGGTGTAAGTCGTTCATTAGAAAAAACGATGTGAACATTGAAATGCGTGGATTTGTGCCAAATGATGAGGCTCTAAAGATAATAGCAAACAGCAAAGCACTTGTATTGCCTACCCAGTGGTATGAAGGATTTCCGATGAGCATTGTGGAAGCATTTAGTGTTGGAACACCTGTCATTTGTTCTGATCTTGGAAATGCTGGAAGTGTTGTCGAAGAGGGAATAACAGGTTATAAATTTCAATTTGACTCTATAGAAGATATGATTACTTGTGTAATGAAATGCAATAGTATATGTGAAAGTACAGTATCTAAATATTATGAAAAATACACAGAAAAAAGAAACTATGCACTGCTTATTGATGTCTATGAAAACCTAAAGAATGAAATATGAGGAGAAATATAATATGAAATTGTCAATTGTTACTGTTTGCTATAACGCTGAACAGTGTATAGATAGAACTATAAAATCGGTTTTAAATCAGACATGTCCAGTATATGAATACATTATTATTGATGGAGGGTCAAAAGACAAAACGTACAATCGAGTTTGCAGTTACGAGAAATCTTTTGCAGAAAAGGGAATACTATTTAAGCATATTTCAGAAAGAGACAAAGGGATTAGTGATGCGTTTAATAAAGGAATAAAAATGGCATCTGGAACATTAATTGGGTTGATTAATGCAGATGATGAATTGCTTCCGGAAACATCGGAGATATTGAAAAATGAATGTAAAAAAATAGATGTGGATATATACTATGGGAATTGCTATTGGGTTGATAGCGAAAGAAATTTAGAGTATGTATCTAAACCTAAACATGATTTAAGTAAACTGTTGTATAACATGGTTTTGATTCATCCATCTACATTCGTAAAGAAAAAAGCTTATGAGGAATGTGGTTTGTTTGATGTGACCTATAAATACTGCATGGATAAAGAATTACTTTATAGAATGTATAAAGCAGGGAAAAAGTTTGATTATATTGACCAATGTTTGACAAAATTTAAAGCCGGAGGAGTGAGTGATACACATTCTAAGGCAGTATTTAAAGAAGGAAGCAGAATGGCGTTATCTTATGGAGAACCCCAAATAAAAGTAAAAAGTATAGAGATTATAAAAACAGTTAGAAATCAAATGGTCAATATGATTAAGGGAATGAGAGTGTATCGAGTTTTGAAAGGAATATGATTTAATAATATGGGACTAAAGAAAACAATTATAGTAATTAAATGGTTTCCAAGTCATGTCATCAATCTTTTGACGCTGAGATTGAGAAAAATTAATTGTGGAAAAGGGCTATCCACACATGGGACATTATTTGTTAGAGGAACAGGTACAATCACTATAGGCGAAAATGTATCGATCACTTCTTGCAGAGAAACTAATCCGATTGGTGGTGACGTGAAAACTATTTTATTTGCAAAAAATAATGCAACTATAACAATTGGGGATAATACCGGAATATCAAATAGTGCTCTTGTTGCGGTAGATTCGATTGCAATAGGAAATAATGTTTTGATAGGAGGAAATTGCAAAATTTATGATAATGATTTTCATTCTTTGGATTTTGATGAGAGAATGGGAACTGTAGATTTAGGAGTAAAACATGCCCCCGTTGTAATAAAAGATGGTGCATTCATCGGTGCTCACACCATAGTTCTTAAAGGAGTTACAATTGGTGAAAGAAGCATTGTGGGAGCGGGATCTGTTGTTTCTAGATCTATTCCAGATTATGAAATATGGGCGGGGAATCCTGCTAAATTTATAAAAAAGGTTGAGTAGAATATGAGTGCAATTCGAGAAAGTATTGAAAGTACTATAAAAAAAATAAAATTAAAAAAAAGAAAATGTAGGTTTGCACGATGCTCAAAAGTATCTTTTGACTGCAAATTTGAAGGAAATAATTTTATAGACAGATATGCAAAAATAGTATCATCGAGTTTGGGGTATGCAACTTATGTTGGACATAATAGCAGCATAGAAGGTTGCAATGTAGGAAGATATACGTGTATTGGGCCAAATGTGAGAATTATTCATGGAAATCATCCGGTTCATGAATTTGTATCGATACATCCGGCTTTTTTTTCTTTGCAGAAACAAGCTGGTTTTACATATGTGGAAAAACAAAAATACTGTGAAGAATCTTATGTTGATCCAGATAATCAGTATTATGTGAAGATTGAAAATGATGTTTGGATTTGTGATGGTGCCTCAATTCTTGCTGGTGTGACAATTGGAAATGGAGCAGTTGTTGCCGCGAATGCTTTAGTTACGAAAGATGTACCTCCATATGCGATTGTAGCAGGTGTTCCGGCAAAAATAATTGGAAAAAGGTTTGAAGAAGACCAAATTAATTATTTACTTTCAATCAAATGGTGGGAGAGAGATAAGAAATGGTTAAAAAATAACTGCGATCTATTTGCAGATATTTCTACAATGATGAAGGAGTTAAAAAATGAGTAAGAAAGCGATACAAAAATATCTGTTATATGGTGAACTGGTTTGCGTATTGCTTATGTCTTGCTTTTTTGCATATAGAATTTTAACATTTTCAAATAGCGAACCTATGGGATACTTATTAGCGAGACTTATTTGCTTTGTATTTGCGCTATTAATTATTCTTCAAAATATCAAGAGTAAGGTAACAATATGGGGTCCTACATTTTTGGCAGTATCTTATGTGTTGATAGTGACATTTAATATTCTTATTTTTACCCAAACTTCTATAAATGATTTTACAGATGCAGCTTTATGGCCTCTTCTATTTCTTACTATTTATGAGGTTACGGCTCAAAATTGTATTTCAGAGGTGTCTCTTTTTAGAATTCTAAAGATAACAAAAATTGTATGTTTGGGATATTCATTTGTTTTGGTCATTGAACATATTTTGGGGATAATTCCAGGAACGAGTGAAATGTTTCCAACATATGTGCTTTTAGCACTGGTTCCATTTTCATTATATGAAATGGATATGGAGCATGGCATTAAGTTTAATGTAATTTATTTAATATGTACATTTCTTATCATGCTAATGACAAGTAAGCGGAGTTGTATCCTTGTTTTAGCTGTCGGAATAATGGGGTATTTTCTTGTAAAAGCTAAAATTCAAGGAAGAAATGTTAAAGCTATAGTTAATAAAATGGCAAAATATATTTTTGCAATTCTTGTAATTTTTTTTGCAATGTATTTTGTGACAAAGCTAATGAAATTGGATATAGTTGAAAGACTAAATGAAATGTTAAATGGTGATACAAATGGGCGCAGCGCAATTTGGGAAAATGTTTTGGAGGCATTTAATGCATCGACATTGAGCAAAAAAATGATAGGACATGGTTATCATGCGTTTAGATTTTATAAATACAGCGGCTATATGTATATTTTAAATGGAAATCTAGCACATAATGATTATCTTAATACTCTATATGATTATGGAATTATTGGTGTAGCTGTTTATGTATCTTTTTTACTTAGTATGATAAAAGAATTGTTGCTTCTAATAAAAAAGAAAAGTGAAATAGCACCAGCATTTACTTTTTCAATTGTGCTATTAGGTTTTTTGACTTTTGTTAGCTATTTTGGAATCGAATCAAGAATTATTAATTATGTTGCAATTTTTTGGGGATATACACTTGCAATAAAACGTTTTGATATAAAAAATTAATATCTGGGAAGTGAGGAAGTGGATTTATGAAAGGGATTTCAATAATAATTCCTAACTATAATAAAGAGAAATACATAGAAAAATGCGTAGATAGTGTGCTAAAGCAAAGCTATATGCCAAAAGAAATAATAATAGTAGATGATTGTTCAACGGATAATTCGAGAAGAATTATTGAAAAGTTGACAAAGGAAAATGAAACTATAAAGCTCATATATCCGAAAACAAATGGTGGAGTTTCAAAGGCAAGAAATTTAGGACTACAGAACGCATGTTATGATTATGTGACATTCATTGACTCAGATGATTTTTATATCAATGTGGATAAGCTGAAAAATGAAATGAAACAGCTCGAATTATTAGAAAAAAAAGGCTATCAAGGACTTGCTTATTCTACTACTGTTCTGGTAGATGAGGATGGAAAGGTAATTCCGTGTAGAAGTAACAAAAGACGGAGAAAAAATGAGTTTATGAAAGGAAATAGAGTATTAAAAACACTTATTTCTTTATCTAAACAAAAAAGGGTACCTAGAGATTATTGTATTAGAAAAGAAACTGTTCTTAAAGTTGGAGCTTATAATTATCCTCGTAATTTTTATGAAGATTTGGATTTGTTGATGAGATTAGCAAGAATAGGAGTCTTTTTTCAGCCGACATATGAAACGGGGACTGCTTATCGACAACTACACAATGGACTTTCGGGGAAAAAAGCTAGTGATCATAGTAAGGAGATTAGAATTATTTGTGATCATTATATGAAAGATTTGAAATTGATTGATAGGACTATAGCAATTTTAAAACGGGATAAGACTGAGTTGAAGAAAAAAATAGTTGACATTATAAGGAAAATCGCATGAAAAAATCGGAGATATAAATGAAAACTAATTTTAAAAAAATAAGCCAATTATATACCAATATGACATTGCCAGTAAAGGCGTCTATGTGGTATTTAGCGTGTAGTGTGCTACAAAAGGCCATAGGCTTTTTAACTACTCCAATTTTTACGAGAGTTATGGGAACAAGCGATTTTGGAGTTGTTTCAATGTACAATTCATGGGAGGCCATTCTTACTGTCCTTTGCACACTTTATTTATATAATGGCGTATATAATAACGCCATGATTGAGTACAAAAGTGATAAAGATGGATTTACATCTTCTATGCAGACATTAACTACAATACTTTCTTTGATTGTATTTAGTGTATTATTTGTATTCTATAGACAATTGGCAGATGTAATTGGTTTGTCAAAACCAATTATGCTTTTGATGATGATAGACATTGTTTTTTCAGCAGGTATGTCATTTTGGTCAATAAGAAATAGATATGAATATAAATATAAGAGTGTGGCCGTTTTTACAATATTGTCTTCGCTGTTAATGCCGGTTTTAAGCGTAATACTCGTATTAAATTCAGAGGAACATAAGGCAGAAGCAAGAATCATTGGTACAGTTGTTACGCATGTTATTGTATATGGCATTGTTTACTTTTTGAATTTAACCAGGGGAAAGAAAGCTGTTGATTTAAAATACTGGAAATATGGTATAGAGTTTAATCTACCGTTAATACCTCATTATTTATCTAGCACAATAATGACGCAATCGGATCGAGTCCTTATTAATACTCTTTGCGGATCTTCAGCAGCTGGAATCTATAGTATATCCACAAATGTAACAAGCATTATGAATATAGTAACAGTAAGTATCAATCAAGCGGTGACTCCATGGATTTATGAGATGCTGGAAGCAAAAAAAATGAGGGAAATTGGGAAGAATGTCTACAAGATAGTTTCATTAGTAGGAGTAGGATTTGTATTAACATCATTTATTGTCCCAGAAGTTATTGGTGTTTTGGCACCTTCCGAATACCAATCAGCAATTTGGGCGACACCACCATTGCTGATTGGTATGTTTATGTATTTTATTTATTGTAATTTTGGAAATGTTGAAATTTATTTTCATAAGCAGAATGCAATGTTATTTTCATCTGTAACAGTTGCAGCAATAAACATTATTCTTGATTATATTTTGATTCAAAAATACGGTTATATAGCAGCAAGTTATGCAACGATGGTTTCTTACTATATTTATGCAGGACTGCATTATATGTTTATGAGTAGAGTATGCAAAGAGAAGAAAGTAGAAAACCCATTTAACGCATCTGTAATAATCGTAATGACAATTGTTTTCTCTGTGTTAATTATGTGTCCAGCTCTTCTTTATCGAGTTGTATTATTGCGATACAGCATTTTGGCAGTTATGTGTATAGTCTGTATAGTGTGGGCAATAAAAAATAGGGATTTTATTTTGCAGTTGATCAGTAAAAAACGTGTATAAGTATTACATTCATTATTAAAGAGTAGGAGAAGGTGTATGAAGAAAGTTGGAATTATCACGTTAACCAAAAATGCTAATTATGGAAATGTGCTTCAAAATATAGCTATGCAAAAAATTGTTAATGAACTTGGATTTGAGGCAGAAACTATTTTGAATCTTACAAATTCACCACTGTTTAATAAAAAAAATTTTTCATTTGCAAATTTGGTGAAATGGATGCTGAATTATAACGGTTACAGAGAAAATGAAAAGCGAAATGAAAATTTTCGGAAATGTTGTTCGAAAAATTTGCAATATAGCGAGGTAACATATAATAATGGAAGATTCAGCAAAGAACCAACGGGATATGAATATTTTATTACAGGAAGCGACCAAGTGTGGAATCCAACTTTTGGATTTGCAACAGAGTTTGAACTTTTGGGCTTTGTGCCGAAAAGTAGAAAAATTTCGTATGCTGCAAGTTTTGGAATTGATAATCTCGATATGTTGTCTGATTCTAGGAAGGATGATATAAGGCATTACTTAACAGAATTTTCCTCAATTTCAGTGAGAGAGGATAGTGGAGAAAGAATAGTTAGAAATCTCTGTTCGACTCCAGTCGAAACGCATGTAGATCCTACGTTATTATTAAAAAGGCAAGAGTGGGAAAGGTTGGCTATTAAGCCTAAATTTAATTTAAAGAAGCCGTATATTCTGGTTTATATGTTGGGAGAAATAAGTGCTGAATATCAAACGGCTATAAAAAAATTAGCAAAGCAAAATAATGCAGAGATTATAAATGCCTTAAAGGGAAAATGCAAATTTATTAATCCTTTAGAGTTTATATGGTTAATAAATAACGCTACCTATGTTTGCACAGATTCGTTTCATGCTTCTGTTTTTTCGATTATATTTCATACGGAGTTGTATATTTTTAACAGAAGAGATCAGCATGCAAACCAAAATTCACGCTTTACTTCACTACTGAGACAATGTGGAATACAAAAAGATAAAGTAATTTATAAAAAAAATCATGAAGATAGCAGCATTGATTGGGAACGTGTTGATAAATACATAGAAAAAGAAAGAGAACGTTCATTTGAATATCTTAAAAAAGCACTATCTAAAGAAAGAGTAGTTGTTAATCAAATAGAAATTCTGAAAAAAAAGGACTGCTGCGGATGCTCTGCTTGCGCGCAGGCATGTGTCAAAAAATGCATCACAATGAGAACGGACTATGAAGGATTCACATATCCGGAAGTTGATTTAAGCACATGTGTACAATGTGGATTGTGTAAAAAAGCATGTCCAATTATTAATGCAGACTCTAATAGCAATGAAATGTTACACTATCCTGCATATGCGGCATTTGCGGATACAGAAGATGTTAGGCTTAGAAGTTCATCGGGAGGAATATTTACTCTATTAGCAGAAAATGTATTACATAAAGGTGGCATGGTATTTGGTGCAGCTTTTGATGATGAATTTATGGTGTCGCATATAGGTATTGAGCATATTGAAGAAATAACAAGATTGCAAGGAAGTAAATATTTACAAAGTAGGATAGGAAACACTTATTATGAAGCTAAAGTAGCGTTAGATGCGGGACGTCAGGTGCTATATAGTGGGACTGCATGTCAGATTGCAGGGCTTAAAGGGTACTTGAAAAAAGAATATCCTAATTTGTTAACTCTTGATGTTTTGTGTCATGGAGTACCTAGTCCTAAAGTCTGGAATAGATATTTGAGAAGTCAAGAGGTGCTGCACAATGGACATGTGCGGCGAACGTTTTTCAGACATAAGAAATATGGCTGGAAAACGTTCGCCTTATTATTAGAATTTTCTAATAATAAGGCGTACGAACGGATCTTTGCAGAAGATCCGTTTATGCAAATATTTTTATCAAACATTTGCTTGAGGCCGTCATGCTATGCATGCAAGTTTAAAAGTTTATCAAGACCTTCTGATATAACAATAGGAGACTGTTGGGGCATTGATAATATATATCCAGATATGGACGATGATAAGGGAACCTCTATAGTATTTGCGCATAGTGAAAAAGGAATGGATTTATTGAAAAAAATTATGGGTGAAATGACTTATAAAGAGGGGAACATAGAAGAACTACTTCCAAATACGGCTGACAGTCGAAAATCTGTTTCACCTCATCCTAATAGAAATACTTTTTTTGCTGCGCTTGATGCAGGGGAAAATTGTGATGAATTGTTAAAATTTGTAAAACCAAAAGTATCCATATTAGGAAAAGTTAAGAGAAAACTTAAAATAATTGTGAGAATGAATTGATACTCAAGTTTAAAAGAAATGTCGAGGAAAAAATAATGGATGATGCCATGTTGAGGAATGTTCAACTTATACAGTTGGAGATAGCAAAAGAAGTTAAAAGAATCTGTGAACAGAATAATATTTCATATTTTATGGATGGAGGAACCTTGTTAGGAGCTGCAAGGCATAAGGGATTTATTCCATGGGATGATGATTTGGATTTCGGCTTTACGCGAGATAATTATGAAAAATTTGTTGCTACAGCCAAGAAAAATCTGTCGTCCGAATTTTTCTTGCAAACTTGGGATTCTGATAGAGAATATGGATATGCTTTTGCAAAAATACGAAAGAAGGGAACAATTTATCAAGAGAGAATTGCTCAGGACAGCAATGCAAACTGTGGAATTTTTATTGATTTATTTCCTTACGATAATTTACCAAATGACAAAAATAAAAGAAGAAAACTTATTACAAAATTAACTTTTTTGAAAATGTTATTGAAAACTAAAGTTAATTATAAACCGTGGATGGAAAATGAAACAATTAATTGGAAGAGATGGATGATTTATTTACCTGTTCGTTTTGTTTCGCAATTTGTCAGCAAAGATAAAATTCAGAAGCACTATATGAAAATAGTAAGGGTTGCAAATACAGAAAATAGTGAATTGATATATCCGCAAGTTGCTGAGAAACTTGGAGTCTGGGCGATGAAAAAAAAATATTTTTCAAAATACATTTCTTTGAACTTTGAGGATACTTTTTTTTCGGCACCAGTAGGATATAAAGAATTTCTGACAGATGGATATGGAGATTATATGACACCTCCACCAATAGAAAAAAGGAAAAATATTCATGGAATTATAAAAATTGACCTTGGAAACAAATAATTGTTTAATGAAAGGAAATAGTTATGTCGGATAATCAAACTTATAATGTTAAAATTATAAAGAATAAACTTAGAGATTTGTATTACCATATACAGTATATAGGAAATCAATCTTTAGAAGTGGGGGGACAGCTTACATAAAGAAAAAGCTAGCTTCATCTGACCCTCTTATGATTTGTCGCTTAGGAGCGGAAGAATCGAGAACATCTGTTCGGTAGATGAAAAATGTCCCATATGAATAATGTAATATCCATAATATTATGTATAATGCTGGAGTTTTTCCAAATGACAAAGAAACAATTGATGAGTTTTGTAAAATATACACAGGCGCATTGAAAGATGCTGATGGGATGTTTTCATGGGGTGTAAAGGTAATGTTCATTAATTAAAAAATATGCTTCCCCAAATGTTGTACTTCTTAATAATGCTGTTAACAACATTTTGTTTTACGATGATGTGTGGACTACGGCTTTGGAAGGAAAAAAGTACTAGTCATTCATCCATTTGTAGACACTATACAGAAACAATATGCATTGGAGTATAAGGCAATGCCATTAAGCTAATTGTTTGATAAAGTGTTTGGTAGATAATAAATGTCAAAATCTGAAAATGGGTATAGAAAATTAAGAGAAAATCAGTAAAAAAAGGCATGCCAAAAAGACAGATAAGAAATCTGTCAAAAATAATATTTGATTAAAAGAAACTATCGATATCCAAAATGAATAGTACCAATTCCGCGTAAGGACCACAGTGGTGTCAGGTACACAAAAAATGCGATAAAAAAAAGAAAATCCAAATGAAGATTTTCAGAAGAATTTATAAAATGGATCAGTAATTAGAATAAGTTAAACACAAATCATCACTTTAAGTGGTGGTTTGTGTTTAAAGAAGTGAATGATAGATCTGAGATATTGTAAAAACGATTTTTAAGATGTATTATCCACTTTTTTATATATTAGAGTTTATAAGGTATCAGACACCATTAAATTCGTAAAAAAACAGGAAGCAAGAACAATTATATTTAATCCAAAATTTTTAAGAGAATCAAAGGCATTATATGACAATCTTTATCCAAGTCGTATTGTTGTTGGAACAGATCTGAAAGATGAACGTCTGGTAAAAGCTGTGAAACAGTTTGCAGCACTTCTTCAGGGAGGTGCAATCAAGAAAGAGATTTTGATCATGGGATTCACAGAGGCAGAAGCGGTAAAACTATTTGCTAATACATACCTGGCTCTTCGTGTATCCTATTTTAATGAGCTGGATACTTAAAGGATTGAACACACAGCAGATTATTGACGGAGTATGCTTAGATCTACGTATCGGTTCTCATTATAATAATCCATCCTTTGGATATGGTGGTTACTGCTTGTCAAAAGATACAAAACAGCTTTTGGCAAACTACCAGGATGTGCCGGAGAATTTAATTGAAGTCATTGTAGAGTCCAACAGAACAAGAAAAGATTTTATTGCAGACCGTGTATTACAGAAAGCCGGATACTACAATTATGATGAATGAAAACACTTATGATCTGGCTATGGAACATCTGGTAACAATTGGAGTGTACCGATTGACAATGAAGAGAATTAAAGCGAAAGGTGCTTCTGTAATTATTTATGAGCCAACATTGGAGAACGGAACTACTTTCTTTGGATCTGAAGTAGTGAATAATTTGGAAGAATTTAAAGCGAAGAGTGATTCAATTATTGCGAACAGATATGATGAGTGTCTGGATGATGTGAAGGAGAAGGTTTATACCAGAGATATTTTTAAGAGAGACTAAATATGAATCAGTTAATCCACAGAAGAGGTTCAAAATGCTTGATTTTATACAACAATATTTAACAGGTGAAGAATGGGAGAAGCTTTGCAATTCCTGTTATAGAATGAAATATCAGGAAGAAGGATACCAGGAGATACCGGCTGCTTATAGGGGAGACGGTGGTATTGAAGGTTTTACGAAGACTGGGATTGTTTACCAATGTTATTGCCCGGAAAAAGAATATACAGATGACGATCTATATAAACATATGCGGGATAAAATGACAAAAGATATTGGAAAGTTTATAAGCCCAAAGTATGAAGAGGAATTAAAAGAGCTTGGAGTAAAAAATGTTCATAGATGGCAATTGGTCGTTCCAGAATATAAGGACAAACGTATTCTAAAACATGCTGAGTCAAAGAGACAGGAAGTTTTGAAATACAGACAGGAACACAAAGATCAATGCAGTTATATTTCAACTGATTTTGTCATTGATGTTAAAGTGGCGGAAGACTTCAAGCTGGAAATATCTAGAATCATGCGTAATGATCTGGGTGGCAGAATGGATCTGACTTTTTTGAGAAAAAAACATATTGACTGGTCAGATTGTGACAGTGTGAAAGTAAATAACGTGAAACGTAAGATCAAAGCAGTAATGAACGATATCGATGAGGATGACGAAGATTACATAGATTTAGTAAATACATATATGGGGTCATATGTCATAGGGATTGAATTGATGGAGAAGCTTAGAATAGATCAGGTTGATGTGTATGAGCAGATTATCAAGTTGGAACAGGCATATAAAAGAGAAGTTTCGATGAAGACGAAAATGAATACAGACAGTTCGATAAATTATCAGTTGTTTACCGCTATTCTTGATGATTTTCAATCGGTACTGGAAAAAGAATTTCCTTATCTGACCAGAGCATCTGTGGGAGAACTAAAAGACGATATGGTAAGCAGCTGGCTGGCAGATTGTTCCATGCAGTTTAAGAGTAGGTGATAGCAATGAGGGAAAAGATTAATTTGATTAAGGAAGGAATCGTATTTGATGCAAAACCAGATGCGATTCCTTTTAATTACCGGATTAGTTACAAAGTATCTTTGATCTGTATGATTATTAAAGTATGCTGTGGGAGACGTGGGTGCTCTCTGGTAAAGATGCATATGATTGCGACAGCTGTTTCGGATCGTGAATTTGAAGAGAAACTAAAGAAATATTTACAAACACAGATACCAAGTACATTTGTAATTCGATTTGAGCCATCAATCAACCGGGCATTGGAGTATGCTTTAGCAGATGGATTTATCGCTCAGCAGGCGAATGGAACATACAAACTAATGGACCGGGGAAAGGCACTTGTAAAAGAGATATTGAATGATGATACATTATTTCAACGTGAGAAGGATGTGCTTGAAGAAATTCAGTGTGATTTAACAGAAGAAAAGATCAAGTCACTTATGGAAGGGTGGAGATATCAGAATGTTAAAAATCAACCGACTTAAGATTAAAATTACTGCTACAAATAAGGTTTATCAATTTGACGAATGTTTTAGCAGTGGTCTTAATATCATTGCAAGTGACGACAATACAAGAGGAAAAAGTTCGGTTCTTATCGCAATCTATTACTGTCTTGGGTTCGAAGAGATTATCGGTGGATTAAACGAAAAGGTACTGACATCTGCTTACAAAAATCAGATTGAGGACAAGGATACCTCCTGGCCGGTGTTAGAGTCGGGAGCATATTTAGAAATCAGCAATGGAACAGATGAGATAACGATTTACAGAAGTGCAAAGCATGAAACAAGAGATTCCAAATTGGTAACGGTATATTTCTCAAAATTGGACTATATCTACAATGTCGATACAACGAGTGAGGATTATTATGTTCATATGAAATTTGCAGCAACGAACAGAAGTGGGTTCCATACATTTCTGGAAAAGTTTCTACAGATAGAATTACCACTTGTTCCGGCATCTGATGGTGTGGATCGAAAATTATATTTACAGTTAGTATTTGCAGCAATGTTTATTGAACAGAAAAATGGATGGTCAGGAATTTATTCCGGTATGCCTTATCTGGCGATAAAGGATGCAAAGAAAAGGGTAACGGAATTTATTTTAGCCCTGGAAACTTTTGAAAATGAGCGGAAACGGAATCAACTGTTAAATAAAGAAAGGTATCAAAAAGAACAGTGGAAGAATCTATTTGCTGAAATGAGAGTGTTTCAAAGCAGTGCGCAATGCTATGTAAAGAATATCCCACAAATTCCAGAAATTCTACCAGAGAAATTCGAGAAGAATGTAGCGATTGTAAGGATGGTTGGAGATAATGTGGGAATTGATGAATGGATTTCCCAGTTACAGGAAGAGCATGACACATTAAAAACAGTTCGTCCGAGGGTAATTGATAATTATGATGAATTACAGAACGAATTGCAGGAAGTAGAGAAAGTTATAGAAGAGAACAATAATGAAATTCATACAATCCAACAGGAACTGAACATAACGACACGAAAAATTCAGGAGATCAATAAAAATCTTGATGTGATAAAGCAGGATATTACCAACAACAAAGATGCTAAAAAACTGAAAATACTGGGTAGTAATCTTGGAGCAGAAAGTTTTCAGGGAAGATGTCCGGTTTGTAATCAGAAGATTCAGGATTCGCTATTACCGGTACAGCACGATACGAACGTGATGAGCATTGAGGAGACAATCAACCATCTGACTGCACAAAAAGAGATGTTTGAGTTTGCTTACGAATACCAGACAAATAGAAAACAGCAATTAAGCACAGCATTAGATAACATTCGTAATGTACAGATGAAATTATACAGGCTGGCAAAATCTTTGAGGAGAGACTTGTATTCAGTAGATGAAGACTTGTCTGAGACGATTATCTACAAGAGGATGAGCATCGAGCATAAGATTCAGGAATTAGAAGATTTCAAGAATAAAATAAGTAATATTGTGGATCGATTCAAGGATCTGAGTGTGAACTGGAAGAAGTTATTACAGGAAAAAGCACAGCTGCCGGAAAAAGGATTTAACGACAAAGATCGAACAAAGTTGACAGAGCTAAAGAAAAACTTTATCTGCAATTTGCAGGATTATGAGTATACGAGTATTTCCAACGTCAGAGCAATAGAAATTTCAGATGATAATTATTTGCCGGTGATTGACAATTTTGACATGAAATTTGACTCATCTGCGAGTGATAATGTGAGAGCCATTTGGGCATATACAATGGCTCTGCTGCAAACGTCAGAAAAATGTGGAGGAAACCACCCGGGGCTTCTGATCTTTGATGAACCGGCACAGCATAGCATCGGAGCGGTTGATACAAAAGCTTTCTTCGATAGTATCCTGAATTTGGGAGATAACTGTCAGGTGATTATAGGAATTACGATTAACAATGCAGATATCCGGGAGGTTATATCGGAAATTGGGGAAGAGAAGTGTAATGTAGTTAATATTGGGGAGAAGGCATTTGTGTGAGAGTGAGAATTATCGAGGATGTATAGAAGTGTCACACTATTATAATAGAAAGATAGAGTTAAGAAGATATCACATATAAGAAACACATCGGTGCTCTGCTGAAGCAGAGCATTTTTTGTGTAAAGGAAAATGAATAGTGATTAAATGGCAGAAAGACATTATATAGTAATGGCCTGTGAACTGTGGTATAATCGTGTAGTATATGATAATTCCACAAAATTAATTTGCAAATTAGATAGGACGGATACGATACTATTAAGGAGAATGAAAATTGGAAGAAAAAAATGAATTTAATCAACTTAGCTTTTTGACATCACAAGATTTTACATTTGGAAATGCTCCACTATATTTTGAGAATATCCCAGATGAATTAAAAAAATCAGAAGATATAAAGAAAATTGTGAATTATAATAATCGTAATAAAGGAATTATAACGAATGATTTTTTAATATGGGCGCTGGAAACAGGCATTTCATATGATGTAATAAGTTGGTTTATTAAAGACTTTTCTGGGCAAAGCGATCAAGAATTGCTTTGGATTATAGATTCATTTTTTAAATGCTATACGATTTATCTGGATGAAAGCAATAATTGTGTAAAATTTCGTTTCAAAGATATTAAAGGAAATACAAATGTAAAATGGTACAATGATTTTGTTTTGTCAGGAATAGCCTTTGAAGGTGATTCTGACCCGATTAGAATAGAAGATCTTTTTCGTAAATTTGAACTTCAAAAAAATATTACGGATGTAAAGCTAAAGCATATCGCAAAGTATAATGGAGAGGATAGTGAACGCTTTGTTGATATATTAAAATCAGACAAGGTTTCGATTTTATTGGAAACTTTACTTCAGTCTAATCGGATTTATATTCATTGGGCAACACAAAATCTTCTTTATTATTCTTTAGTAGACATTGTGGATTCAGTTTTAGAATTGCCGTTTATACATGATGAAGTTAAGAATATATTATATAAGTATGCGGTAAAAGACCAAGAAGGATTACTTAGTTTGCTGGCTCAGTATGATTACCCCAATATAAAAAAAGATATGATATCGAGTTTTTGTGAACAACTTATCCGTTGGATTGAATCATTAACTCCTCAAAGTATAGAAGAAGATTTTGCGCTTGAATTGCTGCGACAAGGAACAAAAACATCGCGCAGAATAAATCATTTGTTATTTTTAGAAGATAATACAGATAAATTACTTATTGAAAATTTTGTTCCCATATATGCAATGAGGGCAGCTACTTTTCCAAATTCTAATATTCATTTTGATAAATGTGGAATAGTAGAGAGCAATATTCAAACATACATAGATACATATTGCGTTAATAAGACCCCTAATTATGATTTTTTAAATTCTAAAAATAGTAGATGGATACAATTGTCTGATATGGTTTCAGGAATTAACGGTGCACTTATGGCATATGTTAACCTTCATGATATTAGAAGTATTCGTGAAAGGCTTAGATATTTTGATGAAACTCAAAATCGAAATTTGTGGAGAGATTTCCTGAACTTTCCTTATTTTACAGGCTTTTCAGCCCATTAAATAGTGAAATGATATGTATTTTCCCTTATTTTTGCCCTTATGCGGAATCCGCAAGGGAAATAAGGGAAATTTTTAGTTAAGCATTGCTCGCTACTTTATCAAGAAGTCTTGCGGAATCCCGTTTTGCTTTTCTTGTTGAGTGAGCGTAAATATTCATTGTGGTACTGACATCAGAGTGTCCTAACAGTTCCTGTACATCTTTCGGTGCAGCTCCATTGGAAAGCAGATTGCTGGTATAAGTGTGACGCAACTGGTGAAAATGGAAATCTTCAAATCCTTCCAGCTTCTTTGCCACTGATCTGCATACAATGCTGAGTGTACTCGGCAGTTCCAAAGAGCCATCTGGTCGCAGGCAGACAAAGGAGATTTCTTTGTAATCTGTCGGGACTTCCTGTGTTCCGTCAAGATGATAGTATTCATAATATACCCTGTTTTTCACATGCACTTCTTTGTAGTAATTGCGGTGATATAATTCGCCATACTGCATCCGGTTTTTGAGTTGTTCCTTTCTGGCAGCTTTCAGTATTTCAGTCAGGGTATCGCCAAAATCAACAATCCTAACTTTTTTCCGCTTCGTTGGTCCAATAATGTTTTTGTGTTTCATGCCGTCGTAGCGGATACTGCGTTTTATGGTCAGGCATTGTTCCTCAAGGTTAATGTCCTGCCATG